>Ga0209591_10001365_pt1 | contig 30563 bp, 23 predicted proteins | sample MAT01_FD_187207 | JGI IMG/M metagenome (GOLD analysis project Ga0209591, IMG submission 187207) | Freshwater microbial communities from Lake Fryxell liftoff mats and glacier meltwater in Antarctica - MAT-01 (SPAdes) (version 2) | ecosystem: Environmental > Aquatic > Freshwater > Ice > Liftoff... | reverse complement strand
GTCCTCAGCCGCAGCGTCCTCAGCACCGGCATCCTCAGCCGCAGCGTCCTCAACACCGGCATCCTCAACACCGGCATCCTCAGCACCGGCGTCCTCAGCACCGGCGTCCTCAGCACCGGCGTCCTCAGCACCGGCATCCTGACCAGCGCCATCGGCATCCCCGGCACCCTGATCGGGCGCGGTGTTGCTGACGGGAACGACGACCGGGTCGGCACCGTGGCTGCCGCTGTGGACCGCCGCCGGGGCGGCCGCGGACTGGCCGACATAAGAGTAGTCGCAGGCTGCAGACATCAGTATCACCGCCAGTGCAGCAGTGGACACAGCCAGCTTGCGGCCTGCCCTGCGGTGTCGTTGATGACTTGCTATGGACATGGTGCTCCGTTCGGGGTCGAGGAGCGAGAACCGGGAGGACCGGGAGGACCGGCCGACCGGCCGACCGGCGTGAAACGCGGGGAGCGCGGAGCTAACGCCGGACGGAGTGACGGGGCCGCGAACGGGCCCGATGCGAGCCGGTGTCGGACACCCGACGAGAGTCCGAGTCGGACGTCGAGGGAGAGGCACCGGGCTCAGGGACGGTGCGGTATCGGCCGGTGTCGGACACCCGTTGATGGGACCCGGAGTCGGAAACCCGCGGGTAACCCGGTTCGGCGACCTGCGGATACGAACCACTGTCGGACGGACGCGGGTACTCGGCGACCTGCGGATACGAACCACTGTCGGACGGACGCGGGTACTCGGCGACCTGCGGATACGAACCACTGTCGGACGGACGCGGGTACTCGGCGACCTGCGGATACGAACCACTGTCCGAGCGACGCGGATAACCCGGTTCCGAGGCCGACGGATATGAGCCCTGGTCGGCACTCTGGTAGGAGCCCGTGCTGGACGTCGGGCTGTACCTGCCGGCGTCGGGCACCGAGGTGCGCAAGCGAGGTTCGGAGACCCGGCGGTATCCACCGGTGTCGGATGCCGCGTAGGTGGGAATCTCCTGCGCCGGCAGGTAGGTGGAGGTCTCGGCCATCCGGGGCGCGGGCACGGTCACCTGGGGCTCGGGTTGGCTCACCCGGGGCCCTTCGATCGCGGCGACCGCGGTAAAGCTGGGAATCGCGGCACCGACCGTGGCGCGCTGGGGCGGCTTCGAGACGGTGACCCGCTCGGGACGCTTCCCGGCACCGCGTTGGCGGAGGGCGGCGATCATGGCGACCGCGCCGATGACTATCGCGACGAACACCAGGATCGGCACGATCAGGTCCAACGGACCTGTGGCACCCGAGAGAAAGCCCGGCGAGGCGGCCTGCCGCAGAGCCGCGTAGTTCACGAGCCCGGTGCTCTCGAGGTACTGGTGGTGTCGGGTCACGAACCCATCGCTGAACTCGGCGAACTCGCGGATCGTGTCGTTGCGCGTGGTGGCCCGCACCTCCGCGATCGCCGGCAGGATGCTGCCGTGCGCCTCGCGCAGGATCTGCACGAAGGTCCGGTCGTAGTCCGCGCCGGTCTCCGACGAGATCGCGTTCATCCACCCGATCTGCTGGGCGTTGGGACTGCTGGGGATCAGGACCGCGAGCTCGTTGGCGACCTCGCGGGCCCGCTGGTCCAGCTCGGCGTGCTCGGCGGCGATCTTGGCCGCGATGTCTTTCACGCTGGTCGCGCTGGCCTGCACCGTTGCCTGCTGGGCGGTCGGGCCCTCCCAGAGCCCGGCGAGGCGGACCTTGACAACCAGGTCACGGTCGGCCTCGCTGAGTGGGCCGGACGGGGTCTGCAGCAGGCCGCCGGTGCCCCTCGAACCCGCCGACCAGGACTGGTAGACGGTGGCAGACACCGCGAGCACCACGGCGACGAGCATGGTGAGCTGGAGAATCCGTGGGATACGGCGAAGCATGAAGGCCTTCCTCTTCACACGAAGTCGAACTGTTCGATGTGCACACGGTCCGGGGCTGTGCCCAGGACCTCCAGCACCTGCGTGACGTCGTCGACCAATGCCGACGGTCCGCAAACGAAATAGTCAAGATCCTCAGGTTGCTCGACATCGGCGAGCACGACCGACATCAAGTTGACGTCGATCCCTCCGGTCGGGCCGGACCACCCTTCACATGGGTGGCGCAGCACCTCGGTGACCTCGAGGTCCAGATGCCGTCGGAGCTCGGCGAGTTCTCCACGGAACAGGAGATCCTCGGGCGCGCTCGCGACGACCACGAGCCGGTACGGACGGTGGTCGCCACGGTGCGCCGCCGTCCGGACCATGCTCATCATCGGGGTGATGCCGACCCCGCCGGCCACCAGGACGAATCCCGATCCGTCGTTGAGATCGTTGGTGAAGTCCCCGTGCGGCCCGTCGACCCATACGGGGCTGCCGGGCCGAAGGCGACGGATCTTGCGGCCGAAGTCGCCTGAGCCACGCACCGTGAACTCGGTGGTTTCCTGGTGCGCGCTGGAGGCGATGGTGAACGGGTGCTCCTCACCGGTGGCCGAGCGATCCAACCGGATCCACGCGAACTGGCCGGGCGAGAACGCCCAGGTGCCGGCAGTGCCGTTCGGCCGGCACTTCGGTTCGAGAACCAGGGTGGCGACATTGGCGTTCTCCCGCCGGATCTCGCGGACGAGGAACTCCGTCGAGTTGTCGCAGAAGTTCCGCCACACCCAGCGCTGACCGAAGACCGCCATCACGACCAGCGCGAGCAGAACGAGCAAGGAGCCCATCGCGGGATCCCTGATCAGCTGGTCGAGCAGCCAGATGTGCAGAGCCGAGAAGACCAGGATGGCCACGGCCAGTGCGAGGTGCGTCGATCGCCACAGGTCGTACGACATGTTCAGGCGCTTGCGGAAGACGGTCAGCAGGACGATGGCCACCATCCCGACGGTTGCCGCCGTGGCCGTCTGGGCCCGTGCCGGCGCCTGGGGGAAGTTCAGCAGCGCCACGTTCACCGGATCCGCGGCCACCACGCAGGCGAGGTGGAGAAGGATCAGGATCGTCGCGATGACGCCGAGGAAGCGGTGGAGTCCGATCACGTTCGCGATGCCGAACGCCCGGTTGAGCGAGCGCATCCTCGACGGCAGGGTCACCGTGCAGACGAGCCCGGACACGGCCAGCAAGCCGGTGATCACGGAGAGGCGTTCCCACATCGACTCCGTCTCGATCACCGCTGAGGCCACGGTCGGAGTCATCGAGAACCACAGGAGCGCCGGCGCAGCGACGATCACTCCGAACACACTCAGCCACGCAACGCGCAGCAGCCGCTGATCCATGACGGCGAAGGTAAGAGACGCGACCCCGTCCAGGTTGCGAAACTGAGAGGCCGTTGGGCCCGAAGCAACCGCTGACGCGACGAGTGGTCGAACATTAGGCCGTTTGGGCCACTATTTAGGCCGAACACCTTGTAACGCCTTCAGGAAGGCACGACCTGGCACGGTGGGGGCCGCCCGGCCTGCCGCTGGTCGACGCTCCCGGCGCGTTCGATGACCCGCACGTCCGAAACATGCTGGCAACCGAATCAGGCCCCCCACCGGGCGATTCCGTGACGCGGACCCGTGTGTCACGGTCAGGTCAAGTCGCGAGGTCGCGACGGCGACCCGGGCGCGTACGCGCACCGTGCGGTGGCCGGTCTCGGTCGGATCGGCTGTCGCGCGCCCCGCTGGCTGCGGAGCGCCGAACCACACCTACCTCACTCATTCGGGGGCTCGGACGTACCTGAAAGCTCCCTCGCGTGGCAGGATCGACCGGAAGTCACTCGACGACGCCGCCGTCGGACGGCCCTGCGTCACCACCGACGACCGCGACCTCCGGCTCGCCGCCTACGACGCCGACACCGTGTTCCCCGGCACCGCGTGGTTGATCGTGGTGTGGGCCTCCATGGCGGACACACCCCCTGCTGCCGTGCGTATCCAGGTCGTGGAATCACACCTGGGTGTTCTGGCTCGGGATCGTGGAGTTGGCGTGTCAGGTGCATTTCCTCGTGAGCGAGCAGTCGGCCCGGCCCACCACGGATCCTGGGCGCACCGGCTGCGCCGAGAACTGTCGGACCGGACACGGTTCCGGTCGACCAACGCGATCGAGATCGCGGCACTCGTCGTACTGTTCGCCCTGGTGGCAGGCCCGATCCTGCAGATCCCACCCGTGATCGCGATCTTTCGGGCGCCCGCTCTGCCGTTCCGCACCGCCCTACATCGCGCAGCCCGTTCTCGCGTCCTTCCTGGTCGCTTTACAGTGCGCTTGTTTCGGCTTTCTCACGGTGGGTGGACACCCACTACCCCGACGGCATCACCACCCGTTTCTCCGACGCCTGGGCCAGGAAGGCCGCCGCTCCCGATGCCGGGCATGATGGGCCGGTGGAGGAGAGTGCGCCTGGCGCGACCGAGTGGGCCGTGCCGGGGCAGGTGGGCGTCGGGCCGTGGCCGGGCGGGCGCGGGGTGTGGCCCGCAGCGGACCGCTACGACCCCGACCTCCTCGAACACGGTGACACCCGCAACGTGGTGAGCACCTACCGCTACTGGCGCCGCGACGCCGTGGCCGCGGACCTGGCCGCCCGCGCGCACCCCTTCCACGTGGCGATCGAGAACTTCGGCCACGACCACAACATCGGCACCGTGGTGCGCACCGCGAACGCGTTCGCCGCGGCCGGCGTGCACATCGTCGGACGGCGCCGCTGGAACCGGCGCGGCGCCATGGTGACCGACCGCTACCTCGATGTGCACCACCACGCCGACACCGCGGGCCTCGCGGCGTTCGCGGCCCGGCACGACCTCGCGGTGGTGGCCGTGGACAACACCCCCGGCGCCCAGCGGCTGGAGACCGCGGAGCTTCCGCGCAGGTGCGTCCTGCTCTTCGGCGAAGAGGGCCCGGGCATCACCGAGCAGGCGCGTGAGGTGGCCGCGCTGACCGTGTCGATCGCCCAGTTCGGCTCGACCCGGTCGATCAACGCCGGTGTGGCGGCGGGCATCGCCATGCATGCATGGATCCGCCGGCACGCGGACCTCGCCGCAGCCTGGTGAGACCGGTGCCCACACACAGGCAGACCCTGGTCTTCGACGCCGACGACAAGCTCTGGGAGAACAACGTGCTCTTCGAGCGTGTGATCGACTCCTACCTCGACTGGCTCGCCCACCCCGCGCTCGACCGGGACGCGGTGCGTTCCGTGCTCGACGAGGTGGAGCGCGCCACCGTGGCCGTCCACGGCTACGGCACCGCCGCCCTGCTGCACAGCCTCGGGGAGTGCGTCGAGCAGGTGCGCGAACGTCGCGCCACCGAGGCCGAACGCGCGGAGATCGCCGCCCTCGCCGCCGCGCTGGTGAACCACGAGGTGGAGCTCGTACCCGGGGTCGCGGCGACGCTCGAGGAGCTCGGCACGCCCACACCTGGATCCTGGAGCAGGACGAGCTGCCCGACGACGCCGGTGTGCTGCGGCTGGCCCGTTTCCCGGACCTGCTGGACCACTTCTGAACCCCGTCGACGGGGCCCCGGCGCGTCAGAGCGTGACCGGCAACGCCCGGCCGACGATCAGCCCGCCGGTGCCACCACCGGCCGAGTAGTCCAGGTCCACCCGCACGACGTCCCCCTCGCGGACGTCACCGGCCAGCAGTTGCTTCGCGAGCTGGTCGCCGATCGCAGACTGGACGAGGCGCCGCAGCGGACGAGCACCGTACACGGGGTCGAAGCCGTTCATGGCGAGCCACTCGCGTCCGCCGTCGGAGACCTGCAACCTGAGCCGCCGCTTGGCCAGCCGGCGACGCAGCACGTCGAGCTGGATGTCGACGATGTGCGTCAGCTCCTCGGTGGAGAGCGCGTGGAACACCACGACGTCGTCGAGCCGGTTGAGGAACTCGGGCTTGAAGTGCCGCCGCACCGCCTCCATCACCACCTCGTGGCGCCCGCCCTCGTCCAACGCCTGGTCCACGCGCGACCCGAGGTTGGACGTGAGCACCAGGATCGTGTTGCGGAAGTCGACCGTGCGGCCCTGACCGTCGGTGAGCCTGCCGTCGTCGAGTACCTGCAGGAGCGTGTCGAACACGTCGGGATGCGCCTTCTCGACCTCGTCGAACAGCACGACCGTGTACGGGCGGCGCCGCACCGCCTCGGTGAGCTGCCCGCCCTGGTCGTAGCCGACGTAACCGGGAGGGGCGCCGACGAGCCGGGCCACGCTGTGCTTCTCGGAGTACTCGCTCATGTCGATGCGGACCATCGCCCGCTCGTCGTCGAACAGGAACTCCGCGAGCGCCTTGGCCAACTCCGTCTTGCCCACTCCGGTGGGGCCGAGGAACAGGAACGAGCCGGTGGGCCTGTTCTCGTCGGCGATGCCGACCCTGGCGCGGCGCACGGCGTCGGACACCGCGCGCACCGCCTCGGCCTGCCCGACGACGCGGCGGCCCAGCTCGTCCTCCATGCGCAGCAGCTTGGCCGTCTCCCCTTCGAGCATCCGCCCGGCCGGGATGCCGGTCCAGGCGGAGACGACGTCGGCCACGTCGTCCGGGCCGACCTCCTCCTTGAGCATCAGATCGGTGCCCGGGATGACGCCTGTCGTGGCCAGCTCCTTCTCGATCGCCGGTATGCGTCCGTAACGCAGTTCGGCGGCGCGCCCGAGGTCACCGTCACGCTCCGCGCGTTCGGACTCGCCCCGCAGCGACCCGAGCTGCTCCTTGAGCTCCCGGACCGCCTCGATCGCACCACGCTCGTTCTGCCAGCGGGCGGTCAGGGCGGACAGGTGCTCCTTCTTCTCGGCCAGCTCGGCGCGCAGCGTGGCCAGCCGGTCCATCGACGGCGCGTCGGACTCCTTCTCCAGCGCCATCTCCTCGATCTCCAGGCGTCGCACGGCGCGTTCGACCGTGTCGATCTCGACCGGCCGCGAGTCGATCTCCATGCGCAGGCGTGACCCGGCCTCGTCGACGAGGTCGATGGCCTTGTCGGGCAGGAACCGGGCAGTGATGTAGCGGTCGGACAGCGTGGCCGCGGCGACGAGCGCGGCGTCGGTGATCCGGACGCCGTGGTGCACCTCGTAGCGCTCCTTGAGCCCCCGGAGGATGCCGATCGTGTCCTCCACCGACGGCTCGCCCACGTAGACCTGCTGGAATCGGCGCTCCAACGCGGGATCCTTCTCGATGCGCTGGCGGTACTCGTCGAGCGTGGTGGCCCCGACCATGCGCAGCTCCCCGCGGGCGAGCATCGGCTTGATCATGTTTCCGGCGTCCATCGCGCCTTCACCGGACGCACCAGCACCGACGATGTTGTGCAGCTCGTCGATGAACGTGATCACCTGGCCGGCGGAGTCGGTGATCTCCTTGAGCACGGCCTTGAGCCGCTCCTCGAACTCGCCGCGGTACTTGGCCCCGGCCACCATCGAGCCCAGGTCGAGCGAGATGACGCGCTTCCCACGAAGCGACTCCGGTACGTCGCCTGCCACCACACGCTGGGCCAGGCCCTCGACGATCGCCGTCTTGCCGACACCGGGCTCCCCGATCAGGACCGGGTTGTTCTTCGTGCGCCGCGAGAGCACCTGCACCACACGGCGTATCTCGGTGTCACGTCCGATGACCGGGTCGAGCGCACCTGCTCGAGCCCGCTCGGTGAGGTCGACGCCGTACTTCTCCAGCGCCTGGTAGGTGCCCTCGGGGTCCGGGCTGGTGACGCGGGACGAACCGCGAACGCGGATGAACGCCTCGCGCAGCACGTCCGGGCCGGCGCCATGGCGCGCGAGCAGCCGCGCCACCGGGCCGGCGGCCGTGGCCAGGCCGACGAGCAGGTGCTCGGTGGAGACGTACTCGTCACCCATCTCCGTGGCGAGCTGCTGGGCTGCGGTGATCGCGGCCAACGAGTCCCGCGACAGCTGCGGTGCGCTCACCGTGGCACCCGCCGCCGACGGCAGCCGGTTGCCGAGCTGCCCGAGCTCGCCGCGCACCGCGCCCGCATCCGCCCCGACGGCCGCGAGCAGCGGTGCGGCTATGCCGTCACCCTGGGCGAGCAGGGCGCCGAGGAGGTGAGTCGGCCCGACATCGGGGTTGCCGGCGAGCACGGCGGCCTGCACCGCCGCCGAGATGGCCTGTTGGGTCTTGGTGGTGGGGTTGAAGGAGTCCATCCCTAGCGTCCTCCTGCGGTGTTCCCGGCCCTGTCGTGCCGACGCACAGACCAACGTCCGGAGAGTTGAGTGTGTTCCGCTCAGGTCTACGCCTGGCCTTCCTCCGCCGGACGAGCGGGGCCGCCGTTGGGCCGTCCGGGCCGTTGCGCCGTCCGGCCGTCAGGACGTTCGTCCGGACCGACAGGTCGCGGCAGCGCTTCCAAAGGCTACTCTGAACCCTCGTGTCCCAACCCCGAGCGACGTTCGGCTCCGAACGAGAGCTCAGCACAGAGGGAGTCGGCCGTCGATGACCGCTGAACAGTTGCTCACGGCCGATCTCCCCACGGTCGGTGAGTCCCGCAGCGAGGAGTCCGGGATGGTGGAGCTCATCCGGTCGAGCTTCGCCCTGGTCGAGCCCCGGGCGGAGGAGCTCGGACGGCACTTCTACGCCACCCTGTTCAGCCGGGCACCCGAGACGCGCGACCTGTTCCCCGTCAACATGGAGGTGCAGCGCAGCCGCCTGCTGCGGGCGCTGGTGCACGTCGTGCAGATGGTCGACCAGCCCGACGACCTCGTGCCCTTTCTCCAGCAACTCGGGCGTGACCACCGGAAGTTCGGGGTGCTCGCCCAGCACTACGACGCGGTCGGCGCCGCCCTGCTGGGTGCCATCTCGACGTTCGCGGGTGACGCGTGGACCGATGAGATCGAGAAGGCGTGGACCGACGCCTACGGCATCGTCGCAAACGCGATGCGCGCCGCCGCCGAGACCGAGACCGGCCCGGCGTCCTGGCTCGCCCGGGTGGTCGAACACGAGCGGCTCGGCTGGGACCTCGCCCGGATCACCGTGCTGACCAGTGAGCCCATCCCCTACCGGGCCGGCCAGTACGTCAGCGTCGAGACCCCCCAACGCCCGCGGCTGTGGCGCTACCTCTCCCCCGCCAACGCACCCCGCCCCGACGGCGCGCTCGAGTTCCACGTCCGCGCCGTCAACAACGGTTGGGTGAGCCGGGCCCTGGTCGCACACGCCCGGGTGGGTGACACCTGGCGGATCGGCCCTCCGATGGGTCGCATGCATGTCGCCCCGGGTTCCACGCGCGCGCTGCTCATGGTCGCCGGTGGCACCGGAATGGCACCGATCAGGGCGCTGCTGTTCGACCTCGCCGCACGTCAGGAGAAGCCGGCCACGCACCTGTTCGTCGGGGGGCGGACGTGGGAGGACCTCTACGCCTTCCCGGAACTGCGCAAGCTGTCCTACAACAACCCATGGCTCGACATCGTGCCCGTCGTCGAGAAGGACGAGGGCACCTCGGGCGCCGAGCGGGGCACGCTGGCCGATGTCGTCACGCGGTACGGGGCGTGGGCCGACCACGACGTACTGGTGTGCGGGTCGCCGTCGATGATCCGGGCCACCGTGTCGCGCATGCTCGTGGCGGGCACGCCGCTCGACCGGATCCGCTACGACCCGTTCACGATGGACTGACCACCGCACGCAGCCCCGCCCGTCAGACCCGGCGGGGTCTGGGACGCCACACGACCAGCGCCTGCCGCCGATCGACCGGCACGAGGTCGCGCCGGTAAGAGGCGTGGACACCGGCGGCGGCCTGCTCGGCGGCGGCGTGCGCGGCCAGAAGTTCCTGCGCCATCTCCTCAAGCCGGGAGCGCAGGTCGTCGACGAGCTGCTCGAGCTCGATGATCCGCTTGATGCCGGCCAGGTTGACGCCGTCGGCCTGCGAGAGCCGCTGCACCTCGCGGAGCAGCGCGATGTCACGTGCCGAGTAACGGCGCCCGCCGCCTGCGGACCGGCCGGGGCTGACGAGCCCCAGCCGGTCGTAGCTGCGGAGGGTCTGGGCGTGCAACCCGGCCAGCTCCGCAGCAACCGAGATGACGAAGACGGGACTGTCCGGGGTGGCACCCGACGGCAACGCCGGCCTGCCGGTACTCATCCCGACACCCCGACGGGCACGGAACTCATCGCCCGCTCCCGAGCAGGTCGGTGCGCGGATCCAAGGTCTTGGTGGCCTCGGCGTAGGACTGGAGGGCATGTGCGGCCGCGTCGTCCAGCCGCGCGGGCACGGCCACCTCGACCGTCACGAGCAGATCGCCCGAGGCCCCGTCGCGGCGCCGGACCCCGCGCCCACGGACCCGGAAGGTGCGCCCGCTGCCGGTGCCCTGCGGGATCCGCAACGACACCGGGGATTCGAGAGTCGGCACGGTCAAGGTGCTGCCGAGCGCCAGCTCCGGAAACGTGACCGGCACCGTCAGCGTCAGGTCGTCGGCGTTGCGCGCCGACCGTCCGAACAGCCGGTGCGGGTTGACGTGCACGGTGACGTAGAGGTCACCCGCCGGTGCCCCGCCGCGTCCCGGCTCGCCCTGCGCCTTCAGCCGGACCTTCTGGCCGTCCGCCACCCCGGACGGGACCCGGACGGTCAGCGAACGGGTGCGGGTGCTGACGCCCTCGCCTCGACACTCGGGACACGGGTCGTCGACGAGGCGCCCCGTGCCGCGGCAGTCACGGCACGGCTCGGAGAAGGCGAACGCTCCCTGACTGCTGCTGACCAGGCCGGCGCCGTCACAGGTCGGACACCGCCGCGGCTGGCTGCCCGGCCGGGCCCCGGACCCACCACAGCGCTCGCAGCGCCCAGGAGAGGTGAGCCGGATCGGCACCTCGGCACCGCGGACGGCATCGACGAACTCGATCCGGAGCTCGCTCTCGACGTCGGCGCCGCGGGTGGCGCGGGAGCTCGTGGTGGGTCCGGCGCCCGCACGGCCGAACATGCCGCCGAACAGGTCACCCAGACCCGCCCCACCGGCACCGGCGGCGCCGGACTGGTTGAGAAGATCGTTCAGGTCGAAGCTCTGAGCTGCCCCGCCCCGCGCACCACCACCGAAACCGCCGGCGCCGAACCTGCCCGCACCGCCACCGGCGAACAGGCTGCGCGTCTCGTCGTACTCGCGACGCTTCTTGTCGTCCGACAACACCCCGTAGGCCTCGGACACCGACTTGAACCGGGCCTCGGCCTTCGCGTCACCGGGGTTGGCGTCCGGGTGCAGCTCGCGGGCAAGCTTCCGGTACGCCTTCTTGATCTCCTCGCCGGACGCACCGGAGGCGACGCTCAGTTCGCGGTAGAAGTCCTTCTCGATCCAGTCGCGCTGGGTCATTCCGCCCCCTCTCAGTGGTCGAGCCCTCAGTGGTCGAGCCCTCAGTGGTCGAGCCCTCAGTGGTCGAGCCCTCAGTGGTCGAGCCCTCAGTGGTCGAGCCCTCAGTGGTCGAGCGAACGGTGCCGGCACCCGTGGCGGGTGCCGGCACCGTGATCGTCGATCAGTATCCGGTGGTCGGGTCGGGCCCCGGGTCTGCGGCCGTGCCGTCGTCGGCGCGGTCGGCGACCGTCACCATCGCGGGCCGCAGGACGCGGTCGGCGATGCGGTACCCGCGGCGGAGCACGGTGGAGACCACCGCGACCGTCGGGCCCGCGACGGCGGTCGTGTCGTGCTGGACCGCCTCGTGGACCGACGGGTCGAACGGCTCGCCGTCCAGGCCGAACGACTCCAGGCCCAGCTTGCCCACCACACCGACGACCTTGTCGGCCACGGCCTTGAACGGCCCGGTGAGGTCACCGTGCGCCTCCGCGCGGTCGAGGTCGTCGAGCACGGTCAGCAGGTCGGAGACGAACTGCACCCGTGCCCCGACGAGCACGCTCTCGCGGTCACGGTCGACGCGGCGCCGGTAGTTGGCGTACTCAGCGCTCACCCGCTGCAGGTCGGCGGTCCGCTCGGCCACCTGGGCCGCAAGCTCCGCCGCCGTGCCGTCGGCCTCGGGCCTCGCGAACGCGTCGGGAGCGCCGCCGTCCGGCTGTTCGCCGGGCGGAGTGCGCACCTCACCGGTCTCCGGGTCGATCCGCCGCCGGTCCCGAACCACGACCCGCTCGCTCTCGGCGCCTGCGTCAGCGCTGTCGTTGCGATCGGGGCGGGTCACTTCTTGTCCTTCTCCTCGTCGACGATCTCGGCGTCGACGACGTCGTCGACGTCCGGGTCCTGGCCCTGCTGCTCACCGGCGGCACCGGCGTCGCCCGTGGGGGCGCCCTCGGCTCCCGGCTGTGCGTACAGCGCGGAACCCATCTTCTGCGACTCGGTCGCGAGCTTCTCCATCGACGCCTTGATGGCCTCGGTGTCGGTGCCCTTCAGACTCTCCTGCGCCTCGGCCAACGCCACGTTGACGCCATCCTTGACCTCCGCGGGGAGCTTCTCGTCGTTCTCCTTGACGAACTTCTCCGTCTGGTAGACCAGCGACTCCGCCTGGTTGCGGACCTCCGCGTCCTCACGACGCTTCTTGTCCTCGTCGGCGTGCTGCTCGGCCTCGCGCATCATCCGGTCGATCTCGTCCTTGCCGAGGGCCGACCCGCCGGTGATCGTCATGGCCTGGCTCTTGCCGGTGCCCATGTCCTTCGCCGAGACGTTGACGATGCCGTTGGCGTCGATGTCGAAGGAGACCTCGATCTGCGGCACACCACGCGGGGCGGGAGGTAACCCGGTCAGCTCGAACATGCCGAGCTTCTTGTTGTACGCCGCGATCTCGCGCTCGCCCTGGAACACCTGGATCTGCACGGACGGCTGGTTGTCGTCGGCCGTGGTGAAGATCTCCGAGCGCTTGGTGGGGATGGTGGTGTTGCGCTCGATGAGCTTGGTCATCACCCCGCCCTTGGTCTCGATGCCCAGGCTCAGCGGGGTGACGTCGAGCAGCAGGACGTCCTTGACCTCGCCGCGCAGCACACCGGCCTGCAGGGCGGCTCCGACAGCCACGACCTCGTCGGGGTTGACGCCCTTGTTGGGCTCCTTGCCGCCGGTGAGCTCCTTGACGAGCGCGGTGACGGCCGGCATCCGGGTGGAGCCACCGACGAGGACCACGTGGTCGATCTGGCCGACGGAGATGCCGGCGTCCTTTACCACCTGGTTGAACGGTGCACGAGTGCGGTCGAGCAGGTCGGAGGTGATCCGCTGGAACTCGGCGCGCGACAGCGTCTCGTCGAGGAACAGCGGGTTCTTGTCCTGGTCGACGGTGATGTAGGGCAGGTTGATCGTGGCCGTGTTCTGGCTCGAGAGCTCGATCTTGGCCTTCTCCGCGGCCTCCCGGAGCCGCTGACCGGCCATCTTGTCCTTGGTCAGGTCGATGCCCTGGCTCGCCTTGAACTTGTCGACAAGCCAGGTGATGACCCGCTCGTCCCAGTCGTCGCCACCGAGGTGGTTGTCGCCGTTGGTGGCCTTGACCTCGACGACGCCCTCGCCGATCTCCAGCAAGGACACGTCGAACGTGCCGCCGCCGAGGTCGAACACGAGGATGGTCTGGTCCTTGTCGCCCTTGTCCAGGCCGTAGGCCAGCGCAGCCGCGGTGGGCTCGTTGACGATGCGCAGGACGTTGAGGCCCGCGATCTGGCCGGCCTCCTTGGTGGCTTGGCGCTGGGCGTCCTCGAAGTAGGCCGGAACGGTGATCACCGCGTCGGTGATGTCCTCACCCAGGTACGCCTCGGCGTCACGCTTGAGCTTCTGCAGCACCCGCGCGCTGATCTCCTGTGCGGAGTACTTCTTGCCGTCGACGTCATCGGTGGCCCAGCCGGTGCCGATGTGGCGCTTGACCGACCGGATGGTCCGGTCGACGTTGGTGACGGCCTGGTTCTTGGCCGACTGCCCGACGAGCACCTCGCCGTTGCGCGCGAAGGCGACGACGGACGGGGTGGTCCGCGCGCCTTCGGAGTTGGCGATCACCGTCGGCTCGCCACCCTCCAGGACGGCGACGACGGAGTTGGTGGTCCCGAGGTCGATACCGACCGCACGAGCCATGGTGGTTGCCTCCGTATTGCTATGAGTTGATCCGGCTCAAGTCTGCCACGGGCCGTTGCCACCCGGTTGAGTGGTTCCCGCTCAACTTGCTCATGGCGTCCAACGCGGGATCGCACGATGATGTTCCCCGCCCCGTGCTACATCGGCGGCGCCGGGCGCGGCTCGACCCGGCCGGCCGCGGCCGGGGGCAGGGGATCGTCGACCGGGGCGAGCACCCGGTGGCGGCCCGGTTCGGCCAGCACGTCCTCGGCGGCGTCGCGGTACTCCAGCTCGCCGTCCGGCCCGAGATCGGCGTGGTATCCCGTGGCCGCGAGCTGCTCCTCGTCGAGATCGACCACGAACTCCCAGCGGCTGGGGACCACGCGGTAGTCCGGCCACGGCAGGTGCCCGTACGCGTCGTGCAGGTCGGCCAGGAGGCCGACGAACACCTGCTGCCAGCGCAACGGCATCGACTGCGCCAGCGAACGGGGGATCACGAGGTGGTCGGCGGCCGCACCGGGTGCGGGCCGATCGAGGTAGTCCTGCACAGGAGTGGTGGACGCCGGGACGTGTGGTGCGGGGGGCATGGCGAACTCCTGCTCGTGCGGGCCGTGCTCAGGCGCGGTTCGGTGTGGTGTCGGGCCGGCTCGGCTCCGCGCGCCGACATCCGGTCCGCTCGCCGGGGTACGGCAGCTCCACCGTCCGCCCGGACCCCCGCCCCCTCACCCTCCCACCCGGTCGTAACCCGCGACCCGCCACCCGGTCTCCGTCTCGACGACCAGCACGAGCAGCGTCACGGCATCGGTGGGCACCTCGGCCTGGACGGACCCGTCCGACACCAGCACCGGACGAGGCTGGCCCGTCACGACGGTGGACGGGATGTTCGTCGGGTCGACGCTGCCGAGCACCCCGAGGTACTCCTGCGTGGTGGTGGCGCGCAGTCCCTCTCGCCATTCCTCGGCCGTGGTGCCCTCCGGGGGGCGAACCCACGCCGTCGCCCACCGGGACGCCACGACCAGGGCTGCGGTCGGCGCCTCGGACAGCGGCGCTGTGGTCGTCTGCGGCGCCGGCGGGAGCGCGGTGGACGCGGGCGTTCCCGGACCTCCGACCTCCGGCGTCCGGGGGGCGGCCACCCACGACGACGGGCGGGGGGAGAGTTCGGGGAGCCCGGCGCGGTCGGCGCCACCTCCTGCCGCGGGGACGCCGACACCCACCCCGACACCCACCGCCACGACGGCGGCGACGGTGAGGGCGAGCCGTGCGGGCGACCGCAGCGGCCACTGCCACATTCCCCGGTAGGCGCCGGCGCGCCCCCGAGTGGTGCGGATGGGCATCAGTCGGCCACGCGCGGGCCGGTCCGGGCCGGGCGCGGCCGGTAGATGCGGTAGACGGGTACGCCGTCGACCAGCTCGGCCTGCACCGGACGCGCGGCACCCGGCCGCAGCGGCACGGACTCGGAGCGACGGTACAACGAGCGGTCGTCGATCTCACCGGGATCGGCCCAGCTGGGCCTGCCGTCGGCAGGGCCGACGCCGTTCGAGCCCGACGGCAGCGCCTGCCGCCGGGCGGCCGACACGGGCGTGGGCGACCTGGGCGCCTCGATCTCGCTGCGCGGGCGGGGCACCCGCGTGGCCTGGGCGGTGACCCGGGCCCCCGGTGCCGACTCCGGGCGCTCGCCGCCGGAGAAGTCGGCACCGGCGGTGGCGCCCCGGCGCTCGTCCCACCACCGGGTCTGGCGATCGTCGGCGGGCCCGCCGCGCATGCGCAGCCAGACCCGCGACATCGGCCCGGTCCCCGCACCCGGCACGATGCCGCCGAACTGCTCACGGGTGAGCGACACCATCGACACGAGCCGCCGGAACGGCCGCGCGACGGCCCACAGCACGACGGTCACCACCCCGGTGACGAGCAGCGCAAGCCAGAGGTCGACGCCGGACTCGGGCCGGAACAGCGACACCACGAGCAGCGCGTGCAGCCCGGCCAGCGCCCCGACGACGAGTGTGTTGACGATCGCCGCGCCCGCCACCCGCAGCAGCGCCGGCAGGATGTCGGGTTTGAGAATGGCCACGACCGCGATCGCGGGCGCGGTCATCACCAGCAGTCGCAGTATCAGCATGGCGACCAGCACGAGCACCTTGGACAGCAGCTGGAACAGCGCGATGCAGAGCGCTTGAACCACGGCGAGGATGCCCGTACCCACACGGCTCCCGGACTTGCCCTGGAAGTAGGGGTAGCGGTCGCCCATGCGCTCGGCGAGTGCGGCGAAGTCCGCCTTCTTCTGCTCGGCGAGCTCCAGGGTGTCGCGGCGCTGGTCTACCTCATTGATCGTGAATGTCTGCGCTCTGAGGAGATCCCGGCCGAGTTCCTGAGCCTGCGGCACATCGGGCGAGCCGAACTCGCCGCGCAGCCAATTCTTGTACACGATCTCGTCGGTCAGCACGGTGGGCAGGGTGTCCCGGCTCCCCAGGCCGACCTGGCCGAGAAACCCCTCCTGCATCTGTGTGACGCCGTCGAGCAGCAGCGGGTCGGCCGCCGTGGCCCAGTCGACGGGGGCGAGGTAGGCGGCCGACCCGACCACCAGCGCGGCCACGGCGAACGCTGAGCGCTGGGCCTGGCGCGCGAGGTCCCCCCGCAGAGCCAGCACCAGCATCAGGACGGCCAGCACCAGCAGGGCGAGGCCAATCCACGTGGTGAAGACCGCGTCGTACATCGCGCGCGTGCCGGTGGTGATGAGGTCGTCGAGCGGAGTGAGCAGTTCCCCGCCGTCCGCGATCAGGTAGTGCGACCAGTTGACGCCGCCGACCGCGAACTTCGCCACGTTGAAGGTCTGGTTGCCCAGCCACGTGTCGGTGGTGTTGGCCGGGTTGAACACCGCGGTGCCGGCGCAGCCCAGGTCGTAGTTGTGCCAGATCAGCCCCGCGTAGCCGACCTCCCGGTAGACGCTGCCTTCGATCCCCCCCGAGGCCCGCGGTGAGTCCAGAGAGCCGACGAGGCCGGTTCCCGGACGGTCCGGTTCGGGCGACTCCTTGCAGTCGAAGGGTTGTGCGAACGCCGGCTGCCCGATCAACACCGATCCGCCGACCAGCGTCGCGACGATGAGTAGAGCGAACCGACGGCGTGGACGGTCCGCACGCACGCCCACCCCGACTCGCGCGCGCTCAGAGCCCGACTCGCGGGGCGTGCGGGCGCGGCGGCGTTGCCGGGCGGCCATCAGCACGGCGGCGACCAGCACCAGAGCTGCCGGCAGCCAGCCGGCGGCCGCCGGTGTGCCCTCGGGCATCACCGAACGCTCTCCCCAGCCGCGGGGGTGTGCTCGTCGACGTCCTGGTCGATCAGCTCGGCCGGCTCGCCGTCCGGGTCGCGATCGACGTCCCTGTCCAGGTCGCCGTCGATGTCGCCGTCGATGTCGCCGTCGATGTCGCCGAGCAGGTCGAGCTCCTCGTCGTCGAGCAGCTCGGCTCCTGAGGGCAGGTCGGGCGTCCGGCCGTTCTGGCCCCCGTGCGGCGGGACTGCGGACGGGACCTCGAGCGGGCCCCGGTCCTTGCGGACGAGGTTGTCGCGGACGAAGTTGTCGCGGAGCAGGCCGTCGGGGTCGTCCAGCTCGCCGAAGTCGTCGTCGGCGTCCTCGGCGAGGCCACCGGCGGTGCCCACCCCGAACGTCGCCACGGCCGGGCGGGTGGCGGGCACCCTGTTCATCGCGACCGGCGGCCCGGGCTCGTCGGGCGCGCGGACGGCGGCCGGCGCGGTGGCGACCGGCACGCCGCGAACGGAGATGCGGCTGGCGTCGGGGTTGGTGTCGAGCGCCTCGCGGACGTGCTCCAGGTGCGGGGCCTCGAGGTCGATGCGGATCTTCTCGACCCCACCGTGGCCGTCGGCGAAGATGAACTGGCGCGGCGTGTCGTCGGGCCGGTCGTCGTGCCGGGGACGAGGCGAGAGCGTCCCGAGCATCTGCTCGTAGCCCACCCCGGTGGGTACCTTGAGCAGCCGCAACGCTTCGCCCTGGGCCTCGTCGTCGTCGGTACGCCCCACGAAGACCGCGTTGACCAGGGATGCGAACCCGGAGACGCGCAGCAGGTCACCGGCCAGCTGGGAGGCGAACAGTGCCCGCACGTTGAACTTGCGGGAGTCGCGGGCGAGGCGGTCGATCAGGACCTTGCCGGTGGGCACCTGCGAGAGGAAGTGCGTCTCGTCGAGCGCGACACCCTTGCGCTGGTTGCGGTCGGCGTCGTAGATGGTGCGCTGGGTCAGCCACGAGGCGAGGTTGAGCAGCTCCACGGCCAGCGACTCGCCGTCGGTCCATTCCTCGCGCGGGCTGCCCGGCCGGGGCAGGGTCATGCCCTGCATGGTCAGCACGGTGAGGCGGTAGTCGCGGTCGGCATGCCACGGATCGTGGCGCGAGGTGTCGGGGAACAGCAGCGCGGCCTGCGGCAGCTCGCGGCGTTCCTCCAGGAAGTCGGCGACGACGCCGGCGTGGTCCTGCCCGTCGCGCGCGTGGCGGCGCAACACGTCGATGACCTGGCCCGGGTGCCGCTCGGGTGAACCTCCGACCTCGCGCACCGCTCTGAGCAGGACGATCCGGGTGTGCGGCAGGCGGGAGATGTCGTAGGGCAGCAGGCCGGTGAGGACGTCCAGGACGAGCCTGCGTCTCGTGGCGGCGGCGAGGGAGCGCTCGCGGCGCCACGCCCGCTCGGGGTCCTCCTCGTCGGCGAAGTGCTCGGGCCGCGGCTCGGCCACCACCCGGTAGGGGTTGAGGATCCCGGGATCGGCACGCAGCAGGTTGATGTGCCGGGAGAACGGGGCCAGCTCGGGGAGCCGGGTGAGTTCGGCGAGCGGGCCGGACGGGTCGAGGACCGTCCAGCGGGCCCCCGAACGAAGTGTCTTGTAGACGATCAGCCCGGTCAGGAACGACTTGCCCGAGCCGAGCCCGCCGACCACCGCCGTCAGGCCCGAGGCCCGGCGCACCTCCTGTGCCAGCCACGGGTCCCACGCGACCGGACGCCGGGTGGCGGTGCACGTCTCGCCGATCATGATGCCGCGCCGGTCACCCACACTCGCGGTGGCCGCGGGCACAGCGGCCGCGGCCCAGGTCACCGAGCCGCGCCGACGGAAGGCCGTGGACGCGAGCGGCTCGCCCGGGATGAACTCGCGCGCATATCGGTACTGCGCCTCGGGGTGCTCTATCTGGACCTTCGGCCGGTAGACGTCGAGCACCTGCTGCGCGCGGCTGATCGCCTCGGCCTCGTCCTTGCCGGACACCGCGATGCGCCACCAGCCGTAGAGCCGGGTGTTGAGCTGGGTCAGCCCGCTGGTCAGCTCGTCCTCGACCTCGAGGACCCGGTCGGCCTGGCGGGCCAGCGACATCGGCGGGTCGAGGTCGTGGTCGTGGGTGTAGTGACGGATCTGGCTGCGCACCTTGCCCATCTGGCGCTGCAGCTCACCCGCCACGTCCTCGGGGCGGCGGATGTAGATGCGGGCCGACCACTCGACGGGGAACGGGAGCCGGTCGGAGTGCTGCATCCACGGGTCGTCGACCTCGGGGATCCGCAGCCCCTCCATCAACCCGACCGACAGCACGGCGACGTTGCGCTGCACCGTCTGCGACCGGATGCGCCCGACCACGCGCACGGTGGGGGCGTAGGGCTCCTGGTACATGTCGACGCCGTCGGTGAACGCGGCGAGGTCCTCGGTCTCCCAGCGGGTGACGGAACCGGGAACGACCGACAGCGTGCGCGGAGCGGGCAGCCCGAGCGCGCACGAGCGGTGCATCAGCCAGGCGATGTCGTCGGCGCTGGCGCGTACGGCGTCCAGCCCGGCGCCGGCGACCAGCTCGTCGAGGTGCCCGACCTCCGACGCCAGGGCTGCCAGCTCCGCCTTCACCGCCGCGGGCGCGACCCGGCCGAGCACCGGGGCGGCCTTCTCGACCCACCGGTCGAGCATGCTGCGCCCGGAGACCTCGACTCCGAGGAACACCTCCTTGTCCGACATCGACAAGCCCATGAGGTGGCGCTGCTCGCCCTCGAGGAACCCCTCCCAACCGAGCGCGCCCGCCACATTGGGCATCCGGCCGAGCGCGTTGTTGTCGAACGACTCCGCCCACATGTGCACCGGGTACGGGCGGGTGGTGACGCGCAGATGCACCCAGCGCCCCTGCAGCTCGCCCAGCTGCGCGGCGATCTGGCGGATCAGCACCTCGCGCTGGGAGTCGCTGCGGAAGCTCCACGCCTGTGCGGCGAGCCGATACCAGGCCATGACCTGGGTCCCGGTTCGGGTGAGATGGCCCTCGATGGACCTCAGCGCGATGTCGGGGACGTAGGTGGGCAGGCCGGTCTCACCACCGAGTGCGCGACCACGCCGCCGACCCCGTGACTCCTCGGCAGGGATCCCGGTCCCGACCGCGGCGTCCCGGGCCGGGGCGTCACGCCGTGGCACGGGCGTCCGCCTTCCCGCGCCCACGGCGCCGGGTACGCCCGCGCACCGCCGGGTCGCGTGCCGCCCGGCCGCGGTCGGTGGGGCGGGCGCGCAGGACCGGCCCCTTGCGGACGTGGCCCGATCGGACGGGCCCACCAGCGACGGCCGTGCGGACCCGAGGCCCGGTGACCTCGTGGACGAAGAGTTCCACGAGCTGCCCGAGCGGCCGCTCGTAGTCGATCCGCTGCCCGACGAAACGGGTGAGCACGACCGTCAGGACGAGCGCCCACGCCACGGAGAAGAAATCGAGCCCGATGCCGATCCGCCGTTGCAGGAACATGACCCCGATCATGACGAGCAGCCCGACGCCGTAGCTCACATAGCGGGCACGCCAGGGAAACGTCGCCCGCGGCGGGCCGAGCCATACGGAGTCGACGCGGTAGACCTCGTCGTCGGTGCGGACGAGCACCCGATCACCCGACGAGGAGGCCGGCCAGGAAGTTGCCGATCTCCGGACCGTTGCCCGATACGGCAATTCCCAGCGCAATGAGGCCGATGACGAGACCGACGCTGCGACGCGCGACGCCGGCATTGTCGCCCTTGCCGCCGATCCACAGCAGGATGATGGCAATGCCCAGTAGGACGAGCGGCACGACGTTGTCCTGGATCCACCCCTGGAGACCGGTAGTAGTCAGGCCCTGCGCGTAGAGCGCAAGGACCTCGGGTCCGGTCATGACAGTTCCTCCTCGTGGGCGTCACATGCCTCGAGGCTGTCGCGTATCGACCCCCTCGGATGTGCCTTAGACATGAAGTTTTATGTAATCCAACTCTTCCATCAATCGGTCATGGTCTGCCGAACTGTTTTCAAGAGGCTGCACCAAGGCGTAACGAAGGGAATTGCCTGTAGCAACTTCTTCAAATTTTGTCGCTCTCATGGACACCGGACCTGGTCTGCTCCGCCTGTCGCATCGAGTAGACCATGTTGACCGGTGAGAGCATAGAGGGTCCGGCAGGGCGTCGCCTGGACGGTGGCAGGGGTACAGCACGCAGCGCGACGGTACGACGCGCCCGGCGGATTCCCGTCTTCTGGACCGATCGAGTTGCGACGCCTCCGGCGCGCGGCTCGCGCGCAGGGTTACCGCCCGGTAACGTGTTGGCTGATCAGCCAGAACGCTCCTGCGGCGGCGGCAGCTTAGTCTGCACCGCAGGCGGCGCCCACCCGCCACACGCGCGCCCGTACAGTCCTTGGGAGGACCAACCCGTGGTTGTGAGACTTGTCATCGGCCTGACGATGACGGTGATCGCGCTCGCGATCTCCGGCCGTCGTGCCTTCTGGATCTACACGCTGATCAGGTCGGGCCAGCCGGCCCACGACCGTACGGACGGCTTGAGCCAGCGCATCCGGGTGCAGTTCGTCGAGGTCTTCGGGCAGCGTAAGCTACTCAAGCGGTCTGTGCCCGGGCTCGCGCACCTGTTCACGTTCTACGCGTTTGTCATCTTGGCCTCGGTCTACCTGGAGGCGTACGGCGCGTTGTTCGTCCCGGACTTCGCCATCCCCCTGATCGGCCGATGGACGGTTCTCGGGTTCCTGCAGGACACCATCGCCGTCCTCGCACTGATCTCGCTCGGTGTGTTCGCTACGATCCGGATCCGGAATGCTCCTGAGCGGAAGGCCCGCGCGTCGCGGTTCTACGGCTCGCACACGGGCGGCGCCTGGCTGATCCTCTTCATGATCTTCAACGTGCTCTGGACGATGTTCCTGTTCCGCGGGGCGTCCTCCGCGCTCGGAACACTCCCCTACGAGTCCGGCGCGTGGGCCTCGATCGGCGTCGGCACCCTGTTCGAGGGCGTGCCCGAACCCACTCTCGAGGTGGTCGAGAGCATCGGGTTGCTGCTGCACATCGGCGTGATGCTCGCGTTCACGATCATCATCGCCTACAGCAAGCACCTGCACATCTTCACCGCGCCGGTCAACGTCTCGGCCAAGCGCCTCCCGAAGGCACTCGGACCGCTGCAGATCATGGAGTCCGGCGGCAAGCCGATCGACTTCGAGGATCCGGGTGAGGACGACGTCTTCGGCCGCGGCAAGGTCGAGGACTTCACGTGGAAGGGCATGCTCGACTTCACGACCTGCACCGAGTGTGGCCGCTGCCAGGACCAGTGCCCAGCGTGGAACACCGGGAAGCCGCTCTCACCCAAGCTCGTGATCATGGACCTGCGCGACCACCTGCTCGCCAAGGCGCCTTACATCATCGGCGGCAAGGACGTCCCCGACGAGGGTGCGGTGTCGTTCACCGGCGGAGCCGACCAGGCCGGGGGCAACGGCCACCACGTGCCCGAGTCCGGGTTCGGGCGCGTCCCCGGCTCCGGCCCCGACCAGGCGGCCCGGCCGCTGGTGGGAACACTGGAGCAGGGCGGGGTCATCGACCCCGACGTCCTGTGGTCCTGCACCACATGCGGCGCGTGCGTCGAGCAGTGCCCGGTGGACATCGAGCACGTCGACCACATCGTCGACATGCGCCGCCATCAGGTGCTGATCGAGTCGGAGTTCCCGTCCGAGCTGGGGGCGATGTTCAAGAACCTGGAGAACAAGGGCAACCCGTGGGGCCAGAACCAGCGCGAGCGCCTGGACTGGACCAAAAAGCTCGACTTCGAGGTCAACGTCTTCGACGGCGAGTTGGCGCCCGAGACCGAGTACCTGTTCTGGATCGGTTGCGCCGGCGCGTTCGACGACGGCGCGAAGAAGACCGTGCAGGCCACCGCCGAGCTCCTTCAACGCGCCGGTGTCAACTACACGGTGCTGGGCCCGGAGGAGACCTGTACCGGTGACCCGGCCCGTCGCTCGGGCAACGAGTTCCTGTTCCAGATGCTGGCCCAGCAGAACGTCGAGGTGCTCAACTCCGTGTTCGAGGGCCGCGAGCCAGGCACCCGCAAGATCGTGACGACCTGCCCGCACTGCCTCAACACCCTCGGCCGGGAGTATCCCCAGCTCGACGGGCACTACGAGGTCGTTCATCACACGCAGTTGCTCAACACGTTGGTGCGTGAGGGCAAGCTCGTCCCGGTCGCGGCTCCCGACGAGGACAAGGCCGCACCGGTCACCTACCACGACCCGTGCTACCTGGGTCGGCACAACGAGGTCTACGAGGAGCCCCGTGCGCTCGTCGGTGCGGTCGCCACGCTGACCGAGATGCCGCGCCATGCCGAACGGTCCATGTGCTGCGGCGCGGGCGGCGCGCGGATGTGGATGGAGGAGCGGATCGGGCAGCGGGTCAATGTGAACCGCACCGAGGAAGCCATCTCCACCCTCGCGGGCGTCGGCGTCGGGGGTCCGGACGGGGTGGCCGCGGGCGGCACCATCGCGGTCGGCTGCCCGTTCTGCCGCACGATGATCACCGACGGCCTCACGCAGAAGCAGGGCGAGGGTTATGGTGAGGGAGTTCAGGTGCAAGACGTTTCACAGATGCTGCTCACCGCCGTCAAGCGGGGCGACGCGGGCACCAGCGGTTCGGCCGCGGTTGGTGCCGACAAGCCAGCTCCGGGCCGCACACAGGAACCCTAGATACCGCTCCTGTGGCCAGAGGTGCCGAGGAGAAGGCATAGACGTCGGAACGGCGGACCTTCCCGCTACCTCGCATGTCCCCACCGTCGTCCATCGGGCATCGGGATGCCGTGAACGGTCAGCAGGGTGCGAAGCCGGATACGGCGTAGCGCTGCACCGCCGGGTCGGCCTGGACGATCAGTACGCGGCCTACCGCTCGGCCTGCCGCCGTGGCCCACGATGTCTCGCAGGCGTCGACCTGCCAACCGCCTCCCGCGATGGGCTGCGGCTCGGGGAGCGCCTGTTGATCCGGAGCAGCGCCGGCCGGCAGGCGCCGGTTCAGTTCTGCAACCGCGGCAGCGCAGTCGGGTGCTCGGGTCGCGGCGAGGATGGCCGTCTCGGCACCGGGTGACAGCAGCCGGCAGATCGGGTCGGCGTCGTCGAGCGCGACGCCCTGCACCATTGCCGGGAGCACCCGGCCCGGCCGCGTCTCGCCGAGCTGGATGCGCAACGGGTCGCCAGCTCGCGACTGAACTTCCCGCGCCACCTCGGCGGCCCGGTAGCTCGAGAACCCGAACCCAGCACCGGAGACCACGACCAGAACCGTCCCGACTGCCGCGAGCCGCCATGCCGGTAGCTGCGCGAGCCCCGCGAGCAGCATCCCGATACTTCCAGCGAGTGCCCATGCCCATGGGCCGGTGCTCAACATCAGGCCGGCGACGACGACGAGCCCGCCCAGGTGCAGGACCCATCCGCGCAGCAGGCCGTCCAGGCGGAGCAACCGCAGCAGGACGAGCAGGCCGAATCCGGCGATCCACGGAATCACCGACCATCCGGCGAACGGCCAGAGCAGCAGCGCCGCTACGACGATCACGAGCCCGGCGGCCCCGCGCGGGGTGCGGGTCAGGCGGCGCCAGCTGAACCGGGACGCGACCGGCCGGCCGGTCGCGTCCGGCCGCGGGGAGGAAGAGGGCGGCGGCTGGGACGGAGGTGGCTGGGAGGGCGGCGGCTGGGACGGAGGTGGCTGGGAGGGCGGCGGTGGGGCGGACTGCTCGGGCACCACCGGCAGCCGCTGGGGCCCGTCACCACGTCGCTGGTCCATAGCTCCCCGACAGTACCGGCGACCCGGCCCGCTCGGCTGTCTCATAGCCAGCCGTGGTCACGCGCCCGCTCCCGCGCCTCCGACCGGGTACCGGCGCCGAGCTTCTGCATCGCCGAGGACAGGTAGTTGCGCACCGTTCCTGGCGAGAGGTGCACGCGCCGGGCGATGTCGGCCGCCGTGCCGGACGCGCCGACGTGACGGAGCATCTCCAGCTCACGGTCGGTCAGCGGGCAGTCCTCCGCCATCAGGGCTGTGATCGCCGGGTCGGGGTCGACGTAGCGGCCACCGCGGTGCACCCGGCGGATCACGTCGGCGAAGACACTGGCGGGCGCGCTCTTCGTGACGAAGCCGGCCGCCGGCGGCGAGTGCGCGCCGAAGCACCCCGGACGGGCGTGCCGGGTGAGGATGATGCACCGGGTCGCGGTTTCGTGTGCCGCGGTCCACTGCGCCACCTCGGCCCCGTCACGTCCGGGCATCTCGACGTCGAGGACCGCCACGTCGGGGCGGAACTGCTGGACGCTGCCGATCGCCTCGTCGCCGGTGGCGGGCTCGCCGACGACCACAAGATCGGACTCCAGGCCCAGCAGCGCGCCGACGGCCCCGCGCGTCAGCGATTCGTCGTCGGCCAGGACGAGGCGGATCCGCGCGGTACCGTTGGGTACCGTCATCGAGCCGCTCCGGGGAGCACCGCATCGAGTCGGAACGTGCCGTCCGGAGCGAGCCCCGCTTCCAACCGTCCGGCGTGTTCGCCGAGATAGCGGCTCAGCGCGGCCAGGCCGGTGCCGGGGTTGGCACCGTTGGCCGGAAGGGCTCCGTCGTTGACGACCTGCAGCCGGGCGGCACCGTCGGACACGTCGATCTCGATGGTGCAGTGGTGGCAGGCCGCTGTAGCTCTGCCGGGAGCGGCGATCGGGCAGCTGTCGCAGCTCGCCTTCACGGGCGCGGCGTGGTCGTCCGGGTTCGCAGGGGTGCCGGTCGTGCTGCCGTCCGTGGTGTCGCTGGTGGTGTGGACCGTGGTGTTCGGGTGGGTCGCGCGGCGCCGGTTCCGGTGGGACCCGCGGCACCGAGACTCCGGCACAGGGACCCCGGCACAGGGACCCCGCCACAGGGACCCCGCCACAGGGACTCCGGCACCGGGACTCAGCGCCGGGTGTCGACCCGGTGGAAGTTGAGGTGCGCCCGCGACGGCGTCGGCCCCCGCTGCCCCTGGTAGCGGGATCCGACGCCGTCGCTGCCGTAGGGGCGTTCGGACGGGCTGGACAGGCGGAACAGGCACAGCTGCCCGATCTTCATTCCCGGCCACAGGGTGATCGGCAGGTTCGCCGCGTTGGACAGCTCCAGCGTGATGTGTCCGGTGAAGCCCGGGTCGATGAAGCCGGCCGTGGAGTGGGTGAGCAGCCCGAGCCGCCCCAGCGAGCTCTTGCCTTCGAGACGCCCGGCCAGGTCGTCGGGCAGCGAGACCGACTCGAACGTCGACCCCAGCACGAACTCGCCCGGGTGGAGCACGAAGGGATCGTCGTCGGACGGCTCGACGGCCGAGGTCAGCTCGTCCTGCTGCTCCCTCGGGTCGATGTGGGTGTAGCGGGAGTTCTGGAACACACGGAAGAAGCGGTCCAGTCGGACGTCGATGCTCGACGGCTGGAGCATCTCGGGATCCCACGGTTGCAGCACGAGACGCCCGGCTTCGAGCTCCTTACGCAGGTCACCGTCCGAGAGCAGCACGGCGTCACCCTACTGGCGGGGCTTTCAGATCTCCGTGGTGGACGGGAACGGCGAGCTGAGCAGCGGGGAGGGGCACAGACCGAACATCCACGCCACGGCCTGCTCGACGCGCATCGCCTCCAACCCGTCGGACGGCACGGGCGGTGGGGCCTGCCGGGCCGCGAGGAACTGGCGGACGGTCGTCATGACGTCGGGGCTGACGATGCTGTGGATCGAGTCACCGGGGTGAGGCACACCCGTTCCGTCGACGAGCACCGCCGGTGTACCCAGCCCCGGAGCGTCGGCGACCAGCTCGGGGTCGTCGGACACCAGGACGGCGCTGGCTGCGATGAGCCCGACCAGCTGCCCGAGCGGCAGGTTGCGCACCACGGTGGCTCTCGGGTGCTCGAGGAGCGGGTAGGCGGCCCCGTGCACGGCGAGCTCGCCGTGGACGACCAGCTCGATGTCGGGCTCGCGCTCCAGGAGGTCGGGGAGCCCGGCGAGGACACCGAGCGAGTCGGGACGATCCAGCCCGACGAGCACCAGACGCGGCAAGCCGTTCCGTACGCGCCGGAGCAGGCGGGCGAACCGCAGGTCGGCGGGCTGCGGATTGGCCGCCATCGTGTCGCCGACCGGGATCGCGTTGGGCCCGATGGGGCTGCCCATCGCGGTGCCGCCGGTGGTGAGGAACAGCGACGCCAACTGGCCGATGATCCGGCGGTTGGCCTCCTGCGGGAACGGACACAGCAGGTCGTCGCTGGCCACCCCGGCCTGGAGGTGGACGACCGGGATCTGCCGCCAGAACGCGACCTGCGCGGCCATCGCGGCCGTCATGCCGCCGCCGTAGACCAGGATCGCCGACGGGTCGAGGTCGACCAGCAGCTCGTCGAGCCGTGTCATGAGCAGTGCACCGATGGCGGCCGGGTTGGGGTCCGGCCGCTCACGCAACAACTGGGTGATGTCCGCGGGCACACCGAGCGCCTCGAAGGCCTCGTGCACCGACATCGGGTCCGGACCGGTGGCCACCGTGAGCGCCTGGATGCGGTCGGCGTCGACGAACGCCGTGGCCACAGGGGCGAGTCGTGCGACTTCGGGCCGGCTGCCGGCGATCAGGAGCACATCGTGGTCGTATTCGTGATCAGGGAGCGGGCCCAGTGGCGGTTCGAACTCCGTCATGCTTGGGGTCCTTAAGCCGGGGGAGCTGGCCTTGCGGTGCCCTATCCAGTGTGAACCGACCGATGACCGCCCGTCGACCCTGCATCCCAACAGGCGGTTCCGGCGAGGCAAGAACCACTCTCTTGGGTGTACCGCCGCGGTCGGTTTGGTGATCCACAGTGAGCTGATACCCTCGGTCCAGTACGTTGCGGATGTAGTTCAGTGGTAGAACATCAGCTTCCCAAGCTGAATATGCGGGTTCGATTCCCGTCATCCGCTCCACAACAGAGGCCCAGGTCAGGGATGGTCAGCCCGGTCTTGGGTCTCCACGTCGCCACCCTGTCGAGGCGTTCGGGCCGTTCGGCCCCCCGAGGGACCAGCTCCCGCGGCACCATCCTCGTCGTCCTCCCCTTGTCCTACGTGACCTGCGAGCATGTCGTCGTGCCCCATCCGGGCCGTCGGGCCGCAAGTCGACGTAGGCGGCCAGGTGCTCGACGAGCGTCGCTCGGATCGCGGTCGGGACGGCGATCGTCCGGAGCCCTGCGGCTCTGTGAGGTGACGTTTCGTCACCGTCCCTCCGAACCGTCGGTCCATCAGCGAGCTGATGCAGCCGAGCAGGTCGTCGCACCCGGTTCGACGGCGGTGATGGTCGTACTCGCTGCGACCAGCGGCACGGTCCGCTCTCGGTCCACCCAGCCACCGCACCACGGATGAGTTGGCCTTGCGCGGGCCCGGTAGGACCGATGTGGGACGCGGGCTCCGGCGGTTAGTCCGCTTGGTGGAGGACCATCAGGTAGCGAGCGGGTACCGACTCGACCAACCAGACACCGTTGTCCGAAACCGAGAAGACATGGCCGCCGTCGTGCATCGCGGCTGCATCGATGACGAGGACGATGCAGGCGCCGCGGCGCGCGCCAACGCGGCCCGCTGTCTCCACGTCCGCCGACAGGTGGACCGCGTGACGGGCGCGGCGGTCCAGTCCGCCACGCAGGATGCTGGCCAGGTTGCGTGACGGCGTGCCGTGGTACTGCTGCTGGGGAGGTGGCGACACGGCGAGGCCGAGGTCGACACCGACGCTGTGGCCCTGGTTGGCGCGGATACGGTCAGTAGCCTCATCAATGGCGAAACGTTGCTTGTCACTGGAGGCGACGAGGGACGCGAGGCGCTCGCGGGTCAGCCCTTTCCCGTGTGCGTCGAGCGCCGTCAGCAAGACCGGCACGGCGACCCAGCCGTTGCTGTCCAGTTCGATGCCGATTCGGGCGGGGTCGTGACGGAGTACGAGCGAGAGCAGCTTCGACGCCCCGATGTCGTTCACGCCGGCACCGTAGCTTCTCCCTGGCGATCGAGGTCCGAGTATCGCGGCCCACCGGGTGGAGCCCTCGGAGCGAACTCGCTCCGGCGCAGGGGCCCCAGCTCAGAGTGTGTCCCTGACGCAGGGGGGGTGTCGGGCGGGCGGGGGTCCACCGGTTCGCGTCCGTCCTGGACGCGTCCGTCGGCAGTACCGGCGCGAGGTACACCCGCACCGGTAGCCGCACCCCTTCCGGCGTCATCCAGTCCGCGGGCCGCCGGTCGATCAGGCGCCACCCGAGCCGCTCGTAGAGCGCTACGGCCGGGCCGTCGTCGTCGACCACGTCGAGCCACAGCTCCAGGCCCCGTTCCGACGCGTAGGAGAACGAGGCAGCCAGAAGCGACACCCCGACCCCGTGCCCTCGCGATGGGCGGGCGACGAACAGGCGCGAGACTGCCGCCGATCGGTTCGAGGGCGCACCGGTGCGAGAGCTGACCGCGGTTTCGCCCCGGGCCCGCTGCTGGCCTTCGGCGGTGGTGTGGTCGTCGGGGTGCTGTGGGTACGCCGCCAGCGCCGGCTGACCGACCCCATGATCGACGTCCACTGTTCCGCGTCCGCGCCTTCAACGCCGCGCTCGCCGTCAACTTCCTGGCGATCTTCGTGATGATCGGCTACTTCCTGTTCGTCGCCCAGTACCTCCAGCTCGTGGTCGGCCTCTCGCCGCTGGTCGCCGGGTTGTGGTCGCTGCCCTCGGCCGTCGCGTTCATCGTCACCTCGCAGCTCGCCCCGCAGATCGTGGCGCGGATCCGGCCGGCCTACGTCGTCGCCGGTGGGCTGGCCGTCGCCGCGCTCGGGCTGCTGGTCCTCGCCTCCGTCGGCGTGGCGGACGGACTCATGACGCTGGTCGTCGCGTCCGTCGTGATCTCGCTGGGGATGGGCCCGGTGTTCGGCCTGACCACCGAGATGGTCGTCGGTTCCGCGCCGCTGGAACATGCGGGGGCAGCGTCGGGGATCTCCGAGACCGCCGCCGTCGCCGGGGTGATCGCCGTGGTCGCGGCCGTCGCGCCGCGCCGGGTACTGCGCGGAGACCAGGTCGAACACACCTGCCGGGACCTGCGCCTCCATCAGACCTGCAGGCACCCACCGCACCGGCGCATCCGCCTCCCGCGCATGCCGCGCCGCACGCTCCAGCGCCACCTGGGACACGTCGAGTGCCGTCACGTCCCAGCCCTGTCGGGCCAACCGGACCGCGTCCGCGCCTTCGCCACAAACCGACGTCGAGCACCCGCCCCGGCTCGAGATCGGCCACCTCTGCGACCAGCGCACCATTGGGCTCGCCGCTCCACACCTGCTCCATGCCGGCGTACCGCTCGTCCCACTCGGCGTGGCCATCCCCGGCCGTGGCACCTCCACCGTGGTCCTCGGTGACGACGTCGGGGTCCGGATTCCGGCGAGCAGAGAGATCGGTCATCTGCACAACATCGCTCACGCCGCCGTGCTGTGCCAAGCGGACTTGCC
>Ga0209591_10001363_pt1 | contig 30601 bp, 28 predicted proteins | sample MAT01_FD_187207 | JGI IMG/M metagenome (GOLD analysis project Ga0209591, IMG submission 187207) | Freshwater microbial communities from Lake Fryxell liftoff mats and glacier meltwater in Antarctica - MAT-01 (SPAdes) (version 2) | ecosystem: Environmental > Aquatic > Freshwater > Ice > Liftoff... | reverse complement strand
CCAAATTGTGAACTATCCATATATAAAGCCAGCTCAGGATTGTTGAAGAAAGGAGCAAACTGCAAATCGTTGCTATTATAAGGAGTGGTAGCATTCCATTTGTCTTTGTTGCCAATCGGAATAACACCTTCATTAGTCAACGGCATTCCCAATCTTGAAACCTGCACAAAATTTCCGGAATAGGTTGGAACACCATTTGCACCCAATGTTTTTATCTGGCGGCGGCTTGCAGAAGCCCACACACCAATTACAAAATCACCATCCAAAATATTGGCAGCCTGCGCAACATCCTTACCATCTTTTTGTAGTAAGCTTATTGGAACTTTAATTGCAATACTATGTACATTATATCTTGCCAATCCATCTTTGGTTGGATTAGTAGTGTTTCCTTCAGGACGGAAATTGCCAACATCAAAAACACCAGCCAGGTCAACAAAGAAAGGATCGTCTGCCGGACCACAATAAATTTTTTCAGTAGTGGTTGCCGTAGCAATGGCACTTTGCACTAACGCATTGTAATTAGCAGCTCCCAATCCCAAACCAGGAGTGGTAATAGAACGGGGGCCTATATTAGCTGGTGGCACAGTGCCATTAGCAACAATCGTTGTAAAACTAGTTCCGCCATTGGTACTCTTTTCACAAACGTAATTTGTCTTTATGTTTTGCTGACCAAGACGGATATTAAAAAAAGTTGTCGGGTCCTGGTTTACCTGGGTAAAGGTGAAACGGTAAGTAATATCATCACCCGGTGTAGATGTTTTATTCTTGATATGAATTTCGTAACGGATATCAGTTCCGAAAGTATAATAGTTTGGACCTCCCTCAGGTAACTGGAAGGGAATGTAGTTAGCGATGATGGTTACCGTTGTAGGATCATCCGGACTGCGGAATGCATACAGATCAGTATTATCTGCCAGCGGATCGTTGGAAATCAACGGAGCTTCCCGGTGACTGGAAGCCAACATCATCTGTGATAAAAGAAGAAATACCGGTAACAAAGATTGTTTTGCAAGCCGGCGAAATCGGGATTTTCTCATAACCACTATTTTAGTTTTGTTTTAATAAGCTGGATAAACCAACCTATTCATCTACGGCAACTGTTAATTAACAGATTGCCGGAAATAAAAAAAGGTCCATTTAAAAGACCTTTTGAAACAAAAAATTATTGGGGGAAGCTTTTAAAAATTAAAACTAATGCCAGCTTTTACTGATGATGGGGTGCCCGGCGTGTAATGAATTTCAGAAACAGGGTTTACTTCAAACTTTAATCTTGATCCGGTATCAAACTGGGCCTCTCTCCATTCACGGTTCAGCATATTTTCTACGGAGATATGAAATTCAAATTTTTTAATCCGGTAAGCCGCTACCATATCAAGCAATAAATATCCTTCTGCACTAATTGAATTATCCTCATTCGCAGGTCTTTCACCAATAAAACGATATCGTAACGAACCACTAAAGCCATTGGGTGCCCTGGCAGTTATACCACCAATGCTGGTGAAGGATGGTGCCAGCGGAACAAAATTTTCGCCTTTTGTTTCGCTAATTGCCCTCGCCTTTGTTGCATTAATATCAATATCGCCGTATAACCATTTATTAAACTGGTAACGGGCAGATACATCCATACCCATTCTTCTTGTTTTGCCACTTGGTTCTACTACACCTGCATCGCCTACATACACAAACTCCTGTTGAGAATACAAATGCCATAAAGCCGTTTTCAAAATCAGGTTTTTATTTGGCATGATGATTAAGCCGAGGTCTGTTCCAAATACTCTTGGTAATATTTCGTCGGCTCCATTCATCAGTATTACTCTTGTATCATTGGAATGAAAACCAAAGCCGTTGTTCAAATACAGTTTCACTTTTTGATTTGGAGCATAGCTTATATTTAATTTCGGGCTAACAATTCCTCTCTTTTGCTTGCTGAAATCAGTAGCTCCGGTTAGTTTATCTTTATACTGAAACTTAAAATTATCATACCGGACAGAAGCATTCAGGTTCCATTTATTACTTAGTTCCACATCCTGATTCATATATATATAACCATTAAATTCTTTTACATCGCCCTTCTGAATACTTTCTTTAAACGTTCTGTTTGGTGCTTTTGCCAATTCAATATCGCTTACATCATCCATTCTGAAACCGGCACCAAATTCTGTTGTTGCTTTTTTATTGCCTAGTAAATATGATTTTGATTCCGTAGTACTGAAACCAAAAATATTTCTTGCTTCCCGTTGGTTAATCATATCACCATCAATTGGATCATCGAGGAAAAAAGTAAAATTGGAATAGAGATTAAATTTATAATGGCTGAAATAAACCTGGTCAGTTGCTTTCCAGCCACTCTTTCTTTGATGATTGTATTTCACTGTAAAGTTGGTACGGTTTGTGTTGCCACCTTCCAAATTATCAATAGCACCAAATCGTCCGATTACACCAGTTTTTACTGCCCTGTCGGGTACTTGTCCCGATGCATTCCACTTGCTGTCAAAAGTAGAGGCAAGAATGGTGAGCTGGGATTGATTGCCAAACCAGGCACTATATTTTCCCATTACATTAAAGCGGTGAAAATCCTGCGGACTTTCAAAATACCCATCTGTTATTGAATATTCTGAAGCCACATAAAATTGTTGCCTGTTCTTTTCTGTTTGTTTATTAAAAACTTTAAACTGGCCAAATGCCCGTTGTGTATTAAACTGACCAGCTTCTAATTTAATTCTGTTATTTTCAAGAAAATCTTTAGTACTGAAGTCAACATAAGCCGCCGTTGCCAAATTTCCTTTACCAGCATTATAAGGGCCCTTATCAAAATTTACTTTTTCTACTGTTTCAGGAATAAGAAAATGTAAATCAGCATAACCTTGTCCATGTGCATGGCTTACCATGTTTACCGGCATCCCATCCACTGAAATACTGATGTCAGTGCCATGGTCAATATCATATCCCCGTAAAAATATTTGTTCAGCTTTACCACCACCGGCATGTTGTGCAATAACTAATCCCGGAACAATGCGCAACACATCCTGCGAAGTGTTTACTGGTCGTAATTTTATATCTACGGCACTAATTGTATTTAAAGCACTGCTTTTTTTGCTATTTAATTTTACTTCAGATAAATCAAGACTACTTTTTTTCAGGTTGACATTAACAGAAGAGAGTAAATAAGGTTTTACTTCTAAATTGATTATTTCTGTTTTATAACCAATATGAGAAACCGTCATTTCATATTGCCCGGGTGTAATACTGGGGATATTGAACATTCCGAACATATCGGAGTTATCGCCTTTATTACCGGCAATGTTTACGCTGGCCCCGGTAATCGGCACTTTTAAATCAGCATCATTAATATAGCCACGGATAGAGCCTTGCTGCCCAAAAGCTACAGATGAAAAAAATAGAAGGATAAATACCAGAAAGTAGATTTGTCGCATATTAGTTGGCTTTGTCAACTTACATACGGCAAAAAAAGGGATTTGGTTCTTACTTAAAAAAGGGATTTATACAAACGGAAGGAACTAAAGAATCACCAGCTTTTCAATCACTTGCTTTTTCTTTTTGTCCGGGGCAATTACGCTGAGTTTGTAGAGATAAACACCCCGGCCCAGCTTGTCGCCATAATCATCTTTGCCATCCCATTGAATTTCGGCGGAGCGATTGCCATCTGTTGTAATAACCCGGCTAAATGATTTTACAGTACGGCCGGTAATGGTCATTATTTGTATCTGCACTTGTAATGGTTGCCCGGGTTTATTATGCTCAAACCAGAAATTGGTGTTGCTGGTAAACGGATTGGGATAGTTCATTACATGGCTTAACTCCAGCTCTTCATCCTTCGCTACGGTAAAATCAAGAATGGCTTCATTAGAATTATTCAGCACATCCCATGCTTTTATTTTTAAAGTGTGAGGTCCGGCTTCCAATTCAGACATTTGAAAACGGACAACTCCTTTCTGGTAACTGTTCAAATCACCTTCGTAAAAATCATTCAGAATAAAATATTTCCGGTTATCATTATCTAATGTCGCTACTATGTCATGACCAATGCCCGTACCCACCGTATTAATACCGGATGAGTCTGCCAGTTTCACCAGCAATACCGGGTTTTGATTAGTGATGCCGCCATTGGCAAATAATTCGTCATTGAGGTAGGGTTTTATTTCCGGACCTGTATTATCGCCCCCAATATTATTGCCTGTACCGCCAATAATGAAGTTGGTAAAAACACCATTGGCATCTTTTGTTCCGTCTTCTGCATACAGGCTCAGTTTACCATTGCCAAACTGGAAATTAATATCCTTCGGCACTTTGAAAGTAAAAGAAAACCGGCCATTCGTTACCGACACTTTGCCTTTGAATAAAATATTAGTTTGCGATTGAAAATTAGTGACAGCACTACCCGCATCGTTTGCCAGGGTGGTTATAGTTATTGGTTTATCAAATACTGATGGATACACATTACCATTGAAATTTATTAATATATTGCCTGACAAATCTGTTACTTCTCCTTCTATTACAATCTTCTCTGTTGAACTAAGTGTATCAGCAGTTGCAATGGGAATACCATTTACTTTTGTGGCTCTTACTTTTAGTGTTGGAAAAGCTAATGTCAAAGCAGGGTCACCAAGCAACGTAAATTTTCGGTTATTCGTTACATCCCCTGAAGTTTGATAAGTAAAATTCTTTGCTTCTTTTATAGCATCACCCAATGTTTTGTATTTGCCATTAGCATCCGGTTGCAAAGCAAATTGCAAATAATTATTATTCATGATGCGGTTACTGAAAGCAAACACTACCCTTGTGGTTGTCATCAAACCGATAGCACCTGTTTTTGGCCGTAATAAAATATTTTCACCGATTGAGTTAATGTTTGGATTGTCATAAGGAGCAAAATCACAAGTGGCGGTGATAAACAACGGCAACCTGTTCGGGTTGTTCCAGTTGTTCACCATTGCCTGATCAAGTATTGTTTCTTCTGCCAGTCTGTTGGCACCACCGTGTCCGTTATAATTCCATATCAATGTGCCATTATAGATTTGGTTATTACTTGCCTGTATGGCCTGTGGGTAGCTACTACCACCTGCACCACTTTCCTGCTGAAAGGCATCAAGATAAATTTTTTGCTGATTAAATACCGGGCCTGCTATGGCTGAAGTAGCCGTTAATATTTCAGCATCCTGCAAATGCAGATTGTTGTCTTCATCATCGGCTATGAAAGTGAGATTATTTCTCCACGGTCCCAGGCTTTGCGGAGCAAAATAAGCTGCTATCTTGTCAACAAAGTTTTTGGCTTCTTCCATATTCTTTGCCGGAATTCTTCCGATACCAATATCAAGCAGGTTATTCACCAGGCCGGAATTAATGTCTTCGTTGTTATCCAGAAACCCAAAGAAATCATCGGAGGTGTAGCTCGACAATGGGTCTAATGCTAAATTGTTTTGATACGATGGAACAAGATTAGTGTTGTTGGCGATTCTGTCTTTATAATCAAAGGAAGCATCTCCAAATAATAACAGGTATTTTATTTTGTTCGCAGCACTTGCTCCAAATTTATCATAGTACATTTTTGCAAAATCTCTGATAGATGTTGGATCGGGGCTGCCGCTGCCAAATTCATTATAAACCTGTTCAGTGGTTACTACCAACGTCTTTAATCCATTTTGTTGCTGGTGCAATTGTGCCAACCGTTGTGCCTGTGATAAAAAGTTAGGATGAGTTACAATCAAAAAATCTGTGGCAGAAGCATTATGCAAATCCTGGTTAGAAATTTTGCCAACTACAACCGGTATCAAAAAATTAGTTGAATTAAAAGCCACATATTCTCTTAATCTTGAGCAACTGTTTACAAACCGAAAATCATTGCCGGAAAGACTCCCCTGCATCCGCAACGGATTTAAAGGATCGGTAATGTCCCAAACCTGAGTGGTGGCTGTTGCATTACTCACTATAAATTCACCTGTATTATTGCCAACACTCAGCCAGTCCCGGAACAATAACTGATCAATGTTGTTCAATGAAATATTCCGCCTGGTAAAAATTTCAAACCAGTTCAACCAGCCCTGTGCATTAAAACTACCGGGAATGTAAGTGTAGCTGACATCAATGTTGTTTTGTGTAGCTGCAGCAGTAGCCAATCCATTTCCCTGTTGTGCAAATAAATCATATTGTCCGCCGCTGATTGAATTAATTGTAATCTGTGCTGAAAGCTGGTTATTTATCCGAACATCAAACCGGCTGCTTACACCAACTGAACGGGCAACAGCATTGGTTTGCAGTACTACTGGTGCATTGCTCACTATATTGGGGAAATTAACGGTAAAATTTCTGGTCAGTGTTCTGCCGGGCAATGCTGATAATTCTTCACCATACCATTCTTTGCTTCCAGCTAAAAAATTAACCGTGTCCAATTCATGAAAATATCTTTCCGAAAAACTGCTCACAGTAAGGTTTGGCGGTGTAACTAATGGGGCATTAGTGATTCGTTTCCCGGTTCCCCCGATACTTAAAAAATAACAGGCTTTATCACTGAAAAGATTCTTGCGATGCAAAAACCGGAGGTTGGCCGAATCCTTCACCCATTCATCCGGGCCATTAGCATAAAAAAGGATATAATCAGACCCATTGAGTACCCCATCGCCGCCATCCACCACTTGTATCGCATTTTCTTTCAAATCATCTGTCCAGAATCCGGCATTGGCTTCGGCCAGCATTTGTCCACCATTTCCATACAGTCTTACAGAATTTGAAGAAAGATTGCTGGTATTTACTCCAAGGTTGTTGAGAAATGGAATATCTATTTTGTACACTCGGGAAGCCCTCACACTAAGCTTATACCAGTTGCCGGTTGCCAACACAGAATTGGGGGTATAATTTCGCTGTGCCGCTGCCAAAAAAGAGCAGGCAAAACACCATCCCATCAAAACTAAGTGCCGGCTTGTCCTCATAGCTGTAAAGCAAGGGTTTAATAGTGATTTTCCGCCTGAAAAAAAGTATTTCTGCGTACCTGTTTATCCCTAAAGTATATATATTCGCAAATCAGCAAGGTAAAAGATAATACTGATGCAATATTTTTACCTCATCTGGCGTTAAATTTATTCCAATTCATAGGTTTATGCAAAAAACAATGAGAAACTTATCAATCCTGTTATCCTGTGTGGTGCTTTTAGCATCTTGTAAGAACGGTGGTTTGTTTAAGAAAAAACAAGACAAGTCGGACGTAACTGGCTGGAACTACAATGACAAAAACATGGGTGGTTACCAGGTGTCTAAGTCCAAAGAACAGGGACTCGGGCCGGGCCTTGTGTTTGTTCAGGGTGGTACGTACACCATGGGGCAAACAGAAGAAGACGTAATGGGCGACTGGAATAATATTCCCCGCCGTGTATCTGTGCCTTCTTTTTACATTGACAAAACAGAAGTAGCTAACGTTCACTACCGTGAATACCTGCACTGGCTTACAAGGGTATTTGACCCTTCAGATCCGGCCAACCTCAAAATTCTTGAGGCAGCCCTTCCCGACACATTAGTTTGGAGAAGTGAGTTAAGTTATAATGAGCCGCTTGTTGAATTTTATTTCCGCCACCCCGGTTTTAACGAATATCCTGTAGTAGGTGTTAACTGGAGGCAAGCTCATGATTTTTGTCTCTGGAGAAGCGACAGGGTAAATGAAGTAACATTAAAAGACAAAGGCTTTATTAATAAAGCAAACCTGAAACCCGGCGCACAACAGGGTGAAAATAATTTTACTACTAAATCTTATGTATTAGGATTATACACGGCCCCTCCCGGCAGCATTAAAGCAAAGAAAGGTGAGCCTAAAGTTACTACTGCCTCTTTGGAGTCAGGAATTCTGCTGCCAGATTATCGTCTGCCTTTTGAAGCGGAATGGGAATATGCGGCGTATGGTTTGATTAACCAAAACCCCCGCCCAAGCTCTAAAGAAGGAAAGAGAGGTGAAGAATTACAATCTAACAAACAGGTTTACCCCTGGGCACAAAATATTAATGGTCTTCGTGACACCCGTCATGGAAGCTGGCAAGGTCAGTTTCTCGCCAACTTTAAAAGAGGTTCTGGTGACAACGCCGGTGTGGCTGGTGGTTTGAATGACCGGGCTTTTTACACTGCCCCTGTAAATTCATTCTTCCCTAATGGATTTGGTATATATAATATGGCAGGTAACGTAAGTGAGTGGGTGGAAGATGTGTATCGTCCATTATCAACACTTGACTTTGATGATATGCCTGCTCCTATGCGTGGTAACAAATACATGAAAATTTATAAAAATTCAAATGGCGAAGCCGAAATTGACAGTATTGGACGTGTAAAAATGGTAGCTGTTACGGATGAAGAAAGCAAAAACCGCAGAAACTACCAGAGAGGTAATGTAATAAACTTCCTTGATGGTGACTCACTATCCCAGGCAGAATATGGCTATGCAAAAACAACATTGGTAAGTGATAAATCAAGAGTGTATAAAGGTGGTAGCTGGAATGACAGAGCTTATTGGCTTACACCGGGCAGTCGCCGCTTCCTTGAAGAAGATCAGGCTTTAAGTACACTCGGTTTCCGTTGTGCAATGGACCGCATGGGCAGCCCGGAAGGAAACGGACGTAAAACCGGTCAGCATTACAAGCCTCGCAGACAACGTTAATTCTATTTGACAAAATAATTTTAAACCCTCCAACCGGAGGGTTTTTCTTTACCCGCCGAAGCTTTAGCGAAGGCGGGTTTGCACTATTATTGTACTACGTTACTTTTGCTGTATGTCTATCGAACAGTTATACAACATTTATAAGCAATATCCTTCTGTACAAACTGATACAAGAAAGCTGAAAGAAGGCGACATCTTCTTTGCCCTGAAAGGAGAAAATTTTAATGGCAACAGCTTTGTAGAAAAAGCCTTAGAAGCCGGCGCTGCTTATGCGGTAATAGATGAAGAACCGTATGCTGTATTCGGAAAAACGGTTTTAGTGGATGATGTACTAACGGCATTACAGCAACTCGCCAAACATCACCGGGAACAATTTACAATCCCCTTTATTGCCATTACAGGCAGTAATGGGAAAACGACAACGAAAGAACTGATTAATGCTGTTCTTTCTTCTACTTTCAAAACTTATACAACAGTAGGAAACCTGAATAATCATATCGGTGTTCCGCTTACTATTTTAAAAATTAAGACTGATGCAGAAATGGCGGTAATAGAAATGGGCGCCAATCATCAAAAGGAAATTGCCTCGTATTGTGCCTATGCCCTGCCAACTCATGGCTTAATTACCAACTGTGGCAAAGCCCATCTTGAAGGTTTTGGTGGTGTGGAAGGTGTTAAAAAAGGAAAAGGCGAATTGTTCGATCATTTGCGGGGCAACAATGGAACTGCCTTCGTTATGCGGGATTATGATTACCTCCGTGAAATGAGTAATGGCATTTCAACGGTTATTAAATATGGTACCAATAATGCTGCAATAGAAGGTACGATAGTTCAAAGCGAACCTTTTATTGAAGTTACTATCAGCAAAGGGGCAGATATATCTTCTATAAAAACACAGTTGGTAGGTGATTATAATCTGCCTAATATATTGGCGGCGGTTGCTGTCGGGAAACATTTCAATGTAGCTGATCATAAAATTAAAGAAGCGATTGAGAACTACTCCCCTTCCAATAGCCGTTCACAATTAATAGAAAGAGGCTCCAATAAAATTATTCTGGATGCCTACAATGCCAACCCAAGCAGTATGAAGTTGGCGATTGAAAATTTTGCAAGATTACATGCTGTGAATAAAGTGGTGATGCTGGGAGGCATGGCTGAATTAGGAGAAGAAAGCCCCGATGAACATAAAGCAATTGTTGAACTGCTCAAACAGTATGAATGGGAAAATGTGGTGCTGGTTGGAGGTGACTTTTTAAAGATTGAGCATCCTTACCTGCAATTTCAAAATGCAGAAGAAGCAAAAGAATGGCTGCAGCAACAGCATTTTGAAAACACCTATTTTCTTATAAAAGGCAGCAGGAGTATGAAAATGGAAACCGTACTGGAACCTTAACTTTACTACATGAACTGGAAACAACTCTTCCCGCAATTTGAACCCGAGCTGATAGAACTGATAGAAAAAGAAGCCGTGCAAAGAAGCTTTAATGCCGGAGATATTATTATGCGAACCGGGCAATACATTAAGTCAACAGCTTTGGTGCTCGAAGGGCAAATAAAAATTTATCGGGAAAATCAGGACGGCGGTGAGTTCCTGATGTATTATCTCGGTCCCGGCCAGGCATGCGCCGTCTCCATGATTTGTGCCATACAATCTCATACCAGCGAAATAATGGCTAAGGCAGAAGAAAATACAGAAGTACTTATGATACCCATCCAAATGATGGATGATATGATGAATAAATACAAGAGCTGGTACCTGTTCGTTATCCAAACTTACAGAAGCAGGTTTGATGAATTATTATCCGTGGTTGATAACATTGCTTTTCGGAATATGGATGAAAGATTAGAGTTTTATCTGAAACGCCATATAGAAAAAACAGGAAAGGAAAACATTGAACTCTCTCATCAGCAAATAGCAGACGACCTCAACAGTTCCCGGGAAGTAATTTCAAGGCTGCTGAAAAAAATGGAACAGCGGAATATGGTAAAGCTTCATCGCAATATGATTGAGGTTATGTAGCAGCAATTAATGCTGTGATTTCTGTCACATTGTGAGAAAGGTCTTTGGTCTAATCTTGCATAAATTATTTACATGGAAATCATCGGCTATATTGCTTCTCTCGTTATCGGTATTTCACTCGGTCTTATTGGTGGCGGTGGTTCCATTCTTACTGTTCCGGTATTAGTATATCTTTTAAAAGTAGAGCCGGTTGTAGCAACAGCTTATTCTTTATTTATTGTAGGGTCAGCCAGCCTTGTTGGGGCATTTCCAAAATATAAACAAGGACAGGTAAATCTTAAAACAGCATTGATTTTCGGCCTTCCATCCATAGCCGCCGTTTTTGCAACAAGGAAATTTATTGTTCCCCAAATACCTAAAGAAGTTTTTAACATTGGAGATTTTGTCGTTACTAAAAGCATCCTGATGATGGTTTTGTTTGCCATCCTTATGGTTTTTGCTTCGATATCAATGATTCGGGATAAAAAGAAAAAAGAAGAGGCTGCAGTTGCTGAACAAAAGTTCAATTACCCTATGATATTAATGGAAGGTGCTGTAGTAGGAACACTTACGGGACTGGTAGGTGCTGGCGGTGGCTTTCTTATTATCCCTGCATTGGTATTATTAAGTAAACTGCCAATGAAACAGGCAGTAGGAACTTCTTTACTCATCATAGCTGCCAAGTCTTTAATTGGCTTTACCGGTGACCTATCGAATTACACTATGGATTGGAAGTTATTACTCACTGTAACTGCATTAGCAATAGCCGGCATTTTCATTGGCGATGCACTCAGCAAAAAAATTGATGGCAACAAATTGAAAAAAGGATTTGGCTGGTTTGTTCTGGTAATGGGTATTTATATAATTGTAAAAGAATTATTCTTCCCCGGCGGCGGTCATTGATTGTGATTGATGTCACTGTACAGAATTATTCAACATACGAAATTTGACATTCAATAATAAAATCTAAAAAACAATAATTATGATAGTAGAACAAATTTATACCGGTTGCCTTGCACAAGGTGCTTACTACATTGAAAGCAATGGCGAAGCTGCTGTAATTGACCCGTTGCGTGAAGTACTGCCTTATATTCAAAAAGCAGAACGTAACAACGCTAAAATCAAATACGTTTTTGAAACACACTTTCATGCTGACTTTGTAAGTGGACACCTTGATTTGAGCAAAAAAACAGGAGCACCAATTGTATATGGTCCTAATGCAAATCCCGAATTTGAAGCACATATCGCCAAAGATGGTGAAGAGTTTAAAGTAGGTAACATTACATTAAAGGTGTTGCATACTCCCGGTCATACGATGGAAAGCACAAGCTATTTACTTAAAGATGAAACTGGAAAAGATGTAGCATTATTTTCAGGTGACACTTTGTTCATTGGTGATGTAGGTCGCCCTGATCTGGCACAGAAACTGGTAACAGATTTAACACAGGATAAATTAGCCGGATATCTTTTCGATTCTCTCCGTAATAAAATTATGCCCCTGGCAAATGATATTATTGTTTATCCTGCACACGGTGCTGGTAGTGCCTGTGGTAAAAACATGAGTAAAGAAACTACTGATACACTCGGCCATCAGAAAGAAACAAATTATGCACTCCGTGCAAATATGACCAAAGAAGAGTTTATTAAAGAAGTAACAACCGGCCTGGTAGCACCACCTGCATATTTCCCTTTGAATGTAATGCTGAATATACAAGGTTATGAAAGCATTGATAAAGTACTGGAAAGAGGTCAGCATGCTTTAAGTCCTGAAGCTTTTGAAACCGCAGCTAATGAAACCAGTGCCTTGATATTAGATACAAGGGACCCGCAAACATTTGCCAAAGGTTTTGTTCCAAACTCTATCAACATTGGTATTGACGGAAGTTTTGCCCCTTGGGTAGGTGCCATGATTCCTGATATAAAACAAGAGATTCTACTCGTTACCGATGAAGGTCGTGAAGAAGAAGTTATAACAAGACTGGCAAGGGTGGGATATGATTATACCATTGGATACCTGAAAGGGGGATTCAACGCCTGGAAGAACGCAGGCAAAGAAGTTGACCAGATTACTTCTATCAGTGCCGGTGAGTTAGCAGCAATTATGAGCATGGAAAAAGTGAATGTGCTGGATGTTCGTAAAAAAAGTGAATACCTGAGTGAGCATATAGTTGATGCAGAAAATGCACCATTGGATTTCATTAATGATAGTATGGCACAGATAGATAAAAACAAAACGTATTATGTACACTGTGCTGGTGGTTACCGCTCGATGATTTTTAATTCCATACTCCGTGCAAGAGGTTATGATAACCTGGTTGATGTGAAGGGCGGTTTTAAAGAAATCAAAGAAAGCGGCAAATTTAAGGTGAGTGATTATGTGTGCCCATCAACACTGTTATAAATATTGGTTGGTTAAATGCCTTAAAAAGGCAAGGTTTAATGGTTAAACTCCGGCCGGGGTTTTTGCCCCGGCTTTTTTTCACCAAAAATAAAATACAATGGAAACAATTACAAGTATGCCGAGAATCGGCGATAAAGCTCCTGACTTCGATGCTGTTACTACAACAGGTAATTTAAAATTCTCTGAATACAACAAAGGGAGCTGGGTAGTCTTCTTCTCTCACCCTGCCGATTTTACACCGGTCTGCACAACAGAGATGAGTGGCTTTGCAAAAGAAAAAGATTTTTTTGCAAAGCACAATACCAAGCTTATGGGTTTGAGTATTGATAGTATACATGCCCATATTGCCTGGGTAAATGCAGTACATGAAAAAACAAACGTATTGTTCGAATTTCCAATTGTAGCAGATATTGATATGAGTGTATCAAAACTTTACGGAATGTTGCAACCTGGCGAAAGCGAAACAGCAGCAGTAAGGGCTGTGTTTATTATTGACCCCACTGGTAAGGTTCGTTTGATAATGTACTATCCTCTTAATGTAGGCCGGAATATGGATGAAATCAAACGTACATTATTAGCACTTCAAATTTCTGACGAGAACAAAGTAGCAATGCCCCTCAATTGGCAACCTGGGGATAAAGTAATCGTACCGGCACCAAAAACAGTAGCAGCTCTGGCAGAACGAAAAGCCAGCAACCTGGAAATGGTAGATTGGTACTTAGCAAAAAAATCATTGTAAAATAAAGATGCTGTTACAATAATAGCATCTTACTAAAAAAATAATATGAGCACTTTAAAAGACTTAGTAAAAAATCCATCTACAATAGTTGTGGATGTACGCAGCTCCTGTGAATATGAAGCCAATCATATTCCCGGTGCTAAAAATATTCCGCTGGAAGAAGTTCCTTATAAAGTGGAAGAGTTCAAATCATTTAAAAGCCCCATCGTTATGTATTGCCGCAGCGGCAACAGGAGCGGAATGGCAGTAAGTATTTTAAAACAAAATGGTGTTGCAGATGTGTACAATGGCGGTGGCCTTGGCGATATGCAATCCCTGTTAAACTAATAAGCTATGTTAACCCTATTAAAGAAATTATTTGGCGGTACATCAGTTAACTATAAAGAACTGGTAAGCAATGGTGCTATTATTGTGGATGTCCGTTCGGCTGGAGAGTATAAAGCTGGTCATATTCCCGGTTCAAAAAATTTTCCGGTAGATAATATCCGCAGCAAAGTGGCCGAGTTGAAAAAAATCAACAAACCTGTTATTACTGTTTGCCGCAGCGGCACCAGAAGCGGTATGGCAAAAGGAATTTTAAAATCTGCCGGAATAGAAGTCTATAACGGTGGACCATGGACAAGTTTGAAAAACAAATTATAACTTGTAGTATAGAAACCCAACACATGAATAAGAAACTTCTTTTTGTTTTTGCCTTCCTGTTCTTCTCCTTTCAATTGTTTGCACAAACCACAAACAAATCTGAAAAAGTGCAGCACCGGGTAATAATACAACTTACCAGCAATGATACCCTGGTGTGGAAAGGATTAATGAATAACATAAAGAATATGAAAAATGGCTGGGGCGATAGTGTTTCAATCGAAGTAGTAGCACATGGTCCCGGCATTGATTTTCTCATAAAGGATAAAACAACACAGCAAGAAAGAATCGCCTTTTTTAAAACAAAAGGAGTGGTATTTGTTGGTTGCGAAAACACATTAACAGAAAGAAAAATTTCGAAAGAAAGTATAATCCCGGAAGCAGGGTTTGTAAAAATGGGTATTGGCGAAGTTATTCTGAAACAGGAACAGGGCTGGAGCTACATCAAAGTTGGTTTCTGACAAAAGCTAAAATACCAGTATTCCCACCCAGCTTGTCTGTCATAATTTATTAAGGAGTTTGAATTATTTAAAAGAATGAAAAAACTTTTTATACTATTTGTATTGCCTTTACTATCACTTAGCCTTTCTGCACAACACCAGGAACTAAACGAGAAACCCGGTCTGTGGAAGGAAAAAGAGAATACTACCGATTCTACCTCTCTCCTATCCGCATTCAGGAGAGGCAAAGTCAGTGGGCATTCCCGTTATTTCTTTATGGCAACAGACAATAAAGAAAATCTTACTGATTACTATGCAAATGCCGTTGGCGGTGGTATCAGGTTTGAAACAGCAAAATTAAAAAATTTTCAACTGGGGGTCAGCGGCTTTTTTGTTTTTAATATCGGTTCATCAAACCTTTCAGTTCCTGATGCAAAAACAAACCAGCCTAACCGCTACGAAATTGGCCTCTTCGACATTGAAGACCCAACAAATAAAAAAAATATAGACCGGCTGGAAGAGTTATTTATCAAATATCATTTCAAGAACTCAACTGTCACTTTTGGCAAACAACTCCTGAACACTCCTTTTATCAACCTGCAGGATGGAAGGATGCGACCAACAGAAGTAGAAGGCTTATGGACAGAAATTAATGGAATAAAAAAACTGAAATTACAACTTGGTTATCTATACGGTATTTCTCCACGCAGCACAGTTAAATGGCATAAAGTGGATGAATCAATCGGCCTGTACCCGGGAGGTGTAAATGAAATCGGTGCCAAATCTGGCTATGCAGGTAATTTGAGTAGTAAAGGAATCATACTGGCAGGTTTTACTTACCAGCATGATAAAAACCTGAAACTTCAATTCTGGAATCAGTACACAGAGAATATTTTCAACAGCTTCCTTTTACAGGGAGATTATGAATATCCATTAGCCGATAAATCAAAATTGATAGCGGCTGTGCAAATAGTAAGGCAGGATGCAATAAATAATGGTGGAAATGAAGACGCAGCGAAAACTTATTTTAAAAAGGGCAGTAAATCTTACACCTTTGGCGGAAAGGTAGCCTGGAAAAATAATCGCTGGGAAACAACCTTAAACTACAACCGTATTACTGCACTTGGAAGATACCTGATGCCAAGAGAATGGGGCCGTGACCCTTTCTTTACTTTTCTGCCAAGGGAACGGAATGAAGGATTGGGGGATGTGCAGGCCATCATGGCAAAGGTTAATTATAAAGTGCCATCGTTACGACTTATTACTTCTGCAGCGTTTGGGCACTACAAACTTCCCGAAGTAACAAATTTTGCTTTGAACAAATACGGGTTACCATCTTACAACCAGTTGAATATTGATATCCGTTATCAATTCGCCGGATTTCTAAAGGGTTTAGAAACACAAGTCTTATTTGTGAATAAAGACAAAAGAGGAAATTCTTACGGCACCGATAAATACGTCATTAATAAAGTGGATATGAATTTGTGGAATCTTGTTTTGAACTACCAGTTTTAAAGAAACCATTAGTAGCTTAGCAAAGCCGGGTTTGGCAGGAGTGACAATTGTCACGGAACAGGCTAAAAAAAACAGTCACTTTTATGACTGAATTTTTTCACTTTCTAAAAGATTGCATATGTCTTCATTGGTTAATGATAATAACAATAATTCCCGGCGTGATTTTTTGAAGAAAACTGCCTTAGCCGGTTTAGGCACATCGCTGGCCGGTACAGCTGTTGCAATACCCGCCTTCCAAAGCGAGGCAAATAAGGGCATTGATAACAGCACCAATCGTTTAACTATTTTATACACATCCGATATACATGCACAACTGCATACCCATGATGAGTTTTTCTGGGAAAATGGAAAAGCGGTTTACAAAAAAAGAGGTGGCCTTGCAGTTCTGAAAACAATGGTTAATCAATTCAGGAAACAAAATCCTGCCAATACTTTATTAATTGATGGCGGAGATTATTTTCATGGTAGTGCAGTAGCTTCTTTAACAGAAGGTGAAGCATTGATACCATTGCTGAATGATTTTAATTACGACCTGATACTCCCCGGCAACTGGGAAGTGGTATACAAGAAAAAGAAAATGCTTTATGATATGGGGCATGCCACTGCAGCAAAAATTTGTGCCAACATGTGGCATAAAACAACTGATGCGGACAATGGCGAATTAATCTATCCCCCTTATTGGGTAAAATATATTGCAGGAACTAAAATTGGATTTATCGGTTATACTGACCACCTGATACCGAAACGTCAATCACCTGCTTACAGCGAAGGCATCCGTTTTGAACATGCCGATTTCAATGTGGCTAAATATATTAAACTGCTGAAAGAAGTGGAAGGATGCGGTATCATTTTCATTGTTACACATATGGGATTGGCGCAGCAGGTAGGCCTATCGAATAACCCGGCTGTACAAGGAGCTGATTTTATTTTAGGTGCTGATACTCATGAACGGGTAAGAGTACCCATTGAAGGAAAATATTCTAAAGTAATTGAATGCGGTGCTTTCGGTTCTTTTCTTGGCAAACTGGATATAGAAGTGGAGAATGGAAAAATAAAAAATTATCAATATCAATTACTCGATGTTGACCCCGTAAAATATCCTGCCGATAAAAAACTACAGACACTGATTGATAAAGCTGCTGCACCATTCAAACAGGATTTATCAAAAGTTATTGGAACTACCACTACCCCACTCGTCAGATATTTTGTGATGGAAACTCCGATGGACAACCTGCTTACCGATGCCATTCACTGGAAATTCAAAACAGATATTGCTTTAAGTAATGGCTTCCGTTTTTGTCAACCATTGGCGGTTGACCCGAAAAAAGGCAAATCAGAAATCACCAGAGAGTTTTTATGGAACATGCTGCCCGTTGACAGCGAAGCAAAGCTTGGAATAATCACCGGTAAACAATTATGGGATTGGCAGGAGAAGGAATTGCAAAATGCTTTTGCGAAAGACCCTTCCAAACGTTTTGGTGGTTGGTTTGTACGTTTTGCGGGCATGGAAGTGAATTTTACAATAGGCAATGAATTTGGGAAAAGAGTGAATTGGATAAAAGTAAAAGGTGAACCATTGGACCTGAATAAAGAATACAGCATTGTGGCTTGTGAAAGAGAAGGTGACCCGGATGATACACTTTGCCGTATTGAAAAAGTTAAGAGCCCGAAAAAAACTGGTGTATTAATGCATGCGGTAATAGAAGAATACCTGGCCGCTAACTCACCAGTATCACCAAAATTAGAAATGAGAGCTACTGCTACCGACCAACCACATACACTGCTTACACAATTACAGGGAACAACTTACGAATTCAGATAAGTAAAATTATGTGGAAGAATATTAAATCAAACTGGCAACTGGTACTAATAATAACAGCAATTGTTATTGTTACGCTTGTAGAAATAATGAAAGCAACTAAACCTTCAGCTAATGAAGCTTTCAGTTCAGCCATGAAAGACAGCAGTTGGATTGCACCCAGTTTATTTATAGATAATGAACCGCAGGGTGAAGAACGGGAGATGGTTATTTATGGTGAAGATATTATCACTAATACATCAAGGTATTTTGGCCCACACGGTTCGGTGGCACAAATAACCAATGGTATGAACTGCCAGAACTGTCATTTGAATGCAGGTAAAAAAAACTGGGGCAATAATTACAGTGCTGTATTTTCAACCTATCCGAAATTCAGGGAACGCAGTGGCGCTATTGAAACAATTTATAAAAGAGTAAATGATTGTTTCGAAAGAAGTTTGAATGGAACAGCTCCTGATAGCACCGGGAAAGAAAACCAGGCCATCTATGCCTACATAAAATGGCTGGGTAAAGATGTAAAGAAAGGACAAAAACCTGTCGGCAGTGGTATAGAAAAAATTCCATTTTTGGAGAGAGCAGCAGACCCATCAAAAGGAAAGGGAATTTATACAGCACAATGCCAGAGTTGTCACGGTGCTAATGGTGAAGGGCAATTAAGTTTGAATGGAATTAGCTATGAATATCCGCCACTTTGGGGAGAACATAGTTATAATAACGGTGCTGGTCTTTATCGTATCAGTAACCTTGCCGGTTATGTAAAAAATAATATGCCTTTTAATCTTGCTACACATAACAATCCCAAACTCACCACTGAAGAAGCATGGGATGTAGCCGCTTTTGTCAACAGTCAACCAAGGCCAAAAAAGGATTTAAGCAAAGACTGGCCAAATATTTCCAAAAAGCCATTTGACCATCCGTTTGGACCATACACAGACGGGTTTACAGAGACAGAACATAAATTTGGGCCTTACAAACCTATTATTGCTAAAAATGAAGATATTACGAAAAAGAAATAAGTTAATGGGCTGTGACAAAACTCACTGGACAATTTAATACTATATATCAACTTTGAACTTTCAAAAACAAAAACCGCTATGTTAGATTTTCTGAAACAACCCTGGCCCTGGTACATTGCAGGACCATTAATTGGTTTAACAGTGCCAGCTTTGCTACTGTTGGGTAATAAGTCATTTGGTATCTCTTCTTCGCTACGGCATGTGTGTGCCGCTTGCATTCCTTCTAAAATTCCTTTCTTTCAATACGATTGGAAGAAAGAAATATGGAACCTATTTTTTGTAGGCGGTATTTTAATTGGCGGAATTATTGCGGCACAATTACTCGCCAATCCTGAACCTATACAAGTGAATGCAAAACTATCAGCAGAGCTGGCAACCTACGGTGTTACCAATTATGAAAGCATTATTCCTAAAGACTTATTTGCATGGTCAGAATTATTGACTGCAAGAGGCATATTTATGATGGTGATTGGCGGTTTCCTGGTAGGTTTTGGAACAAGATATGCGGGTGGATGCACATCGGGTCATGCCATCATGGGATTGAGTAATCTGCAATGGCCTTCATTAGTAGCTACTTGTTGTTTTATGGCCGGTGGATTTTTTATGACCAATTTAATCCTGCCTTACATTTTAAAACTCTAACCTTCAAAAATTAAACTGACATGTCTGCAAAAGATATAACATATAGCGAAAAACCATTTACAGCACATCTGGAAAATACTGATTATGAAGTACGGTCGCAGAATGCGATGTGTGTAAATGAAAGTAAATTGGATAAACCTCTTTCATCCAACATCAAATACGGCCTGTTGGGAATTCTCTTTGGAATTATATTTGTAAAAGCCGAAATTGTTTCATGGTTCCGCATCCAGGAAATGTTTCGGTTACAAAGTTTTCATATGTATGGCGTAATCGGTTCTGCAGTTGTCGTAGGAATGATAAGTGTATTATTGATAAAAAGATACAATGCAAAGTCAATAGAAGGTGAAAAAATAAAACTGGAGGATAAAAAATTCAATAAAGGACAGATTTATGGTGGTTTGCTTTTTGGGTTAGGCTGGGCTATTACCGGAGCCTGCCCCGGACCTTTGTTTGCACAAATTGGAACTGGTGCTACAGTAATTATTGTTACGCTGTTAAGTGCTATAGTCGGTACGTGGGTATATGGAAAATTCCGGCCTCATTTACCCCACTAAGAAAATTGATATAAAAATAAAACACGGTAAAAAGTTTACCGGTTTTTTGGTAAAAATTACAGCATATTTTAACTACATGAAATCAGTATTGATTACCTTGCTAATAGGAACTTTATTTTTTCCTTTGCCACCGGCTGAAGTTAAAGTAGCTGGTGAAATGAAAAAAATTATGCGGGAAGGAAACCTTTCAGCACATATTGCCTTAGACACCCTATTGACAAAGCCCAACATTTATGGTTTAGGCCCTGCTGAGGGTATCAAAGGCGAATTAATGATAGTGGATAGCAAAGCCTATTGGTGCAAAGTAGAAAATGAAAAAATTTCCACAACATTTTCCGGTAATGTAAAAGCTGCTATGCTTGTATATGCACAGGTGCCAGCCTGGAAATTAATTTCGGTTAACAATGAAATAAAAGATTATGCAGCATTGGAAAAGGCGGTAGAATAATATGCTTCCCAAAACGGTCAAAACCTTGACGAACCATTTCCTTTTTTAATAACAGGTATTGCATCCAATACAACATACCATATTATAGATTGGAAAGAAGGAGTAAAACATACTTTTGATAATCATAAACAGTTCGCTAAAAATGGCGAATTGAGAAACCAGCAAATAATGCTGCTTGGTTTTTATTCAAACAAACACCATAGCATTTTTACGCATCACACTACTAATATGCATGTTCATGTGATGGATGCAAACAAATCAGTTGTAGGTCATTTGGAAGAATTCTCATCAGCTAAAAACACACTATTATTACAAATACCAAATTAATCTATGAAAATTTTTATTTCATTTCTTTTTGCCTTGCTGTTAATAAACAACGTTGAAGCCCAAATTATCCAGCCATTAAGCATAACTCTTGAACCTGTGACACCCAAAGGTTTTTTGGGTCTTCAATCATATACCTGGGCTAAAGATGCTGACAAAATATTGCTGGTTGGAGGAAGAACAGATGGCCTGCACCGTCGTCAGCCTTTTGCCGCCTTTAATAAACAATACAACAATAGGGAACTTATAGTATTGGACATAAAGAAAGAGAAAGTCTGGAAGAAAAGTATAACAGCACTACCCGCTGTACTATCTGAACAATTACAAAGTACCAATATGGAGTTTTTTCAACTGGAAAATGAGTTGGTACTCATCGGTGGCTATGGTTACAGTGAAACCAAAAGAAATCATATCACCCATCCTGCACTTATTAGTATTCAGGTAAAAGAACTGATTAATGCCGTAATAAAAAATCAGGACATAAAGCCCTTCATCAATCAACTGACAGACGAAAGAATGGCTGTAACTGGTGGAAGGTTAAGTAAACTGGGCGGCCAGTTTTATCTGATTGGAGGGCAACGATTCGATGGCCGCTACAATCCGCATGGGCCTGAACATGGCCCCGGTTTCTCACAGCAATACACTAATCAAATCAGGAAATTTAGCCTTGTTACAACCGATAACAAGCTGAGTATTGAAAACTATACAGCTACTACTGATTCGTTGCTACTGCACAGAAGGGATTACAATTTGCTATCTCAGTTTGATGCTAATGGTAAAGAAATGCTTACGATTTATTCAGGAGTATTCCAATATGGAAAAGATGTTCCGTTTACTACACTGGTTGATATTACTGAAAAAGGCCACAGTGAGGTTTCAGGTTTCAATCAGCAGTTTAGTCATTACCATACTGCCACTCTGCCGGTATACGACAAAAAAACAAAGACCATGTATTCCATATTCTTTGGAGGCATTGCATATCAATACAAAGACACAACAGGCAAAACCGTTTCAGACAGTAGTGTTCCATTTGTAAAAAGTATCAGTATTGTAGAGAGAAAAGGAAATACTGCGATAGAATATACTTTATCGGAAACAATGCCCGGCTATCTTGGTGCTGCTGCTGAGTTCATTCCTATTGATGAAGACCTGTTTACAACTAATGGAATGTTGAAGATTGAAGATGTCAGCAAGAAAAAAAAATTGGCGGGCTATATTATCGGTGGTATTGACAGCAAAGCTCCCAATATTTTCTGGAGCAATGAGACAGAACCGAGCCGGGCCTCACCGGTTATCTGGAAAGTATACCTTAGTATCAGGTGAGATAAATTAAAATGAAAAAAGAGCAATCCATCATGCAATCCGGCTTACAGGCTAACTGGCAACAGTTTGGGTTGCTGGTATTGGTCAATGCATTTGTTGGCGCAATGATTGGACTTGAAAGAGCTGTATTGCCCGGACTGGGAAAAAATGTTTTTGGACTTGATGCAAATACAGCTATCCTCAGTTTTATCATGGCATTTGGTATTACCAAAGCTATCAGCAACTATAGCGTAGCAAAACTCAGCAAAAGATTCAATCGTAAACAAATATTAGTGGCTGGCTGGTGTGCTGCAATACCTGTTCCGTTTTTATTGATGTATGCAGATTCATGGTCATGGGTGATTGCAGCGAATATTCTGTTAGGTATCAATCAGGGGCTTGCCTGGTCTGCCACTGTTATCATGAAAGTAGATATTGTTGGACAAAAAAATCGAGGGCTGGCAATGGGCATCAATGAATTTGCCGGTTATTTATCTGTTGGATTAGCTTCTTATCTCGCCAGTTCCATTGCCGCCAATTATGGGTATGCTTATTTCCCATTTATTCCAGGATTATTTTTTGCAGCAGCCGGTTTATTAGTTTCCATCTTCTTAATAAAAGATACTACCCATTTTGTACATGCAGAAAGTGCAACCAGTAAAATGGCATTATTAAAAAATGTATGGAAGGAAACTACGTGGAAGCATAAGAACATCAGTACTGTAACCTTAAACGGTTTAGTGAACAATATGAATGATGCAGTAGTCTGGGGGTTATTACCTGTTGTATTATTACAAAAAGATTTCAGTATACATGAAATAGGAGTTATTGCAGCTGTATATCCTGCTGTTTGGGGAGTAATGCAACTATTCACAGGCAAGATGGGTGATGTATATTGTAAAAAACAAATTATCACTTTAGGGATGATATTGCAGGCAGTAGCTATAGTAACACTTGCTTTGTCATTTCAATTCTGGCTATTAATTGCAGCCGCTGTTTTATTAGGATTAGGAACTGCATTAGTATATCCAAACTTTCTCACAGTAGTTGCAGAGAGCACACATCCTTCACAACGGGCAGAAACGTTAAGCATCTTTCGTTTCTGGAGAGATAGTGGTTATGTTATCGGTGCATTGCTGGCAGGTGTACTGGCGGATATATTTGGTATGAGTACTGCTATTCTGATAATTGCTGGTATTACAGCCGTAGCAGGTATTATTGCACATTTTCGGATGTGCTGTACGCTAAAAAAAATGTTTCCATCTGAAGAGTGTTTTCAACCAGCTTTATACTAAATAATGCCGGCTTTAGTACCAGCATTAGTTTTATTTTAGTTAAGTAATTTATTCAACAATTTTTACCGGAGTCAGCAGTTTTTCTTCAATCACTTTTCTAAAAGCATGTTTGGGAAGTGCCCCGGGCTGCATCATCGGCTCACCATCAGCCCCAATAAAAAGTATGGTAGGTATACTTTGGATGCCAAACACTGAAGACAACTCCTGCTCCACATCCGTATTTACTTTATAAATAACAATTCTTCCTTCGTATTCTTTTGAAAGCTCTTCTAAGATGGGAGCCACCATTTTACAGGGACCACACCAGTCAGCATAGAAATCAATTATAGCCGGTAACTGACCCTTGTATTTCCAGTCCTGTTCTGTTTCATAGTTAAACACCTTATCCTTGAAATCCTGTGTTGTCATTTGTATGGTTGCCATATAAAATATTTAAGTAAAATTAAAGAGTAAGAAAAGAACCGAAGGTGACCCTTATCACAAAATAAAGCCGGCCCGTTAAGGCCGGTATAGATTTGTTCACCTTTCATAATTATAATTTTCAGGATAAAATAGTATGAATTACTTGAAGAGTTTTCTTTTAGCGAGTTGTACTATGGACAATGAGTTGTGCAGGCTTTTCCATATTCAGCTCATTTTTGATAAAAAACAGTACTGATAACATTACAAATCTCTTTTCAAAATATACTGGTGGTAGTGATTCAAGTCACCAAGCTCATTGAGTATTGTCAGGTTTATTTAATATTTTCTATGATTCTTATTTAAAACCCGATGTATGTGATAACTGTCACCTGTTTAGCTATTCAGCTTATCTACTTTAGTGCTATAAATCTTTTTTATGCCATACCAACATCAAATAGTAATCGTAGGCGGCGGAAATGCCGGTATTTCAACTGCTTCCCAACTGCTCCGCAAAAACAAACAATTAGATATAGCCATTATCGAACCATCAGAAAAACACTACTATCAACCTGCCTGGACATTAGTAGGTGCCGGAGTATTTGACATCAAAAAAACTATTCGCAAAGAATCTGATGTAATGCCCAAAAAAGTAAAATGGATTAAGCAAAAGGTTGTTTCTTTTCAACCAGAGGTCAATGCTGTTACGCTTGACAATAATGAAACGGTTGGCTACCAGTATTTGATTGTTGCTCCCGGCATCCAGTTGAATTGGAATGAAATAAAAGGATTGAAAGAAACACTGGGTAAGAACGGTGTTTGTTCCAACTACAGTTTTGAGCAAGCCCCTTACACCTGGGAATGTTTAAAAAACTTTAAAGGTGGCAAAGCCCTTTTTACCAATCCGAATACACCGGTAAAATGTGGCGGTGCCCCTCATAAAATCATGTGGCTGGCAGCTGATTATTTTAAAAAGCATAATGTATTTGATAAAACAGAAATCCAGTATTGGAGTGGCGGAACCCGTTTATTTGGCGTAGAGAAATATGAAAAAACATTAAAACAAGTAGCAGAGAGGGATAAAGTAGAAATGAATTTTTATACAAAGTTGGTGGAAATTGACGGTCCCAATAAAAAAGCAAAATTTATAGGCTTTGGAGAACAAAATAAAGACAAGGAGTATGTGGTTGATTTCGACATGATACATGTAACACCTCCGCAAAGTGCTCCTGATTTTGTGAAAAACAGTCCGTTGGCCAATGCTGCCGGCTGGGTTGATGTTGACAAATACACCTTGCAGCATGTAAAGTATCCCAATGTATTTTCACTGGGTGATGCTTCCTCGTTACCCACATCCAGAACAGGTGCTGCTATACGCAAAGAAGCTCCCGTATTGGTAAAGAACTTATTGGCTTATATGGAAAGCAAACCATTAACAGGAAGTTATAATGGCTACTCCAGCTGCCCAGTTGTTACAGGTTATGGCAAACTGGTTTTGTGTGAATTTGATTACAATAACATTCCTACAGAAACATTTCCATTTGACCAGAGCAAAGAAAGATGGAGCATGTACCAGTTGAAAAGAAGAATATTACCCTGGTTATACTGGAATAAAATTTTACCGGGTAAAATGTAATCCAGACGTATTGATTACTTAAGCGGCTGCCTGATGCGTCCGCTTTTTCATTGTAACTATTGTCACTTCTGCCTTCATTCATACAGTTGAACTTTGCCTGAGAAATAATATTCAAATAAAATGAATCTGATTAGCAGGCTTAAAAGCGGATGGACATCGTTAAAGTTCGTAAGAGTTGGTTTGGGTAGCTTAATTTTGTACTCCTCTATTGAATCGGGCAATGTACCCGGAATGATAGTGGGAGGTTTGTTTACACTCCTGTTTCTGTTTACGGATGGAGTTTGTTGTGCAGGCGGTAGTTGCAACACACCCCTAAAGAAAAATAATTCTTCAGCTATAAAAAACACTGAATATGAAGAGTTGGGTGCTAAATAATAAAATATTGATTGCGGGAATTATTCTCGGTGCCGCCGGAGGTTATTTATACTGGCAGCAAATTGGTTGCAGCAGCGGCACCTGTGCTATTACTTCCAAATGGCACAACAGTACTGGTTATGGGGCATTGATGGGAGGGTTGTTATTCAGTATGTTTAAAAAAGAAAAAAAACAGGAAAATATTTAATAAAAAAGTATGGGGGATTGCTTCGGCTATGCCTCGAAAGAAAAAATGCAAACAACAAGCAATAAAAAAGAGACCTTTAGCGAAATTATCAATGGAAGCACCCCGGTGCTGGTTGATTTTTTTGCAGAATGGTGTGGCCCCTGTAAAATGATGAAACCTATTCTTGAAGAATTACATATCAGAATGGGTAATAAAGTCCGTATCATTAAAATTGATATTGATAAGAGTCCGGCTGCCGCCAATACATTTCAGGTGCAAAGTGTGCCAACCTTAATGTTATTTCAAAAAGGAAAATCGGTTTGGCGTCAATCAGGTGTTTTACCGGCAACCCAGATAGAAAAAATAATTCAACAACATACAACCAACCAATAAGTAATGGCAGAAAAAAAAGTGAGTCGTGGTTACATATCATCAGTCATAGGTTGCCGGTGTCCCCGTTGCCGGGAAGGAAAATTATTTCAGCATCCGGTAACGATAAGTTTCAAGAAGAATATGCAGATGAATAAGGAATGTACAGTGTGCGGACAGGCGAGTGAAATTGAAGTAGGATTTTATTATGGCACCAGCTATGTCAGCTATGCACTTACAGTTGGTTTAAGTTTGGTTAGTTTGGGTATTTGGGCATTAACCATTGGTTTGTCAACTAATGATAATCGTTTTTTTATCTGGATGGGAGTTAATGCTGCTTTATTGATATTACTTCAGCCATGGCTGATGCGTTTCAGCCGGAGCCTTTGGATTTCGTGGTTTGTAAAATATGATCCTGATTGGAAAGAACACCAGCCGGTTGATTTTTCGGAAAGAATGAATGCAGATCAGGCGAATAACTGGTAAGATAAAACCCGACACTGCTAAAAACAGCTCGGGTTAGGGTTATGGCGGAGACTGAGGGATTCGAACCCTCGATACAGTTTCCCGTATACACACTTTCCAGGCGTGCTCCTTCAACCACTCGGACAAGTCTCCTTATAGGGGTTGCAAAAGTAACGGTTCAACTTTCAGCAGCCGAATAATTTTTCAGCATTTGAAGTTGTAATTTTTGCTACCTCTTCTGCTTCTATATTTTTTATCCCCGCTAATTTTTCCACCACATATTTCAAATAAGAAGGCTCATTTCTTTTGCCTCTGAATGGAACCGGTGCGAGGTAAGGCGCATCCGTTTCCAAAACTATATGCTCCATATCCAAACTTGCCACAATGGCATCCAAACCAGATTTTTTAAAAGTAACCACCCCTCCTATTCCCAGATAAAACCCCAGATCAATAACTTGCCGGGCTTGTTCTGCATCACCTGAAAAACAATGAAAAACTCCCTTTAGATTCCCTTTTTGATGCTCTGTAACAACTTTAATGCACTCATTAGTCGAATTGCGGGAATGGATGACAATCGGTATGTCAAAATGCAGTGCCCATTCTATTTGTTCATGAAATGCTGTGTATTGTTGTTCGGTAAAGGTTTTGTCCCAATAAAAATCAAGGCCAATTTCTCCCACCGCTTTAAAAGGTCTTTTTTCAAGATAGCCCCTTGCTATTTTCAGCTCCTCCCGGTAGTTTTCTTTTACATAACAGGGATGTACCCCCATCATACTCAAACAAAGGGAAGGTTTTTCCTTCTCCAGCCTCAACATAGCTTCATGAGTGCCGGAATCAATGGCAGGCATCAATATTTTACTAACACCTTCTTTTTCAGCCCTTTCAAGCATTGCAAGTTGGTCAGTTTCAAATTCTGAAGCATAAATATGAGAATGGGTGTCTATCAGCGTCATTTTCAGGCCTATTTGTGGCAAAAATCTGCAAAAATTTGTAAGAATGCGTTAAACTTACTCCAATAAAAGCTATCTTAAAATCGTTTATTTATATCTACTCCTTAAAAATAACAGTTATGAAACTCCGGCTCAACCTGACGCACCTAGTTACATCTGCCTTCTTTTTCAGCTTGCTGATGGTTACTTCTTGTGAAAAGGAGAACAGCCAGACCGGCAGTGATAATGAACAGCAAATAGAAGCGTCCCGGGTTTCCAGCGAGGCCGATGGCGAATCGGAGTCTGTTTTTAATGGCATTTTTGATGATGCTATGGGTGTAAATGATGAAGTAGGAATAGGCGGCACCGGCATTTTTGGCCGTGTGGCAGCCTGCCCTGATGTTACTGTAGTACGTCTGAATCCAAATGCAACTTTCCCTGTAAAAATTATCTTTGATTTTGGTGCTAACGGCTGTGTAGGCAGGGATGGACATTTAAGAAAAGGCAAGATTTTTACGGTGTACACCGCCCGGTTAATAACCCCCGGAGCCTCTGCTACTACTACATTTGAAGGATTTTATTTTGATTCAACTAAAGTAGAGGGAACACATAAGATCACCAATACAAGTCCTTCAGTTACTACGCAACCAGCCATTCGCCAGTTTAAAGCCGATGTTATTGATGGCAAACTGACAAAGCCAAGTGGTAATTTCATAGAATGGAATAGCAATAAAATAATTACTCAACTGGAGGGTATTGGCACTTCTCTTCCCCTTGATGACATCTTTAGAGTAGAAGGAAGTGCCCGTGGCAAGGTAAAAAGAGGCAATCTGATTGTGCTTTGGGAGTCAAACATTACCGAGCCGCTAATGAAAAAATTTAGCTGCCGCTGGATTTCAAAAGGGAAAGTAAGGATTATCCGGGCAAGCACTTCGGTCAATAGCCCCTGGGTAGCTGTACTCGATTTTGGTGCCGGCACATGTGATAACCAGGCGGTCATTACAATAAATGGGGTTCCCCACCAAATTACTTTGCCATAATTAAAAAATTATTATACCTTTAAACCAGTTTTCATAGGGTACGGATTAAAAACGGGCCAGGGTTTCTACCCAGGCCCTAACTTTTTTTAGGGGTAGCCTGTAAATTTTACTTTTAAAGTGGGCTAAAAACATAGCCTTGTTCTGAAAAAAACTTCAATGAACGGGGCAGTGCATATTGGAGGCGGGGAACCGCTTTCTCACTGTCATGAAAAACAATAATAGAACCGGGTACCGATTTATCTACTACATTTTTCAGGCATTTTTCATTAGAAATTGATTCATCAAAATCACCGCTCAACACATCCCACATTATTATTTTAAAATCTTTAAGCTGTTTAGCCTGCGAGGACTTTAGCCTCCCAAAAGGGGGCCTGAACAAATCAGAAGAAATATACTGAGCCGCTATAGTCACATCTTTTATATACAAATAATCCGGCATTTCCCAACCGTTCAGATGATGTTGTGTATGATTTCCTATACTATGACCTTCGGCTTTTATACTTTCATATACAGAAGGATGTTCAAGTACGTTTTTGCCAATACAAAAAAAAGTTGCTTTAGCATTATACTTTTTCAGCTCCTTTAATACAAAAGGAGTAGCCACAGGATGTGGTCCGTCATCAAAAGTGAGATAAATTATTTTTTCACTGGTTGAAAGATCCCACACCCTGTTTGGATAAAATTTTTTTAGCCACCAGGGTGTCTTAATAAAATAAGGTACTCCTTTCCCGATAGCTCTCAAAAGAGAAGGGTTCTTATTCAAATTATCATCACTCTGTTTAATATTCATAACAATCGGATTATCCAAAACTAATGAAATTTCCAACTTCCGCTTTAGATGACAGGAGTTTATCTTTGCCTCCTATGAGTAAAAAAGTGAGAGTTCGTTTTGCACCAAGTCCAACAGGTGGTCTGCACTTGGGTGGAGTTAGAACAGTTTTATATAATTACCTGTTTGCTAAAAAATATGGCGGCGATTTTTTAGTCAGAATTGAAGACACCGATCAGAGCCGCTATGTGCAAGGAGCTGAAGAATATATTTTTGATACGCTGAGGTGGTGCGGACTGGAGCCTGATGAAAGTGTGCAGCATGGCGGTGCTTACGGGCCTTATCGCCAGAGTGAGAGAAAAGCAAGCTATCGCCAATACGCAGAGCAATTGGTAAAAGACGGCCATGCTTACTACGCATTTGATACACCAGAAGAATTAGAAAAAATGCGGCATGCCCCGACAGCTATCGGTGTCAAATCAGAACAAAACCACTCCCAGCAATATGATCATACCATTCGTATGAAAATGCGGAATTCCCTGACATTGCAAGCCAATGAAACACAAAAGTTATTAGCAGAAAATACTAAACATGTTATCCGCATAAAAATGCCGGCAAATGAAACGGTAAGTTTTACGGATATGATTCGTGGTGAAGTAAGTTTTGAAAC
>Ga0209591_10001359_pt1 | contig 30699 bp, 26 predicted proteins | sample MAT01_FD_187207 | JGI IMG/M metagenome (GOLD analysis project Ga0209591, IMG submission 187207) | Freshwater microbial communities from Lake Fryxell liftoff mats and glacier meltwater in Antarctica - MAT-01 (SPAdes) (version 2) | ecosystem: Environmental > Aquatic > Freshwater > Ice > Liftoff... | reverse complement strand
GTCGCTCGCTCGTCGGCGGCCTCGAGGCCAGCCTCCTCGCGGCGCCTAGGCCGCGCGTGTCTCGCTGGCGACTTCAGGGCCGTCGTCGCTCGCTCGTCGGCGGCCTCGAGGCCAGCCTCCTCGCGGCTCCTAGGCCGCGCGTGTCTCGCTGGCGACTTCAGGGCCGTCGTCGCTCGCGGCTCCTAGGCCGCGCGTGTCTCGCTGGCGACTTCGGGCCGTCGTCGCTCGCTTCTCGGCGGCCCGTCGTCGCTCGCTTCTCGGCGGCCTCGGCGGCTCCCAGCTACAGCCGAGTCGTCCGCTTCTTGCCGGACTCGGGCGCCGAGGGGATCTCGCCTTCGACCGCGGCCGGCTCGATCTTCTCGAGTCGGTTGAGCGCTGCTAGCGCCGTACGCACCTCGCTCACACGCTCCGCGCTGGCACCATTGTTGGTGAGGTCCTGCGCAAAACCGTCGAGGTCGCGGGCGCCATTGGCCACCGCGAGCGCGCCCATGAGCACGTCGATCACCGCGCTCGGGTCGCTGATGCGCAGGATGTGATCCTTCGGGATGACGCTGCCCCACTGCGCCAGCACGAAGTCGTCCGAGTAGCTCGCGTAGACGTCGGGCGTCGGCGCGGTCGGCTTGGCGGGCGCGGGCGCGAAGTCGAAGTCGGCGACGACCACGTTCGAGTGCGCTTGCGTCTCGCCGTTGGGCGACACGACGCCGTCGAACTGACGCACGTCGCCGTTGACCTCGAGCTCGACGCGAAACGTCGTCGGGCCGCTGTTGCCGTGCTTGTACGCGAAGTTCTGCACGAACACGCGATAGCGCCCGGCAGGCGCCTTGCCCTTGGCCCAGCGCACGTTCTCGACGGGCTTTTCGCTCTCGCCCGAGATGTTCATGTCGACATCGAGCCAGCCGCCGCAGGCCGACTGGCGATGGGAATAACAGACCTCTTCGCCGCTCGGCGGGGTGACATGCAGGTCGAGGTCGTTGCGGTTGTTCCAGATCAGCGACGCGCGGATGTCGACGTTGTCGTACTGGCCGCCGGCGCTCGTGACGCGCGCCTTGATCTCGGCGTCGATGTTCGCCTTGCGCTCTTCCATCGTCTTGCGTGGATAGATCAGGAAGACGTTGAACTTCTCCTGAAGCCGTCGGAACGCCTCGGCCGAGGGCATGTCCTCCGGGATGTCGTCACCGATGATGCGTCGCACGTGGGAGCGCGCGACCTTCGGATAGAAGCCCTCGTCGCCAGTGAAGAAGAAGTAGCCCTTCTTGCCGATGCCGGCGGCGAGACGCACGCAGTTGGTGCGCGAGTAGAAGTACGCGGCGAGCTCGTACGACTCCTGGCCGGTGCCGCCACCGCCTTCCTCGATCCAGATGCGCCCGAGCGCCTCGTCGAGGCGATTGTCGCCCTCGAACTGCGAGACCTGCAGCGGCGCGCGGTCGGAGTCGGCGTCGCCGACAGCGCAGAAGCTGATGCCCGGATTGCTGACGTAGCCATTGAGCTCGATCTGGCCCATGAGGCGCGGCAGCTCTTTGTACATGAGCTTGGTGTCGTCACCGCGCGAGCGCGTGACGTCGAGCGCCACCACGATCGGCGTCTCGTTGTTCACCTCGCGCGTCTTGCCGAGCGGGTTCAGCGCGGGGTGCGTCGAGGCCGATGGCGTCGAGTAGGCCGCGTTCGAGAACGCACCTCCGCCCTGACGCAGCTCGCGCGCGATATCGAGGCTGTAGTGTCCTCCACCCATCAGAGTCCTCCCTTTTTGTGATCAGTCGCCGGGTACGTCGAACGCGACAAACGTGTGCGCGCCCCAAATCTGCTCGCGCAGGCGCTCGACCTGCGCGTACGTCTGCCACGCGTCCTGGGGTCGCCCGAGCGCGCTGTCGAGCGTCATGAAGCGCAGGAAGCGCACGAGGCGCTCGTCCAGCGCGGGCACCTCGGGCAGGCGGCGCGTCTTGGGATCCCCACCGGCGGCGAAGATCATGCACTTGCCGAGCGAGTAGAGGTCGCTTGCGGGCAGCGGCGGCTTGCGCTCGCCGACTTCGGGCGGGCTGTAGGTCTCGTTGAGCGCCTTGAAGCCCTGGCCCGTGCGCGCCGGGTTCACGACGGCCCAGCTCCAGTCGACGAGCCACAGCATGTGGTCATGCGGGCGGACCATGATGTGGGCTGGGTCGAGGTTGCCGTGCAGGACGCCGCACTGATGGGCCCAGCCGAGCACCGCCAGCGCGCGGCGCATGATCCAGATCAAGTGGCGCGGCGGCACACCGCCCGGCAGGCGGCGCCGCAGCTCGACCAGATCGATACCATCGACCCGCTCGAAGACGGTGCCGAGGCGACCATCGGCGGTCTTCATCTGATCGATGACCAGCGGCAGGTGCCGCGTTGGCGGCGTGCGCTCGGACGGTGCGGGGGTCGCGCGCAAGAGCGTGAGCGTCTCGAGCTCGTGCTGGATGAGGTCGTTGTCCGCGCGATCGTCGGCGAGCTTCAAGGCGACGGCGGTGTCGTGCCCACGCACGCGTCCACCAAAGACCGTCGCGATGTCGCCGCTGCCGATCGTCTCGGACAGGTCGTAGGCCGCACGCGCGGTCGTCACGCTGAACGCGACGGGCTTTGGCGGCGCGCGTGGGGGTGGTGCTGAAGCCGACGGCGTGACCACGTCGGGCACGAGCGTCAGCGGCTGCCACTCCGCATCGCCGACCAGCCCACCGCTCGGCCCGACACCGAACGTCGAGCGCGAGTTGTCGACGACCCGCGCATGCGACTGGTCGATCGTTATCGACACCGGCGCCTTGTCGCCGTCGACGCGCAAATGCATAGGCGTGATGCGCCAGGTGACGGAGGCGCCGTCGGGTGCGTGGGCGACGAGGCTGCCCGCGAGCTCGTGGAAGCCGGCCATATCAGGCGTGTACCAGGCGACCGCCAGCGCCTCTCCAGGCGCCGCGAGCGGGCCGATGACGGTCGGCTCGAGCGGTCGCCGGTCGATCGTGAGGGTGAGTGTCGCGTCAGCGAGCGGCGCGCCGCGGTTGATCATGCGCACTCGGAAGAGCCCACGCGCGTCGACCTCGAGGTGGCGAAGCGGCGCCGCGTCGATGGCCGCTTCCACTTCCAATAGAGCGCGCGCCGCGCCACATGCGCCACAGAACAAGGCGCCGGGACGCAGGTCTTCACCGCAATGCGGGCAGCGACCAGAGTTTCTTGTGGCGTCTTCCTTCACGGAGGTCGAGCTAACACCCGTCCGCGCGTTGCCGCAACCGGCCCTCGGAGCTACGCTCCGGTCATGCCTCACACGAGCCCATGCCCGCGTTGCAATGCCCCCAATGAAGTCGGTGCGCGCTTTTGCGTGAGCTGCGGTGCGGGCCTCGCGCCGGAGGTTCGTTGCGCCTCGTGCAACAGCCTCAATACGCTCGGCAACAGCTTCTGTGCGCAGTGCGGCTCGGCGCTCGCGGGCGCGTCCTGGGCGGGGCAAGGGCCAGGCGCGGGGGGCGTCGTCAGCGATGGCGTGTGGGAGCGCGGGCCCGACGAGTTCGTGCGGCGCGTCGATCCGGAAGACGCGCGTAAGCTGCTCGGCAATCGCAGCGTGCGCGTACCGCCCGGCAGCGTCGGGGTGGTCGTCGTCGACGGCGCGGTCGAACGGGTCTTGCCCGCGGGTGAGCGCACGACGCTGAACCTGTTCGAGCGGGTCGGCGACTTCTTCCTCGGGCGCTCGGGACGTTCGGCGTTCTATCTGGTGGACCAGCGTCCGATCCCGATCCCGTTCGTCGTGCAGGCGCGACCCGCCGCATCAGGACGCGCGGTCAGCACGCAGGTGCTCGCGTCGTTCACGCTGCCGCGCGACAAGGTGGCGCTCGGCACGTTCCTGAGCAACGTGCTCGGGACGCGTGAGTCCTTCGGCGCGGCCGACCTGCACGCGCTCTTGCGGCCCGAGGTGGTGCGCGTCGCGCAGGAGACGCTCGAGCGGTTGGCACTCGCTGATGATGTCGCCTACGGCGAGGCCGAGGCGCGCCTGCGCGAGCGACTTGCGGCGATCATCGGGCCACGCTTCGGGCTCACGATCGATGTCTCGCTGGCACCGCTCACGACCATCGCGAGCCTCGACTTTCATCTCGGGCGTGCGTCCGCGCCGCGCGTTCGCAAGTGCGTCGCATGCCAGCACGAGTTGCCTGCGTCGCTCGGGTTCTGCGACGCGTGTGGCGCAAAGCAGCCCGCCGTCATCGATTCGATCGGTGCGCAGGGCGCGCTGTCGAGCGCGACGCCGCTGTTCACAGCGGACGGACAACAGGTCGAGCTCGATCTGGTGGTACGCGTCCACGGGCAACACGAGGACTTCGCGGCCGAGTCGATAGCACCGGCGCTCATCGCGGCGGCGGCCCAGCACCTGCGTCGGGTGGGCTATGCGGCGCTCGCGAGCGAGGCCGGCCTGGCGGCGCTGGAGGCCGCGTTGCAGCCCGGCGCGAAGGTCGCGTTGCAGGCGTATGGCCTGACGCTGGTCACACTCAGCGCCCTCGACCTCAAGACCAAGACGGGGCAGTGGCTGCTCTCGGCGCGGGCCGATCTCGAGCGCGCCAAAGCCGACGTGGCGGTGGGACACGAGTGGGCGGAGCAGCGCGGTTCGGAGCTGGATCTCGAGCAGCTCACGGTGCAGCTCGTCTTGCGCCAACAAGCGACCGCGCGAGCGCAGAAGTTGTCCGAGCGCGAGGCCGACGTCGCCGATCGCGAGGCGCGCGTCGCGCTCGATGATCGGGTCGCCGCGGTCGAGCGCTCAGGAGTTGCGCGCGGGGCCGAGCTCGACCGGGTCAAGAGCGAGGCGCGCCGAGATGGCGAGGTGCGCTCGCGCGATGCTCGCATCGAGGACGAGCGGCTCGTGCACGCGGCTGCGCTGGAGCGTGAGGCGGCGCGACGCGAGCTCGACAATACGACGAAGGATCGCGACGAGGCGCGGCAGATCGAGAAGCTGCGGGCGATGGCGGCGCTCGAGCGCGAGGGCGCGGCGGCCGAGCATGCGGAGGTGTTGGAGAGGCGCAGGCAGATCGAGGGGCTCGCGCCCGACGCGATGATCGCTATCCAGGCGGCCGAGCTGGCGCAAGCCGAAGGGGGTGGTGCGGCGTGGGCCCAGGCACTGGCGGCGCGCACCGCGGGCGAGGCCGAGCGACGCCATGCGGGCGAGCTGCGCGAGGTGTTTGGGCAGGCGATGGATGCGATGGCGAAGGTCGCGAGCTCGCGCGCGGAGGCGGGCGTCGTAGGTCAGAGCGGGCCGGTCGTGACGGTGGGTCGGGTGGTCGATCGTGTGGTCGGGCGCGGGGTCGATCGGGCAGGAGAGGCCGAGTTGGTCGCATGCACGTCGTGCGGCAAGAGCCTGCGAGCGGGCAGCAAGTTCTGCGGAGCGTGCGGCGCGGCACAATGATCGAGATCGTGCTCGGCCTCGGCTTTGGCGACGAGGGCAAGGGCTCACTGGTCGACTGGCTGGCGCGGCGCGCGGCTGAGCGCGTTGGGGCTGATGCGGTGACCGTCGTGCGTTGGAACGGCGGGCCGCAGGCGGCGCACCACGTGGTGACCGAGGCGGGCCGCGTGTTCTGCTTCGCGCAGCTCGGGGCGGGCTCGTTGGCGGGCGCACGGACTCACCTCGGGAACGGCATGGTGGTCGACCCGATCGCATTGTTTCGGGAAGCCGAAGCCTTCGATGGGGGTCGGGTGCTGGCGCGGGTGTCGGTCGATCCGCGTGCGCTCGTCGTCACGCCGTGGCACGCGACGCTCAACCAGATGCGCGAGGTGGCGCGTGGTGCTGGACGTCATGGGTCGACCGGGCGCGGGGTGGCCGAGGCGCTCCTGGCGGCGGAGCGTGGGCTGCCCGCGGTGCGCATCGGTGACGCGGACGTGGCGTGTGGGCTGCTGCGCGTACGCGAATGGGCGTGCGACGAATCGCGCACCATCGAGACGGCAGCCGGAGGCGACACGGCGGGCAGCGAGACGGCAAGCGAGCTCGCGGCGGACCTCGAGCATCCCGCGTTGAACGGCCTCACGCTTGCGGCGATCGAGCGTGTACGACGTGAGCTGACGATGACCACCGAGGTTCGTGCGGCACACGTGATCCTCGAAGGTGCGCAAGGTGCATTGCTCGATCGCGATCACGGCGAGGCCCCGTGGATCACGCCGAGTCGCATTACGCGTGCGGCGGCCGAGGCGGCCATTGGTGAGCTCGGACTTGCTGGAATTGCTGTCGAGTGTTGGGGCGTCTTGCGCGCGTACGCGACGCGCCATGGAGCGGGCCCGTTCCCGACTGAAGACGCCACGCTCACCGCTGCGTTGCCCGATTGGCACAATGGCACCGGTCCGTGGCAGGGACCGATGCGCGTCGGTTGGTTCGATGCGGTGCTCGCGAACAGGGCGCTCGCGTTCGCCGGCCCGGTCGATCGGCTCGCGCTGACCTGCGTGGACCGGCTCGTGGACCTCCCAACGCTGCGCTTTCGGAGCGCGTCAGGTGAGGTCAACGCGCCTTCGATCGATGCCTACGTCACCCAGCTCGAGGCCGCTCTGGGACGGCCGATCGACCTCGTGTCGCGTGGGCCGACCGCAGCCGGCAAGCGCCTTCGGGTCGTAATATAATCGTGCAGCGCTTCCAGAACCGGTCCGGCCACGCGCCGCTTGTAGCTCCGCGACTACGACTTCTTCTCGCCGACCAGCGAGGCCTCGACCGTCCCGATGAGCCCGTACTTGAACACGAGGCGCAGCGGCGTGCGGTCTTTCTCGGCCGACAGGAAGAGCTCCATCTCTCGCCGGTACTCACCACGGCTCACGACGATTTTCAGGGGGATCGCCTTCCGGAACCCCACCGGCACCTGGATCTCCTTCGCTACACCGGCAACCACCGACACGTTGTAGATACGGCGACCATCGAACACCGGCAGCTCGTACTTCGCGCCCGGCGAGAGATCCGCCTGCATCAACCACGGGAACACCGACACCAGGTCGAGGCCGTGCTGGTTGGTCTCGAGCTCGACCTTCTCGCTCTTGCCGTTCTTCTCGTCGGTGCCCTTTACCGACTTGTTGTCGAAGCTCGCCTTCACGACGCGCTGCACCTTGTTGATCGTCTGGTCCCAGCGTACCCGCACCGGCAGCCAGCTCTGGTTGACCCACGCGGTAGAGTTGGTCTTGCCCGCCATGAAGTTGGCCGCCAGCCCTGCCGTATAGGCATCGACGCGCACCGGGCGCAGCATGCGCTTACCGACCTTTTCTTCAGGCCCTATCGAGAAGACCGCCTCACCGGCATACGTGCCGAGGGCACGCAGCTCGAAGCGATACGCGCGCGCGCCCGTCGGCGCCTCGGCCAATGCCTGCGATGCCGACATGCCACTCGCCAGCCCGAGCACTCCGACCAGGACCTTCGCCATCGCCAACCAGGAACGCTGCATCTCGACCTCCATATGCGGGGTGAGCCGATCGTGTGCGGCCACCGTGGCGCCTGCGACGGCCGGCCATAGTCGTGATTCACGCCTCCACCAAAGCGCCCGACACCGTAGTCGACAATGTAACTCGATCAGTCGCTCGCGTCAGGTCCCGAGTCGCCTGCGTCGAGGTCAGGCGCGCCGTCCGAGCCTTCCACCGAGCTGTCGCCGGCATCCTGGTCCACCTCGGCCCCATCGCCGAGTTCGCTCCCGTCGCCCACGTCCGGCGTCGCAGGGAGCGTGTCGTCCAAAGCATCCCCGGCGGCGACATCGTTGCGGCACGAGACCCCGTCCCAGGCCCCGCCCGCCGCTTCACAGTCGGGCACGCCGTCGGCGTTGTCGTCGGGCCCCTCGCCGTTGGGCTGCATCATGTCGGCCCGAGTGTCGTAGGACGCGTCGGCCTGCGGGTGCGGCGTCGGATTGGAGTCGCACCCTATGGGGCCGAACCCGAGCATGCACAGCCACAGCAGCTTCATCACGACCTCCGCGTCCACCGTCTGACCTGGAACGCATCCAGTCCCGAGGACGGCGCGAGATCGAGTCGCGCCGCGCTCTCCCAAACCAGGGAAGGTGAGCGCGAAGGTAGCGACACTTCGCCCTCACCGCGAACGAAACTGCAGACCGCATAGACGAGCCCACCGCCGACCGCCACCCGGGCGGCGCCCGCGTTCAAGAGCCGACCCTGCAAGGCCATGAGATTTTCGACGTCGCGCGGGCTCGTGCGCCACGCGATCTCCGGATGGCGCCGCAACGTGCCAAGCCCGGTGCACGGTGCGTCGACCAGGACCGCGTCGAATTCGCCAAGGCCCGCGAGTACCGCGTCCGCGCCTTCACCCGCGGCATCCAGCGCGACCGTGCGCGCGATCCGGTCAGCCACCCCGAGTCGCCGCGCGACCCGCATCAGCTCATCGAGCTTCTCGCCCGCGACATCGACCGCGACCACCGTCGCACCGCGGTCCGCCAAGGCGATCGCCTTTACGCCGCGCCCGGCGCACAGGTCGAGCACGCGCTTGCCCGCGAGCGATCCGCCCGCCACGACGCCACACGCCGCCGCGACCTCGTCGATGACGACCAGGCCCGAGCCGTCCTGCGCGACGAACAGCCCTTGCGCCATCGCGCTCGTCCGGAACGGGTCACCGCCGCTGATCTCGACCGCGCCGTGAGCGACCTCGCGACCCTCGATGCCTTCGAGCGCGAGCGCCGCAATCGTCGCCGCCGCCCCACCCTTTCCGAGCGTCGGTCGCAGGCTCACCTTGGCCCGCTCGCGCAGCGCCATCGCCTCCGCGTCGACCGCCGCATCGCCGAACGCCACCCGAAGTGCCGCGACGATCCAATCCGGCAGGCTCGCGCGGAGCCCGATGGCCGCGTCGCTCGACCCCGTCGGCAGCGCCTCGGGCGCGCCCGCGACCTTGCGCAGGACCGCGTTCAACAGGCCCGTGAGCCGCGCCATGCCGATCGCCCGCGCCGCATCCTGCGTGGCCGACACCGCGATCTCCGGCGGGATCCGGTCGAGCAGCCGCACCTGGTAGGCGCCTACCCGCAAGAGCGCCCGCGCCATCGGCTCGACCGACGCAAGCCCCTTTGGCATCCACTTTTCGAGCGACGCATCGACGCGCCGCTGCCACCGCTGCACGCCGTACACGAGTTCGGTCGCGAGCGCCTTGTCGCGCCCATCGTTCAGCCGCGCCAGCGCCGATTGCAGCAGCTCGGAAGCGCGCTCCGTCGGCTCGCTCTCGATGCGCCGCAGCAGCTCGGCGGCCAGCGCTCTCGCATCGGTTCCCTTCCAACCCGCCGGACCTTTGCTCATGGGCCTACTTACTCGCTGTTTCGCTTGACGTGCCGACCCACGGCGCGGACCATACGCGCCTTTTCGTGCCCTGGGCAAGACAACCAGACGCGCGTACGGGGGCGGCCGCCAAGCGGTCTTCCCTACCGGCAAAGGGGAAGCGTGAGCAGTCGTGCCAGTCGCATACGGGGCTACATCCCGTGGGTCCTGTCGATCGGGATCGTCGTCTTCCTGTTCCTGACGACCGACATCGCAGCCGTCGGCCAGGCCCTCGAGAGCGCCGACTGGCCGCGCCTCATCGGCCTCATGGCGCTCGTGACCCTGCTCTCGTTCGTCGCCGACTCAGCAACGCTGGTGCCACTGTTGCGCCGCTTCGTCGCGCCGGTCGACTTCCGCGAAGTCGTCGCGATCAAGGGCGTGAGCTACTTCCTGAACGCACTGAACTACTCGTTGGCGGCCGGCGGCATGGCCTGGCTCGTGCACAAAAAGCACGGTGTGTCGTTCATGCGCGCCTTCTCCGCGCTGGTCCTCTTCTTCTTCATCGACATCATCGCGCTCGGCGTGCTGCTCACGATCGGCTGGCTCTTCGGTCAGGACCTGCTCGCGCACGGCGGCGCCCCGTTCGTCGCGCGGGTGCCGGTCGTCATCATCGTGGTGTGGTCGGTGGTGCTCGGCTCGTGGCTCTACTGGAACCGGAAGTTCGACTTCTTCTTCTTTGGCTTCTTCCGAAAGCTGAAGATCTTCCAGTGCTTCGCCGAGGCGCGCAGCCTCGACTACCTACGCTTCGTCGCCATCCGCATCACCTTCATCCTGGTCTACGTCGTGATGCACCTGATGCTGCTCCCCGCCTTCGGAGTGCACATCTCGTTTGGCACGCTCTTGATGTACTCGCCGCTCATCACCTTCGTGCAGGTGATCCCCGCGACCATCTCCGGCCTTGGCGCCGTCCAGGGCGTGATGATCGCCCTCTTCTCGGCGCACGTGCCGGCCCACCTGGGCGATCCCAAGGCCGTCATCATCGCTTACAGCACCGTGATCGGGCCGCTGATGACCGTGATGCGCCTCATCATCGGCTACTTCTTCATGGCCGCCATCGCGCGCGACGTGATCCCGAACGCCGAGCAGATCGAGAAGGCGCGCGCAGACGACCCCGGCGGCACTCAGGGAACCGGTTCGGGCGTGGTGCCCACCACCCCAACGACGGCCGTCGGCACAAGCGACACGTAGAGCCCGCCACTCCCGCACAGGCCGACGCCCTCTTCGAGCCGGCCTTCGACCTCGAACACGCGGCGGTCGCGCGATCCCGTGCCGCGCTCGCCTGGCGGGGCCTCGGCCAAGGCAGCCGGCGGCGATACTGGGGCTTCGGCCAGCTGGCGCAGCGCGACGATCGCCGGGTCATCCTCCTCGCCCCCGATTTCGACCCGTTGCCAGCGCTCGCCGAGCTTCACCTCGAACGGCGGGCAGCCGCACTCGCCAGCCGGGTTGTGCCGCAGGAGAAAGTTCACCTCTTCGAGCGCGGCCTTCACCCGCGCTTCGACCCGATCGACGTACGTCTGCGCCCGCATCGGCTCGCTCGGCGCGCTCCCGCACCCCAGCACACCCACTGCGATCGCCTGCAGGCTCAACGCACGTAGATGACGATGACGACCACGAGTGACCATAGGCCCACGTTCACGAGAAACGGCCAATCACGCAACATCAGATCGGTCGGGCTGCGCCCATCTTCCGATCGGTTGGTGAGCTGTACGAAGCGCACGAGCCCGAACACCACGAACGGGATTGTCCAGGCGAGATCACGGGGGTGAAACAGCCTGCCGAGCGGGCTCCCGAACGCGGTGTAGGCCGCGTAGCAGAGGGCGGTCGCGGTCGCGAGCCCGGTCATCGCCCAGGTCACGTGCACGAGGTCGTAGCGCGCGAGCACCTTGCGCTGCTCCCGCTTCTTCTCACCCGCTTGCAGGATCTCGTGCTTGCGCTTGCCGAGCGCGAGCGTCAGCGCGAGCAGGAACGTCGTCGCCAGGATCCACAACGTGATCGGCACCGAGACTGCGGCCGCGCCGCCGATGATGCGCAAGAGGAATCCGGTCGCGATGCACGCGACGTCGACGAAAGGCACATGCTTGAGCGCGAACGAGTACGCGACGTTCAGCGCGAAGTAGGCGAGCCCGACCGCCGCGAAGGTCGTCGGGAACGCGACGAATGATACGCCGATCGACCCGACCAGAATCACCGCCAGCGCCGTGCGCGCGACGTTGACCGGCAACGCCCCAGACGCGATGGGCCGCATGCGCTTGGTCGGATGTTGGCGGTCCTGCTCGACATCGATGAGGTCGTTCAGGATGTAGACGCACCCCGACAAGGCCGAGAACACAGCGAGCGCGAGCGCCGCGCGCCACACGTGGCCGAGGTCGAGCGCCTGCTCCGCGAACACGAGCGGCGCCAGCACGAACAGGTTCTTCACCCACTGGTGCGGGCGCGTCGCCTTGATGATTGCGAGCAGCATCTACCTCAAGGGTCCTGCTGAAGGTCGACGCGGTACTCTTTGTAGTACGCGGCCATGCTCGTCAGGTAGATCTCCTCGGCCTTGCTGACCTTTTCCATCGCCTCGAGCACCTTCGTGTACTCGGCGTCCATGGTCGCGACCGTCACGTTCTTCAGGAAGTTGCGGTGCGCCTCACGCGCGTCCTGATAGGCGCTCACGAGCGGTGCGTGGATCGCGCGCAGCTGGGTCGACCCGAGCGGCATCGCCTCTGACGCGGCGACGAACTTATCGAGCGCCGGCAGCACGTTCGCCTCGATGTCTTCCTTGTACGCCTTGAGCTCCTTCTTCTCGTTGGCGGTCTTCCAGGCCGCCAGGAACTGCGCCAGGAGCGCGTCGACCTTGAGCACCTCGTTCGAGTACGCCTTGATGACGAGCTGCTCGGACGCGATGCGCCGCTCCGCGTCGGAGGTCTGGGCAATGCCTTCGCACGCGCTGGTCGCGAGTCCGAGCGCCAGGAGCGCCAGCAGAGACAGTCGGATCCGAGTGGACATGGTGATGGGACCGGGGGCTTTGAACATGATGGAGCAACCTGGCTCGCAAGCTTTGCCCAGGCTTAATCGGCCGGGCTTAAATAGTCGAGGTCGACGGCGTTGCCCACGCCGCTCTCAGATTTTCCGGTAAATCGTGCGCGTCGCAATCCCGAGGAGCTGCGCCGCAAGCCGCTTGTCGCCCTTCACCGCGACGAGCGTCTCCTGGATGAGCATGCGCTCCACCTCTTCGAGCGGCGTGCCGATCGGGATCGTGATCGAGCGCGGGTCGGTGGGCTCCACTTCACGCTGATCCTGCGGCAGGTCCTCGACCAGGATCGTATCGGTATGGCACAGCACCACCGCGCGCTCGATGACGTTCTCGAGCTCACGCACGTTGCCCGGCCAACGCCAGGCGGTAAGCGCGGTCAAGGCCTCGCGCGAGATCCCGGCCACGCGCTTGCCGTTCTTGGCCGCCTTGGCCGCGTAGACCGTCAGGAAGTGTTGGGCCAGAAGTGGGATGTCCTCACGCCGATCGCGCAGCGGCGGCAACGTGATGGTGATGACGTTGAGCCGATAGAAGAGGTCCTCGCGAAAGCGGCCGCCCTCGACCTCGGACTTCAGGTCCTTGTTGGTCGCGGCCACGATGCGCGTATCGACCTTGATCGTCTGGGTGCCGCCGACGCGCTCGAACTCTCCCTCCTGGAGGACGCGCAGGAGCTTCACCTGGACCTGCGGCGACATCTCGCCGAGCTCATCGAGGAACAGGGTGCCGCCGTCGGCCAGCTCGAAGCGGCCCTGGCGCCGCGCGGTAGCGCCCGTGAAGGCGCCCTTCTCGTGCCCGAACAGCTCGGCTTCCAACAGCGACTCCGGCAATGCCGCGCAATTGAGCGCGATGAAGGGCTTGTTCGCACGCGCGGACGAGGTGTGCAGTGCCCGCGCGACGAGCTCTTTGCCGGTGCCCGATTCGCCTTGCAAGAGGACCGTGGCATGCGACGGGGCGACCTGCCGGACCATGTCGAGCAGTTGGCGGATCTGGAGCGAGTTGCCGACGATCGAGTGCGCGCGGCGCGAGTCCTGGAGCTCGGTGCGCAGCGCGAGGTTCTCGAGCACGAGCGACTGCTGGTCCAACGCGCGCCGCACCGCCTTCACGATCTGGATGCGCTTGAACGGCTTGGTCACGAAGTCCCAAGCACCTTCCTTCATTGCCTCGACGGCCGTCTCGACGGTACCGAAGGCCGTCATCAGGATGACCTCGGTCTCGGGCGAGACGGTCTTCACCGCGCGCAGGAGCTCGAGCCCGGTCATGCCCGGCATCATGAGGTCGGTCAGCACCACGCCGACCCGCCGCTGGCGCAGCAGATCCAGCGCCTCGCGGGCATCGTTCGCGGTGAGGACCTCAATTTTCTCGCGCTCGAAGGTGCGTTGGATCGACTCGAGGTTGGCGCGATCGTCGTCGACGACCAACAGGGGATAGGGCTGCAGAGTCATTCGCGCGGCGTCCTGGCTGTGTCCTGGCGGGCATCGGGACCGCTCCTAGAGCGGCTCCGGCGGCATCGTGACAACCTGTCAACACCCATGACAGGTTGTCAATTCCCCTTGCTCTGGGGCGTGGGAAAAAAGATTTGAATGCCTCTCCCAAAGGCGCCGTCGGGGGCCACGGTTCGGGTCTGTACGCCGAGTCGCGTGCGCGAGAAGACCCCCGTCGGAGAAGACCATGCGTAGCGCTCATCACGTTCTGGCCCGCAGTCCAGGCTTCGCCATCCTTGCGAAGTCATCGATTGATCTCCGCTCTTTGCTCGCGACAGCGGCCTTCGGGTTGCTCGCATGCTCGGGCGACTTCCACTCCGACAAGGGCCTGCAAGACATGGAGTGCAACGACTCCGGTTGCTTCCGTTGCGACCGCGGCTCCTGCGAAGAGTACAACTGTTCGGAGACACACCAGTGTCCGATGGACCGCGTGTGCTCGGCGAGCGGTAGTTGCGTGCTGGACGGCAGCACGAGCAGCGGCCGCTGTAGCTCGCACGAGGACTGTCGCAACAACGAGATCTGCACGCTCGAGGGCGTCTGCGTGGCGAGCCCGGGTGGAGGTCCTGGCAAGGACGCCTCCGACGCGAGCGACACCGCCGTCGACGTCAGCGAGCCCGATGTCGCGACCGACATTGGGTCGGACACTGGCACGGGCGATACCGGCCCCGGTGACATCGGCCTGCCCGACCACCCCGATGACGTGTGTCGCACCAACGCCGACTGCGGCGTCGACGGCACCTGCGTGAACGGCGGCTGCTACTTCGCCTGCAGCGCCGACAGCAAGTGCCCGCCGGGCCAGGCCTGCAGCGAGGGTCAGTGCCGCGCCTCCGGCCCCGAGAACCAGTGCACCTTCAACGGCGAGTGCGGTACCACCCACGCCTGCCTCGAAGGCACCTGTTACCTGCGCTGCGAGGAGACGCTCGACTGCCTCCCCCACACCCGCTGCGCGACCGGCATCTGCATCGCCGACACGACCCCAGTCATCCAGTGCAGCGGTCCTGGTTCGTGTAGCGATGGCCACTCCTGCGTCGATGGCAAGTGCCTGGCCCCCTGCATCGCGGGCGCCTGTGACGCCGGCTTCGCGTGTGACCTCGGCTACTGTGCGCGTGCCACGACCTGCTTTGAGGCCGCCGACTGCGGTGGCAAGGACTGCGTCGACGGGGCTTGCGCGCCGTGATCCAGAGCGTGTGAACGACGAAGGGAACGTGCGGCCGGGACTCCCGGCCGTCGTCGTTTCGGGGGTCGTCATGGAGCCGGCGGCGAACGCTTCGCAGGCATCGCACGCGCCGCCTCGGCGACTGCAGCCGACTCGAGGAACACGACGAGCTCATCCGCGACCATCGGCGGGATCGAGTGGGTGCCTACGAACACGAAGCGCTTCACCGCGAGCCCTTGCTTTTCGAGGATGATCGCCGCGGCCCACGACTTCTCCTGCGGGATGATGTGGTCCTTTGTGCCGGCGGTCACGAGCAGCGGCAGCGGCAGGGTCGGCACGGCCGCGCCGTCTTCGCTTGCGAGGTAGCCCGACAGCGCCGCGACAGCCGCGAAGCGGTCCGGCATCTCGTACGCCGCCTGCATTGCCACGACCGCACCTTGCGAGAAGCCAAAGAGCGTCGGCCTGCCGGCGTCAGGGTAGAGCTTCGCGAGCTTGTCGCAGAGGCCCGCCAGGTCCTGCACGCGCTGGCGCACTTGCGCCGCCGCATCGGCCGCGTTCATGTCGTACCACTGACGGCCACCGTTCAGACCGAACAGCAACGGGGCCTCGGTCACGATGATGCGCGCGTCCATGCCGAGGCGCAGGGCGGTTCGCGAGAAGCCCTCGGCGTTGTCGCCACGGCCGTGCAGCGCGATGACGAGCGACGTCTTCGGGTGGTCCTTGCCGGGCTCGACAACCCGGTACGGGATCGGACCTTCGGAGTCACCGCGCCGTTCGAGCAGGGGTACACGCGGTCGGGCTGGTTTCGGCGCGCGCTCGCGCGGCGGGACCGCGAGCCCATCGGCTGCCGCTAGCGAGGCGTCGGTCGCGGACGCCCCGCTCGGGCTCGGCACGCTCGACCCGTCAGGCGTGGCCGCCGCGGAATCGCCGCGTGAGCACCCCCCGGCGAGCGCGCCGAGCCCGAGCGGGGCGAATGCCAAAATGACAACCAAGACGCGAGAGCCCATGCCTGCCCCTGCCAAAATGGCGGCCCCAGTGTGAGCCGGAACCGGGCCCGAAGCGCCCGTGAACGCCACGCAAGTCGCCTGCAATGCGGCCGCGGTGGCCTGGACGGCACGCGAAGACCGTGGCACCAACATTGCACAAGCACCCGGCTCGTGCACGGAGTACCATGAACACCCTCTTCAAAAAGTACTTCTGGGCAGTCAAGCTGGCGGGCATCACGCTGCTTGCACTGGTCTCGGCCGGAGTCGTCAACGACTTCATCGCTGGCAAGCTGTTCGCGTTGCCGTCCGCCAGTAAGCTCGGCGACACGGCCGACACGCCGAGCGGCCCCATCAACACCGAGCTCGGGCGGGTCGCCATCACCATCGAGGCGGCCCAGGACCTGACCGCGCGGCGCGCGTTCCGGCTCGAGCTGCCCGCCCCGCCGGTCGTCGCCGAGGAGCCCAAGCCCGAAGAGACGCCCGAGCCGGTCGCCTCGGGTGAGCTCGAGGCGAGCACGCTGCCGATCAATCTCATGGGCACCTTCGTGTCGACGGTGACCGACTACTCGTACGCGAACCTGCAGATCGAGGGTGAGCACAAGATCGCCTCGACCGGCAGCGAGTACCTCGATGGCAAGGCGCGCGTCGTCAAGATCGCCCCAGGCCACATCGTCCTGAAAGAGGACAACCGCTACACCTACGTGCGGCTCTGGGCCGACCCGAACGCCGCCGCGGCCGCTCGTCCGCCTGGCCCGGGTGGGCCCATGGGCCCCGGTGGCCGGCCGGCCCCGGTCGTTCCGACGCCGGTGACGCCCGCTCCGCCGGTCGCGGGCGCCGACGGTGCCGGTGGCGACGATGTCGCGCAGGGCGTGACCAAGACCGGCGCCTACGACTACACCATCGACCGCAAGATGCTCGACAAGCAGCTGGGTGACCTGTCGAAGCTCCAGTCCGAGGCGCGCGTGGTGCCGCACTACAAGGATAATTCCTACCAGGGCTTCAAGCTGGTCGGCGTGCGGCCGGGCAGCCTCTACCGGGCGATCGGCATCCGCAGTGGCGACGTCATCACGGCCGTCAACGGCAACAAGATCGACAGCCCCAACAAGGCCCTAGAACTCTTCGAGCAGCTCAAGAGCTCGTCCAATATCAGTGTCGAGATCGAGCGTCGGGGGCAGCCCAAGACGCTCGGCTACAACATTCAATAACGACCGGGCGCCTACGGGCGCCTTCGCGCGGCGGGCCTCTTCGCAGAGAGAGGGCCCACCCGGTGGTCACATTCGCTCCGTTCGCGTTGGCCGACCGCGGCCCCAGAGGAACTTCGTTCATGCAGCCTTCCGAGCCTTCGATCCTGACGCGCCTACGCGCGGCACGCCGCACACCGCTCCTCCAGTCGGTGGCGGCGCTCGTCGCCATGGGCCTTGCGTTCCCGACCGTCGCCTTGGCACAACCGGCCCCCGAACCGCCGCCCGAAGGCACGCCGGTCCCTGGGGAAGGCGTGCCGCCGGTCGTGAAGCCGGACCCACGCCGACCGCAGCCGATCATCCGCACCGAGGGCGGCAAGCCCGGTGTCATCGACACCGGTGACGGCGACAAGAAGGGCTTCACGGGCGGCGGCGAGAACGCCGATCCGGCCAACGAGCTGCCGCCGGGTGTGACCGACTCCGAGACCAAGATCGAAGAAGTCATCGAGTGGAAGACCAACTTCGAGCAGGGCATCAAGTGCAAGAAGATCCCGCTCGATGCGAAGATCCGGCTCGACTTCAACGAGATAACTCTCGGTGATCTGACCAAGTTCATCTCGTGCGTGACCGAGCAGAACTTCCTCCTGACCGGCGGCGTCAACAAGAGCGCCACAGTCAGCATCCTGTCGCCCAAGCCGGTGACCGCCTACGAGGCCTACAAGGCCTACCTGTCGGCGCTCGAAGCGAACGGCCTCACGGTGGTGCCGAACGGCCAGTTCCTGGAGATCGTCAACTCGGGCGAGTCGAAGAACAAGGGTGGGCCTATCTACGGCGTGAAGAGCAGCGGGCCGAACACCGATCAAATGGTGACGCGGCTCATCCAGCTCGACCACATCCCGGCCGAGGAGATCCTGCCGGTCATCGAGAAGTTCAAGACCGGCGCAGCCGACATCACCGTCTACGGGCCGACCAACACGCTCATCATCACCGACACTGGCTCGAACATCCGGCGCCTGATGAAGCTCATCGGCGACCTCGACGTGCCCGTCGGCAAGGAGCGCATCTGGATCCGCCCCGTCGTCAACGCAAGTGCGGCCGAGATCGCCGCCCTGCTCGGGCAGATCATCGGGGACGGTGGCGCCGCCCCCACCCCTAACAAGCCGCGCACGACGTCGTCCTCGAGCAAGCGCGCGCCAACGAAGAACGTGCCGAACATCCCCAATCCCTCCCCGGCCGACGCGGGTGGCGGCACGAGCGTCGTCGGCGAGACGCCGGACCTCGCGAACATCCAGGTCTCGAAGATGATCGCCGACGAGCGCACGAACTCACTCATCTTCGTGGCGACGCGTACGGCCTATCTCCAGATCGACAAGATCGTGCGGCGCCTCGACGTGGCGATTCCGGGCGAAGGCTCGATCCACATCCACCCGCTCGAGAACGCGGACGCCGAGGAGATCGCGTCCACCCTGTCGGCGCTTGCAGGTGGCCGCCCGAGCGGCACCAGCCGCCGCACCGGTGGGACCGCCAACACGCCCGCGCCAGGCGGCAACGCGCCGGCACCCGGTGGCGCAGTCGGCGAGATGTTCGAGGGCGAGGTGAAGATCACGGCCTACAAGCCGAAGAACTCGCTCGTCATCGAGAGCTCGCTCAAGGACTACCAGGCGCTCCAGAAGGTCATCCGCCAGCTCGATGTGCGCAGGAAGCAGGTCTACGTCGAGGCGATCGTCATGGAGATCGCTCAGAACAAGGATCGCCAGATCGGCTTCTCGGGCTCGGCCGGAACAACGTTCGATGTCAGCGGCGAGACGATCCCGCTGCTCTTTGGCGCGGGCGGTCTCGCCGCCGACCTGCAGGGGATCGCGGACACGCTCGGCAAGGGCGGCGGCGGTGTCGGCCTCATCGGGCCGCCGGTCGACATCCCGGCCGGCGGTGTCGATGGTGGCACCGTGTCGGTCTCGCTCATCGGATTCACGCTCAAGGCGTTGCAGACGACGACCAACGTCAACGTATTGTCGACCCCGCACATCCTCACGCTCGAGAACGAGGAGGCGGAGATCCAGGTCGGCAAGCGCCGCCCGTACTCGACGCTCGGCGTCGGCGGCGGGCTTGGCAATATCGCCGGGCTGCTTGGCGGGCTTGGCGGCGGACAGACCGGCGGCCTCGGCGGCCTCGGTGGCCTGGCCGGGCTCGGCGGGCTCGGCGGGCTCGGCAACGCGGGCGTGCAGTACGTCGACATCGACCTCACGCTGAAGATCAAGCCGACCGTGAACGCATCGGACTTCGTGCGCATGGAGATCGAACAGTCGATCGACGACATCGACGGGCTCGGCGTCGGCGACGCGCCGATCACCTCGAAGCGCAAGGTGTCGAACGTGGTCGAGGTGCGTGATGGTCAGGCCGTCGTCATCGGCGGCCTCATCCGCGACCAGGAGAGCGAGACGGTCTCAAAGGTGCCGTTCTTGGGCGACATCCCGTTGCTCGGGCTCTTGTTCCGCAAGACCACCAAGACCGTCGAGAAGCGCAACCTGATCATGATCATCGTGCCGCACGTGATCAAGGACCCAAGCGATCTCAAGCGCCTGCACGAGCAGCGCATGAAGGAGTACCGCGACTTCGCGCGCACGATGGGCGAGCGCGAAAAGGAGTACTCGGGCGAGCTCGATTACCGGAAGAAGTCCGGGATCCTGCATGACGTGCATCAGACCGTGAACAAAGTCCGGAGCGAGCGCGAGATGCGCGAACGCATGCTCTACGACGGCAGCGACATCGACCCGGTCGGACCGCCCGAGACGCACGACATCGAGTACGACCCGCGTGACGCGGTGCCGAAGGACGCGCCCTCGCCGAAGAAGCCGGCGCCGCCGAAGGGCACGAAGAACGAGGTGCCGGGCGACGACGGGGATACGGCCGAGATCAACGGAAAGCAGGAGTGACCGTGGTCCGCCTCGAAAAGAACGCCATCTCGGCCTTGTTCTCGCGCCGCGAGCTCGGCGACGTGCTCGTCGAGATGGGCGCGTTGTCGGCGGACACGCTGCGCAATGCGCTCGAGGTGCAGGCCGATCGCGGTGGGCGTTTGGGTGAAATCCTCCTGACGATGCAGGCGGTGAGCGAGGTCGTCCTGGCCGAGGCACAGGCGGAGCTCTATGGGCTACCGCTGCAGGGCAAGATCGACGTCGACAAGATCGACCCGAAGCTGGTCGCCAACCTGACGCTGCCGTGGGCGCGTCATCATGGTGTGTTGCCGCTCGAGTCGAACAACGGCCAGCTCAACGTGGCGATCTGGGACCCGCTCGAGACGGCCGGGATCGACGATCTGCGGGCGTTGTTCAGCGGCCATGAGATCGAGCTGTCGGTGGCGCCCAAGGGCGTCCTGATGGGCGCCATCCATCTCATCTTCGATCGACGCGCGGCGGCCGACCAGGTGGTCGACGACCTCGACGCGGAGTCGATCGAGGACTTCTCGGCCGAAGACCTGTCGTTCGACGACAAGGACATCCTCGAAGAGGGCGACGAGGCGCCGATCATCCGGCTCGTGAACTCGGTCCTGGCGCAGGCGATCAAGGAGCGCGCGTCGGACATTCATATAGAGCCCTACGAAAAGGATATCTGCGTGCGCTTCCGAAAGGACGGCGTACTCAAAGAGATCGTGCGCGCGCCCAAGCGCTTCCAGGCCTCGATCGCGTCGCGCATCAAGATCATGGGCAACCTCAACATCGCCGAGAAGCGGTTGCCGCAGGACGGCCGCGTGCGCGTGAAGATCGCCGGCCGCGACGTGGATCTGCGTCTGTCGACCGTGCCAACCGGCTTCGGCGAGCGCATCGTTCTGCGTATCCTCGACAAGCAGTCGGTCATCCTCGACCTCGAGTCGCTGGGCTTCCGGAAGGAGAACCTGAAGACCATCGAGGACATCATCGAGCGGCCGCACGGCATCATCCTCGTCACGGGTCCTACCGGCTCGGGCAAGACGACGACGCTCTACGCGGCGCTCGGGCGCATCAACACGCCCGACCGCAACATCCTGACGATCGAGGATCCGGTCGAGTACCAGCTGCCCGGCATTGGCCAGATGCAGGTGAACCGGAAGATCGACTTCACCTTCGCGCGCGGGCTGCGGGCGATCCTGCGGCAGGACCCCGACGTCATCCTCATCGGCGAAATCCGCGACCTGGAGACGGCCGAGAACGCGGTGCAGGCGTCCCTGACGGGCCATCTCGTGTTCGCGACGCTGCACACGAACGACGCGCCGTCGGCGTTCACGCGGCTCACCGACATGGGTGTCGAGCCGTTCCTGTCGGCGTCGTCGGTCATCGCGGTGATGGGGCAGCGGCTCGTGCGGCGGCTCTGCAAACAATGCAAGATCCGTTATGTGCCGCTCCTGAGTGAGCTCGAGAAGATCGGCTTCCCGGAGCCGGAGAAGATCCAGCGCGAGGGTGAGTTCCATAAGGCGGTCGGCTGCAGCGAGTGCTTCATGACCGGCTACCGCGGACGGCTCGGCATCCACGAGATGATGCTCGTCAACGACGACATCCGCACGCTGGTCATGCAGAACACGGCCTCTAACCTCATCAAGCGGGCGGCGGTCGCGGCGGGCATGAAGACACTGCGCGAAGACGGCGCGATGAAGGTGCTGATGGGGCAGACCTCGCTCGACGAGGTCATGCGCGTCACGGCGGAGGATCGCTGACGTGCCGATCTACGAATACAAGGCGATTTCCGCCAAGGGCAAGGCGACCAAGGGCGTGCTCGACGCCGATAGCCCGCGTGCCCTGAAGGAGCGGCTGTCGAAGGACGGCGTGTTCCTGTCCGAGTACATCGAGACGCGCGGCGGCGAGGAGACGCGGCGCGCCGGGCAGCAGCAGGCCGGCTCGCGCGAGGTGAAGTTCAACTTCCTCCAGAGGGTGAAGCTGCTCGAGGTGGCCGAGGTGACGCGCCAGTTGGCGACCCTCGTTCGCTCGGGCATCCAGGTGACGGAGGCTATCGGCGCCATCTCGGAGCAGCTCGAAAACCCTCTCTTCAAGAAGGTACTGTCCGAGGTGAAGCGCAACGTGAGCGAAGGCTCGACGCTCGCCAACGCGATGAAGAAGCACCCGAAGGTATTCTCCGAGCTGTTCGTGAACATGGTCGCCTCGGGCGAGAGCTCGGGCACGCTCGACGTCGTGTTCGAGCGGCTGGCGGACGTGACCGAGGCGTCGGTGCGGCTGCGGTCGAAGCTCACGAGCGCGCTCGTCTACCCGATCATCATGCTCATCATGTCGAGCGGCATCGTGCTCATGATGATGATCTTCGTCATCCCGAAGATCACGGAACTGCTCCTGAATATGGGCAAGAAGCTGCCCGCGCCGACCGAGTTCCTGATAGCCGTCTCGGACATCGTGCGCGTCTACTGGTGGCTCCTGCTGATCCTGTTCATGGGTGGCGTCTACCTCTTCAATCGTTGGCGCAAGACCGAGAAAGGCCGGCTCAAGTGGGACCGCTGGTCACTTGGCTTTCCAATCTTCGGCAAGCTCTCGCGCGAACTCGGCGTCGCGCGCTTCTCGCGCACGTTGGCGACGCTGCTGGCGGCCGGCGTGCCGATCCTGAACGCGCTGACGATCGTGCAGAACGTCATCGGCAACGTGGTCCTCGGCAAGGTCGTCGAAGACGCGCGCAACGCGGTCAAGGAAGGCCAGCCGATCGCGGACGCGTTGAAGAAGTCGAAAGAGTTCCCGCCGATGGTCGTGCACATGATCGCCGTCGGCGAGAAGTCGGGGCAGCTCGAACAGATGCTGACCAACGTCGCCAACAGCTACGAGATGCAGGCCGAGCAGAAGGTGACGCGGCTGACAGCGGTGCTCGAGCCGGTGATGATCGTGATGATGGGTCTGGTCATCGGCTTCATGGTCGTGGCGATCGTGTTGCCGATGATGGACATGAGCCAGCTCAACAAGAGGCAATGATGGCGCGGCTCAAGACAAGTTCTCCAACTCGCAGGCGAAGCCGTGGCGAGTTGGTATCAACAATAGCCAACTCGCCCCTGAGGGCGCTCGACGAGACCGAGTTGCCGCGCCGTGACTCGGCGATCGTGGTCGGCGTGACCGCGGCGATCGTTGGCCTCCTGGTGTTGTGGATGACCCAGTCGGGAAGCAGCATGCGCGAGACACCGGCGGAAGATCCCGCCGCTCCGACCACTATTGTCGCAGGAGAATGAAGATGACGAACGAAGCTATCGCAATCGACACCCCGACCATCCCGCCCGCCATCATTATGGCAAGCCAGCGTGGCATGACGCTCATCGAAATCATGGTCGTGATGGCGATCATCGGCCTCATCGGCGTGGTCGTCGCCGTGAACGTCGGCTCCTCACAGAAGGAGGCCGAGGTGATGGCGACCCAGACGCTCGTGAGCGGCACCATCCCGGGCGCGCTCGACTCTTATCGCGCGACGCGGCGTGAGTACCCTGAGTCGCTCGATGCGCTCGTGGAGCTCAAGCGGCTGCGCAAGAACCAGCTCGTCGACGCCTGGAACAAGCCGCTCAGCTACGAGGTGAACGGCGACGAGTTCAAGCTCTGCTCGGGTGGACCGGACAAGGTCGCCGGCAACGCTGACGACATCTGCAACAACACCGACGAGTGATCGAACCCTGAGCGGTGAGAGAGGACGTGGCTAACGGATGCGAAGACCAGGACCCATAGAGCGCGGCATGACGCTCATCGAGCTGATGGTGGTGATGGCGATCGTCGCCATCCTCATGGCCATCGGCGCGGCGAGCCTGGCCGCCATCCGTGGAGCCGACGTCGACGCGACCGGGTCCATCCTGTCGGGCACGATGACGTATCTGTCGTCGCGCGCGGTGCATGACAACAAGACCTATCGCCTGGTCATCGACATGGACCAGAAGAAGTTCTGGAGCGAGACGACCAATGATGACGACCCGTGCTCACGCTTCATCCCCGAGGATGCCGAGCAGGGGCTGAACCCCGAGGCCGAGGCCAAGGCGGCTGGGAAGGCGAAGAAGGACGAGGACGAGGCGGTGGCCGCAAACCCCAGCTTCGTGCAGAAGAAGGACGCCCTCCTGCAGCGCGCGTTCGAGCCCGACACCAACGTGACCGGCATCCTGACCTCGCACCAGACCGAGGGGCAGAGCGGCGGCAAGGCGGCCATCTACTTCTATCCGAACGGCCAGACCGAACGTGCGCTCTTGTGGATCGGCGGCAAGAACGCGGACTCGCCGACCGGCTTCAAGCCCGAGATAACAATCGAGCTGCACTCGCTCGGCACGGTGACGTTCCACTCGACGCCGGTCGACGAGCGCGACTTCGACCTGGCCGTGCCCGAGAGTCTGCAGTGAAGGGGGGCAAGGATGGCAAGCCGGGCGAGCCAGCCGTATCGCCTTCGGCTGCCGTCGCTGGCGAGCCAGCCGTATCGCCTTCGGCTGCCGTCGCTGGCGAGCCAGCCGTATCGCCTTCGGCTGCCGTCGCTGGCGAGCCAGCCGTATCGCCTTCGGCTGCCGTCGCTGGCGAGCGGGGCTTCTCGCTGCTGGAGGTCGTGATCGCGATGGGCATCCTCGCGTTCCTCCTGACGGGGGTGCTGGCGAGCTCGGGCACGACGTCGCAGAACTCGATCGAGGTGTTCGATCTGACGACCGCGAGCCAGCTCGTGGAGTCGGTGGTGCTCGATCTGGAGGAAGAGTATCGCCTCGACGGATTCCCGACCAATCAGTTGGAGGGCCGCAACTGCGAGGTGCCGCGGGGATTCGAGCGCTACGAGTGCGAGTATGATCTCTTGATGCTGGAGATCGGCGCCGACAATATCGGCGCGATGGGCGCCGACGCTAACGAGAACGTGAACCAGTCGCCGCTCATGACCGCGTTCTGCTCGGGCGGACCGCAGGGGGACGCGCCGGTCGACCCGGCGACGGCGCTCGCGAATCTGGCGGGTCAGGGTCTCGAGCTGCCAGCGCAGATGATGGCATTCTCGGCGCTGCTCGACCCGGGCTTCACCCAGATTTGCGGCATCAATCTCGAGCGCATGTGCCAGAACACCGCGATGATCTCGTCGTTCATCCCGACGATCATCGAGCAGGCCGCCGCCAGCACCCGCAAGCTGGTCGTCCGGCTGTCATGGGGCACGCCCGGCGACCCGAACACCCAACTGGAGATCGAGACGTTCATCACCGCGGTCCCCGAGGCCGAGGAGGTGAAGCCGTGAAGCGACAGAGAGGCATGACGCTGATCGAAATCATGGTGGCTGTCGGGATCTGGGGCATGATGGGCACGCTGGTGGCGGGCATCATGTTCTCGACAATCTCGACGCAGCAGAGCGTGATGGACCTGCAGGAGCGTTTCCACGGCGGCAGCGTGGCGCTCGATCGGTTGCGCAAAGAGCTGACGATGGCGTTCGTGAGCCTGCACCAGGCCGAGGACAGGCGCACGCGTACGGTGTTCCTGGGCGAGGGCAATCGCATCGTCTTCGACACCGCGGCGCACGAGCCGCTTACGCGCAACGCCCGCCAGAGTGACCAGCTCGAGGTTGAGTATCGCGTCGATACCGTCAAGGGTCACAACGGGAAGACGGTCAAGGCGCTCATCCGCAGGGTCAAGTTCCACATCGATGATCGGCCCGGTTCGGGCGGGCGCGAGGAGATCCTGGTCGAAGGCGTGAAGGAGCTCGAGCTCAGCTACTTCGACAAGTTCCGCGAGCGTTGGACCAACGATTGGGATGTCGAGATAGACGACGCGCAGGAGATGCGCGTGCGGCTCAAGCAAGTGCAGGCCGCACGCGACAAGGTCGACGAGGCGCGCGACGCGCCCTCCGACGGCAACATAGCGCTGGACGCACTCACGGTCGCGGCCGCGGGCGAGGCGGACAAGACCGTCGACGAGGCGCACGCGGAGCTGATGGATGGGCTGTTCCTGCCATCGCGGGTAAAGGTGCGGCTCGTATTGGAGGACCCGGAGGACGACGCGGAAGAGCACGTCATGGAGACACAGGTGGAGATCACGATGATCGAGCCACTTTGGTATTGAGGAGACTGCCGTGAAGGAATCGAGGACAGCAGCACAACGACCGGGCATGCGGCTCGTCGACGCGCTGCGCCTCGCGAACCGCGCGACGCTCCAGACCGTGCATGGCGGGCGACGACCCGGCAAACAGCGCGGGATAGCGTTACTGATGGCGCTGGTGGTGGTCGCGATCCTCGGCTCGCTGTCGATCCAGTTCAGCTACAACTTGAGCGCCAATGTCTATATGGCTGGCAATCTCGTCGCCTCGACGCAGGCTTATTACAACGCACGCAGCGCCTCGCGCATCGCGCTCCTGGCGGTGAACGCCAAGAAGAACTTCCCGCAGTTCCAGCAGTTCATGGCGCTCATGGGCAAGAGTGCGGCATCGAAGCTCGAGATATGGCAGCGCGCCTGCGACTTCGTGAACATCTTCGCGACCGGTCGCGCCGAGTTCTTCGGCACGACGCTGCTCGACTTCTCGCGTGAGCGTGCGGTCGGCTCGAAGAGCCTGAAGGAGGGCGTGGCGGGCTTCAAGTGCACGGTCTCTTCTGAAGACGCGCGCGTCAACTTGAACCGGGCCTCAACCGAGGTGCTGGTCGACCCCGCCACCGGCACGGTCGCCGACCCGGCCGTGCGGCAACAGCAGATGCTCGCGCAGCAGCAGCGCAAGGCGGCGCAGCTCTATGTGCAGCTCGGTGGGCTCCTGCAGCCGATGGTGCAGACGGGCGTCTTCCAAAAGGAGGACGACGTGCTCGACCTCATCCTGAACATCATCGATTGGACCGACGCCGACACCACCAAGAGTGACATCGACGACAAAGGCAACTTCACTGGGGCCAGTGGCGCCGAGCCCGACTACGGCCAGTACGGGTACGAGTCGAAGGACGCGAAGTTCGACACCGTGGGCGAAGTTCAGCTCGTCGAAGGCATGTCGAGCGAGGCCTATTGCAGACTGCGCGACAAGCTGACGGTGTTCGCGACCGACAAGGTCAACATCAACGACGCGGACCTGTCGGTCTTGAAGGGCATCTTGTGCCAGTCGATCGAAGACGACGTGGCGCGCGCCCAGGTATGCCTCCTGCCGGGGCCGACCGGGCTCGCGCCGATGGACGACGCGCTGGTGGCGCTCGAGACGTGTCGCGAGCTGAAAAAGCAGGTCTATTCGACGCCGTTTTCGTCGGTGCCGCTGTTCGTCAAGTTCTTCGAGGAATACCCGGCCGCGATGGGCGGCGGAGTGCCGCTGCCGGTGAACGCGTCGCTGCTCAGTGCGCAGCTCACGCCGAAGACCAAGATGGTGCGCATCGAGGCCGAGGGGGTCTATGGCGATACCAAACGCAAGATGGTCAGCGTCGTCGACACGGCGACCGGGGCCCTCATCCACTTCCACTATGAGTGAGCGATAATGGCGCAGCGGATCATCGGGCTGGATATCGGGAGCTGGTCTATCAAGGCGATGGTGATGGAGTCGAGCCTCCGTCGCATGTCGTTTGTCGAGCTGCGCCAGCATCACCTGCCGGTCGATGCGCATGGCATGCCGCTGCCGGGTGAGCTCGGGGCGGCCATCAAGGCGGTCCTGGCGCGGCTGGATGTCGACGTTTTGACGGTCGGCGTGCCGGGCGTGCAGGTCTTGTTGCGCGAGCTGAGCCTGCCGTTCTCGGATGAGAAGCGGGTGGGGCCGATCCTCGGGTTCCAGCTCGAGAGTCTCTTGCCGCGGCCGCTCGACACGATGGTCTACGACTGGCACGTCTTGAAGAAGACGCCGGAAGGGGCGCAGCTCTTGTGCCCGGCGGCGGACAAGCAGTGGCTCGAGCACTGGCTGACCGAGGTGCGCACGGGCGGCAGCGAGCCGCGCCACCTGACGCTGTCGGCGCTGGCGATGGGCAACCTGTCGCCGCACCTCGACCTGTCGGCGGCAGGCGACAAGCCGATTGCGGTCATCGATCTGGGACATCGCACGACCCAGGTGACGCTTTTACGGGGTGGCGAGGTCGAGGCGATCCGCGCCTTGTCGCGCGGCGGACATCAGGTGACGCAGGCGCTGGCGAAGGTGTTCGGGCTGGCCTACGCGGACGCCGAGCACATCAAGCACGCGGAGCTGGATCTCAGCGGTGCAACGCCAGACGGGGTCGATGCGCAGGAGCATACACGGCGCGTGAAGGTGTCGCTGCAGGCGCTCGAGCCTATCCTGCGCGAGCTCAAGATGACGATCGACGCGATGTCGTCGGCCAAGCTGCGCCAGGGCACGGGCGCTGGCTTCGGGGCGACGGCGGCGGCGGCGGCGGCGGCCTCACAGACGGCGGGCACGGCGCTGGTCGAGGCGGCGGGCAACAACAGCGGGCTTGGCGGGGTGATCCTGTGTGGTGGCATGTCGCGACTGCCGGGCATGGCGGCGCTGATCGAACGGCTGCTCGATGCGCCGGTGCTGGAGGCGCGGCCGAAGGGCCCTATCTGGGAGGCGGTGGCGCAGGATCCGGCGCTCTTGGACGTGGGGCTCGCGGCGAGCGCGCTGGCGCTCGAGCACATGCGCGACTCGGACCCACATCGGGTGAACTTGCGGCGGGGCGACATGTCGCTCGTGTCGGACTACGGGGCGCTGCGCGCGCGGGCCGGGTGGCTTTTTGCCTTCCTGGCGGTGCTGTTGGTCATCTTCTTCGTGCGCAAGGCGATGCGCGTGTCGACGCTGGAGGAGCAGGAAGCGCAGCTCGCGGTGCGGCTCGACGAGTATGGCGAAAAGACGCTGGGCGAGAAGCCGGACCCCGACCTCGAGGTGAAGGCGCGCTTCGAGACAGTGCTCGACCTGGTGACGTCGCCGCCCGGGTCGGAGACCGACGATGTGTACCCGTCGATCACCGCCTTCAAGACGTTCTACGAGATTACCCGGATCCAGCGGGCGCTGAACGACGAGGCGGAGCGGGCGGCGGCGGCCGCGGGCGGCGGCGGTAACGACCTCGCTGAGGAGCCGGAGGAGGACGAGTTCGGGATGCCGAAGCCGCCGAGCCCAGCGACCCCGCCGACGGCAGCGACACCTGCACAACCTGTGGCCGACAAGAAGCAGGTCGAGCTGAACTCGTTCGCGTCCGATCTGAAGTCGGCGAACGTGGGCACGGCGACCCTGGCGGGGAGCGCGTTCGACATCGTGACGGTCGAGAACTTCGTGGCGAAGCTGAAGGAGTTCGGCTGCTTCAAGAAGGTCGAGCGGCAGGAGACGAAGAAGACGTCGAACGTCAATCACCCGAACTGGACCGACTTCACGATCAAGATCGAAGTGAAGTGCGATCTGGCGCCCGGGGCGGCGCCGCGCGCGGATGCCGGGGCGGACAAGGCGAAGGCGGCCGACAAGGGCGCGGCTGCGTCCGAAGGTGGGGAGTAAGCGATGAGCCGCATGACTCAGGCGTTTTCGAGGCTGTCGCAACGCGAGAAATTGCTCGTATCGGCGATGGGTGGGGTGCTGGTGGTGGGCGTCGTCGTCGCGTTGAACCTGGTGTTTCAGGGGCAGATCGACGAGCTCGAGGCGAACATCGCGACCGAGACGGATTCGCTTCGGCAGATCTACGCGTCGACGCCTGACTACCTGGCGGCGACGCGCAAGTTCGAGGCGACGCGCAAGCAGGCGCTGGCCAATGCCGAGCTGAACGTGGCGACGGCGATTGCGGAGATCGCCGACAAGATAACGTTCGAGGCGATCGACCCGCGCACGGGCCCGGTCGGCAAGAAGGACCTGGAGTCGTTCATGGACTTCAAGCCGCCCAAAGAGAAGGCAGTCGGGCCGAAGAAGAAGACGACCGGCAAGAAGACCAGCACGGCCGGCTACTATCAGAAGGACCAGGAGATCACTCTCAAGGAGAACATCCCGTTCGAGACGGTCTACGAGCTGCTCGAGAAGATCGAGGAGTCGCAGGATCTCTTGTTCGTGACCGACCTGCGTCTCGAGCGGAGCAGGCTCGACCCCGAGCGGGCCGGGCAGGGAAAGATCGTCGTCTCGACGTTCTTCTGGCAGGGTGACAAGAAGGTCGAGTAGTCGCGTAGGAGATCCGATGAACAAGCCGTGGATGAAAGTGTTGCGCTGGGTCGGCTACGGGGTCTTCTTCGTCGTCGCGTTGTTGCTGTGCGTGCGTTTCACGTTCCCAACCGACCAGGTGAGGGAGTTCGCGAAGGCGCAGATCGCGCAGCGGCTCGGGGCCGAGCGGGTCGAGATAGCCGACATCGGGATAAGCGGCATCTTCCCGAGCGGGGGCTCGCTCGAAGGGCTCGAGATCGACATGCCGCCGGTCAAGGTGAAGACGCCCGAGCGGGGCGTTGACGTGCTCGGGCCGCCGCGCTCGTTCGTGGCGGAGGAGCTGTCGGTGTCGGGCAGCCTGATGGGGCTCGCGAGCCAGAACTACGACCTCGAGTTCGAGGGCAAGGTGCAGGGCGGTGACATCACGGGCGGCAAGTTCGTCTGGGAGAAAGGCGGGCCGTTGGCGGCCGAGATTGGCGAGATCAAAGGTCTCGAGATCGGCAGCGAGGGTCTGTTCCAGACGTTCACTGGCTTCGATGTCATTGCCACGTTGAACGGCAAGTTGAAGGCGGACATCCCGGTGGCCGACAAGGATGGCAAGTCGGTCCTGCAGCTCGACCAGCTCACCGGTGCGATCGAGCTGGAGCTGACGGAC
>Ga0209591_10001357_pt1 | contig 30716 bp, 21 predicted proteins | sample MAT01_FD_187207 | JGI IMG/M metagenome (GOLD analysis project Ga0209591, IMG submission 187207) | Freshwater microbial communities from Lake Fryxell liftoff mats and glacier meltwater in Antarctica - MAT-01 (SPAdes) (version 2) | ecosystem: Environmental > Aquatic > Freshwater > Ice > Liftoff... | reverse complement strand
CGGCGCGCGACCTGATCGTGCTCCGCGACGGCCAGTACGTGTTCCGGCAGGTCATCGAGCAGTACCTGCAGCGGCTCACCTACGACGACGAGTACGCGGTGCGGCTGGTCCTGCCCCGCTACGAGGTCGCCAAGATCGCCACCGACCCTGAGGTCAACTTCGGCAAGCCCTACTTCACCCACGGCGGCACCCCACTCGCCGTGGTCCGCGGCCTGCTGAAGGCCGGCGAGCAGATCCCCGACGTCTCCGACGACTTCGGGATCCCCGAGGACCAGGTGACCGAGTTCGCCCAACGGGAGGGGCTGCTGTCGGCGTGACCGGGCCGGCACCGCTGCGACTGTTCCTGGACCGGAGCACGCAGGGCCGCCGATTCGTCGAGGCGGTCCGCGACATGGTCGACGACGTCGAGACCATCGACGGCCGCTACGGCGCCCGCCCCGCTGAGCACGTCCCCGAGACGCTGAACTGCGACGACGCCTGAGTTCGTGACAGCCATCAGAACAACGTCCCGTCGGACTCGGCGGTCGCAGCCTTGCGGCCCTTCTTCTTGTCGTGCAGGCCCTTCGCGACCTCCTCGGCGTAACGCTCGTGGTTGAGCTCCAGGAGGCGGTCGAGGATCTCCCGCTGGGCGGCCGGGCCGATGGTCCAGCGGAGGTCGCGGCCGGCGGGGTGGAAGCCGTGGCCGAGCTGGTCGAGGAGGTCGTCCCAGCCATAGGCGCGGACGGTCGCCTCGTCGATCTCCCGGTGGATGCGGCGGAGTTCGACGATGTCGGAGTCGGTGACGGTGGGGTCGAAGACGAGGTTGTAGGTCTTGGTGAGGCCGGTCTGGCGGGCGAGCATGACGGAACGGCGGTAGGTATCGAGGCGGTCGCCGAGGGTGCGCATATCTGGGGTGAGGTCGGGGAGCGGGAAGGTCTCGAAGGCGTCGGAGGGCGCGTACTGTAGATCAGCTTTTAGAGTGCCACTGTAACGAATCGCCCACCAGTAGTGCGGAGCACTGGATATCAGCGCCAATACCGCGACATCGGCCCTAGAAAAAACGACCACCTTCTCATGGAAGACTTGCCCAGTCGACACTAACGCAGGCATTGCAGTTCTACTTACGCGTGCGATTACCACGACCCGCTTCAGCCCCGCGATCGCCTCGTACAGCTCGGGCGCCGGACGTGTAAATCGCCACCAGACCTCACGTCGTCGCCTGTCGTTGTTCCGGTCCCGCTCCGGCTTGACCAACTCACACACCTGCTTGTAGCACTCCGGGTAGGCGCGGGCTCGGTCCTCCGGCCAATCGTGGAAGTTGATCACCCATCGGCTCGCCGCGCCTTCCGGGTGTGAGTTCAGGTCCTGGCCGTTGAGGTAGGGGAACAGCACGTCGGCGTTGCGCGCATCCGCAGCGAGCAGTGCCCGGGCCCGTGCGGGCTCCAGCGTGAACCCCAACCCCAGGATGTTCGATCCCTGGAACGATCGTGAACCATTCGCGATGAGCCGGTGCGGGTTGCCGGTCGCGCGGGCCGTGGCTTCCAGCGATGTCGTGATGCCGCTGACCAACACACCGTCTGCCCAGCGCCCCGCATCGGACGCCAGCGCCGCGTAGCTGGTCCACACCGCGCAGTACTCCAGCACGGCGCTCCGAGACGGCCAGGGTTTGCTCTTGATCGCCCGCCGGATCCAGACCCCGGCCGAGACGAGCTGATCGAGGCCGACCTCGCGGGTGTCGCCCTGGGCGAGCGTGTTGGTCGCGATCAGCCCGGTCTGTCCGCCGTTGTTGAGGAGCTGGTGAGCGCGCAGGACGCAGTACGCGACCAGGTCGGCGCTACCCCGGGCGCCCCGCCCGACCGCCTCGACCAGGTACTCGCGGTAGGCCGGGCCCAGCGCACCGGTCAGCTTCTGGCCACCCAGGAACGGCGGATTGCCGATCACCGCGTCGAAGCCGCCCCGCTCGAAAACCTCCGCGAACACCAGCGGCCAGTGCAGCGGCTCCCGCCGGAACCCACCCGCCACCTGATCGGTCGCCAACCACTGCCGGGCCTTCTGTCGCGCCGCCAGTTCGCCGGAGCCGTCGATCACCTTTCCCGCGAACCCGGTCGTCTCCAGGAACAGCCCATCCCTGCTCACCCTCTGCTCGGCCTCGATCCCCTCCCGCACATTCGGATCGCGGGAACCAACCCACTTCTTGCTTCCAGCCAGCGCGGCGCCCACCGTCAGGTCGGCGAGCAGTGTGAACTGCCGGGACTGCCACTCCGCCTCCACCAGCAGCGCCCGCTTCTGCTCCAGCGCGGCGATCGGGTCATCACCCAGCTCGATCCCGGCGATCTCCCGACGGATCTCGGCGATCCGGCCGACCGCGCCACGAACATCGGTGGCCCGGAACAGCGCTCCCTCGTTCAACTCCCGCGCCCGCTTCGGGTTCAGGTGCAGGTACTCCAACTGCTCCAGGTCTGTGATCCCGAGCAGCGAGTCGCCCGCCACCAGCCGGTCGTCCAGGAACGTGAACGGCCGGCGGGCGTCCATCGACACCAGCCACAGCGACAGCTTCGCCATCTCCACGGCCATCGGGTTGATGTCCACCCCGTACAGGCAGTGCTCGATGATCTGCCGCCGCGCCTCGACCTGCACCGGGTCCTCGTCGGCGTCCAGCGGCGCGGTGCCGTCCCGCTGCGGGGCGTCGATCTTCCCTTCCCGGACCCAGGCGTCGACCAGCGCCTGCCCCAGGTACCGGGCGGCGGCGACGAGGAACGCGGCCGAGCCCATGGCGATGTCGGCCACCTTGAGCTGCAGGAGTTCGTCGCTGCGCTTGCGCTCCCACGTCGTCCTGTCCGCAGTCTGCAACGGTCCGTGGTGGTAGAGAAGCGGCTCCAGGGCGTGCTCCACCACCTCCTCCGCCAGCGTCCGCGGGGTGTAGTGGGTGCCGGTGTTGCGGCGCAGCGCCGACTCGGTGATGTAGAGCGCGCCGGGCAGGATCACCACCGGCAGGCCGCGCAGGTCGGTGCGGATCAGCCCGAAGAACGGCAGCAGCCGCTCGGCCAGCGGGTAGTCGCCGTCGGTGACGGCGAGCAGCAGCTTGCGGGCCTCGACCAGCCCGGTCGCGGCCGGCGGGGTGAGCCGCTTCCGGATCGCCGCCACCGAACCGACGCCCGACGACTTGTACGTCTCGGCGAGCTGGGCCGCCAGCAGCGGGCGGCCCTGGAACCGGGTGGCCAGATCCTCCAGTTCGGCGAGGGAGACCTCCTCCTCCACGCCGGCCTTGCCGACCAGCCCGACCACCACGCCGTCGGCCCGGAAGCCCTCGAAGGACAGCAAGCCCTCGTACACGTAGCCGATCTGCTCGACGTCGAGCTGGCGGAACGACAGCGACCGGCGCTCGCGGTTCTTCCCGCTGCCCATGTCGACGTACTGCACCGCGCGCAGCATGTGCAGCACCGTGCGGTCGTCGACCCCCAGCGGCAGCCACAGGTACTCCTGCGGGTCGAACAGCGATCCGTCGTGCGCGGGGATGCGCAGCCGGGGGTGGTCGATGCCGTCGTGCACCGCGGTGAACAGCGCCAGCAGCCGGTGCCAGCCGTCACGGCTGTTCGCCAGCTCGTCCTCGGAGCTCTCCAGCGCACGCTGCTCCAGCTCCGCGCACAGCAGGCCGGCCGAGTAGGCCCTCATGTACAGCTCGTTGTCGCTGGGCAGCAGCCGGCGTTCCTCGGCGAACAGCAGGAACACCACCCGCATCATCACCGACACCGCGCCCCGGTAGACCTCGTGCGCGTCGACGCCCCCCAGGCCCGGACGCCCCTCGGCCCGGTCCCGGACGTCGATCCGGCCGATCGCCGCGACCAGCAGCTCCACGGCCTGGCGGACCTGCACGCCGAGCCGCTCGGTGATCTCCTCCTGGCTGGCCAGCGAGTCCCGCAGCAGCGGGACCAGCCGCTCACCGTCGGGCACGCCGAAGAACCGGCGCCGGCCCAGCATCGAGCGGAACGCGCGCAGCACGTCCCGCTCGGCCGCCTCCGCCCAGCCGACCGCGTCGAACACCGCCGCGGTCGTCACCCCGCCGCGCGGCGCCCACACCAGCGCCCACCAGCGGCCGTCGGTGACCAGTCCCAGCTCGACGTCGTGGTGGCGGCACAGCTGGGCGAGCCGGTCGACCGGGGTCGCCGCCCACGCCGACCCGGCGATCCGGGCGGTGGGCTGCGACCCGGGCTCACAGAGCACCCCGAGCAGCGCGACGGTGTCCGGTTTGACCTCGACCCCATCGGCGTCCGGGTCGACCAGGGCGAACGACGGAGCGATGGTCTCGTCGTGCTCCGGCACCGCGACGGCGAGCGCGTCCAGGCCGTCGAAACGCAGCTGGTCGCGCCAGTCCAGCAGGTCGCGCAGCAGGTGCTCGACCCAGCCGCGCCGCCCGGCGGTCGGGTCGGCACGCCACTCGCCATGCGCGCGGCGCAGGGCGTCGCGCTCCTCCGGCTCGACCGCGTCCAGCGCCGGCCAGGTCCGGCGCAGCACCGGCAAAGACAGGAACGGGCCGGTCACCTCCACCATCGCCAGCCAGTCGCGGTGCAGCCGGGCGCTGTCGATCATCGGCCGGCCGCGCCGCCCGCCTGCCCTGGTCCCGCCTGCCCTGGTCCCGCCTGCCCTGGTCCCGCCTGCCCTGGTCATCGCACGGCCTCCCGCCTGGGCACCACGAACACCACCGCGACCGGGAACCGGTGCGGCGTGGGATCGGCGTAACGCCGCTCGATCGCCGCCAGCTCCCGGTCGCGTTCATCGTCGACCCGTTCCAGGCGCTGCGCCCAGGTGCGGCGGTCGCGCCGGTACTGCGCCAGCTCGTCGCCGGTCTTGGCGACCTCGACCCGACTGAACAACGCGTTCTCCGCCTCGGCTTCGGGTTCCGCGAGCGCCTGGCGCAACGTCCGGGCGAACTGCTGCAGCCCCTCGACCGTCCGGTCGCGCTCCTGCTGCTGACGTTCCGCGAGGCGGCGGACCAGCGACTCGTGGCGGGTGTCGGTCCGCCAGTCGATCGCACCGAGCAGCCCGTCGGCGATCCGCGGCCAGCGGGCGGCGAGCCGGGCCTGCACCACCGGCGAGGCCGGGGTGCCGGTGGCCAGCGCCCGGCCGAGCAAACCGCCCAGCGCCCCGACGCTCTCCCAACGGCGGAACCGGCCCTGCTCGGGGGCCCACCCGCCGGCGTGCAGCACCTCCTCGTGCAACCGGATGCCGTCCGCACCGACCAGCACGAACCGGGAGAACGCGCCGACCAGCACGTCCTCCAGCGCCGGGTCGTCGCTGACCACGGCGGTGACGCGGTGCAGCCCGACCTCGGAGTTGGACACCGCGGCCCGCAACAGCCGGGTGGACATCGCGACCAGCGGGTGGTTGAGGTGCGCCAGCACCACGTCGTCACGCCCGGACGCCGCCGCGGCGTCGAAGGTGACCGGCAGCTGGCGGGGCGGGCGCTCGGCGTTCTCCAGCTTCTCGGTGAGCCCGGCCGTCGCCCGCTGCCACGAGCCGGTGAGCGGCGGGACGTCGAACAGCCGGTCGTCGGCGCGGCGCTGGTCCTCGTGCGGCTGCAGCGGCTGCTGGCGGGCCAGCTCCAGCGCGGTGCCCACCACCCGGCGCACGGCATCCGGGGTGATGCCGAGGTTCGCCACCGTGTCGTCGAGCGTCTCGCGCAGCCGCCGCACCTGGCGGGGCACGTCGGTGTCCACCGGCGCGTCCGGGCCGGCGGCACGGTCGGCGGCGTCCACGTCGAAGTCACCGATCTCGCCGAGCATCCGCCGCTGCACGGCCTCGGCCAGCACCGCGTTCACCGAACCCAGATCGGCCTGCATGCTGGCGACCTTGCGGGCCACCCTGGCCAGGAACTCCAGGTCGGCCTCGAACGCATCGACGGCGTGGCGCCAGCCGGTGCCGATGAAGTGCCGGATGTCCGGCGCGGTGCGCTGGCCGTACCGGTCGACCCGGCCGATCCGCTGCTCCAGCCGGTTGGGGTTGAACGGGATGTCGTAGTTGACCAGCCGGTGGCAGTGGTTCTGCAGGTCGATGCCCTCGCTGGCGGCGTCGGTGGCCAGCAGGATGCGCACCCGATGCTCGGTGGGGTCGGTCTGGAAGGCCAGCCGCAGCTGCTCGCGGTCGTCGGCCTTCATGCCGCCGTGCAGCTGGGCCAGGTGCGGCTCGGCCATGCCTTCCTGCCGGAGCAGGTTGGCCAGCCAGCGCTGGGTGTCGCGGTACTCGGTGAACACCACGACCCGCTCGTTGGTCCAGTTCTCGCCGTCCGGGCGGCAGACCGCGGCCAGGTAGTTGATCAGCTCGCGGGCCTTGGCGTCGGGCTGGGCCTCGTGCGAGAGCGCCCAGGTCTCCATCCGGCGCAGCGCCGCGATCTCGGAGTCACCGTCATCGGTGGGCTGCTCGGCCTGCAGCGGGATGGCCCGGTCCAGCGCCCCGTCCTCGGCGTGGGCCAGCTCCTCGTCGTCGTAGGTCTCGACGTCGTCGAAGTAGTCGTCCATCCAGGCCGGCACATCGTCGGTCGGCCCCGCCGGCGGGCGCCCGGCCCGGCGTTCCAGCGTCTCCAGGTAGACCCCGACCGTGTGCGCGAAGGCGGCCGGGCTGGAGAACAGCCGCTTCTTCAGCAGCAGCGTCACCAGGTCGACCGCCTTGCGGCCGCGGCGCTGCTTCGTCCGGCGCCGGCGCAGGTCGGTGAAGTCGGCCAGCAGCCGGTGGATCTCGCGCTCGCTCTGCGGGTACTCGACGACGATCGGACTGGTCCGGCGGGCGACGAACCGCGGCGAGCCGTCGGCGTTCACGATGTCGCGCTTGAGCCGGCGCACCACGGTGCGGCGCACCGCGTCCGGGTCGGGCTCGACGCCGCGGGCGAACCGCTGGTCGTCGAGGATCTCCAGCAGCGCGGTGAACGAGGCCTGGTAGCCGTTGTGCGGGGTGGCCGACAGGAACAGCCGGTGGGTGAAGTGCGGCGCGATGCGACGGATGAGCCGGGTCTGCTTCGAGTCGACCGCGTAGACCTGCTGCGGCGCGGCCGGGGCGACGTGGTGGGCCTCGTCCAGGATCAGCAGGTCGAACGTGCGGGGCAGGGTGGGGCCGCCGGCCGGGAGCACCTCGTCGAGCAGCCGCTGCGCCTTCGGGCCGCGCAGCCAGGGCAGGCTGACGATGGCCAGCGGGTGCACCCGGAACGGGTTGGCCGCGCTGCCGAAATCGCGCCGGACCTGCGCGCAGCGCTCGGCGTCGATCACGGTGAAGTCCAGGCCGAACTTCTCCGCCATCTCGTCGCGCCACTTCGGGGTCAGCCCGGCCGGGCAGACGATCATGATCCGGCGGGCCCGGTTGCGCAGCAGCATCTCCTGCGCCACCAGGCCGGCCTCGATGGTCTTGCCCAGGCCGACGTCATCGGCCAGCAGCAGGTTCACCCGCGGCGCGCCGACCGCCCTGGCCACCGGTTCGAGCTGGTAGTCCTCGATCGCCACCCCGGACCGGAACGGCGCCTGCAGGGTGGCGACGTCGGCCGAGGTCACGGCCGACCAGCGGACGGCGTCCAGGAACGCGGCCAGCCGGTCCGGCGGATCGAATCCCCCGTCGGACACGTCGGGCAGCGAGCCACTGGGCAGCACGCTGCGGCCCGGCTCGACCTCCCAGATCACGTCGAGCGTGCGGCCGTACTCGCCGTCCTCGACGCTCTGCAGCGTCACGCAGGTGTGCCGGCCCTTCGTCACCTCCCCGGCGACCTCACCGACCACCCACTTGCGGCCGCGCACCGACACCAGCTCGCCGACCGCGGGCACGCGGTCGGTCCGCTCCCCGCGGGTCACCGTGCTGGACATCGGACCCCCTCCTTCCATCGCCTCGCCGCCGCAGACTAGATGAATATGGCTCCGTCAAGCAAAACTCTTGTGTACTGAGTTCACACATGATTGGCTGACGCCGCCCTGCCGTCGGCTGGAGGGGACGGCGGCAGGGCACCGGATGGCATGCTGCCAGGACACCGGAACACGGAGTGGGGAGGCGGACACGTGCCGCAACTGGCCGTCGGAGTCGAGTTCCTCGACGAGTTCGCCAAGCTCCAGACCCCGATCCGGAAACTGACCATCAAAGCGCTGAACACGTTCTCCGAGCACACCCACGCCGGGATGCACCTGGAGAAGCTGTCCGGGATGCGTGACGATCGGGTGCGCACCATCCGGATCACCGACTACTGGCGCGGCGTGGTGCTCGCGCCGACCAGCGGCGACCGGTTCGTACTGCTGCGGGTGCTGGGCCACGACGAGGCCGTGGACTGGGCCCGCCGCCGGACGTTCACGGTGAACGAGGTGTCGGGCGTGCTGGAGGTGCGCGACGTCGCCGCGCTGGAGGACCTGGCCGCCACGTCCCCGACGATCCCGGGTGAGCCGCTGTTCGCCGGATTCCGCGACGCCGACCTGCGCAAGCTCGGCATCGACGAGCAAGTCCTCGCGCTCGCCAGGACGCTGGCCGACGAGACCGCGCTGGAGACGATCGCGCCGTTCATCCCCGACAACCAGTACGACGTGCTGTTCGCGCTGGCCAGCGGCTACACCATCGACCAGGTGTGGGCCGACGTGGTCGCCCCCCGGGTGCCCGACGAGCCCATCGACACCGCCGACCTGGCCGCCGCCGTCGAGCGCACCCAGGGCCGGCTCGCACTGGTCGACGGCCCCGACGAGCTGCTGGCGCTGTTCGCCAAGCCGCTCGCGCTGTGGCGGGTGTTCCTGCACCCCTCCCAGGAGGAGGTCGCCTACCGGCCGTCGTACTGGGGCAGCGCGCAGGTGACCGGCGGCCCCGGGACCGGCAAGACGGTGGTCGCGCTGCACCGCGTGCAGCACCTCACCCGGACCCGTGATCTCCCGCCGAAGTCGGTCCTGCTCACCACCTACACCCGCGGGCTGGCCGACGCCCTGGAGCGTGACGTCGTCCAGCTCCTCGACCCCGACGAGCGGCGCGCGGTCGAGGTGATCAACGTCGACCGCTGGGCCGTCGGTGTGGTCCGCGCCGAGCACGGCCAGGTCGTCATCGCGAAGGAGGACCAGCTCCGCGAGCGCATGCGGGCCGCCGCGACGGCGGCCGGTGCGCCGTTCGGCCCGTCGTTCCTGCTGGAGGAGTGGCGCCAGGTGATCCTGGCCAACGACGTGCACACCGAGGACGGGTACCTGGCCGCTCTCCGCCGGGGGCGAGGCCGCGGGCTCACCAAGGCGCAGAAGCGGACGGTGTGGGCGGCCGTGGACAGGCTCGCGGCCGGGCTGCGCACCGACCGGCTGTGGACCTGGCTGACCATCGCCGACGAGGCCGCCCGGCTGGTCGCCGCCCGCGCCCGCGCGCCCTACCGGCACGTCGTCGTCGACGAGATCCAGGATCTGCACCCGGCCCAGTGGCGGCTGCTGCGGGCCGCGGTGCGCCGCGGACCCGACGACCTGTTCCTCACCGGCGACCCGCACCAGCGGATCTACGGCAACCACGTCAGCCTGCGCCACGTCGGCATCAGCGTGGCCGGCCGCTCGTCCCGGCTGCGGATCAACTACCGGACCAGCGCCGAGATCCTGCGCTGGGCCATGGGGGTGCTCGGCGACACCGCCGTCGCCGATCTGGACGACGGCCTCGACTCGCTGGCCGGCTACCGCTCGGCGCTGCACGGCGAGCCACCCGAGATCGCGCCGGCCGCCAGTGCGGTGGCCGAGGCCGAGGACCTCGCGCTGGCCGTGCAGCAGTGGCACGAGGACGGCGTCGAGCTGGGCGACATCGCTGTCGTGGCGCGGACGACCCGCGTCGCCCGGCAACTGGCGGGCGAGCTCGGCGCGCACGGAATTCGCACTGCCGAACTGCACGAGCACGACCCGCAGGCCGACGCCGTCCGGGTCGGCACGATGCACGGGATGAAGGGCCTGGAGTTCCGCTGTGTCGCCGTCGTCGGCGCCGGTCGCGACACCCTCCCATTGCCGCAGGCGGTCACCCCCGCCACCGAGGACCCGGTCCGACACGCGCTGGACGTCCAGCAGGAACGGTGTCTGCTGTTCGTGGCCTGCACCAGGGCCCGCGAGCGGCTGCGGATCTCCTGGTCGGGCGCAGCGAGCGAGCTGGTGCCCGCCGCACTCACGCCGCGGTAGTGCCATACCCGAAGTCGAGCAGCCGTTTGCGGGCGGTCTCGCGTTCCTGGTCGTCGAACAGGTGCGCGAAGCGCCCGTTCACGACCAGCGACTCGACGACGAGGTCGAGTCGGTTGCGTTCCCACAGCGAGACGAACCCGTCGCTGACCGCGGGCGCGTGCAACAGCTTGCGAGTGGCGCCGACAGCGCCGTGCTGGTTGACCATCACCTTGAAGTAGCGAGGGTTGTAGTGCAGCTCGACGCGGCAGCGCTCGATGATCTCCAACACCGCCCGTTCGAAGTCGCCGCCCGCACCGGCCTGATCGTCGGCGGCGTCGTCCACCGGGGTGGACTCCAGGGTGGTGACCCCGCTCTCCGCCTCGCGGTCTCCCGCGGCCACCTCGTTGCGCCGAGCGACGTAGGCGCGCAGCGCGTCCACCGAGGTGAAGACCTCGCAGCCCAGCTCGGTGAGCCGGGGGATGTCCGCGCCCTCGGCCTCCAGCTGCAGCACGACCGGCGAACCCTGACCCCGCTGCAGCCCGTCGGCCCAGAACGCCTCGGCGACGGTGAGCGGGCGGCCGGTGTCCGGGTCCGGGATCTCGACGTCGAGCGCGGGCTGTGCATAGCCCATCCCGGTCAGCTCCTCGAACAGCGCGGTGAGCTGGACGACCCGCGCGTTCGAGGACGACCGGACCGGCTCGGTGACCGTGAGCGGATACAGCTCACGGTCGCGCGGCAGCGTGCCGTCGTGCAACCTGCCGAGCACGTCGTTGGCTGCCGCGGCGAGCAGCTGGCGGCGCTCGTCGAGGAACTCGCGGTAGTTCTCGATCTCCCACAGCCTGCTGTCCTGCGGAATCCACTGGGATGCCAGTACCCCGGGCGGGCACTCCTTGAGGTAGTAGTGCGCAGCCAGCGAGGACAGCTCGGTCGCGGAGGACGGAGCCACGAAGGCGAAGTTGGCGATCGCGCTGACCTCGGCCCGCGAGTAGCCGTGCTTGACGAGCTGGGACTTCGGGAAGATCTCGTGCACTTCCACCGAGGGGGACTCCCGACCCGGCGATCGACCGGTGGACAGATCCCGCGCGTCCAACATCCGGGACAGCATGTAGAGCATCGGGTAGGAACGCGAGCCACGTCCGACGCCCTCGAAGTCCTGTGCGTCGACGCTCATGTGCCCCTTGCGGGAGCGGCCGAGACTGGCGATCACGCCGTCGATGCCGTTGGCGTCGGCCGTCTCCAGGTCCTTGGCCAAGTAGGTCTCGGTGGACCCGGCGAACCGCCCGCGCAGGGCCGCGTGCACGTACCAGTACAGAACCCGGTCGGCCTCGGTGTGATCGACGAACCGTCCGCCCCTGTTGTGCAGCAGCCGCGCCATCACCGGAACCGCGTACCGACCCATCAGCACCCGGTCGTGGTCGAGGCCGAGCCGCCCGGCGAGCAGGTCGAGGACGTGGTCGATGGCGTGCAGGGACTCGAACAGCGCGTCCTGGAAGGCATCGGCCGACACGTCCTCGAGTGCCGAGAACGGCGCCCGGCCGGTGGCGACGGCGTTGACGTTGCGCAGCAGCCAGTCCGCGCTGAACCGCAGATCCCGCTGCGCCCACCGGTCGATGTTGCGCCGCATGGTGGGTCGCGCGTCCCCCCACTCCGCGCAGATGCGGGCCAGCGCGAGGTCGCCCTTGGAGAGCTTGGTGCCGCCGGAGTTGACCCGATTGAAGATGTCGACCACAACATCGACGGTCTTGTCGGCGCCGGTGATCTGCTCGATGTGGAACTCGCGCTGCAGCACGTTCTGCAGCCGGGACAACCGTTCCAGGTAGACACCCAACGAGGGCCGCAGCTCGGCGCTGTCGATCAGCTGGTTGTACTGGGACCCGGGTTCGGCCAGGAACAGCGCGGTGACGTCAACCCAACGTGGGTCGCCCTTCATCTTCACCGGCGCGTGGAACTGGAAGGCCTCGGTCTCCACGTTGAAACGCAGCCCGTCGAACGCCGCCTCGTCGCCCTCGAAGAACGACGGCGGGCGACCCCGGATGATCCCGTACAGCGTGGTGACCCGCTGCTGCCCGTCGAGCAGCAGCTGCTTCTGGCCGGTGGTCACCGGTCCACCGCCGCGTACGGCCTGCGCCCCGCCGTCGGTCTCCCACACCAGCAGGGCACCCACCGGGTAGCCGTGGTAGAGCGAGCGCATGAGGCCGCGCACCTGGTCGCGGTTCCACACATAGCCCCGCTGGAACTCCGGCAACAGTATGGAACCCGCGTCGACCTGGTCCAGGATCGTGCCGAGCTTCGTCATCCGTAGGCCCCTCCGTTCGCCGTCAACCCCATCGGTTCGGATGCCCGACCTGTTACCCATCGGTCACACACAGCGCGCACGCCAGGGTAGGAGGCGAGCAGACGGCATGCAGGAGTGCACGAGAGCGGAGACCCGAACGGGTGAGGTCAGCCTTCCGGGTTGCGGTCGGCCACCAGGAAGGCTGATGAGGACGGCGATCGGAGGACATACGACAGGACGCTGTGATCCTCACCTGAGCAACCTGCGTCGACGGTTCCGCTCAGGACGATCAACGGTCTACGCAGCTCAGACGCCGCTCTCGCACAACGCTCAGCGCGGAACCTTTACACGGCGGTTGCTCTACCACTGAGCTACACCGGCCGGCGCCGCCGTCCTGGAGCCGCCCGGGTGGCCGACCGCCACACCTACCCTGGCCGCATGTCCCGCTCGACCCCGGCCGCCACCGGCGGCATCTCCCGACGCATCCGCAGCGCACTGGGCCGTGAGGCGAAGGGCTTGTTGCATGCGGGCCCGCCGTCGATGCATCTGATGGCCCCGGTCGGCCCCGAGGTTCCCGGGGACGCGTGGGCGCAGCAGGTGCTCGACCTGTGCATGCGGATCGGGGAGGTGTTGCTGTCCAGCGGCGAGAGCGCCGACGAGACGACTCAGACGATGTTGCGTGTGGCGACGGTGAGCGGGCTGGCGACCGTCGACGTCGACATCACCTTCACCTCGATCACGATGTGCTGCCACCGGGGTATGGCCGCGGCGCCGGTCACCTCGATGCGACTGGTCCGCTACCGCTCGCTGGACCTGACGCGGCTGCAGGTCGTGGCCGAGATCATCGACGCGGTCGAGGGCGGCCGGCTCGACGTCCAGGGTGCGTCCGGGGCGCTGACCGACGCCGTCACCGCGCGGCACCCGTACCCACGCTGGGTCGCCACCGCGGGCTGGGCGGGGCTCGCGGGGTCGGTCGCCCTGATGCTCGGCGCGGCGGCGGTCACCGCGCTGGCCGCCTTCCTCGTCACCGGGCTCATCGACCGGACCGGTCGGCTGCTCACCCGCCGTGGCCTCCCGGCGTTCTTCCAGCAGGTCATCGGGGGGATGTTGGCCACCGGGTCGACGCTCGCCCTGTTCGCCCTCGGGGCGTTCCCGCCGGGCACGCAGCCGTCGCTGGTGGTGGCGGCGAGCATCACCGTGCTGCTGTCCGGGATGTCGGTGGTCGGCTCCGTGCAGGATGCCATCTCCAGCTACTACGTGACGGCGGCGGGGCGGGTCGTGGAGATCGCGCTGCTCTCGGCTGGGCTGCTGACCGGCGTGGTCTTCGGGTTGAAGATCGGTCTCGCGTTCGGGCTCCAGCTGGAGGTGGCGGGCGAGCTGCCGACCGGGATCGGGCAGCTCGGGATCTCGGTGGTGGCGGCGGCTGTCGCGGCGGCCGGGTTCGCCCTCGCCGGGTACGCGCGCCCGCGGTCGCTGCTCGCCGCCGCGCTCGCGGGAGCCGCGGGGTGGGGCACCTACGAGGTGCTGACGCAGTTCGCCTCGCTCGGGCCGGTGGCCGCCACCGGCGCCGCCGCGATCGTCGTCGGCGCGGCCTCCGGTCTGCTGCGGCGCGGGGGCGGGGTGCCGCCCCTCGTCGTCACCCTGGCGGGCATCACCCCGCTGCTGCCGGGCTTCACCGCCTACCGCGGCTTCTACCAGCTCGCGGTGGAGGGAGTGGCCGACGGTCTCGTCACCGTCACGGTCGCGCTGGGCATCGGGCTCGCCCTCGCCGCGGGCGTCGCGTTCGGGGATTTCCTGACCCGGCCGCACCGCACACCCGTCGCGGACCCCGCTCCGGACGCCGGACCGCAGTAGGCTCCGGCCTGTGACGGACGGTGGCGGCGACGGCGACGGCGACGGCGGCGACGGCGGCGACGGCGGCGACGGCGACGGCGGCGAGGACCTGATGGGCGCCGAGTTCGTCGTGGTGGCCAACCGATTGCCGGTGGACCTCGATCAGCTGCCCGACGGGACGCAGCGCTGGAGGCGCAGCCCCGGCGGGCTGGTCACGGCGCTGGAGCCGATGCTGCGCAGCCGTGAGGGCGCGTGGGTCGGCTGGCCCGGCCTCGCGGACGCCGACCTCGATCCGCTCGTCGAGGACGGCCTGCAACTGCACCCGGTCCGCCTGTCCGCGCAGGACGTCGAGGACTACTACGAGGGCTTCTCCAACTCGACGCTGTGGCCGCTCTACCACGACGTCGTCGCGCCACCGGCCTACCACCGGCACTGGTGGCAGGCCTACGTGCGGGTCAACAAGCGCTTCGCGAAGGTCGTGGCCGAGGTCGCCGCGCCGGGCGCCACCGTCTGGATCCAGGACTACCAGCTGCAGCTGCTCCCGGCCGAGCTGCGCACGCTGCGTCCCGACCTGCGCATCGGGTTCTTCCTGCACATCCCGTTCCCGCCCACCGAGCTGTTCAAGCAGCTCCCGTGGCGCGACTGCATCATCGAGGGCCTGCTCGGCGCCGACCTCGTCGGCTTCCACACCCCGGGCGGGGCCCGCAACTTCCGCCAGCTGGCCACGAACCTCACCGCAGCGACGCCCGGCCACGGCCGCAACCGGGTGGTCTACGGCGGGCGCACCGTGAAGGTCGGCGCGTTCCCCATCTCGATCGACTCCGCCGCGCTCGCGGAGCTGTCGCGCAGTCCCCAGGTGCAGGACCGCGCGAGGCAGATCCGCGCCGACCTGGGCGACCCCGAACGCGTCATCCTCGGCGTCGACCGGCTCGATTACACCAAGGGCATCAACGTCCGGCTGCTCGGGCTCGAGGAGCTGCTCGCCGAGGGGCGCATCGACGCCGAGAACGTGGTCATGGTCCAGCTCGCGACACCCAGCCGCGAACGCGTGGAGCACTACCGGCGGATGCGCAACGACATCGAGCAGTCCGTCGGGCGCATCAACGGCGAGTACGCCCGCGTCGGCCATCCGGTGCTGCACTACCTGCACCAGTCGCTGCCGCGCGACGAGCTGGCCGCGTTCTTCGTCGCCGCCGACGTCATGCTGGTGACACCGCTGCGGGACGGGATGAACCTCGTCGCCAAGGAGTACGTGGCATGCCGGCCCGATCTCGGCGGCGTGCTGGTGCTCTCGGAGTTCACCGGCGCCGCGAACGAGCTGAAGGACGCCGTGCTGGTCAACCCGCACGACACGGACGGGGTGAAGAACGCGCTGTACGCCGCGCTGACGATGTCGTCGGACGAGGGGCGCAGGCGTATGCGGGCGCTCCGCCGGCAGGTGATGACCCACGACGTCGACCGGTGGGCTCGCTCGTTCCTCGACGCGCTCGGGCTGCCCACCCCGGAGGAGAACCCCGATGGCTGACCTCCTCGACGCGATCGCCGAGCTGGGCGCCGCCCCGCGACTGCTCGTCGCGCTCGACTTCGACGGCGTGCTGGCCCCGATCGTGCCGGTGCCCTCGGATGCCCGGCCGCTTCCGGCGTCCGCCGCCACGGTCTCGGCGCTGGCCACGACGCCCGGCACCACCGTCGCGCTCCTGTCGGGGCGCGGCCTGGCCGACCTCGCTGCGGTGTCCGGGTTCGCCGCGCCGGTCCGGCTGGTCGGCAGTCACGGAGGGGAGTTCGACGACGCGGTCGGCGCCGTCGGGGGCCTCGCCGGTCCTGCGGTCCTCGACGACGCGCAGCGTGCCCGCCTCGACCTGTTGACCGCCGAGCTCCGCGCGGTGGTGGACGGCGAGCCCGGCGTCGCGTTGGAGTACAAGCCGACCGGGGTGGCCGTCCACGTCCGCAACGCCGCACCCGACGTCGCCACCCGCGTGCTGGACGCGGTGCGCGCCGGCCCCGCGGCTCTTCCCGGGGTCGAGACGACCCCGGGCAAGGCCGTGCTCGACCTCGCGGTCCTGCAGGTGAACAAGGGCACCGCGCTCGACGTGCTGCGGCAGCGGCTGGGCGCAGACGCCGTCCTGTTCGCGGGCGACGACGTCACGGACGAGACGGCCTTCGCGCGCCTGCGCACCGGGGACGTCGGGGTGAAGGTGGGCGACGGCGACACCGCCGCCACCCATCGCGTGGCCGACCCGCAGGAGATGGCGACGATCCTGGCGCATCTCCTGACCGCCCGCCGCTGATCGCGGCGACGTCGGGGTCGTGCGCACGGAGCTCAGATGGTGATCACGGGGCCGCCGGGTGTCACCAGCCCGAGAAGAAGCGCTGCGCGGCGCGCGGTTCGGCGCTCGTTCCCCCGACCACCAGTTCGGTCGGCAGCGTGACGCGGCGAGGGCGGTTGCGCTCGCCCCGTTCGAGCAACATCTCCCCCGCGACCCGGCCCTTCTCCAGCAGCGGTTGCCGCACCGTCGTGAGGTCGGCGCGCGCGGCCTCGGGCACGCCGTCGAAACCGGTGACGGTGAGGTCCTCGGGCACCGAGAGCCCGCGTTCGGTGGCGTAGCGCAGGGCACCGAGCGCGAGGATGTCGGACGTGCAGACGATGGCGCTGACGTCGGGGTGGGCGGTCAGCAGCTCCGCCGCGGCGGACTCCGCGGCGTCGACGCTGTGCAGGAACCGTTCGATGACGGGCACCCCGGCCCAGTCCACACCGACCTCGGCGAGTCCGTCGCGCAGGCCGGCCAGCCGGTCGCGTTGCACGGGATAGGTGGCACCGAGCTGGCGCTCCTGGTCGGCGGGGCCGTCGTAACGCCCCGCGCCGAGCCGCATGCAGAGCACGCCGATCCGCCGGTGCCCCAGCCCCGTCAGGTGCCGCGCGAGGCAGAGCATCCCGGCCCGGTCGTCGACGCCGACGCGGTCCACGCCCTCGACCCCGTGCGGCTGGTCGCACACGACGGTGGGCACCGGGCGCTCCAGGACGGCGAGGAAGTGCGGGTCGTCCTCGCGCACGGAGTACACGATGAAACCGTCGACGCCGGCCTGGAGCACGGCGGTGACGTCCACGTGCTCCGGGCTGACCGGTACGAGCAGCAGACCCTGGCCCGCCGCCTCGCAGGCCAACGCGAGACCTTCGAGGAAACCGGTGGCCGCCGGGTCGCGGAACGCGTACGACAGCGCCTCGGTGAGCAACAGCCCGACGGCCCCGGCCTTGCGCGTGCGCAACGAGCGGGCGACCGGATCCGGACCGGGATAGCCCAGGCGCCTCGCCGCCTCCAACACGCGGGTGCGCAGCGGCGCGGAGAGCTGGTCGGGCCGGTTGTAGGCGTTGGAGACCGTGGTCCGCGACACGCCGAGCTCGGCGGCCAGCGAGGCGAGCGTCGCAGGTCGCCGGACGTTCTGAAGCCCGGACATCACTTAACCGTAACGGTTCAGATACGCGCCGGGGAAGTCGAGACGCAGGTCGTCGACGAGCCTCGCATCACACCCCGGGCACTAATCGACAACGGTTATCACCGTAGGGTTGGCCGCCACGGCTCCACCACCCGAGGCGCCGCCCACCGGGGGGTGGCCACCCCGGGTGCGCGGGCCGTCAGCCCAGGCGGCGGCGGCGCGCGACCTCGGCGAGCACGACGCCCGCCGCGACGGAGGCGTTGAGCGACTCCACCGGGCCCGCCATCGGGATCGAGACCGTGACGTCGCAGGTCTGCTTCACCAGCCGCGACAACCCCTTGCCCTCGGAGCCGACCACGAGCACCAGCGGGCCGGAGGCCATCTCGAAGTCGTCGAGGGACACCGCGCCCTCGGTGTCGAGCCCCGCCACCATGTACCCCGCGGTGGCGAACTCGCGCAGCGTGCGCGTCAGGTTCGTGGCGCGCGCCACCGGCAGCCGCGCCGCCGTGCCCGCCGACGTCCGCCATGCGACGGCCGTCATGCCCGCCGCGCGCCGCTGCGGGATCACGACACCGTGCCCGCCGAACGCGCCGACCGACCGGACGACCGCGCCCAGGTTGCGGGGGTCGGTGACGCCGTCGAGCGCGACGATCAGGCCCGCATGACGGGCCTGCGCAGCCTCCTCGAGCAGCTCGTCGGGGTGCGCGTACGCGTACGGCGGCACCTGCAGCGCGAGTCCCTGGTGCAGTGCACCGCCCGCGATGCGGTCCATGTCGATGCGAGGCACCTCGAGGATGGAGATGCCCAGGTCGGCAGCGAGCTGCACGGCCTCGGTGATGCGCTCGTCGCCGGAGTGACCGATCGCGACGTGCAGCGCCGTCGCCGGCACCCCGGCGCGCAGGCACTCGACGACGGGGTTGCGGCCCAGCACGGTCTCCGGGGTCTCCCCGTCACCGGGCTTGCGCCGGTTGCCGGCCGTCTTGCCGCGTCCGTTGGTCGCGGCCTTCGCGGCCCGGGCGGCCTTGCGCGCCGCGGGGTGGTGCGGGCGGTTCTCCTTCGCCGGCGTGGGGCCCTTGCCCTCCAGTGCCCGGCGGCGCTGGCCGCCCGACCCGACGACCATGCCCTTCTTCGTTCCGTCCTTGCGCATCGCACCGCGACGCTGGGAATTGCCGGCCATCAACTACACGTCCTTCAAAGACCAGGTGGGACCGTCGGGGCCGTCCTCCACGGACACCCCGGCGGCGGTGAGGCGATCCCGCACCTCGTCTGCCGTGGCGAAGTCACGGCGGGCACGCGCCTCCTGACGCTGGGCGAGCAGATCGTCGACCAGCGTGCCGAGCGCGCCGGTGGCGGCCTCGTCGGCACCCTGCCCGGTGACCCACTGCGGGTCCAGCGGGTCGATCCCGAGGATCCCGGTCATCGCCCGGACGGACGACGCCGCACCCGCGGCGGCCGCGTGATCACCCGCATCGAGAGCGATGTTGCCTTCGCGAACCGTGCCATGGACCGCGGCGAGGGCCCCGGGCGTGCCGAGGTCGTCGTCCATCGCGGCGGTGAACTCCGCGCACAGCACGCCCGGCTCCGGTGTGCCGACCCGCTTCCGCACGCGATGCACGAACGACTCGATCCGCCGGTAGGCGGCCACCGACTCCTGCAGCGCCACGTCGGAGTACTCGATGCTCGAGCGGTAATGCGGGCCCACGAGGTAGTAGCGCAGCTCGGCGCCGCGCACCCGCCGCAGCAGCACATCGATGCCGAGCGTGTTGCCCACCGACTTCGACATCTTCTCACCGGCCATGGTGACCCACGCGTTGTGCAGCCAGAACCGGGCGAACGGGTCACCGGCGGCGTGCGACTGGGCCTGCTCGTTCTCGTGGTGCGGGAAGATCAGGTCGATGCCGCCGCCGTGGACGTCGAACTCGGGTCCGAGGTACATGGTGGCCATCGCCGAGCACTCCAGGTGCCAGCCGGGACGGCCCGCACCCCACGGGGTCGGCCACGACGGCTCGCCGGGCTTGGCCGCCTTCCACATCGCGAAGTCACGGGCGTCGCGCTTGCACGGGTTGTCGCCCTCACCCTGCTCGACCGCGTCGACCCGCTGACCGGAGAGCGACCCGTACGCGGGCAGCGACCGGACGTCGAAGTAGACGTCACCGCCCGAGGCGTAGGCGTGTCCGGCGTCGATCAGACGGGCCATCAGCTCGACCATCTGCGTGATGTGGCCGGTGGCGCGCGGCTCGATCGACGGCGGCAGGCAGCCAAGCGCGTCGTACGCCGCCAGGAACGCCCTCTCGTGGGTGGCCGCCCACTCCCACCAAGGACGACCCGCCGCGGCGGCCTTGGCGAGAATCTTGTCGTCGATGTCGGTGACGTTGCGGACGAGCGTGACGTCCAGGCCCGCGTGGGTGAGCCAGCGGCGCAGCACGTCGTAGTTCAGGCCGGAGCGGACGTGCCCGATGTGCGGCACACCCTGCACGGTGGCGCCGCACACGTATATCGACGCTGCCCCGGCCCGCACGGGCGAGAAGGCCCGTTGCTCCCTGGTGGCGGTGTCGAACAGGCGCAGGCTCACGTCGTTCAGAGTACGGAACGGTCCGAACGTGCTCCCTACCAAGGGCACCGTCCCTTTGTCCACGACTCAGGGCTGCGCCGTGCGCAACCCTGTGGACATGACCGAGATCCAGGAGATGTACCCCCGTCTCGTCGTCGACGGGGCGGACCGCGCGCTCGCCTTCTACACCGCGGCGTTCGGCGGTGCGGTCGTCGAGCGCTTCACCGATCCGGACGGGCGGGTGGTGCACGCCATGCTGGCGGCGGGCCCGGCCCGGTTCGCCGTGAAGGACGCCGACGGCCACGACCCGGCCCCGACCCCCGGCGGCGTACCGGTGATCATCGCCCTGTACGTGGCCGACGCGGACGAGGTGGCGGCCCGGATGGTCGAGGGCGGCGCCACGGTCGTGTTCCCGGTGGCCGACCAGCCCTACGGCGAGCGCGGCGGACGCCTCGCCGACCCGTTCGGGCACCTGTGGATGATCGCGCAGCACACCGAAGGCCCGGCGGTGGAATGAGCGCGCCCCGGGGGTTCAGGAGCGAACCAGCAGCGCCGTCGCGATCGCCGCTATGCCCTCGCCCCGGCCGGTGAGGCCGAGACCGTCGGTGGTCGTGCCCGACACCGACACCGGGCCGCCGACCGCGTCGGACAGCACCTGCTGCGCCTCGGCCCGTCTCGTTCCGATCCTCGGGCGGTTGCCGATCACCTGCACGGCGGCGTTGCCCACCGACCAGCCCTCTGCGGTCAGCAGCCTGCGCACCTCCGCGAGCAGGGCGACCCCGCTCGCGCCGGCCCACTCGGGGCGGCCGGTACCGAACACCGCGCCGACGTCGCCCAGGCCCGCGGCCGACAGCAGCGCGTCGCATAAGGCGTGAGCAGCGACGTCACCGTCGGAGTGCCCGGCGCAGCCGTCCGCCCCGTCCCAGCGCAGACCGGCGACCCAGCACTCCCGGCCGGCCTCGACGGGGTGCACGTCGGTTCCCACCCCGACCCTCATGTCTCGCCGCCCCGCACGAGCAGTTCGGCCAGCTCCAGGTCCCACGGACCGGTGATCGCGAACGCGAGCGGGTGACCCGGCAGCGTGTGCGCCGCGGTGTCCCGGCCGACGGCGAGCGGGTCGGCCGGCAGGTCCGACACGGTCGGTGGGTCGATGCGGAATGCCCTGGGGGACTGCACGACGCGCAGGCTCGCGCGATCCGGGGAACCACGAACGAGACCCTCGCTGTCGACGACCTTGACGGTGTCGGAGAGGGGCAGCACCGGGACGGCGCAGCGGTGTCCGTCCGCGATCGCCGCCAGCACGTCATGGACCAGCCCGGACGGGGCCAACGGCCGGGCGGCGTCGTGCACCAGGAGCGCGCTGGCACCGACACCGACACCTTTCGCGGGCTCGGCTCGTTGACCGGCGTGCGCCCCGACCGTGGACAGCGCCTGGCGCAGCGACCCGTCATGCACCTCGACGGGCAGATCGGCGCACGCGCGGGCGAACGCCTCGCGTCGGTCTCCGGCGCCGAGCAGGAGCACGCGAGCAAGCAGGCCAGACGCGAGCAGGCACCGCACCGATCGCACCACCATCGGCACGCCGACGACCGGCGTCAGCGGGTCGAGAGCGCCGGAACGACCACCGACCCCGACCACCGCGATGACGTGCATGCGAGGCTCGGAGCCGGTGGATCGTTCGGAGATCAGGCCGACGCGGTGGCCAGCACCTCGTCGAGCAGAAGCTCGGCGCGCTCCTCATCGGTGCCCTCGGCCAGTGCGAGTTCGCTGACGAGGATCTGCCGTGCCTTGGCCAGCATGCTCTTCTCGCCCGCGGACAGGCCGCGGTCCTTCGCGCGGCGCCAGAGATCACGGACAACCTCGGCAACCTTGTTCACGTCACCCGATGCCAACTTCTCGAGGTTCGCCTTGTACCGACGGGACCAGTTGGTGGGCTCCTCGGTGTGCGGCGCGCGGAGCACCTCGAACACCTTGTCCAAACCTTCCTGGCCCACCACGTCGCGGACGCCCACCACCTCGGCGTTCTCAGCGGGAACCTTCACCGTGAGATCACCCTGGGCGACCTTCAGAACGAGGTACTCACGTGCCTCGCCCTTGATCGTCCGAGTCTCGATCGCCTCGATGAGAGCGGCACCGTGGTGCGGGTAGACAACGGTTTCTCCGACCTTGAAAATCATGTGTTCTCTGCCCCTTTCGCTGTTGCCAGGTTAACACGCCGCGAGCGGGCGCTGCCGGTCGGACCGGACTGTCACTGCAGGTCAGGGGATTGACAACACGTACGAAACGTGCCTCGGGCAGCCGTGTCGATGTGTCGCACAACCCCGACTACGCTGCTCAGCGGTCGGGTCGATCTCCTGCCGGGGATCCGCCGCGCCCACCCCCGCCGCCCCCCGCGGCACGCACCCCGCCCGGAAGGACGCACACCGTGAGTCGCCCCTTGCGCAGCCGCCCGAACGGAGCCGCGGTCATCGGAGCCGTCGTCATCGGCGTCGCCGTCGGCGTGCTCGTCCTGACCGGATGCGGCGCGGCTCAGGTCGCACAGACCGCCGAGCAGGTCGCCGCGGCCGGCGGTGCGAACGCCACCTCCGGCACCATCGCTGTGCGCAACGTGCAGATCGAGTTCGGCGAGGACGTCGAGGGTGGCGGCGTCCATCCCACGGGCGGTGACGCTCCCCTGACGATGCGCATCATCAACACGGGCAACCTGGGCGACCGGCTGATCTCGGTCAGCAGCCCGGTGGCGGAGACGGTGGCGATCGGCGGTGACGTCGACGTGCCCGGCGGGCAGGTCCTCCTGGTGGACGGTGAGCCGACCGCGCCGCCCACCGCCGTTCCGGGAGCAACCGCCGTGCCGGGCACGACGGGGCAGCCCGCCACCCCGCAGCCCGCCACCCCACAGCCCGCCACCCCGCAGCCCGCCACCCCGCAGCCCGCCACCCCACAGCCCGCCACCCCGCAGCCCGCCACCCCACAGCCCGCCACCCCGACGGCCACCCTTCCCAGGACCACTCCGCCCTCGGCCGCCCTGCCTCCGGCCACGCTGCCCACCACCGCAGCCGTACCCACCCCGGCCCCCACGGGGGCCCCGACCGGTACGGCGACCGCGGGCGCGCCCAACGAGGCCACCGTCGTGCTCACCGGGCTACGCGAAGACATCCGGGCCGGCCTGACCTACGAGGTGGTCCTGACCTTCGAGCGCGCCGGCGAGATCCGTCTCTCCGTTCCGGTCGGCGCCAGTGCGGAGCCTCGCGAGGTCGAGCCCGCCGAGTGAGCACCCGGGCCCGCGCGGCACGGGCGGCCTACCGGTGCACAGCGTGCGGTCACCACGCTGCCCAGTGGGTGGGCCGTTGCCCGTCCTGTCAGGCGTGGGGCACTCTCGAACAGGCTGCGCCGCCCTCAGGTCCGGCTCGGGCGCGGGTGGCCGCCGGCGCCCGAGCCACCCCGGCCCAGCGGATCTCCGACGTCGCGCTCGACTCCGCCCGCGCCCGCCCGACGGGGGTGTCCGAGCTGGACCGCGTGCTCGGCGGCGGTCTGATCCCCGGTTCGGTGGTGCTGCTCGCCGGGGAACCGGGCGTCGGCAAGTCGACGCTGCTGTTGGAGGTGGCCGCGAAGGCCACCGGGCGTGTCCTCTACGTCACCGGTGAGGAGTCGGCCGGGCAGGTGCGGCTGCGGGCCGAGCGCACCGGCGCGGTGAACGACGAGCTGTACCTGGCCGCCGAGTCCGATCTCGGCGCGATCGTCGGGCACCTCGACGACCTGAAGCCCGACCTGCTCGTCGTCGACTCCATCCAGACGATGTCCACCACCGACGCCGACGGCGCCCCGGGTGGGGTGACCCAGACCCGGGCGGTCACGATCGGGCTCACCGGGCTCGCCAAGGACCGCGGGTTGCCCGTCGTGCTCGTCGGGCACGTCACGAAGGACGGCTCGATCGCCGGCCCGCGCGTCCTGGAGCATCTCGTCGACGTCGTGCTGTCCTTCGAGGGGGACAAGCATTCGACGCTGCGCATGGTCCGCGGGGTGAAGAACCGTTTCGGACCCGCCGACGAGGTGGGCTGTTTCGAGTTGCGGGACTCCGGGATCGTCGGGATGCCCGACCCGTCGGGACTGTTCCTGGCGCGGTTCGGTGGGCCGCCCGTTCCCGGCACGGCCGTCACGATCGTGATGGACGGTCGCCGCCCGCTGCCCGCGGAGCTGCAGGCGCTCGTCACCGGGAAGGACATCCCGAGCCCGCGGCGGGCGGTCAGCGGGCTCGACAACGCGCGCGTCGCCATGCTGCTGGCGGTGTTGGAGAAGCGCGGGGGGATCCGGTTGCACGATGCCGAGGTCTACGCCGCGACCGTCGGCGGGATGCGCGTCGTCGAGCCCGCCGCCGACCTCGGGTTGGCACTCGCCGTCGCCTCCGCCCGCCGCGACGTCGCGTTGCCGTCCGATCTCGTCGTGCTCGGGGAGATCGGACTGGCCGGGGAGGTCCGCCGGGTCACCGGCATCGATCGCAGGCTCGCCGAGGCCGCCCGTCTCGGTTTCACCCACGCTCTCGTGCCGCCCGACAGCGGCGACCCGCCCGCGGGGATGACGCTCACCGAGGTGCATGACGTCGGGTCGGTGTTGGCAGCCATCCGCTGATCCTCACAGCGATCCGCGGGCCCTCACGGCGAACGCTGGAACGGCGCCGGCCCGCTGATGATGTCGTCGACGCGCGTGAGCGCGTGATATGCGCCCGCAGGGACGACGGTCCGGGCCGACGCGCAGCCCGGCGTCGACCTGCGGCCGGCCCACCGTCACCGCGAACGCGACGGGCCGGCCCGGGACGAGTGTGCGCTGGTCGGCCGACGACGGGTTGGCGCAGTCGTCGCTCGACCACAGCCTGGCGCCGTCACCGCCCCACACCACGATCTCCTGCCGCGCGGCGTCGAGATCGCGCACGCAAGGTTGCCCGCTGATAGTTGGTGACGACGAGGCGCAGGGCCGGGCGCTGCCCGACCCGGTGGCGCCAGTAGACGGCCGCGGGCTCCCATATATGACGTAGGGCATCTGATCAGATACCATCCGTCAGCGAGGTGCGGGCATCGGCGCGTCGTGGCCCGCCGTGATCCACCCACCCGGTGGACCGGGGTCGTCCGCCCTTGCTCCGGTCGGTCCGGGGACACCCATGTCCGTCACCGACGAACTGCTCGCCAACAACGCCAGGTACGCCGAGACAGACCTTCCAGGGCCCGCTGCCGCTGCCGCCCGCCAAGCACATCGCCGTCGTCGCCTGCATGGACGCCCGGCTCAACGTCTACGGCGCGCTCGGGCTGATCGAGGGCGAGTCGCACGTCATCCGCAACGCCGGTGGTGTGATCACCGAGGACGAGATCCGCTCGCTGGCCATCACCCGGCGCCGTCTGATCAGGGCCTTCCGCGGTGGCCGTCGTTTCCGCTCGCAGCCGAGCGGTATGCCGGTGGTGCCTGCCAGAAGTGAGTCGTGGTGCCGCCACGGTTCGGGTGTCGGTTCAACGCCGCTGCTGACCAGCAAGGGTGTGATGCGCAGTCGCGACGATGCCCCTGTCCTCGAGGAGTGAGTCCCAGGGAAAGTCGGGAAGAGCCGGTCTCACTCGTTGTGCTGCTGCGGGGGAAGGCTCAGCGCCGGCTCGACGTCGCGGTCCACCTTGCCGACCTTCGACGCGCCGCCCGGCGAGCCAAGCTGGTCGAACCAGTCGACGTTGGCCTTGGTGTAGGCGGCCCACTGCTCGGGCACGTCGTCCTCGTAGTAGATCGCCTCGACGGGGCACACCGGCTCGCAGGCACTACAGTCGACGCATTCGTCGGGGTGGATGTAGAGCATCCGACCGCCCTCGTAGATGCAGTCCACCGGGCACTCCTCGATGCACGCCTTGTCGAGCAGGTCGACGCAGGGCTCGGCGATCACGTACGTCACTTCGGTGGTCCTCCAGTCGGGACTTGGACTCCCACCGATAGAATCTACGCTCGCGGCCGTCCGACACCGCGCGCGGGTGTCGCCGCGGCACCGTGTCGGTGAGCGCGACGGGCGCGCCCTCTACAGCGTCGCCGCCGACGAGCAGGTCCAGCACCAGATCGACGCACTCCCCGCCGACGCGCTCGCATCCTTTGCTGAGCTGCGGGTCTTGCTCGAGGTCAGTCCGTGGTCTGGTGACCCGATCAACGACCGTAACTCGGCCGGTCCGGTCCGCATCGTCGCGTTCGGGCGCGACCGCGACGGGGGCCCGCCTCTGCCCGCGCTCAACGGCCAGGCCGTGGCGTTGCATAATCGAGGTATTCTGAGACGACCCTCCCAAGATCAGCCGCGTTCGCCGAGCTCGAACGCGACATGATCCACCAAAGGACGATGGCCGGCCTCGCGGCCCCCGCACCCAAGGCCGCATCGGCGGCCGCCCCACCGTGATGGACCCCGACGAGCTGAGCTCGCCGCCGCGACCGCACGTCTCGCCCGCGGCGAGAGTGCCACCCAGATCGCCAAAGCCCTCGGAGTGTCCCGCGCGACGATCTACCGGCACGCCGCCGTCGTCACCGCACCCGATCAGAGCTGACCGACGGTCCTCCCGTCGCCGCTGGCGTTGTTTCTGCACCGGATGGACCGCCTACCCCGACGCGGACCGGGTGCGCTGGGCGCGGCGCACGCTGTGGGCGTTCGCCGACCGCCGGTCCCGGCCCGGCCGCGCGGACACCCTCGCCCATAGACCCACCACCGCGGCGGCTACGTGGTGGTTACCTGGGTGGTGGTTGCCTGGGTAGTGGTTGCCTGGGTGGCGCCGAGCATGGTCGCGATCGCGGCGATGTCGTCGGGTCGGTGCGCCGGAGCTTGGATCATCAACACGAGATGCTCGGGATGTTCCTGCACTGTCCAGCGCAGGAAACCGGCAGTGTTGTTGTTCGGCCCGGGTCAGGTCCTCGAGTTCGGCTCGCACGTGGACGGCGCGGCGGTAGGTGACCGCCAGGTGTCGGCGGTCTCGGGTCACCGACAGTTGCGCGCCGTAGCGCAGCGCCCACCAGCGCCGCATACGGGTGTTCGCGCTGGCCGGGCGCGGCGGGTGCCCGGCCCGGCGCGGCACCCGGGGTACTGGTGGCGGGGTGGGGAATGTCGGGGTACCTCGCTCCCCGGCGGGACCGCCGGCCTCGGGCGTGCATCGGATGAGCCGCCGGGGTGGGCGGGGATCATGCGTGCCGGCCACCCAAGCAGCGGGCCGAGTACGACGAAACCCCCCGACCCACTGGCCGATCGGACGCCGCCCGGCCGCGTGGCTGAGCCGGCGCTGCTGGGTCGCCCCAGAAAGCACCGTGACCTGTGAGGGGCCGCCTGTGGGCCCGGCCTCCACACACACCCGACCGGCCAGCGGATCCGAGGATCAGGAGCTCGAGATCGTGTCGGGGTTCTGTTCCTCGCGGGCCAACAGCGGGATCAGCCCGCCGGCCAACACCATCCGCACCTGCCGCCCGGAGAGTTGGTGGTGCACCCGATAGTGGGCATCGCGGGCGGTGTTGGTGATGATGAGATCGCTTCCCTCGGTCAGGGCGTGGCGTAGGCCGTCGATGAGTAGCGTGTCGCCGGCGTCGATACGGCCGTAGTCGTCTTCATCGTCGAACTCCAGCGCGAGCACCCCGAAGTTCGCCAGGTTCTGCCAGTGGATCCTGGCGAACGACTTGGCCAGCACCGCGTGCAACCCCAGATAGCGCGGCGTGATCGCGGCGTGTTCCCGCGACGATCCTTGGCCGTAGTTGTGGCCTCCCACGATGACGTGTCCGCTGTCGGCGGCGAGCTCACGGGCCCGAGCCGGATAGTCCTCGTCGATCCGGGTGAAGGTGAACTCGGCGAGCTTGCCGATATTCGAGCGGTAGGGCAGCGCCCGGGCCCCGGCCGGGGAGATGTCATCGGTGGACATGTCGTCACCGACTTTGAGCAGCACCGGCGCCACAATTCGGTCCGGCAGCTGGGCGAACTCGGGCAACGAGGTGATGTTCGGACCTTTGACCAGCTTCTCCGCGAGGGCCTGCTCGGCGGGCAGCGGCGCAACCAGCATCGCGGTGTTCACCGACGCCCGCTGCGGCAGAGCCAGCCGCGGGTAGTCAAGGCCGAGTTTCTCGGCCAGCTCGCGGGGATCGGTGATCACGCCGGTCAGCGCGGCGGCCGCGGCGGTCTCGGGCGAGCACAGCCAGACCGCGTCCCCGGTGGTGCCGCTGCGGCCCGGGAAGTTGCGTGGGAAGGTCCGCAGCGAGTTGTGCCCGGCGGCGGGTGCCTGACCCATCCCGATGCAGCCCATGCACCCCGCTTGGTGGATACGCGCACCGGCTGCGATGAGATCGAACGTGGCACCCATCCGGGTCATGTCCTCGAAGATCTCCCGCGAAGACGGGTTGACATCAAAACTGACCGCGTCGCTGGTTTGGCGACCCTTCACCATCGCCGCCACGATCGCGTAGTCCCGCAGTCCGGGGTTCGCCGAGGAACCGATCACAACCTGGCTGACCGGCGTCCCGGCCACCTCGCGGACCGGCACCACGTTGCCCGGTGAGGACGGGGTGGCGATCAGCGGTTCCAGCTCAGAAAGGTTGAGCTCCCCAACGATGTCGTAGGTCGAGGCCTGGTCGGGCTCCTGGGCCAGCAGCTCAACGAAATCGTCCTGCCGGCCCTCGGCGCTCAGGAACGCGCGCACCGCATCATCGGCCGGGAACACCGTGGTCGTCGCGCCCAGCTCGGCTCCCATGTTCGCGATGACGTGCCGGTCCATCGCCGAGAGCCCAGCCAACCCGGGCCCGTGGTATTCGATGATCCGGTTCAGTCCGCCCTTCACACCGTGCCGGCGTAGCATCTCCAGGATCACGTCCTTGGCCGAACACCACGCCGGCAGCTCACCGACCAGCCGCACACCCCAGACCTGCGGCATCCGGACATACAGCGGTCTCCCGGCGATCGCGAGCGCCACCTCCAGCCCGCCGACCCCGATGGCCAGCATGCCCAACGATCCCGCCGCGCAGGTGTGCGAGTCCGAACCGATCAGGGTCTTGCCCGGCACCCCGAAGCGTTGCATGTGGGTCGGATGCGACACCCCATTGCCCGCCTTGGAGAACCACAACCCATAACGCCGGCACGCCGAGCGCAGGAACAGGTGATCCTCGGCGTTGCGTTCGTCAGCCTGTAGTAAGTTGTGGTCCACGTACTGCACGCTGAGTTCGGTACGCGCCCGGTCCAGGCCCAACGCCTCGAGCTCCTGCATCACCAGGGTCCCGGTAGCGTCCTGGGTCAATGTCTGGTCGATGCGCAACTGAATCTCCCGCCCGGGCCTCATCTCCCCATCGATCAGATGCGACTCGATCAGCTGATGCGCCACGCTGCGTCCCATGCCGTCATCCTCGACCGCAGCAGTGAATTGTCAAGCACGCGCGAGACGCAGCCGTTGATCAGGCGCCACCGCTGCGTGGCGCCGGGCGCGGCAGGGATGGCGGGTTGGTACTGGCCGTTGAGGAGCACCAGCTCGCCCTGGCGGCCCATTATCTTCTCCATCGCACCGGCCGCGACGACGCGCCCGTCGGTGTCGAGAGTCGTGTCGGTGACCAGCAGCACCCGGTCCTCGGTGACCGGCAGGTCAGGGCCCTGCCCGGTCGGTGGCTCGACCAGTAGCGCTCCGGCCAGCCCACCGAAGATCTGCTCGGCCTCTGTCGCGTGCAGGGCCGCGAGCGCGGTATGGATGCTCTCGCGGGCCCGCTCCAACGCGGCGGTCGTCGCGGCCACGGACTCCCGGGCCTCGCGCTGGGTGTCGGCGGCCTCGGCAGCCCGGCGGGCTTCGGCGAGGGTGACCCGGGCCTGCTCCTGGCGCCCGCGCTCCGCGGCCGCGGCGTCAATGCGGGCCTGCTCGGCGGCCGGATCCGACTCGGCGCGTAGCGGCTCGGCCCCGACCTCGTCGGTGACGTCGCGCTCGACCTCCAGCAGCGCTAGCTGCTCCACCCTCCGGCTCGGCCGGCTCGGGCTCCGGGAACTCGGCCGCCTCAGCTGCCGCCCGCTCGGGAACCCCTACCACCCGCTCGTCCTGCTGCTCGAGCTCGACGTCGTCCACCTCGACACGCTCAGGCTCCTCAACGCGCTCGGGCTCGTTGACGGCACGCTGCTGCTGCTGTGCGTCGACGCCGGCCACCGGCTCGATCTCGGCCGTGGCGTCCACGGCGCTTGCGCCGTCGAGTGGCTCGCGCTCCTGGCCCTTGACCCGCTCGTCGACGTCGACGTCGACTAGTGTCGGGTAATTCTGTTGCATTTACTGGTCGTTGTTGTCGACGAGCTTCCTGATGCTGGTCTGTACGAGCTGAACCTTCGCGAGGATCTCGTCGGCGGTAGCCGTCCACATGAACGGCTTCGGATCGCTGTTCCAGTGGTCGATGTAGTCACGAATCTGCTTGACCAGAACCGTGACAGAGGTGAACGTGCCACGCCGGATGGATTGGCGGGTGATAATGCCGAACCAGGTCTCGATCTGGTTGATCCACGAGGACCCGACCGGGGTGAAGTGAAAATGTACGTGCCGGTTGC
>Ga0209591_10001354_pt1 | contig 30734 bp, 34 predicted proteins | sample MAT01_FD_187207 | JGI IMG/M metagenome (GOLD analysis project Ga0209591, IMG submission 187207) | Freshwater microbial communities from Lake Fryxell liftoff mats and glacier meltwater in Antarctica - MAT-01 (SPAdes) (version 2) | ecosystem: Environmental > Aquatic > Freshwater > Ice > Liftoff... | reverse complement strand
CCCCTGCTCCCCTTTTCACATCGTTACCCCTGGCATTCCAAGCCGAATAGGCTTGCCGAAGCCGTAAAGGCTCACAGGAGCAGCGGGCGAGCACTTATCGACCTTTCCCTCTCTAACCCGACTCAAGCTGCTATTGACCTCCCAGACCCTTTCTTAATCGCAAGCCTCAAGGTTGATTCTTATGTTCCACTAGCAAAAGGCTCGTGGCAGACTCGCGAACAGGTATCACTCTACTACGAGCAGGAGTTTTCCAGCAAAATCTCTCCAGATCGCATTCTCCTCACAACCAGCACCAGCGAAGCATATAGCTATTGCTTCAAGCTCGTCGCCAACCCTGGCGACTCGATCCTCGTCCCCCAGCCCTCGTATCCTCTTCTGCAATTCCTGGTCGAAGCAGAAGGACTGAAGGCCAAACCATATCCTCTCCACGAAGCTGATGGGGAATGGATCCTCGACCGCGAAGGTCTGGCTCTGGCCTGCGACGATTCCACCAAAGCCATCGTTCTTGTTCACCCCAACAATCCCACCGGACATTTTCTCAAATCCGACGATCTCAATTGGCTTGTCGAATTCTCGGCAGACAGGATTTGGTTAATCTCAGACGAAGTATTTTCCGATTATGCCTGGCAAGCAGCGTCCACTCATCTGCGATCCCTCACACAAATCGACGCACCAAATGCCTTCACGCTCAGTGGCCTCTCCAAGATCTGCGCACTTCCGCAAATGAAGCTGGGCTGGATTGTCATGCCCCAAGCCCAGTCAATACACAACAATCTTGAACTGGTCGCCGATACCTATCTGTCAGTGTCTGGGCCGATCCAGCAGGCAGCAGCCTGTTGGTTGCCGCAAAGAGGGCGATTCCAGTCCCCAATTCGAGAGCGCTGCCTTGCCAATCTGCAGAACATTCCTAATCAGGTGAAGCAATCACAGTGGTCGCTCTTGCCGGTAGAAGCGGGTTGGACGGCAATCCTGAAGGGTCCGTCAACAGAAGACGAAGAAGCCCTTGTACTCAGGCTGCTTGAACACAGTTTTTCCGTCCACCCAGGCTTTTATTACGACTTGCCCTTCAAAAATGCTTTGGTAATTAGCTTGCTGACCCCACCGCAGCAGTTGGCGGCGGGAATTGAAACGGTTATTTCTTCTTGAAAATCAGGATATGTTGCCAGGGCAGATCCTCTATGATCTTGTCCAGCACAAACCCCTCATCTTCTACTTCGAGCTTCGCTTCCTTCACACTCATTTTGTGTTCAGGGCGAATCGGCACATAAGGATCTTCCTTACGGTACTCAAGCAAGACAAGCCTTCCATTATCCTTGAGCGCTTCTTTTAGCTTCACCAGCATTCCTTGCGGATGTGAAAACTCGTGATACACATCCACCAAAAGAATTACGTCACAGCTTTTGGGCGGAAGCTTCGGATCATGCTCAGTTCCCAAAACCGGCTCGACATTACTAACTTTTTTCTGGCGCAGCCGCTTTTTGAGGATACTGAGCATTTCGGGCTGGATATCGTTGGCATAGACTTTTCCGGTTGGGCCCACTATCTCGGCGATGCGAATCGCATAGTAACCGCTGCCGGCACCAACGTCGGCAACCACCATTCCCTTCTCGAATTTCAGAAGATCAATCGCCTTGGTCGGATTTTCTTCGCTCTCCCGTTCACTCCTTTCGAGCCAATCGGCGCCCGCCGCCCCCATGACTTGAGCGATCCGCCTACCTGACTTGGGATGCTGTCCCTGCCCAAATAATTCCCCGCTCGCTGGTCCGATAAATGTCGCTATTGCCAAAATCAATGGCGTATAGGATTGCAAACGCCCCCTAAATTGAATTACGCTCATACCGAGTAAGATGACACAAGTTCAACTGCCGTTCCAATCTCGTCGAGCCTTTTTCTTGGCGACCACTGCCGCTCTCGCTTCAGCGACCTCCTGTTCGCGTGATGGAGTAGAGACCGAAGTAAGGATTAGGCAAGCCGCAAAAACCTTCAAAATGGGCGAACGAGCCAGCGCCGGAAACCTTACCTACAATGTGCTGGAAGCAACCTTTTTCTCGCAGTTGGGCGATATTGGGAAGTCACGAATTCCTCAAAAGCGATTTCTTGTTGTTCGAATGTCCATCACCAATGGTGGAGCCAAAGAAGTAGAGTTGCCATTATTCCGTATCATCGACAACAGCAATATCGAGACGCCTGAACTTTCAGATGCCGATTTCCTCAAAGGCTGGTTTGGCTTGATTCGGAAGATCGGTCCAACTCAGACTGAAGAAGGGCGAATCCTATTCGACGTTGCTCCCAAAAATTACAAGCTTGAAGTGACGGATGGCGGTGAAGTTGGGAAAGAACAATTGGCGTTTATCGAAATTCCAATCGATTTCGACACTACAGAACCGGTTCAGGCCGTACCAGAGTCCTCAACTAAGAAGTAAAAACTGACCCAGTTGTCGCCGTGCTTGAGTTGTCTTTGGCATTCCAACCGTCCGATCTTTTGAGGTAGCTTTAGACGGCGATCGTGTTGCACGAGCACCAATCCTGCCGCTGACTTTCCAAGCCAGAGCAGGCACTGTTCATACTCGGTTGCTGATTCGTATGGTGGATCGACGAAAACAACTCCTTCCCACCGGCGCTGAGGCAAGACCGCCCCCACTGGCTTGGCAATCACTTCTGCCCTTGCTCCCGCACCCAGGCTCGACAGGTTCTGCCGTAGTGCCTCCAGCGCTGATTTGTCCTTCTCGATAAAGGTGCAGCGCGTAGCACCCCGGCTGAGCGCCTCCAGGCCGACTGCCCCCGACCCACAATATAAGTCGGTAAACGGTATGCCCATAACCTGATCGCCCAGGATGCTGAACAGCGATTCTCTCATTCGGTCTGGCGTCGGCCTTGTTGTCTCACCTTTGGGCGCAACCAGCTTGCGCCTCCCAAATTCACCTGCTATTACTCGCATTGCTTTCCTATCCTACTTGCACCAAGCCATAACGTCTCTGCCAGTTTTGTTCCAGATACCGCTCAGCTGAACTCATTTCCGCAGTCCCGGACGCCCTTTCAAGAAATGACCTGGCTTCACCTCTAGCCATCTCAAGAATTTCACGATCCTTCAAAATATGTGCAAAACGAAGCTGCGGGACCCCAGACTGTCTCGTGCCAAAAAATTCCCCTGGTCCGCGAATCTCAAGATCGGCTTCGGCCAATCGAAACCCGTCAGAGCTCTCAACCATAGCCCGAATGCGCTGCTCACTCACTTCATTCTGCCTGCCAGTCACAAGGTAACAATAGCTGGAATGAACTCCACGGCCCACTCGGCCTCTCAGCTGATGCAACTGTGAGAGTCCGAATTTCTCTGCATTCTCAATCACCATTACCGATGCATTGGGGACATCCAGCCCCACTTCCACCACGGTGGTTGAAACAAGAACGTCAACCTCATGATTTTTGAACCGCTGCATTACGAGATCCTTCTCATTGGCCGGCAACTGGCCATGCATTAGCGCCACTCGAAATTCGGGAAAGATTTTTTCCGCATGAAGCTCGAACATTTTTTGCGCACTCTTGAGATCGGGAGAATGCTCCGAATCATCCACCAGCGGGTAGATGATGAAGGCCTGCCTGCCCTGCTTCAATTCAGTGCGGACCAATTCCCATACCGTCTTGCTAGCGGTTTGAGTAAAGTGTTTTGTCAGAATACCTTTTCGGCCCGGCGGCAGTTCGTCAATCACACTCACGTCAAGATCCCCATAAATAGTGAGGGCGAGAGTGCGAGGAATTGGCGTCGCGGTCATGACGAGCACATCGGGAGTCAAACCTTTCTGTCTTAAAAACAAGCGCTGTAAAACTCCGAACCGGTGCTGCTCGTCGATGATGGCAAGGCCCAGTTTCTGAAACTCCACGTTCTTTTCAAGCAGCGCATGCGTCCCTACTACCAGTTTGACCAGCCCTTCAGCAACCAGTTTTTTGATCTGTGTTTTCTCCCTCGCACTCTGAGAACCCACCATCAAGGCCACCGGATAACCCAGTCTCTTGAAAAATCTCTGCAATGAAAGGTAATGCTGCATCGCCAGCAATTCCGTCGGTGCCAGCATTGCTACCTGATACCCGTTCTCGATGGCAATGACCGCAGCCTCGGCAGCCACAAGCGTTTTGCCGCTGCCAACGTCTCCTTGCAATAACCGGTTCATTGGATGAGGGGCGGCCATATCCATTGCGATTTCTTTCAGCGCCCGCTTTTGCGCTGCCGTGGGTTTGAACGGTAGCATCCGCTTTACTTTGTCCCTGATCTGATCATTCAGTTCAAAGGCGATTCCTGGTGCTCGCTTCACTTCACGTTGTTTACGAAGGAGACCAAACTCCAGCCAGAAGAACTCCTCAAAAATCAGCCTCCAGTGCCCGGGCGACCGGCGGTTATTGAGCGAATCGATGTTCATATCAATCGGCGGCTCATGAACTTCAGAGACAGCCTTCGCCAGTTGCGGCATCCTGAATCTTCGCGTAACCTCCAGCGGCAGAGCATCTTCAAGCTCGCCCACCACCTCAAGTGCCCGCATCACAAATCGACGCATCTGCTTGGTCGAGATCTTCCCAACGGTTTCATAGACGGCAACAATCCGGCCCATGTCCATCGCCAGTTCGGGGTCAGCCTCTTCCGGTAGCACCTCAAAGTCGGGATGAGCGAGAAACACCTTTCCCGCCTGAAAATCGAATTCGACTTTTCCAAACAAAGCCAATCGCAAACCTGGCACAATCTCGCTGGCTAGATATTTTGCGTTGTACCATCGCGCCTGCAGCCGGTTGCCCTGCTCGTCCTGCAAATCCGCCTCAAACAGAATTTGAGCGCCTTTACGCCATGCTCTGGTCCGGGTAGAAGCAACCATTGCAAGCACTGCGCCGCTCTGGCCTTCTCGCATCTGACGAAAGGGCACAAACCGGCTGCGGTCTTCGTAGCGGAAGGGTGGATAAAATAACAGGTCCTCAACGGTCTCGAGGCCCTTCGCTTTGAGCTTTTCAGCCAGCGTTGGCCCCACGCCCTTGAGAAATTGCAATGGTGAGGAGAGTCGAACCAAAGCCGTAGTGTACAATGCCCGCAATGCGATTTATTATTTGCTTTCTGTTTTTCTTCGCCATTCCTGGCACAGCAGCGGACATCCGCATCGGCATCATCGGCACGGATACTTCCCATGTAGTCGCCTTCAGCAAGATTCTGAACGACCCCAAGCATCCCGATTTCATCCCCGGGGCGCGCATCGTAGCGGCATTCAAGGGTGGGAGCAAAGACATCGAATCCAGTAGCTCGCGTGTCGACAAATACGCTGAAGAACTAGCCCGCGACTGGAAAGTGGAGATTGTCCCCGATATCGCCACATTGCTCACCAAGGTCGATGCCGTTTTGCTCGAAAGCGTAGATGGCCGATCCCACCTCCAACAAGCCCGTCCAGTCATCGCTGCCGGAAAACCTCTCTTCATCGACAAACCACTCTCTGCCACCCTTGAAGATGCCGTCGAGATCGCAAAGCTGGCCAAGGCCAAAGGCGTAAAGTGGTTTTCATCATCCAGTCTTCGCTGGGCGAAGAGCCTGGGCCCACTTGCGCAGCCTGGCCTCAAAGGCGCCATCGTCTGGGGACCCGGGCCGCTGGAAGAGCACCACTACCTTGAACTTGGCTGGTACGCCATCCACGCCTCAGAAATGCTGTTCACCTTGATGGGCAAGGGCTGCGAAACGGTCACTCGCACCTATTCGGCCGAGCAGGACGAAATCACCTGCCGTTGGACCGATGGGCGAATCGGAACAGTACGCGCACTTCGCCCGTATTCAGACTTCGGCGCAGTCGTATTCACGAAGGACAACAAGATCATCCAGACTCCCGCAAAGTTTGAATATTCCTATGTGCCGCTCGTTAAAGAATTCGTGAGTTTCTTCCAAACGGGCAAGACGCCAGTTGACCCCGCTGAGACGATTGAAATTTTCGAATTCCTCGATGCAGCTCAGAAGAGCCGCGAACAAGGTGGAAAACCAGTCAAGCTACGCAAGCTCGCCTGGTAGCCTACGCGACTCCGCCAGCCTGCTCAAATGCGTAAGCCAGGCGAAACATCGAACTCTCTTTGAAATGCCCGCTAAAGATCTGCATCCCGACAGGTAGCCCCTGTGCGGTATTGCCGCAGGGCACACTCATGCACGGAATACCAGCCAGATCGCCCGTAATTGTGTAGATATCCGATAAATACATCTGCATCGGATCCGCCATCTTCTCGCCGATTTTGAATGCCGGGAATGGGCTCACTGGAGCCACCAGAGCATCAACATCCCTGAGTGCATTTGAGAAGTCTCCAGCGATCAGGGTGCGAACCTTTTGAGCCTTCAGGTAGAAAGCATCATAGTAACCGTGGCTAAGCACATAGGTACCCAGCATGATACGACGTTTGCATTCCATCCCGAAAAACTCACCGCGGGTTTTGGCATACATATCGGTCAGCGTCGCGGCTTCGGCCCGCGCTGTGTAGCGAACACCGTCGTATCGGGCCAGATTTGAACTGGCCTCGGCAGTACAAATAATGTAGTAGCAACTGATGGCGTAGGGCGTGTGCGGCAGGCTCACTTCTTTGATTTCGCAGCCAAGCTTGCGCAGAACATCAAGTCCAGCATGGATCTTGTCGCCGGTCTCCGCTTCCAAACCCTCGAAGTATTCTTTCGGAATCCCAATCTTCATCCCGGCCACAGGTTTGCGCATTTCGGTCTGATAATCATCGACGGGAGCAAACGCACTGGTAGCATCCAGCTCATCGCGTCCGGCAATAGCCTCTAGCACCAGAGCCGCATCGGAAACATTGCGGGCGAAAGGCCCCACGTGATCGAGGCTGCTGGCGAAGGCGACAAGTCCATAACGGCTCACTCGTCCGTAGGTAGGCGTAACACCTACGACACCACAAAATGAAGCTGGCTGACGGATCGAACCGCCAGTGTCCGAACCCAATGAAGCAACCGCAGTACCCTGTGCAACAACGGCTGCAGAACCACCGCTAGAGCCACCGGGGACACGGTCAAGCGCAACGGGATTTCGTACAGGCCCAAATGCCGAATTTTCATTCGAAGAACCCATGGCAAATTCGTCGCAATTGGCCTTCCCGATAATCAAAGCCCCCGCAGCCTTCAGACGATCTACAGCAGTGGCATCGTAGGCAGGCACGTACTTCTCAAGCAACCTTGAAGCACAGGTAGTTCTCACACCCTTGGTCGAGAGGACATCCTTGACGGCGATCGGCACGCCCCCCAGAAGCCCTGGGTCTTCACCCCTGGCGATCCTGGCATCGACAAGGCTTGCCGCTTCTTCCGCCAATTCAGGGCTGAAAGTAAGGTAACCATTCGTCTTTGGATTTTCTGCTTCGGCAAATCGAACCGCTTCTCGAGCCAATTCGAGCGCGCTAAATTTCTTCGTCCGCAGGCCTTCTTTCACCTGTGCAATCGTCAAGCTGGCAAGATTTTCCATGCTTCGCATTCCTTCTAGCGCTCAATCACCCTGGGCACTTTGAAGTGCCCGGCTCCGCTCAACGCTGAATTGCGAAGCGCGTCTTCAGTGCCCAACAAGGTTCGATCCCGAACGACATCTTCCCGCAAGGAAGCCGTTGCAGGGGCCTCGAACAGAACTTGTGCCATGGCCTGGACATTGGAAGTATCGAGGGTCGACAACTGTTCCATGTGAGTCAACACCTCGGCCATGTCGTGCGCCATCCGTTCTACTTCTGCTTCAGTCAATTCCAGATTGGCCAATTTGGCCACCTTCCGGACGTCTTCTTTGCTAAATTGCATCTTTCAAGATCTTCTCATTGCTTAAGCCCTACTGGCCAGAGGCTCGCCGTTTCGACTTAAGGTACATTCGCCTCAATCCGGGGTCGCCAATCTTTCCAGCCTCAACATCTTTTGGCTCCAAACGAAAGTCAGGCGCGGCAACCGCCTGCGGCCCAAGCTTGGGAATCGCGATCCTGTATTCAATTTGCCGGGCAACCACTTTCCCCAACAGCCGTGACAACTTTGCAAGGATTTGCTTCTCGAGCGTATGCATTTGGCTCTGCCAAACCCTGTCATCCACCTCGACGACAATTCGATCCCGTACCAATTCACGAAACCGCGCGTGAGTTTCAATCCGGTCTCCGACGGCGGCACGCCAAGCCGCACGGGCAAGTTCTTCATTGCCAACAACTTCGTTCTTTAACTTCCCCAACAGCCGCAGCGCCTTGTCCATTTGCATTAACGAATTGGATTGTAGCAGGCAAGAAGCTCCGCTAGACCGCTAAAATTTAGAATGTGGTCTCATCTCCATTCATCCCTGATTTTCAACTGATTCTTGCCAGTCAATCCGCTCGCAGGGCGGCCTTGTTGAGCCAGGCGGGATTTCCATTTATTGTCAGACCCTCTTCGATCCCAGAGCTCCGGGCACCCGCTGAATCGGCATTTAAATACGTATCGCGCCTGGCGGTAGAAAAGGCAGCGGCAACAAGCCTTGACTCCGGAGAAGGAGTTCTTGCCGCCGATACGACCGTCGTCCTGATGGATTGCGGAACCGAACTGATCCTCGAAAAACCTGCTGACATAGCAGAAGCAACGGCCATGATTGGGGCCTTGGCGGGGCGCACGCATTCGGTTCTAACTGCGATTTGTTTTCGTTGGCTCGGCCAGCAATGGGTTCATGTCGAAGAAACCAAAGTCGAATTCTCTCAGCTATCGGAGGCGCAAATTCTTGAATATGTGGCTTCCGGGGAGCCATTTGACAAAGCAGGTGGATATGGAATTCAGGGCCTTGCTTCGAAATTCATTCCTCGCATCGAAGGTTGTTATTTCAACGTTGTGGGCCTTCCTGTGCACCAGGTAACGAGATTGTTCGCCCTGGCTGGCGTCCTTGCTAGGGCTTGAACTCCTTGGCACGTTTCTTAAGCCAGCTCACAAATTCTTTCGGGGCAGACATCGTCGAGAGTCTTGACTGTTTTACAAGCGCAAAATCTGCGAATAGTCCCGTGGCTTTAATTTCGGTCAGCGTCACTGGAGTTTTTAGCCTCCCGCCAAATCGATATGTAAAAACGCTCATCTTGGGATCGTCGGCATCTGTCCAGACCGGGCCCTCCACGTAGCCCCATCCGACAATGGCCGCTTGGCCCTGTGAGTGGTAACAGATTACACAATCTCCACTCTGCATCGCCCGAATTGCCTGCTGCGCTTGCGCATTCTTTACCCCATCCCAAACGGTTTTTCCGTCCCTCTGGAGGTCATCAAGGGAATAGGTAACAGGATCCGATTTCGCCAAATAATATTTCATTCGCCTTCTCATCTCTGCCGCTAGAACTGTCGATTTATTCTCAGGTACCGAAGATTGGCCCCTTAGTACTACAGTTCTAACATTTTGAGTAGTGTAAAATCGATTGAGAAGAGATGAGGCATATGTCTTTCGAATACAGCTTCGAAGCTTCATCCAATGGAGGATAGATTTGAACCGTTTGTGCAAATTGGCTTTGCTTTGCGTTGTTGTGGCTGTTTCAAACCTTCTGACAGCGCAAACGCCCCAAAAAGGGCAAGAACAGAAACCGCCCGCAACGGCTGAAGAAAAGGCTGAAGTTACAGCATCTTCTCCCGGCGCGGCGGTGGACCCGAAATCTTATCGCATTGGCGCGGAAGACGTAATTTTGATACGAGTCTGGCGCGAGCCGGACCTATCTGGCTTGGTTGCCGTTCGACCTGATGGCAAAATAAATCTCCTTCTGATTGGAGAAATCGACGCGGCAGAGACTACTCCCGTTGAGCTCGAAATGAGAATTGCCAAGGCTTATGAGAAAGTGCTCAAGAACCCGATTGTCTCTCTTCAGGTCCAAAAAGTTGAAAGTAAACGGTATTTGCTTTCAGGCGAGGTGAACAAGGCGGGGGCATTTCCGTTGGTTCGCCCTATGACTGTGCTAGAGGCGATTACCATCGCTGGCGGCATTAGGGAATTTGGCAACGGAAAGAAGATCATCATAATGCGAGGCATCGAGCGTCTGAAGTTTAATTTCAATGAGGTGATCAAAGGCAAGAAGCTGGAACAAAACATTCTCCTTCAGCCAGGCGATCACATTATAGTTCCATAGAACGATCAGTACATCAGGAGTATTATTCGTGCAACCTTTACAAGATCCACTTGCCATTCAGCACAGAGCGCTGGATGTAGAAGACTACATAGACGTCGTACGCCGTCATCGGTCCTTAATTCTTGCTCCGATGCTGGCTGGGCTGGTCATCAGTGTCGTAGTCGCTTTTCTTTGGTCGGATACTTATGTATCAAGCGCCACCATTCGCGTTCTGCCTCCTCAAGTGCCCGAAGGTTTGCTTTCAATGCCATTGACTGTCGACATGAGTCAGCGCGTCAATCAGATGACGCAGAGCATTCTCAGCCGCGCCACGCTAACGAACATCATCACCACGCACTCGCTTTACCCCAGAGAGCGAAAGCGTCTTCCGATGGAAGACATTATCGAAACCATGCGCTCAAGGGCGGTTTCCGTGACCCCAATCGGGGGCGGCGGAGAGAACAGAACAAAGACTCTCGCCTTTACAGTAGCCTTTAAATACGAGAACCGTGTTACGGCTCAAAGGGTGTGCCAGGATCTTGTCACCAAGTTTATTGACGAAAACGTTCGAGAACGCGCCAGTTCTTCCTCGCAGATGAAAGATTTCGTTGAAGATCAGTGGCAAACCCGAAAGCGGGATCTGGATGCGATTGAAGAACAGATGTCGAAATTCAAGTCCGCCAATGTGGGGCGAACTCCTGAACAGCAGGGAGCAACCTTCTCTGCTATCAACGGAATTGAAACGCGTATGACCAACATCAACGCTGCTTTGGGTAGGGTCAACCAAGATCGATTAATTATCGAAAACCAGATCAGTATTCTGAAGGATCAATTAAAGCAGGTCACAACTCCAACGGTTGAAGCCGTTGCCTTTACTCTGGTTCCACGTAGTGAACGCCTTGTTTTGCTAGAGCGTGAGATTGCAAACTTCGAGACGAGACTGCAGGGCCTTCGCGAGCAGTATCAAGAAACGCATCCAGATATCAAGGCCTCTGCAGGCAACATCCAAATTTTGAAAAAAGAGCGTGATCGCCTCCAGAAAACTCAGGATGAGTTGGAAGCAGCAGCGAAGAAAACAGGCGGATCTGTTTCGGGTCTTAGACCGGAAGCTGTGCGCGAGGCACGCAGCCTCGAGTCTCAGATTCAGCAGTTGATGGGTCGCATTGAAGCCTCAAAAATGGAAGAGGAGTCCTACAAGCGGGGGTTAATTGATGCAGACAAAGCTGCTCGCTCCCTGCAAGGAACTTTAGCAACCATGCCTTCAAGCGAAAAAGAATATGAACAACTTCGCCTGTCATCAATGATGGCTCGCCGGGACTTCGAAGAAATCGATCGGATGCGCCAGCGCGCCAACGCCGCAGTTGAACTCGAGAATAGAAAGCAAACCGAAAAGCTGGAAGTTCTCGACCAAGCTTCGCTTCCACAGAATCCAACGGAGCCCAAGAGATGGATGATCATCCTCGGTGGAGCTATCGGTGGTCTGATCTTGGGGATTTGCTTTGCGGGTGCCAAAGAAATGAAGGATTCAACGCTCAAGAATCTGAAAGACGTCCGGGCTTACACCCAGCTAACGATCCTTGGCTGTATTCCTCTGCTCGAGAATGATTTAGTGGTGCGCCGACGCCGCCGTCTCGCTTGGCTTGCTTGGTCCACTGCTACATTAGCAAGCATCGCAATCATGACCGGCTCGGTAGTCTTTTATATGACAAGCAGATAATATGTTGCAAACAAAGAATAGTCTTCTGGGGGGATCAATCCGATGAGTCGAGTACATGATGCTTTGAGGCGATCAGGGGCCAGCCCAACTGATTTTCAGGGCCAGCCCAGAAACGCAGCGCCGGTTTCTCGAATCATCGACCCGCGCCCTGCAACAAGTCACCCCGACTTCGAAAACCTCCTCGAGCGAATCCAGGAAATCCCGTTTAATCCTTCTCAGGACGCACACCTGATCGACGCTTCCCGCCCTCATGAAGCGCCCAGCGAAGAGTTCCGCACCCTTCGAACCAGACTCAACCACCTGCAGAGTCTCCAGCCTATCCATACGGTTGTCGTCACGAGCCCTTCACCAGCGGAGGGCAAGTCGATGGCCGCTGTAAACCTTGCTCTAGCCGAGTCTCACCTGGCAGGCAACAACACTTTACTTTGCGACTTCGACTTCCGCCGTCCGCTCGTGCACAATCTCTTTCAGGTCGATCGCTCGCCAGGCATCACCGACTACCTTCTCGGGAAGGCGACCATTGAGCAGATCATTAAGAAAGTTGCTGGCACAAACCTCAGCATCCTCCCTGCTGGCGAAGCTGTCATAAATCCGCTTGAGCTACTAAACCTCGACAAAGTAAGGGAACTTTTGAAAAATCTCGAAAAGGTTTTCAACTGGGTTATTCTGGACACTCCTCCGCTGCTCTTTGCCGCAGATGCCAATCTTCTTTCCACCATGTCTGATGGCACGGTCCTGGTTGTCCGTTTGGGTGTAACAACGGTGGATTCAATCACACGTGCCATACAGTCTCTGTGTGAAAACAATATTTTGGGTACGGTGGTCAACGGCGCTCGCCGTGGCGAACTCTACTCGAAGTACACCTACTATCACACTTACTACTACTCAAAGCCCGACTAGCGCTTAATCCACAAGTCCAACGGCAAGAGCTGAATTCTTGCTCCCAAAAGCGATGGTGTTCACCATCGCTTTTTTGATTTCCAGTTCCCTGCCGGCATTGGCAATATAGTCCAAGTCACATTCCACTGCTGCTTCCTCCAGGTTGATCGTGGGGGGAGCAAACCTGTCCCTCATGGCGAGCAAGGTTGTCGCAAGGCTGGCCGCCCCACAAGCTCCTTGCGGGTGACCAATCATGCTCTTGACGCTGGACCCAGGCAAATTCCGAGCGAAAGCTCCAAAAGCCAACTTTACTGCAGTCGTTTCCACCCGGTCGTTCAAGTGAGTCGCAGTGCCGTGATAGTGCAAATAGTCGAAGTCTTCAGGCTTGAACCCGGCCTCCGTCATTGCCAACTCCATCGCTCGTGCAGGCTCGATGCCAACCTCCTCTAACCTGACTCGATGAAATGCTTCGCAAGTTGCCCCATACCCAGCAATTTCTCCATAGATCGTGGCACCTCGCTTGCGAGCACTCTCTTCGCTCTCCATCACGAAAAACCAGGCACCTTCTGCAAGAACAAAGCCATCCCGGCCGGCACTAAAAGGCTTTGAGGCGCGCTCGGGAGTTTCATTCGAACCCGTGCTCATGATTCTCAATAGCTGGAAGCCCTTGAGGGTCAGCGGCGCAATTGGTGCATCCACTCCGCCGCAGATGGCCATTTCGGCATCCCCGTGCTTAACCGCGCGAAAGGCGTAACCAATTGCATCGGTGGAACTCGTGCACCCGTTACTGAACATGTGGCTCAACCCACGAAAACCATACTGCATCGAGATTTCGCTGGCCAGAGTCCCAAGCGTGCTCGAAGGGATTACGTAAACACTGCATTTCTTCTGCTGCCCACTGTAATAGTAAGAATACTGTCGCTCTGTAAATTCCTGATTGCCTCCGCCGCTCCCGACATAGACGCTGACTCTTCTCAGCGCTTCGAGGTCCATCGACGACCAATCCACTTTTGCGTCGGTCAGCGCCTCACCGGCCGCAGCGATTGCGTATGGCGTAGCAAGTCCAGTCCCCTCAAGATCTTTGGCCGACATGTAGCCAAAAGGATCAAATCCAACAATCTCGCCTGCAATCTGGACGGGCTGGCCCGAACAATCGAATCTGGAGATCTTTTTGACCCCACTCTTGCCAGCGCGAGTATTTCGCCAAAATTCCTCCCGGCCCAGACCATTAGGACTGATCACGCCAATCCCGGTGATGCATACGCGTCGCTTTGTCATGATTGTTAAGAACTCCAATGCTACCATTAGGTTGCGGCATGATCGACTCGCCTTCTCCGGACTCCTTGCCCGACCCTCCGATGCAATATCCGGGCCTTGCTTACCAAACACAAACCACCCGCACCGACCGGCTCTTCGCCGCGTTGCAGGCAGCCTCTCTTGCCTCAATGCTTATGATTTTCTGGTGTGGAATCGCCTCTCGATTCAATGCCCATTCTTTTTGGACACTTCCAAACCTGATGGCTGGCCTTTTCTATGGACAGAACAGCCTGCGGCCCGATTTCGGCTTCCACACACTTTCAGGACTGTCCATACACCTCCTCTTTTCGACAGTATTTGCTCTGGTCTTCGCCTCAATCATTCCACCCACTCTACGCCCGCTCACCTCCCTCGTCCTCGGAATCCTCGCCGCTACCACCTGGTTTTACCTTCTGGACGGATTTTTCTGGCGAACTTTCTTCCCTTTGGTCTCACAATATTCACGCCGACCGTCGATCTTCTTCTCCTTCGTACTCCTTGGCATTTGCGTTGGTTTATACTCAATACTTGTGCGCTCTTCAAAAGAGACGCAAATCTCCGCCGGATAAGGCCCTGCCTTAGGCGTGAGAATTTCCCTTGGACCAGGTATTTCGTTTGAAACCCAACCAGATCAGGCTTCGTCTCCTCATAGGCGCAGAGTGGAAAGGAACCAGCTTTAGATGATGTCTTACAGGCGAGCAAGCCTGGGTATGCCATTTCTGCAGTCTATTGTTGTTGTTCTGGCGTTCTCATACTCTTCACTACTCGCGCAGCAAGCTAGCCAGCAACCCCCGGTATCTCAAAGCCCGGCACCACAGCCAGCCAAGCCCAAACCCGCGAATCCCTTTGAAAATGTCCCTTCGTCCACTCCGGTTGATGCGCCGAAGCCGGAGCCTCAGGCCCCTGCCAAGCCAAAATTGGAGAACCCGGCTCAGGCCGCACCAACCGTCGCTACCCCAGCACCGGAACAGGCTGACACCCCTTCGGAAGATGTAATCGAGGCTATCGAGTTCCGCGGATCACGTCGCGTACCACAAGATACCCTGCGCGCCCTCGTAATCACCAAGAAGGGCGACAAGTACAGCCAGGACTCCCTCAATCGGGATTTCATGGCTCTTTGGAATACTGCACGGTTCGACGACATTCGCCTTGAGCGCGAAGTTGGCCGCACTGGCTGGATCATCCGTTATGTCGTCACCGAGCGACGCGTAGTCCGTTCGATCAAATACGACGGCATGAAGTCGATCACCGTATCTGAAATCCTGGATCGCTTCAAGGAACGCAAAGTCGGACTACAGGTTGAACAACAGTACGACCCCAACAAGGTCCAGCGCGCAGCAAACGTTTTGAAGGAATACCTGTCAGAACGAGGCCGTCAGTTTGCCACTGTTACGCCCGAGATCCGACAGATCCCTCCTTCCTCGCTCGAAGTCAACTTCCGGGTGGCAGAAGGTCCAAAGGTTAAAGTCGGCAATATCGATATTCAGGGCAATAAGGTATTTAGCGATGCAGTAGTACGTCGTGCCATGAAGAACCTCCGCCCAGTCGGAATCCCACGCTCAATTCTTCTCGAGAATCTCTTTGCCAAAACCTACGACGCTACAAAGCTTGAAGAAGATATGAGCCGCGTACAGAGCTACTACCAGGAAAAGGGCTACTTTACAGCCAAGGCTAGCGCCGAGGATCCCGTGATCAAGGATGTCGGTGGTAAGGGTATGCGCATTCCGTTGCTCAAGACCAACAAACCCGGCAAGCGTGCAGATTTCAGAGTCAACATTGAAGAGGGCCCCAAATATCGCCTTCAGAAGTTGAACCTCGTAGGTGTCAAATTCTTCCGCGCCCCAGAAGAACTCTTTAGCCGTGTCCTGGGGATGGGCGAAGGCGACGTGTTCTCCACAGTCAAGCTCCGCAAGGGTCTCGAAGACATGCGCAAGCTTTATGGCCAATTCGGCTTCCTCGATTTCGTTCCTGAGCCGGGCTTTGAGCCCGATCTCAAGAATGGCAAGATCGACCTCACGCTCAACGTCGACGAAGGTAAACAGTTTTTTGTCCGCCGTATCGATTTTGCTGGCAACACGACAACTCGCGACAAGGTCATCCGTCGTGAAATCCTTCTCGACGAAGGCGACCTCTTTAACTCGCGCCTTTGGGAAGTCAGCCTGCTGCGCTTGAACCAACTTGGTTACTTCGAAGTGCTGAAAGAAACCGAAGCCGCCAACATCACCCGCGACACCAAGAACAATACCGTCGACATCACCCTCAAGGTGAAAGAACGCGGTAGAAACTCGGTGCAGATGTCAGGTGGCGTCTCCGGCATAGCCGGCAGCTTCGTCAGCTTCGGCTACTCCACCAACAACTTCCTCGGTCTTGGCGAAACGCTTTCCCTCGACACCCAACTGGGTGATCGTATCCGGTCGGCCACCCTCGGCTTTACCGAACCCTACTTCCTTGACAAGCCAATCCAAGTCGGTTTCACGATTTTCTACCAGCGCTTCAATTACGACCAGGGCCGCGAAGTCTCGCTCTTCTCTGGCCGCAACCTGACGCAGCAGTTCGACTCCATCGGTCGCGACAACCTGCTGAACTACTCATCCAACGGCTACGGCTTCACCGCCAACGCTTCGACGCTTCTGAGACGCAGCTTCGCTCGAGTTGGCGTTACGTATAGCTTTTCAAACTCAAAGTTCGCACCAGGCACCACTGCGGCCCGCACCTACTTTGAAGCGGTGAACTTCCAAAATCTCGACGGCCCGAACCAGCTCTCTGGTATCCGCACCTCCTCGATCATTCCCAACTACTCCTACAACACCGTGGACCATCCGGTCACGCCTTCTAGAGGCAAGTCGATCTATATATCTTCCACTTTCGCCGGGTCTTTCATGGGCGGAAATGTCAACATGATCGAACCGACCATCGACTTCAAGTATTTCCGTGCCGGTTTCAAAAAAGGTCACGTTATCGGAGTTCACACACTCGGTCGATTCATCTCCGGATTTGGTGGCAAAACGGCACCACCCTTCAACCGCTTTTACATGGGTGGCGAAAACGATATCCGCGGCTTTGATATCTGGGGTATCAGCCCGCTAGCCTACATCCCGAGCAGGACGACGGTGCCGGTATTGAACGAGGACGGCAGCGCCCGCATCCAGCGCTCGATCGGCACAGACGGTCGACTCATTCTTAGCAACGTCACACAGAACATTCCCACCTACCAGATCATTTATCCCGGTGGCGACACTCAGGGTGTGGGTAACTTTGAATATCGCATCCCGATTTTTGGCCCAGTTGTTTTAGCTGCATTCGCCGACATCGGTGTCAACCGCGTCAGCCGTTCTAATGGCCTAAACCTTAACCCAGGCCGAATCGATCAACTCAATGCCGACTTCCCGCAGGCAGGCTTTGAGAACAAGGCATTCCTGATCGATTTCACTCAGAAGCCCCGCATGTCAACCGGTCTGGAAGTACAGATCATGATGCCGGTAGTAAACGCACCTTTCCGCTTTTACTACGCCTTTAACCCCCTCCGGGTCGACGACTTTATCCAACCGCCGATCGCGGCTGACCGGTCGTACTTCCCGAACCAAGCCACCTTTATCAACTCAGTTGCCCAGTTTGGCCAGGGCAGCCAGTTAACGGAAAGACAAAGAATCTTCCGCTTTACGATCAGCCGCACATTCTAACCAACTGTTTTGATAAGATCCTGAAAGAGAAATCCAAGTAAATGAGCATTTTCGTTAAAAACATCCTGGCCAGCGCTGTTGCGCTTGGTCTTGCCGCTTCCGCTTTTGCGCAGAACAAAGTTGGAACCATCAACATCCAACAGGCTATCGTCTCCACCAAGGAAGGACAGAAGGCTGCCGCAGAACTTCAAACCCGTTTTGAACCACGCCGCAAAGAAGTGGAAAAGGCCAATGCCGGCGTCCAAGCACTTCAGGCGCAATACCAAAAGCTCGGCACCGTCGGCAGTGAAGAGGCAAAGCGCAAGCTCCAGACAGACATCGAAATGAAGACCAAGAGCCTGCAGCGCGAAAGCGAAGACGCGAATGCGGAATTCGAACAAGAACAACAAAAGGTATTGAACGAACTCGGTGGCCGCATCATGCAAGTCATCAACAAGTTTTCGGTCGATAACGGTTTCTCAATGATCCTCGACGTCAGCTCACCGCAGACCCCCGTCATCTGGGCATCGAACACGCTCGACATCACCAACGAAGTGATCAAGCTTTACGACGCCAATGCACCTTCAACGATGGCTGCTCCAGCCGCTCCGAAGACCGGCGCGCCTGCAGCCCCAAAGACCGCCGCGCCTGCCGTCCCCAAGACAGCAGCACCGCCCGTTAAGAAGTAAGCGGCTTTAGAAGCCGCTGGTCCGAATCCAATAGCTCTCGCGCCAGGTCATTCCTGGCGCGATTGTTTTGTAGCTGCCCGGAGTATTGAAAGCGTTCGTTGGAGCCGTCATTGGTTCAAAGCAAATGAACGATTGCCCAGCAGGAGCGTACACCACTCCAATCGGATAGTCCTTCCCGTAGACCACTTCAATGACCTGCGACTTGCCCTTTACCCGGAAGGTCGCATTTTCTTCCAACCCACCAAACACATCGTCGAGCACCACACCTTTCAACTTCAAACCCTTTGGATAAGGGTTCGCCTTCTTCTCACCCGTTGGGATCAACTTCGAAGACAAAACCAGCAGGTCCTTTGCCGGGATTGTCACCTCCCACTCGTCCCTCGGTGCATCGCTCAACTGGAAATAAGGATGGTACCCAATTGCGAGCGGCATTGGCTCGGTAGCAAGATTCTCGATAGCCGTGATTACCTCAAGCGTTCCTGCAGTCAATTTATAGGTCAACTCGATTCGGTGAGGGAAAGGAAACTGCGCGAGCCAATCCGGCTGCCTCGAACAATCGAGCGTCATACGAACCAGCGCATGATCCTTCTGCGCTGACACTTCTTTCACCTGCCAAAGCTTCGTGAAGGTGACCAGACCATGGATCGGATTCTTGTTCCCGTCGAGGCGCAAATTCCCGAGCGACCCATTGAGCAAGTATTCCTTGCCATTCACCTTGTAGCTCATACCTTCAATCCGGTTCGCCCATGGTGACAACAAGGGGTTTCCCAGCAAGCGAGGCTTCGCCACTAGTTCACCAATACCCACGCCGGGAGGCCCCCAGAACACCTTCTTTCCATTTACATGGAAGTCATAAGAGTTTGCCCCAAACCCAGGCGCAACCGCCACTTCGCTGTTACTTTCGACTTCTGTCAGCCGAACCACTGGCTGCCCGTCTTCACTGGTCTGTACCGCGCGATATTGTGCCATAAGCCTATATTAAGGCTTTCGGTCTGGTGTGTTAGGGTCCTTCGGGTCGAGCTTCGTATACTCCTGGCAGCACCAGCACTTGCCGGGTGAATAGGTACGGATATAGCAGATCTCGCACCAGTAGCTCACTCCCAACTTCTCGCCTTTCACAAACGTATAAAGCGGTTTGGTATGGATCCCATCAATTACGAATTTCCCTTCCCCAGCCATCTCCCCCTGCACTTCAAATTCCGTGCCAATCAGGCGCTCATCGTCCAGCACTTTCCCTACCGGCTCATCGCACTCAAGCGACACGAGCCGCCCACCTACATCTAGCTTTCGCCCTTCGGCCAGCTTGCCACGCAGAGACTTCTCACCCGCTACAGCAAGCAACAGGCCGGGTAGCAAAAATACTGCTCTTCGCTTCATACTTCTATTATGCTGCGGCGAAACCTCTTCCTGTTCTTAATTACCTGTCTCCAAACCCACGCCCTCGATGTCTCAGGCAAGATCCTGGATATCTCTACAGGCAAGCCCCTTTTCAAAGCAACCGTATTCTTTGGCCAGGAGTCAGGAGTACCCATCAGTGTCATCACCGACCGTGAAGGCGTCTTTAAGGCACAGGGCCTTCCGGAAGGCCCTTATATGATTGCAGTCGCAATCAAGGGTTATCTTCCTTACATACACGGATCCCCAATCCCTCAAACCCTTGGCCGTCCCTTTTTGCTCAACCCCCTTTCGTCGGAAACACCACTGCTCATGCGCATCATCCCAACAAGTGTCATCTCTGGTCGAATCCTTGACCAGGATGGCGACCCTATCGAGTGGCTGACGATTATCGCCCTCCGCCAGATTGAACGCAACGGACGCAAGGAATGGCTCCAGCAAGGAGCTGGACGCACTGACCCCGAAGGTAACTACAGCATCAATGGTTTACCTCCAGGAAACTATCGACTTCTCACCCAGGGAGGCCGGACACCGCTTCCAAATCAGGTTTTCCCGCCCACCTGGCACCCTGCCTCTGGCGCAATTCGCATCCAAACCGGTGATAAGTTACCCAACACGGACATCGATCTTCGGCTCGTCATTTCACACCGCGTTAGCGGCCGGCTGCTTCCGCCAGCCGGCGATCAGGCCAAAATGTACTCCCTGCGACTCCTGCCACGCGACGCTCCACTCACTCTGCTTGGCCTCGTGAATCCAAGCGTCATCATGCGTACCTCTACAGGTGAATTTGAAGCCCAGTCAGTGCCACCGGGTGATTATGTTTTACAAGCCGTGCGTGAGGACATATTCACCCATGAAGTCGCCTTGCGCATGAACCTTAGCGTGTATTCAGGCCAGTTGGATTTGCTGATTAGCCCGCGGCCATTGCTCGCCATCGCCGGCAAGATCGAGATGGCTAAAGGTAGCCCCATGGTCGAACTCGGCAAACTGCAAATTTCCTTGCTCGCCCTGGACACAGACCTCGCCAGCACGGTTCGCCCCATCCCGGTCGATCCGAGTGGAGCATTCACGATCGACAACCTCTCCAGCGCCCGCTACAGGCTCAGCGTAAGCGATTCTGCAGGTGTCCCGTTAATCGTCGAAACGGCTGAAATCGACTTGAGCCAAAGTCTGCCCAATCCTTTTATTTTGCGAGTGAGTGCGACGATGCCTGTGGTCAAACTTCGAGCTGCCAATGCGGCGGCGGCCTTTGTTTCCGTTCTCAACGGGCCAATGACGGCCTTTATGCAAACAGCTTCGACGACCTTGCATTTGCAACCAGGCCGACACAGTTTGCTTACGTTCGAAAACATTGACGTTAGCCTGCTCAGTGATCCAGCTATGGTCAATAAACTCATGCCGCTGGCAAAGACCATCGAGGTCAAAGCCGGAGACAAGATCGAGATCGAAGTCCCGACCCTGTCCCAGGATCAGATCGAAAAGCTAAACCATCCGCTTTGAGTATTCGCGAGCGATGTAATCACAAGCACGCACGGTGATGGCCATCATAGTCAGGGTCGGATTCTGACAACCGGAACTCACCCAGGCCGCTCCATCGGTAACAAACACATTCTCAACATCGTGAGCCTGGTTGTACTTGTTCAGCACGCCCTTCTTTGAATCATTGCTCATGCGCGCGGTTCCAATCTCGTGAATACAGAAACCCGGGACGCTGTATTGCCCGGTCTTCTGGATATTCTTCGCACCAGACGCCTCCAGCATCTCGGCGGCCTGATTGCGGCCATCTTCCCAGAGCTTTTTCTCGTTGTCGCTCCAGTCGGCGCTCACTTTTAGCGTCGGGATACCCCAGGCGTCGCGCTTGGTTCTGTCCAGTTCGACATGGTTCTCTGCTCGCGCGAGGCACTCGCCCCAAAGCCCAAGTGACATCCCAAACTGTCCGTTGCGTACAGCATCCTTATAGTCTTTGCCAAAGCCCGGTGAGTTGAAGCTAAAACCCGGCGTGGACCCACCCTGGTAGCCATAGCCACGGATGAAGCCGTTGGTCATCTTCTCTTTGATGTTGCGGAAGCGGGGCACGTAGATGCCGTTGGGGCGCCTTGGCGAACCAGCCCAGGGCTTGGCCTCAAACATCGGCATCAGACCCGAAGCTCCACCCTGATAAATGTGATCCATCAAATACTTGCCGAGCGCTCCTGAAGAGTTGCAGATCTGGGAATTCATCAGCAGGCGCGTCGACTCAAGCGTCGAGGCGCACAACACAATCACCTTTGCTCGCACGCGCTTCAATTCGCGAGTCTTGGTATCGATGTATTCAACCCCGTCGGCCTTGCCGCCATCCTGCATCGTCACTCGCGCTGCGGCCGCATTCGTGAGAAGCGTCATTCGGCCAGTTCTCATCGCGTCAGCGACAGTCGTAAAGGGCGAAGAAAAATAGCTGGTCGTGGTACAACCGCGCTCGCAAGGCCCGCAGTAGTGGCAAGGCTGTCGCCCATTGAGCGGCTTCGTCAGAATCGCCACGCGACCCATCGTCACCACGCGACCCATCTTCGCTTTCACCTGTTGGCGCAAGTGCGCTTCTGTGCAAGTGAAATCCATCGCTGGTTGAAAGATCGAATCGGGCAAATGATCGAGGCCCTCGCTCATGCCAGAGATCCCTACGTACTTCTCAACTTCGTCGTAATAGGGCACAAGATCGGAATACTGAATCGGCCAGTCCTCGCCGTAGCCATCCTTCGACGCGGCCTTGAAATCGATATCACCCATGCGGTAGCTTTGACGCCCCCAGCTCAGGCTGCGGCCACCAAGCACACGCATACGGATCCACTTATAAGGCTTGTCCTGGGTGTAAGGGTTCTCATTGTCGTTCACAAACCATTTGGCATTGTGTTCAGTGCACGCGTAGCAAGTACCCTGGATCGGACGGTCTTTAAACACTTTGGGCGACATGCCGAGGTACGGCAACTGCCAGGGCTGCGTGTGTTCCGTGTAGTCCTTCTTGGTTACGTTGCCGCCCGCCTCGAGCATGACAACCCGCATCCCGCTCTCAGTTAACTTCTTGGCAGCCCAACCACCGGTTGCGCCACTCCCCACTACAATCGCGTCGTAGCGATCTGCCTGCATTGCTTGATAGGCCATGTACACAATATATAAGAGGACACACATGGGTAAAGCCGCCGCCTACATGAATTTGCCGATCATCCTGCTCGTCACGATTGCCGGCGGCTATTATGCCGGACAATGGATCGATCAGAACTACGGCACAAAATACGCCAACGTCATTGGCCTGATGCTCGGCTTCGGCCTTGGCCTATACGAAGTCATGCGCCTATTGAAGATTCTGGAACGAAACTCGCGTGACTGAATACCAGCTCAAATCAAACAAGATTCTTAAGGTGGCAGCGGCACTCGCTGCACTCGGCTTTGCTATTTTCGCAATTTGGCGCGGCCTCGATAGCGCTCTCGCGTTCGTCTCAACGGCCGGAATCAGCGTGCTCAGCCTTTGGGTTCTGGCTCGCGGCATCGACCTGCTCGGCGAAGGCCGTACCTCATGGCTCAAAGGCTTTGGCTTCGTCGTGCGCTTCCTTGTCTACGCACTCGGCCTGTCTGCTATCCTTAAGGTTTATCCGGGCCATTCGCTGGAAGTCTTTTTTGGGATTTTCCTGTCGATTCTGGCTATCGGAATTGAAGCCCTCATCGAGTCTTACAAGAATGCACGAACATGAACTCTGGTTCACTGCGCTGTTGAACCAATACCTATCCGGCCCTGCCAACGCAATGATTTCTCTCGTCGGGCAGCACGCCCACGACCCAGCCAAGCCCTGGTCCAACTACAACGCCATGTTGGTCATCATCGTTGCTTTCCTCCTGGTCCTACCCTGGATCATCCGCGCAGGCTTAAACCTCGCCAAGCCCGGCTACCTCCAGCAAATCGGCGAACTCCTGATCACCTTCATCAAGGGTCAGTCGGAAGAAGTCATCGGTCACGGCGGTGCCAAGTACGCCTTCTGGTTTACCACCTGTTTCGTTTTCATCCTCTTCTCGAATCTGCTTGGCGTCATCCCAACGTTTGAGAGCCCTACAATGTCCCCCGCCGTCCCGCTCGGCATTGCTGTGGCGACCTTCCTCTACTACAACGGTGCAGGCATCAAGGCTCAGGGCTTTGTCGGCCACATCAAACATTTCATGGGTCCAGTCTGGTGGCTCGCACCCTTCATGTTTGGTATCGAAATCATTTCGCACTTGATCCGTCCGGTCAGCCTCACAATTCGTCTATTTGCGAATATGCTTGCCGGCGAACAGGTAACCATCGCCTTCATGAATCTGATCCCGATCGGCGTGCCCGCTATCTTGATGGGCCTCCACACCTTCGTCAGCTTTCTTCAGGCCTTCATCTTCATGATTCTCTCCATGGCATACGTCGGCATGGCCGTCGCCCACGAGGATCACTAAACCCGAGTTTGCCCAACAGTGTGAGTCTTGGGCGTCCCAACGTACCAACGGCACCACCTCCTGTCAGGCCATTTCAACCAAGTCTAATAAAGGAGACTTTTCAACATGCGTAACAAAGCAATGATGATTCTTTTCTTGCTCGCTTTCGCCGCTCCCATCTTCGCCCAGGGTACTGCCCAGCCGATGGTCGGTGAAAAGGGCATCCTGCTCCCGGCTTTCGCCATGGCAATCGCCGCCGGTCTTTGCGGCCGCGGTCAAGGCCAGGCAATCGCCTCCGCCGCAGAAGGTATCGCTCGTAACCCCGGCGCAGCCGGCAAGATCCAGACCCTGCTCCTCATCGGTCTGGCCTTCATCGAGTCGCTCGCCCTCTTCACCTTCGTAAAGGTCGGCTAGTTATCCGGGCGGGAAGTATGCCACAACTCAAACTTAGCGGCATCTTTCCGCCCATCCCCACCCCCTTCAACCACTCCGGCGACATCTACCTCGCCAAGATCCGCTCCAACGTCGAAAAGTGGAACATGACCACGCTGGCTGGTTACGTTGTTTGCGGCTCCACTGGCGAATCCGTCTACCTCACCGAACCAGAGAAGCTCTACCTCTGGGAAGAAGTCGCCAAGTACGCTCCCTCCACAAAACTCCTCATCGCCGGCACGGGCGTGGAAAGTGTCCGCGAGACCGTCCATCTCACCAATAGCGCAGCAGATCTAGGCTACAAATGCGCCATGGTGCGCACGCCTCACTACTACAAGAATCTCCTTAACAATCTAGAAGCCCAGGCGCTCTACTTTCGTTCCGTCGCCGACCAGTCGAAGATCCCGCTCATGATCTACAACTGGCCCCAATCCACTGGCCTCGACATCTCGGTAGACACAGTGGCACTATTGAGCGAACACCCCAACATCATCGCCATCAAAGAGTCGAGCGGCAATATGGACAAAGTCCATGCCCTCCTCAAGGCAGTCAAGCCGGGCTTCCAGGTTCTGAACGGCAGCGCCCCCAATCTCGCAGCCAGTCTTCGAGCGGGCGCTGTTGGTGCCGTCCTCGCCTACGCTAGCGCCGCCCCCTTCTCCTGTCTCACCATTGCTGAAGCCATTCTCAAGCGCGAGTACGATGCCGCCGAAGACTGGCAGCGCCGCATCACAGAAGCGGCGACGCTTGTAACCGTCAAATACGGCATCCCTGGCCTCAAATACGCCATGGATTTCAACGGCTATTACGGCGGGCCACCACGTCTGCCCCTGATCCCCATCTCGCGCTCAGCCCAACTCGAAATCGAAACTGCTTTCCACAATCTGAGAGGTTAACCAACATGTCCTTCGATCTCACCGCCACCGAACAACGAGTCCTCGGCGCATTGATTGAAAAGGAGATGGCGACGCCTGAATACTACCCACTTTCGCTCAACGCGCTAGTAAACGCCTGTAATCAGAAGAACAATCGCGAACCGGCAATGCATCTTGTCGAAGCCGACGTTCTCCATTCGATAGAAGTCATGCGTCACAAGGGTATCGCCTTTGAGCACTCCGGTCGCGAACACCGTGTCCCGAAGTATTCACAAGGCCTCGGGCAAAGGCTCAACCTCGGCAACAAAGACCTCGCCGTTCTCTGCGTCCTTCTCTGCCGCGGCCCTCAAACTCCAGGCGAACTGCGCGGACGAACCCAATCCCTCTTCCCCTTCGAAGACCTCGATACTGTGCTGTCGACCCTCAGCCGCCTCGCTGGCAAAGACGAAGCGTTAGTTCAAGAACTTCCCAAAGCGCCCGGCACAAAAGAAGCCCGTTGGACGCACCTGTTCGGCGACACTATTCCCGAATTCTCCTTCCCGGAACCCTCAGCCGCCAGGTCGGTCGCACCCAACCGCATCGACGAACTGGAAGCCCGCGTCAAAGCGCTCGAAGACTTCGTCGAAGGCCTCAAGTCCCAACTGGGCATCTAGCGATTTTGCATTGAGACGATATCGACCTTGTCCACTCCTTTAGGGATCTGAAGCACAAGCAGGTAGGCACCTTCGCCTTTCGCGTCAAAGAAGACAAAGCGCTTTTCATCGAGTACGGCATGGTGCGCCACCACGCGAGATCCATTCGGCCCCTTCACTTCGACATCCTGGATCACGGGCTCTATTTCCACCACGTACTTTGCACTCGCATTCGCCACGGGAATGGCAACCTCTCTGGTAACCGGTCCCGGCCCCTCAACCGATGTATGAAAATACCCAACAACGGCAGGCCCTTCACCGCCTCGAAACAACATCGCGAGCACAGTCAATCCCAAGGGTAGCGGTGCAAGAAAAAAAGCGTATTTCCTGAACCCGGCCTCCTGAGTTTTTAGCCATATCGCCCACAGCGCCATAAAGACGACCGCGCTCAGTCCGGCAGAGGAAACCAACCAGATCGCGTCCCGTACGTCGAGGTTCATTTACGCCTTTGCCTCTTCCAATTTAGTACTCCACCTTCACTTGCACCGTTCCTACCTTCGGGCTCGTCTTCACGGTAAGCACATGATCGCCCTCTACCATAGGCCGTATCTCCTTCTTGATTTGCTCCCACTGGCCTCCTCGATCCGGCATCAATCGATCTTTCGATACCAGAGCGACGGCCCCGCCCCGATCCGATTTCACCTCCAACTCGATCTCAATCGGTTGGTCGCTGTTGGCACCCACGCCAGCACGCGCAAGGATGAGCAAGTCGCGAGGATACAAACCCACTACAGGCAACGAACAAGCACCACGGCCATCCGCCTCAATGTCCACATTCGCCTCAAAGTATCTCGGTTCTTCTGTGGGCCCCAGAAACTTATAGCACGCAAACACCATAAACCACCCGAAGAACAAAACCTCGCCCGCCTGCCACTTTATCTTCGATCTATTCTTCCGCGCGCCAATCGCATATACGATCATCGAAACGATCAAGACGGCAACGGCCAACGTCACATAAATCAGAGTCTGCTTAGGATCCATGGTCGATCCCTATTATCATAGAAGAGGATTATGGCGAAAGACTATGTGGAGTTACGCGATGACGCTTTCTATCTGGTGGACAGTCGGCTGCCGCTCTATTTGCTAGTCACCGAGTACGAAAACGGCGCATCGCCCGAAGAAATCCACTTCAGCTTTCCCACCTTAACTCTCGAACAAATTCATGGCGCCGTCGCTTTTTACCTGGGCAACCGCCAGATCATTGAAGACGGCTCCTGGCAGACCCGCAAGGCATGGCAAGACTTCCGCACCGCTAATCCGGCCCCCTCAAAGCTCGACTTGATGCTGGAAGATTACCGCCAGCAGGCAACCCGTAAAACCTAGATGCTACGCCTCCTCGCCGACAGCAGTCTCAATCATCACCTGCTCACGGCCTGCCGCCGGAAAGCAAAAACCATCGATTTCCTGGGCGCAGCCAAGGCTCGAATTGAAGGGCTTTCTCACGCGGATCTACTGCACTACGCCGCCGAAGAAGATCGAATTCTAGTCACTCACAACATCGACATCCTGCCCGTTCAGTTCACTAACTATCTTGCCTCCGGCGCATTCAGCCCAGGCGTCTTTCTCCTCCATCCGCTAACGCCAATTGCCGATGCGACTTCGTGGCTTGAACTCGCTTCCCTCGCCGCAGACCATACCGACTGGCAGGATCAAATTCTTGAGATCCCTTTCCTGCGCCTTATCTCACTTCCCGCGCCACCACCTTCACCACGCCCACTCCTTCCGGAATCTCCAGCACAACGCGATGACTCCCACCGCGACGAGCCTCAAACTCCACTTGTAATATCCCCCCGCTAACGGCCCGCTTCACTTCTAGCTCCTCTCCATCCGGACTTTTTACCGAAACCTTCTCGATCACCGGAGTGATTTCAATCGTGTGCCCGATCTCGGCATCCTCAACCGGAAAGGCAAGCTCTTTAATGCCCGGACCCACAGCTCCAGTCGCGAATTCATGCACAACGCCGCTGGCAAAGATAAGTCGCCCAAGAATCACCAGTACTACAAAACTTACTGGCAAGAGACCAAGAGCAAATGCGAAGGTCCGGAAGCCTCGGTTCTGCGTCTTAAGCCACAACACCCAAAACCCCATGAACAAGGCGGTGCTGAGACCAGCACCAACCAGCAAACGAAAGCCATCTATGAAATTCATGTCGTCATTTCACCTCAGCGGTCCACACCAACCAGGCCGCTCGCCGTTCCGTCGATACCCATGGCGAGTTGGGAGCTGATCGGAAGCATCGCATTTTCCTGTCTGGGAAAGAACACCCACTAAGCAACAACTGCCAAGAACAACCCCAAGCCCAAGCCCACGAAAAGCATTTAGATGAATGGCCGCCATTGCTGCATAGAGCAAAGCCTATCACCCCTTCGACATTACCGCTTTCGAGATGTCGTTGTACAACACAAACACCACCATCATCAGCAGAAACGCCAGGCCCACCTGCAAAACGCGTTCTTTTAACTGCAGCGACAAGTCACGGCGACGAACCATCTCTACCAACAAGACCAGGATGCCACCGCCATCGAGAACCGGAATGGGCAGTAGATTGAAGATCGCCAGATTCAAACTCACCATCGACATCAGCGATACAAAATCTCCAACACCTTCTTTAGCAGCCGCAGCAGCCATACGCGCAATCCCCACCGGACCCTCAAACTGCTTCGGAGACAACCGCATCTGAACGACACCCTTCAAGTAGTCGATGATCATCGTCGCCCCGCGTATGTTGTAGTTGATACTTTGCTGGAAAGCCTCCACCGGGCCTAGCGCCACCACTACATACTTTGGCTCCAACTGAATCCCAATCATCCAGCGCTTCTCTGTGTCATTGAACTTGGGCTTTACCGCCACCTTGTTGCGAACATGTTCGCGCTCATATATAAGATCCACGCCCTTGCCGTTGCTCTCCTTGACGATCTCCACCAGCTTAGTCAAACTGCGAACTGGAATATTATTAACGCTGATCACAACGTCGCCAGGCATCAAACCAACTCGTTCCGCGTCGAAGCCCTTCAGGATGTATTTGATCCGGATCTCGCTCTGCTCACGCCATCCAACATAACCGACTTGAGTCTTTTCGTCTTCCTTGGGAGTCACAGTCAGCGGCATCGTCAATTCATTACGCTTGACCTGAAATGCAAAGGGCTTCCCCGCCCCGGTCAGTTCCTTCACGATCACGTCTTCCCAAGTCGGATTCTTCTTTCCGTCAAATTCGACAATCGTGTCACCCTCGGCCACCCCAGCAAGTGCTGCAGGCGAGCCTTTCTCCACGTGCCCCACAATGGCCGGCCCATTCGCATTCGTCACCTTTGGGAATTGGTACATGAAGAGGCCCGTCAACAGTCCAACTGCGAGCAGAATGTTCATCGCAGGCCCGGCAGCGATGATAAATAAACGCTGAGAGCGAGTCTTGTTCAAGAAGCTCCGTGGGTCTGGGTTCGTGCCAGGGTCGACAGACATATCGTCCTGCCCCAACATCTTGACGTAACCACCAAAAAGAATCGCAGAAAATCGGAAGTCCGTCTCGCCGATCTTGAACCCAAACAATCGTGGCCCAAAGCCAAGCGAAAACTGCTCCACTTTCACATCGCAAAGCAGGGCCGCCCAGTAATGCCCTAGTTCGTGAATGATGATCATCACGCCCAAGAGAATGAGCAGCCAAAAAACACTATTTAAAAATTCCATGTTCTGTATCCAGTGTATGAGATGCGCCCCGGCCGAAAAAGTTCTTGATTGTATTAGTGTACTAGTCTACTATTACAGCAGAACTCTGTGATCTTTCGACTTCACCCAAATTCCGGTGTGCCCATCTACCTCCAGATCATGGAGCAGATCAAGCACGCTGTTGAAAACGGCGTCCTTCGTCCTGGCGATCAGCTCCCCAGCATGCGCAAGCTTGCCGAAACGATGGTTATGAATCCAAACACGGTCGCCAAGGCCTATCGCGAACTCGAACACGAAGGCCTGATCGAACTCCGTCAGGGAGCCGGCGCTTTCATCAGCGAAAACATCAACACAAAGGCACTCACCGATCGTATGCAAACCGCCAGACCAATCGTCGACAGGGCCGTCGAGCGCTTACTAGCGCTCGGCCTGAGCGAAGAAGAAATCAAACGCCTCATCGACGCCGCCATCGCAGAAAGGGCCCTAAAATGAGACCCATCGACGCTATCGAAACTGCGGATCTCAAGAAATTCTACAAGGATGGGGTATGAGTCTTCAGGTGCCCACGCCAAACGCGAGCCTTACGCCAAACTCGCCATACGCAACATGCTGCGTGGCAAATCGGTCGAGCTGCTGCTCGGGGATGAGAGCGGCAAAGCCTCTCTGGCAATGATAGAACTCACCGGTAGCGTAGCATCATACAAGACACTGAAGTCGCAATCGATCAAGGCTGAAATCGAGTTTGTCGGCCAGGGCCTCAAAAGTACAACAACAACCCTTAGCGTTTACGCGGGCCGAAGCAACACTACGATGGAACTCACCGGCCTTGGCAAGATTCATTCCGGTGGCTGGGACGGCATATTCTGGGAATCCTCGGCAATGCAGGGTCAGCGTTTGGTCAAGGGAGCTAAGCGCAGCATGATGCTTCGCTTGAATGACATCC
>Ga0209591_10001351_pt1 | contig 30758 bp, 29 predicted proteins | sample MAT01_FD_187207 | JGI IMG/M metagenome (GOLD analysis project Ga0209591, IMG submission 187207) | Freshwater microbial communities from Lake Fryxell liftoff mats and glacier meltwater in Antarctica - MAT-01 (SPAdes) (version 2) | ecosystem: Environmental > Aquatic > Freshwater > Ice > Liftoff... | reverse complement strand
AGCCTTCGATAATCACGCGCCATTGCGTCGGATGAAACGGCAGCCGCCGATTATCGACGTACACAGGCGATACGATCCCCGATTTGAAGGTGATCGGATGTCGTTCGTCAAAGACGACCGCACCGCTTTGCCACAGTGCGCCTGCTACATCGAGCGCCACTTGCTCCATTGCCATCGAAATCCCCTCAATACAAACGCGAAAAGCATAACGCAAACCTGCAAAGAGTCGCTGTGACCTGAGTTTTGAATAGGTGGGATACCTTTCTCGTTAGGGATAACGAGAAAGGTATCCCACCATGACTTTACCAGAAAGACGCCGTAAAGCCCCCGCCTTTAGGCGTGGGAATATAAGGCAGGGCAAACGCATCAAAATTTCTGGGAGTTCATCAAGCGTCAAGAATGCTCGTAGGGGGGCAATGCTGACAGGGGTAGGTAATTAACACTGCAAAATTTCGAGGGAAGGAGGAGGGGGAAAGGATTGAGGCGGGAGGGGATGAGTGAAAAACCGTCGCGGCAAAGGAAGTCGTCCTTCTCCCTGAGGGAAAAGGATTTAGGATGAGGGCAATCTGCGTAAAGTGAGTTAAAAGGTTAAAGTTAAAAGTCGAAAAGATGTTGTATGTCTCTTCGACCTTTTTGATTCAATCGCCGCAACTTTGCTCGTTTCTAGCGCGTGTAAAGATTAAAATTCAGTGAATCACGAAAGTTCAAAAGCTTCGATCCCAAGCCCTTGTTCGGGTGTCAGAATTGAACCGTCGCACCCCTCAACCCCCAGCCCCTTCTCCCACGCAAGCGGGGAGAAGGGGAGAAAAGCCGTTTTTGTCCCTCTCCCCACTTGCGTGGGAGAGGGACAGCTTGCCTCTGGCAAGCAGGGTGAGTGCGATCAACGCCGCGAGTGCGAACGGCTCAGGGTTTCTAATGCCGCTCGCTCGGTTTCTGTCAGGCTGCGCAGGGGGTCTTTCAGGTGGCGGGTCATGGCTTTTGCCTCTCATGTCTGTAGAGGTGGTACTCGTCACAATCCTACCTCAGTTTACCTTGATGGCGTTGCTCATGCCACTTGACCCACTAGAGCGACTTTTCCCTCGGATACGCTAAGTAGCCCCGACAGGCTACATTAACTCCGCGCCGTCAATTCCCTGCCAATCCTTACTATGTTCAAGATAGTCGAGATGTTTCCGATTTAGCTTTATCATGGGTGCGCGATGTCGCTTGGATTGGGAATGAAATTGCTCAAGCTGTTAGCGGTGATGGTACAGTGCGTCGGTGGGATATAAATGGGCGTTTGCTCGAAGAAACACAGATTGGACAGCTCGACACTGCCTCATGGAGTCCATATGGCGCACGGTTGGCAGTGCAGGGGGGAGCGAGTTCAGCCGTTGGATCGACAGAGAGCGAACGACAGATGGAGTCAGATGGCATGTTGCACATCGTAACACCGTTCGTTTCCCCTGAACGCTTCCAATCCATCGCGCAGGCGTGCGGCGCGGATCAAGTCATCAGCGAAACCGTTACCGACGCGGCGCTGTCCACCGTCATCGCGCAGTCAGAATCCGCGACCGCCGCGCAGATTCCGCCCGCGCGCGCCGTTGACTTGATCGCCATTGCTGAAGCGCTGAATAACACACAATAACTACAAAAACATGTTTAATCGTCATGGCGGCAACAAATTGCAATAAAACCTCTCTCAACCCAAATCTGCGCGGCAGCAAAAACGGGGGTCGGCACATCCGCCTACCCCTTCGTCTAGGTTCATCCCCCAACGCACGCGTTCCGCGTTACAATACGCATCTCGATTGCGTCGCCCCTTCTCGAACGTTGTGTGTAGCTTTTTAGGATAACCCCACCCATGAGTAACGACATCAACCGCGTGAAAACCGACCTCCGCGATCAGCAGTATATCGCCACCGATGATATCGCCACCGTCATGTATCTGGCAGAACGGCTCGGCAAGCCTGTGCTGGCAGAAGGTCCCGCTGGCGTTGGCAAGACCGAACTGGCGAAAGCATGGGCGACCATGAGCGGCAAACCGTTGATCCGCTTGCAGTGTTACGAAGGCTTGGACGAGAGCAAGGCGCTCTACGAATGGGAATACGCCAAGCAAATGCTTTACACCCAACTGCTGCGCGATAAGCTGAGTACACTCTTGAGCGACGCGGCGTCGCTCACCGAAGCGGCGGATCGGCTGGCGCGCGAAGACGATGTGTTCTTCAGCGAGCGCTTCTTGCTGGCGCGTCCGCTGCTCAAGGCGGTGACGAGCGACGAACCCGTCGTCCTGCTCATCGATGAGATCGACCGCGCCGACGCCGAATTCGAGGCGTTCCTGCTCGAAGTCCTCAGCGACTTTCAGGTCTCGATCCCCGAACTGGGCACGATCAAAGCTAAGCATCAGCCGATTGTCCTGCTCACCAGTAACAACACGCGCGAACTGAGCGAGGCGCTCAAGCGGCGCTGTTTGTATCTGTTCATCGATTACCCATCCGCCGAAACCGAGATGAACATCGTGCGGATGCGTGTGCCAGCGTTGAACGCGAAACTGGCGCAGCAAGCCGTCGAAGTTGTGCAGGGCTTACGTCAAATGGATTTGAAGAAGAATCCGAGCGTGAGCGAAACCATCGATTGGGCGCGCGCGCTGGTTATGCTCAACGCCGACTCGCTCGATAAAGAGACGCTGGAAAATACGCTGACGGTGCTGCTCAAGCACGAGAGCGACGTACAGAAAGCCAAGCGCGCGCTGCTCAACCGCCAACACCCGATTGAGCGTGACCCGCGCGATCCGCGCAATCGCGGCGGCAAAGACAGTGGCGGCAAAGACAGCGGCGGGCGCTTGCGCGACTGGAACAACTAAAGCTGTTGTTATCCGACAAAGGGCGGCACTCGCGCCGCCCTTTGCGTGTCCTGAACACTCCACACTACACAACTCCGTAAGTCGTGCCAAGCAATGTCAGCGGGTAGTCAAGCACAAACGGCGGCGTATATGGCAATCCCCTTTTTGCACTATAATCGACACAATACACTGAAGATTGCTATGGGGGTATTACACCGTGCAAAATTTTGATGCGCACGCGCTGCGCGAAGAAGTCGAACGACAGGTGCAGTTGCAAAAGAAGATTGGTAAAGCGACCTTCTTCATCATCAGTCTTGTGATGTTCGTGCTGCTCAGTTTGATCAGCGTCGGCATCATCAGCAGCGTACCCGCCACCGCCACGCCAGAAACGACCGGCGCTATCATCGGGGCGGCGGTCATGATGGGGTCGGGTTGGGCGACATCCATCATGTTTCACGGCTTGTCGCTGCTGCTTGATAACAAAGCTGCGGAACAATCGTTCCGCGACCGCGTGGGTGGGCGGTTGATCGCGCGTCAGTTCCTGGAAGAAGCTGCCCAAAAGCAGAAACGCGACGATGCGCCCGAAACGCGTTACGAACTCCGCGACGATGGCGAGATCGCACTTGCGCCGGACGTAGTGACCGACGAACAGCACGCGGAAAAACGCGCATCGTCATGATCGACACGCGTTTGGATGGCAAAATCGCTTTGATTACTGGGGCGAACAACCCGCACGGCATTGGTGCAGCGATGGCGCGCGGGTTGGCGGCGCAAGGTGTGCAGGTGTTCATCACGTATATGCCTGTGACGAAAGACACCGATATCAACGCCGCGACCGGGCAACCGGGCGAAGCCTTTTATCGTCAACAAATCGCGCAGCCGCCAGATGTCGTGATCGACTCGCTGCGCGGGTTCGGCGTGCGCGCGCAAGCAGCGGCGGTCGATTTAACCGATGCGCGTGTGATCGCACCCTTGTTCGATCAGGTCGAATCGACGTTGGGAGCGGTTAACATTTTGATCAACAATGCGGCACATTCGACCGCCGACACGTTCTTGCCCGACTCTGCCTTGCTCACCAACACGCGTTCGGTCGAATGGCTCACGTCTGGCGTGCCAACGTTGACCGCTGACAGTCATGACGCGCATTTTGCCATCAATACGCGTGCCGCCGCGCTGATGATGACCGAATATGCCCGCCGCCATATCAAACGTGGCGAAGATTGGGGACGTATCATCAATCTATCGACCGATGGGTCACCCGCTTTTCCGAGCGAAATCGCGTATGGCGCAAGCAAACATGCGCTCGAAAGTTACAGCCGCGCGGCGGCGCTTGAACTCGGTCAATTTGGCATCACCGTCAACGTGATCTCGCCGGGACCCACACAAACCGGCTGGATCACGCCGCGTATGGCGGACGAAATCACACGCGCCACGCCGTTACGCCGCGTTGGTCGCGCGGATGATCTGGCGGATGCCGCTGTCTTTCTCGCGTCGCATCAAGCGCGCTGGATCACCGGACAGGTCGTTCACGTCAACGGCGGACATCGGGTATGAAGCTTACGCGCTTTTCGTGGGATCACTATGCTGCACTCATGCCTAGATTTTCTGGATATTGCGCGCGCTTAATCCGGTTTCAGTTTCGACGACTTCAAAGCGGACTTTGGTTTCTTGTTTGATGGTGCGGTAGCCGTCACCAGGAATCGCGGTGAAATTAAAGAAGTAGTCCTCACCACCCGCCTCAATCGTACCGCTCCCGCTCGACAAACTGAACCGTTTGACGACGCCATCCAGCACTTTGAGACCGTTCGCGCCGAGCGGCGGTGCGCCGTCTACCCACTGCGCCGCCGGAATGCGAATTTGCTTACGCATATCGGTATTCCATGCGTCGTAGTGATATAACAACTGCATCGCCATGATCTCACGCAAGCGCGCACGCAGTTCGCTGTTGCTGGGGCGTCCCATAAAATACCAGCCGTCATAGATCGTGTGAATCGTCAGATCGGGGTTGAGCACGAACGTAAACGGACGCGACACATCGGCGTATTCGCCTTCGGTTTCGTCGAGGATCCCCAACTGGCGGATGATTACGCGTTCGGTATCCGCCAAAAATGTCCACTCTGCGCCTAATCCATTACGAAATGCGGCATGAATGATCGGTTCTTGGATTCCAATCGAGACAACTTTGGTATACGACACATCAAGTTCGTCTTGCATTGCCACCAAATCGCGGAACTGCGCTTGATCGCGCGGACAGAAGAAGCCGCGATAAAACACGACGATTAATGGATAACCTGCGGTGAAGCCGAGCCGTTTGTCCATTTCGGATGCGCGGTTGAGGCTGGATAGTTGTGTGGGTTCGCCTGTGTGATCGGGAAGCGTGAAATCGGGCATGGAGTCACCGATTTTGAGGATGGTCATACATCCCTCCTATGCAAACTAAAACACTCCTCAGTATATCGAGGAGCGTTTATCGAAGGATGAGCCACACGGTCAGCCTTTTGAGAAAGTTTAGGGGAGTTTAGAGATCGCGCGTTTGCAAAAACAACGCCCGTTTAGCACCGGGCAGCGTGTAATCGAACCCGCATGACTGGAAGAAACCATCCGACGACGTGATCGCCATCACTTCTAAGATGCCGCGTTCGCGTGCCAGATTGACACACGCATCGATCAGCATTTTGCCGATGCCCTTGCCCTGCGCGTTGGCTTTGACTGCTAAACTGCGAATTTCTGCCAGTTTACGCGAGTAAATCTCTAACGCGGCACAGCCGACGACTTCGCCGTTTTCTTCGGCAACCGCGACAAAGAATGTCGGCAGCAGGTCTTCGAATTCGTCGTAAGTGCGTTCTAATAGTTTGCCATCATCGACAAATGGGCGGATCATGTCGGTTATTGCAGAAATATCCTCGCGGTGGGCGAGGCGAACAAGAATGTCGGTTTGGATCATCGTGGCTTCCAGCATCTTGGTGACTTGGTACACCTCCTCTAGCATAGTGAGTTTTGGCAAATTGCCCAATCAATCCTTTTATCATAGCAAAGATTCGCACAGATTGATCATCGATTTGCCGACGATTACCCTCTTTTTCGGGGGTATTTGTTTCCAGGAATGTGTCCAATTTTGTGGAGTTTTGGACACAGCACACTTTTTCCGAAAAACACCAGCATAGTCACCACTCGCGACATTCTGAATTTTCTTCGCGTCTTTACGTTATGTTTTAGCTTTATTTTTTGCGTCGCCACACAAAAAAGTTGCCGATCCGTGTCTCACGTTCATAGTTGAAAATGAGCCAGTCGTTCAAGTCCGTGTATTCTTGCAACAGCGTATTCGAGTCGGCGTCGGCGCGCCCTGTCACCCAATCAAGATAATCGACTTGCAGCACCAGCACATAGGGCGGCAGCGCCGCCCATAAAATATCGACGGTTTGGTCGCGCCATGCACGCGGATACCAATCCGCGACGAGTGGGTAATGAAAGATGAATCGGACGGCGGGCTTCAATTGACTCAGGTAATAGACTTCTGGGCGAAAGCCCCAGATGAATAATGAGTCACCCGGCACGACGCGCGCGCGTAAAAAATCCGCCATTTTGAGCGATTCATCCGCGATAAATTCACCCGCTTGAAAGCGCGCAAAATAGGTTGTTTGATCTTCTTGTCCGGTCAAATACGGGATGGTTTTCGTGCCGATCACCACTGCCAGCACCGCAAGGAACAGGGCGGCAGCCGTTCCCCGCAGCGCTGCGTCTGCTGCGTGTGATCGGACGCGGTTGTCAACGAATGTGATCACCCGTTCTATCCCTGCCGCGCCAAACATGACGAGCGCGGGCAGCAAAGGCAGCCAGTGGTAATCGTAAAACTTCGCTTGCACAATCAGAATGCCCAACGCGGCGATCAGCCAGCGCCTCAGCATCAGGCTGATTTGCCGATTTGAGTCGGCTGTTTTTTGGGGAATTGAGCCGATCAATGCCAGCCCTACCAAACCGATCCACGCGACGCGCATGGGCAGGGCGGTATTGAGTGCGCGCATAAATTCATCGGCGTCGAAGCCAAGCGCGGTGTAACCCGCCGTCACGCGCGCACTTTCGACCAGCGCGTCGAGTGCGCCTATCGATGCCAGGTTCAAGACGCCGCCAAGCAACACAGCGAATAATCCGCTTATAAACGCGAACAAGATCGCCGCCCGTCTGTTCCACCCCACGCTTGCAGCGCGAGGCAGCAAGGCGACAGCATTTTCTCCGCTCGCGGAATTCGGAGCGGGGGCAGACGGTCTCAGCTCAAGATAGCCGATAAACATCACGGCGATGAACAACCCGAACGGATACTTGAACCAAAACACCCACCCACATAACGCACCGCACGCCAGCGACCATAACCACGCCCACCGCCCCGCCTCCACCGCCTTGAGCGCGCACACGGCGGCAAGGCACAATGGCAGCAGGGCGATGCCGTCGTTTTGCGTGAGCGTCCAAAAGGTTTCGGTGAAGTAAAACACCCCAAACAGGATCACCGCCCATTCGCCCACGCGCGCGTTTTTCCAGCGCCGCCCCAACCAATAGAGGCACAACGCGATCACCGGAAACATGAGCAGATCAATCGCGCGCAGCGCCATTACGGTGCGCCCGAAGAGCATCATCGCGCCCGCGTAGATATAAAATACGGCGGGCGGCTTGGGATCCCATAAATCGACATACGGTACGCGCCCATCGAGCAGCCCGTGCCCGATCACGGCAAATACACCTTGATCGCGTCCCAATGGATACGTCAGCGTCGGTAACGCAAGTATCAAAATTAAGCCGATCAAGATCGCTAGGCGCAATATGTCTCTCTTCCGAAAATGAGGGGAGAGGTGATTAGCATTCAAATCTGCCACCGCCTTTTGCATCGTGAATTTTGGCATTTTACCCAATCAATCCATGTATTTTATCGAAGACTCACACCCTGATCATTGACTCACAGGCGATTACGCGCTTTGCGTCCTGTGCGGTTCACACTTTGAATTGTATGTATTGCAGGTTACGCCGATTCCGCGCATAATGTGAACAACATCACAATCGAAAATTTCGAGTACGGCAAGAGGTGAATCGCATGGGCAAGGTCGGGCTTTTTTATGGCAGCAGTACCGGCAATACCGAGTTCGTATCGTATCAAATGAAAGAAGAATTTGATAAGCGCGCGCCCGGTCTGGTCGATATTTTCAATATTGGCAGCAGCAGCGTCGAACAATTCGCAGGCTATGATTTCATGATTTGCGGCATCCCGACATGGAATACCGGACAATTGCAGGATGACTGGGCGATCTTCTTGCCGAAGCTTGAAAGCACGACGTTGAAGGGCAAAAAGATTGCCGTCTTTGGCTTAGGCGATCAAAATGGCTACGGCTTCAATTTCCTGGATGCGGTTGGCACACTGACCGATGAACTGCTCGCCAGCGGCGCGGAATTATGGGGCTTGTGGCGTACCAAGGGCTATGAGTTTGCCGAATCAAAAGCGCAGGTTGAAGATCATTTTCTGGGTTTGGGCGTCGATCAAGATGGTCAGCCCGAACAAACCAGCGCGCGCGTGCAGCGCTGGGTCAATCAGGTATTGGGCGAGTTCAATTTAGCATAAATGGATGGCAGTGCGGGCGACCAATCAGGTCGCCCGTCGTGATTATAACAACATATGATCAGGCAGTGAATCGGCAAGCGCCTTGTAATCAGCGCTGTCCAGGTCAAGTTCGGAAGCGAACCACGTCCGCGCATGTTCGGGTGTGAGTTCGCCGTAACATGCAATCAGGGTATCGATGCCAATACCATCGACATCGTTGACCATGTACTGTTTGCTCGCCGGGTTGCGATCGCGCGTCAGCAAGCGCACGATTTCATCGATGACCGTTTCAGTCGCTAATTCGCGCAGATGCCCGTAAATTTCTTCGTCGTCGGCTTCCGGTTCGTACACAAAATTCGTCACATCCGCGATAGCGAGCCGGAGCGCAGGCAGCACCTGATTCAGCACCGCTTGCTGGGTTTTAACGCGCAAATCGAGCCGAATACCCTGATCGGACGGCAGTTCGTAATCATTATTTTCGCGGACAACCATGTGATGCAACACTTTCTCAAAAGATAACCATGTTCTTAAGCATGACTCAAAAAATTTGGTGTAGCGTGAATTATCTGTGAATTTTTGTCCCGCGGCGTCGATATAACAGAATTGTAACATGGATTACGCTTGTAATACGACCTCTATAACGTCAAAAAGGTATATTTTGATGGTACTTTGGGGCGACCTGATGCAGTCGCCCTTGAATATTGCTGCAATTATGACGCAGGCGCGACCAATACCTGATCGATAACGTGGATAACACCATTGGTGGCAAACACATCCGCCACCGTGATAGTCACACCGTCGGTGCCTTCATCATTGGGGTTAAGCAGGATGCTGTCTGCCGACACGACGACGGCAGTATCGACGCCGTTCAACATCGGAATCAATGCCAGACTCGCCACATCGTCGCTGAACAACAAGCCGCGCGACACATGGTAGCGCAGGATTGCGTTCAACAAGTCGGGATCGCTGAGCAGTGTATCGGTATAAAGACCCTGTTCAGTCAGAAACGTAGTGATTGTATCATTGTTGGGGGCAAAGAATGTGAACGGCGAATCCTGGTCGAGCATTTCGAGCAGCCCCGCCTCAACAATCATGGCATATAGCAGCGAAAAATCTGAGCTTTCTGCCAGGATCGCAGCAATGCTTTGCGTGCCGCTTTCGGTCAGCGCAATTTGTGGTTCGGCGGCATCGCCATAGATTCCGATCATATACAGCAGGTCGCGCCGCAGTTCGATCGTGTTTTGCTGTTCGACAAGCTCGCCTTCGGCACTGGTGACACCGAGTTGTAACAGTGCGTTGGTGGGCGATGGATTGAGCATAGCAAACGTGTTATAGGCGATATCCGCCGCCGTTCCGCTGTCAATGGGAACGCCGACTTCGGCGTTGTAAAAATCGACGTTCATGGTGGTATCGGGGATCGCGTTAAACAGGATGACGTGGGCACGCTGGATCAAGCCCGCCGCGATGATCGCACTTTCGTCGATGAGCGTAACCCCATCAGGCGCAATCGCCAGCGTATACAGGCTTTCACCATCCAAGCCGACGGTGATCGGTTCGAGGATGGGTGCCGAAAGCGCACCACCCGCATTGGTGATCGTGATCGTGGCTTGCGCGGAATCGAGCGAGACGTAATTGGTCATCGCGCCATATGGAACAGCGCTATGAGTCACCTGTGTATCGATATACACATCAACGTCCCCAACACCCGCCGCATAGTGACCGACTCGCACGCGCGCATAGCCAGGCGTGAGTGGCGCGCTGGTCGCTTCGGGGGTGGCGATCTCCGGTGTCGTTTCGGTACTTTCAGCAGTTATTTCCGCCGTTGCGTCACTATCAGGCGTCGCTTCGGGCGTGGTTTCCTGCGCCATCACAGGCGCAATCGTCATGAACAGCGCGCAGCACACTGCCGCCAAAAATCGTTTGGTCATGCCATCGTTCCATCGGGTTTTTAGGATGATGAGACTGATTATAGCGCATGAACGTTAGCGTACAGACATTACGGAGAAAAACAAACGGGCGACTCAAAGAGTCGCCCGCAGGATGCATTGCTCTGTAGGAGCGACCTGGTGGTCGCCCGCACAGCACACTATCGATTTAATATTCTGGCATTTGCGGTGCCGAAGCGCCGCTGTTCTTTTCCACGACATCGGTGATCAGGACTTCGGTGGTCAAAATCATCGACGCAATCGACGCCGCGTTTTCAACCGCACCGCGCGTGACTTTCGCTGGGTCAGGAATGCCCGCCGCGATCATGTCAACATATTCGTTGGTCATGACGTTGTAGCCGATTTTCGTATTGCCCGCTGCTTTTTGAGCGCGGCGCACTTCTTGAATGACAACCGCGCCATCGATGCCCGCGTTGGCGGCAATCTTACGCATCGGTTGTTCGAGCGCACGGCGTACAATCATGACGCCCGTGTTTTCGTCTTCGTTGTGGAACTTGAGGTTATCGAGCGCTGCGACCGCGTTGATCAACGCGACACCGCCGCCAGGAACGATACCTTCTTCAACCGCGGCACGGGTGGCGCTGAGCGCGTCTTCCACGCGGTGTTTCTTTTCTTTCAATTCGGTTTCGGTCGCCGCGCCAACACGGATGATGGCAACGCCACCGCTCAACTTCGCAAGACGTTCTTGCAGTTTTTCTTTGTCGTAATCGCTGCTGCTGAGTTCGATTTCCTTGCGGATTTCATCGATACGACCCTTGATCGCGCTTTCTTCGCCCGCGCCATCGACGATGACGGTGTCATCTTTGGTCGAAGAAATTTTTGCCGCGCGTCCGAGGTCTTGCAGGGTGACGGTTTCGAGCTTGCGACCGGTTTCTTCGCTGATGACCGTGCCGCCCGTGAGGATGGCGATGTCACGCAGCATCGCCTTACGGCGATCACCGAAGCCTGGCGCCTTGATTGCGAGCACGTTCAACATGCCGCGCAGTTTATTGAGGACGAGCGTAGCCAAGGCTTCGCCGTCTACATCTTCCGAGATCAGGACAACATCACGCTTGCCGATCTGGACGAGTTTTTCGAGCAGCGGCACAATATCTTGCGCAGCGCTGATTTTCTTTTCGTAAATCAGGATATACGGTTCTTCGATGACGGCTTCCATCGAATCGGGGGCAGTAATAAAGTACGGGCTGATATAGCCGCGATCAAACTGCATACCCTCGACGTATTCGGTCTCGAATTCCAGACCCTTGCTCTCTTCGACCGTCACGACGCCGTCTTTACCGACTTTGTCCATGACTTCGGCGATCAATTGACCGATTTCGTCATCCTGCGCGCTCACACTGGCAACCTGCGCGATTTCGTCTTTCGACTCAATCGACACGGCTTGTTCGCGGATGTTGCGGGCAATCGCTTCGGCGGCTGCCATGATGCCACGCTTGAGCATCATCGGGTTCGCGCCAGCGGCGACGTTCTTCAGACCTTCGTTGACAATCGCTTGCGCCAAAACGGTCGCGGTCGTCGTGCCGTCACCGGCAATATCGTTGGTCTTGGTCGCGGCTTCTTTCAGAAGCTGTGCGCCCATGTTTTCATACGGGTCTTCGAGTTCGATTTCCTTGGCGACGGTCACGCCGTCATGGGTGACGGTGGGCGCGCCGAATTTTTTGTCGAGCGCCACGTTGCGACCCTTCGGGCCGAGGGTGGTGCTGACCGCTTCTGCGACTTTATCGACGCCGCGCTGTAAACTGCGGCGCGCTTCCTCACGGAAAATGATTGTCTTTGCCATGAGCAATGTTCTCCTTGAACGTTATCTTGAATTGATGTAATCGGGTGTTGAGTGATAAAAAAACAAGGTCGTGGACGAGCGGTTAGCTGACCAAAACCCCTAGAATATCGGCTTCCTTCATAATCAGAAGCTTCTTGCCATCCATCTTGATTTCCGTACCCGCATACTTGGCAAACAACACTTTGTCGCCCACCTTGACATCCATCGGAATACGTTCACCATCTTCATCGCGCTTGCCTTCGCCAGCGGCGAGCACCATGCCCTGCTGTGGTTTTTCCTTCGCGGTTTCTGGCAATACCAGCATTCCGCCCGCAATCGTTTCTTCCTGTTCGACCGGTTCGACGATCACGCGATCCCCTAAAGGACGGATGTTGACGTTCGTCATGTGTAAAAACCTCCGGGTTGTGAGTCTTGTAGTGTAAATGAGGACAAACTATTTAGCAGTCTCACGTTTGAGTGCTAACTTACACCTGTTACTATAGCTTCTCTAGCGGCAGGCGTCAAGTGGATTTAGCACATTTCTAACACTTGTGCCAAAAAACAGGCTGTATAGTGCTTCAAGCGCAGCAGGCTGGAAGAATGCCGCGCGCTCACTAACATATGCTGCGTGATGTATTGCTGATGCAGTTCAAATTTCTTTCTGGAACTATCACAACGGTTCTACAGTGGACAGGTCATTTTGGAAATCGTGGGGCTTGGTTAGGATGACAGCCGCAGACTATCCAAAATCAACTGCATAGTCGGCACGTAATCATCCCCCGTCGCATATGCCGTATACGTTTCGACGACGACCATGTACGGGTCGCGGCGTAAATAGAACACGTCCATTTGACCGGGCGGAAATACGCCATTGGGTGCGCCGTCGATCAGTTGGTAGCTGTGCCGTATCCAATCGCCCTGACTATCGAAGATATCGAGCGCGGTCAGCGCTTCTTGTGGGTCATAAAAGCGGCGTCGATAGCGCTCGATGGCGTATTCAAAACTGGCGGCGGACATAATATCGGCGTTTTCTATCCACGACACAGTGATAAATGCCTGATCGCTTTGCTGCCAGATAGCGACCTGCCGTTGATCATCGCCGCGTTCGGTGAACTCCCAGTCCGACGGCACATTCATATTGAACGGCGCGCGCACCATGAGCGATGCGCCGGGAAAAGGAGTCGGGACGATGACACTGACATCCGGCGCGTTGATTTGGCTCACGATCAGCACGGCTGCCACGACCATCAGCGCGACCACGACCAGACCAGCGCCGATCCAGCGATTGCGCGGTGTCGGGGCAGCCGTACTTACAGCGCCGACGCCGCCCGTTGCTGCGTTCCTCGCCGCCGCCCCTTGTGCGGTCGGATACGCATCTTCGTGAGTCGACATCGCCATTTGTTTAGAAGGCGGCGTCAATGGCGAGACTGGCGTCATCGTCTTATCGTTCATCGGGGGCGGGGTTTTATGGGTCGGCTGCGTCGTTGGGCGCGGAGTCATCGGCGGCGGCGTTAAACGGTTGGCGCCAGAGGGCGGCGCGGTTGGGTTATCGCCTGTGCCACCGATGAACGGCGCAAGCCGCAGTGCTTCGCTGAAAGCGCGCGCGACATCGCCCGCCGATGAATAGCGATCGTTCGGTTCTTTGGCGGTCGCGCGCTGGATTACCGCTTCGATGTTCTCGGTCACTTCTGGGCGCAGTTCGCGGACGGACGGGAGCGGCTGATTGATATGCTTAAGCATGAGCGCGAGCGGGGTATCCGCCAGATACGGCTCGCGTCCGGTCAAGAGTTCGAACAATACGATTCCGACCGAATAAATATCCGAGCGGGCATCGAGCGGAATGCCATTCGCCTGTTCAGGACTCATATAAGCGGGCGTGCCGATGATCGCGCTGCCCGTCAGATTGCTGTTCAAGACACGGGCGATGCCAAAATCGGTCAAGTAGGCGTTATTGTTTTCGTCCAGCAGCACATTGCCCGGTTTAAGATCGCGGTGAATGATGCCGCGAAAATGCGCGTAATCGAGCGCTTGTAACAACTGCGTGAGCGGCTTTTCGATCTCGTGGATCGGCGGCAGCCCCCGTCGGATCAACGTAGCGAGACTACCCCCCGCCAAATAGCGCATGGCGATGAACGGGATACCATCGGTTTCGCCATAATCGTAAATCGGGACAATGTGGGGGTGTTCCAAATCTGCAATGACTTCGACTTCGCGTGTGAAGCGTTCGTAAAAGCTGGGGTCGTGCAGCAGTGACGGCGGCAGCACTTTGAGCGCAACGATGCGGTTGATTGACTGCTGGCGCGCGCGATAAACGGTTGCCATGCCGCCGCGCCCGATCTCTTCGATGATTTCGAACTGACCGAGCATCTTGCCTTTAAGGTTGTCGGATCGATTCGCGCTCACGTGCCTGACCCCGTTTGTGTCGTCGTCGTTGCGCTCTGTTATACGTCATCCAGGGAGTTGGGACAAGTCATACTTTGCGCGGGGAGTGGTGAGGGGTTGAATCCGCGAAACGCACTATGTTATGATCGGGCAATTCTCGATGATCAATCACCTTGTGGATAATCCAAAACTGATGACCTCAAAAATCGCTACTCAAGAACAACTCGTCAATGCGTTGAAAGACCTGCACAAAGCGTCGCGTTTGCCCGCCGATGAGCAATGGTTCACGCGCGTCGATATTGGTACGCTTCTGCAAGCGCCGTCGCGCAGTTTGAATCCGGCTCGCTTAACAGCGCTCAATACGATCGTGGATAGCGGTGTCGTCGCACGGCGTGTGCGCCCCGATGACAAACGGGGTACGCGCCTGCAATATCGCTTGGCAAACGGCGGATGATCACAGGCGGCGGGTGATGATCCGCCGCCTGCGCCCTCCGCTTTAGACGGAAGCAGGCGCGCTCATAGCGAGCGCCTGTGTAATGTTTTCACATACCCGTATGCGACCCGGCTCGCTGATCATCTGAATCGTGCGCAGGGTTTGCATCATCAGGCGATCGTCCGCCGCGATGATCAGCGACACAATGCAGCGCATCTGTGCGAGTTCCGCGAACGCCAGCCGTGCGCCGTTGGTGATAAATTCACAGCCGTTGGCATCGACGATTACCGTAATGGGCGCACGCAGCGACTCGGCATATTCGCGCGCGGTCACGGTTAAAACATCGACATCGACTTTGTAGAGATGGTCGTGTGCGCTGGTACGCACATTCGAGTAATCACATTGAATTTCGGAGAATGGCATAAACGGATGATCTCGCCACAATGAACAACAGCTTGATCGTACCACCACGTCTTTACAAAATTGATTGAGAATAAAGGACTATTTTTAATCAACGGTACGAGGCGACCCCGTGTGGTCTTAGGCGTCAAGACAAGCGCCAATCAAGGATGGACTGGTGAATAGAGGGCGATTTTCCGACGTTTATCTTTCTGAGCAAAACGTTGAAAATCACCCTCCAACGAATGCCAGAAGGCAGAGTCGCCACGCCAGTGTGAGCGGATGAGGTGTATCAACGGGAGCAAATCGAGCACTTCGACCCGCTGTTGCTGTGCTGTAGCATACAGTGCCGTCTGAGATTGGTAGCGACTGAGAAAATATGCCTTCTATTGACCCAGTTGGGCATTTGGTTTTATACTGTAATACAGAATACATGAGTAACTCCGGTCTGTTTGGTCACAACCAGCGTACTCGTGTCTTCTCTATTCGTTAATCCTCATCTTGACGCCTAAGACCCCTTGGGGTCGCCCGTGCTTTTTATGGCGCGAGGGGACATTGCTCTTCCCCTACGAGTATTCTTGACCCTTGATGAATTCCCAGAAATTTTGAAGCGATCACCCTGCTTTTCGCACTTTTCACACCCACGCTCGATCCACGCATACGCTATAATCAACATTTGTCCATAACCCTTTACGTGCGTCGGAGTTTACATGTCTGTACCCGAAAATCACCTGTATTATGGTGACAATCTCGATATTTTGCGCGAATACATCGCGTCCGAGTCGGTCGATTTGATCTATCTCGATCCGCCGTTCAACAGCGCACGCAGTTACAACGTGCTGTTCAAAGACGAAAGCGGACGCCACGCCGGCGCGCAAATCGTCGCCTTCAAAGACACATGGCATTGGGGAGAAACCGCCGAATCGACATATTTCGACTTAGTAACAAACGCAGGGTCACCCATTGTCAGCATGATGATTTCATCTATGTGTTCGATGCTCGGTGCGAATCAGATGATGGCGTATTTGGTCATGATGACCGCACGTTTAGTACAGCTTCGTCGTGTTCTGAAACCGAATGGTAGTTTGTACTTACATTGCGATCTAACCGCCTCTCACTATCTAAAGATTATTTTGGACACCATTTTTGGCGTACTCAATTTTCGTAATCAAATCACATGGAAGCGTACAAGTACACATAGTGATGCAAAACGCTGGTCGCCTGTCAGCGATATCATTTTTTATTACGTAAAGTCGGACAAATTCACATGGAATCCACAATACAGTGAACATGATGATAAGTATCTTGCTGATAAATATCGTAATGATGACAACGATGGGCGGGGCGTTTATACATTGGGAGATATGGCAAGCCCCAATCCACGTCCCAATCTCATTTATGAATGGAAAGGGTACGCACCGCCAGAAAAAGGCTGGCGCTATTCCAAAGAAACCATGCAACAGTTAGATCAAGAGGAACGTATTTGGTATTCCAGCGACCCTAAAAAGCGTCCTCGTTTGAAACGATATTTAGGTGAAGTCAAAGGACGAATTCATGATGATATTTGGACGGATATAGCACCGATCAATTCACAAGCGAAAGAACTGCTTGGCTATCCCACGCAAAAGCCACTTGCCTTGCTCGAACGCATTATCGCCGCCAGCACCAATCTCGGCGATGTCGTCCTTGACCCGTTCGCGGGTTGTGGCACAACGATTGCCGCCGCGCAAAAATTGGGTCGCAGGTGGATTGGCATCGACATCACGCATTTAGGGATCGCGCTGCTCAAGTATCGCTTGCAAGATATGCTTGCGCTCGATGAAAAGAAGCTGTATCAGGTCATCGGTGAGCCGGAAGATACCGCGTCAGCGCGTCAGCTTGCGCTCAATAACCGCTATCAATTTCAGTGGTGGGCGCTGTCGCTGATCAAAGCCAAACCATTGGGCGGCACAGAAGACAGCAAAACGGGTAAAAAGGGCAGCGATAAAGGCATTGACGGCGTTATCAGCTTCATTGCAGACCCCGCCAACGGCAAAGCAGATCGCGTGTTGATACAGGTCAAGAGCGGAAAAGTCAAAAGCGGGGACATCCGCGATTTGAAAGGCGCGCTGGAGCGCGAAAATGCAGCGATGGGCGTGTTCATCACGCTCGAAGAACCGTCGCGCGATATGATAACCGAGGCGGTGACGGCGGGTTATTACGAAGGTGAGAAATTCGTGGGTGGCAAACGCTATCCGCGCATTCAAATCCGCACCATCGAGCAAATGTTAGCGGGTGATATGCCCGAACTACCGTTGACGAGCGGGGTGAGCAACTTCAAACGGGCGGAAAAAGTCACCGCCGAACCGACGGATAAGCAGACCCCGTTGTTTTAGTCCACTGTGGGACGCCCCCCATCGGGTCGTCCCTCCACAATTTACTGGCGTTGGGTTACGCGGGTTGCGGCGGCAAGTACGCGGCGAACTGCTTTTCGACCGCTTTCGGGTCGGTGGATAACGCCATGTGGATACCGCGCGCCATATCATCGGGATAATGTTTCATCGTGCGCAATTACCTCGTCGCTGCGACCATGCCCAAAAGCCATGTAATCGCAAGTGCGCCACACACGATCCAAATCCCAACAATCACGACCGCCGCCGCTCGGTTGACAGGCTTGCCCTGTGCTGCAATGGCTTGCGCTCGCTCACGACATTCCGCCAGCACGTCAGATGGGATCATCTTCAATGCAAGGGTCACACCGAGCGGTATCAAGATCAAGTCGTCCAGATATCCCAGCACTGGGATGAAATCGGGGATCAAGTCAATCGGGCTGAACGCATAAGCCACAACAAGCGCGATGAATAGTTTGGCGTACCAAGGCACACGCGGATCACGATAGGCGAGGTAGAGCGCATATATCTCGTTTTTCAAAAGGTGAGCGCGCTGGCGCAGTGCTTTGAACATGGAGAACGCCTTCTCTGCGTTATGTCCGAAACTTTATATTTTTTGGTGATACCTGAGTAGGCGTACCAGAATGTTCATAACTCACCTCATAACCGTGTGAAAGTCAATCGCTTTTGAAAGTCAGCGTCGGATTATTGAACGGGATCAGCGCCAAAATCACCGCGTGAATATAATACGCGGTACGGTCGATAATATCGCCTGTCAGCAGCCCGACCGAGCCATTTTCCTGCTTGCTGTTCGATCTGCCAAAGACGATATCATCGGCGTGACCAAGTTCCATGCCATCTCGAATCAAGCGTGCAGTTTCTTCGGGCAAGAAAAACGACCCCGTGCGCGCTTTGCCGATTGTGTCCACGCTCAACACGACAACCCACGCGAACGCCTCCAACTGCGAACCGCGTGCTTCGACGCCGCCTTCGAGACCGACCCAGTAATCGGCGTCGGGCGCGGCAATTTTCGCGCCGTGCGCGCGATTGAGCGCTCCCTGTAAAGTCTCGGCGCTGGTCATTGGCTGATCGCGTACGCCCGACGCGACAGCGACCCCGCGCGCCTCAAAAGCGTGCAGAGAGAAGACCTGCTGAAAACCAACCAACGCGGCGCGGATTTTAACCGGGTTGGTACTGGCAACCATAATGAGCATGAAGAAAACCTTAAAACCTAGAACCATTGCGCGCTTTGCGCGCGCTCCGGTCGATATGCGTCACCCAGTGATGACGAACAGTTTGACAATCGCGAACAGACCAAATACCACATGGGCGACGATCGCGGCGCTGGTCGATTGCGTGTAGGCGCGTACACACGCGAGTATCAGCCCGTCCAGAAACGGCGCGATCAAGCCGTACCAAATCAGCGCACGCGGGTCGACCGCGCCGATTTGTGACGTATACAACACGAGATGAAAAAGCGCATATGCCGCTGCGTTGGCGACCAAGCCGCCCACCGCGCCCAGCCGCGCACGCATGAGCGGGAACAACACGCCACGAAAGATCATTTCTTCGCCCACGGGCTGTGTGAATACCATAAAGCCGACCGCAAATATCCATTCCAGGGCGGTGGCATTGGTGATGTTGAACGTGAACAACTCCATGAACGGCAGAAACAAACCCGTCACCGCCAGACCGAGCAGATCGATGACCAGCACAAAACCGATCATGATGAACATCAGAAATGGAAGCGGGATAGTGGGCAGCTCAAGGCGCATCGCAGCACGATCTTCGGGGTCGCTGCGTGTGCTGACGACCCAGTACGCCATGATGACGCCGGCGATCATCCAGCCGAGATAGACCGTATAGGATTGCACGCCCAGCACAGCGAGCGTAATGACCGAAATACCGATGACGGCGACGACCGCGACGATCACCGCGCTTGCCGCCGCGCCCCATCCCCACGGTGGTGCAGGTTCAAGCACGCTAAGACGGGCAAATAAACCGCGTGGACGGGCAGCATTGGGGGGAGAGCCAGATGTCATCAAATCGGCGCGAGATACCCCTGCCTTTAGGCATGGGGAGGAATAGCGCCCTTTTCCTTTCTGTTATGTAATCAGGACAGTCGAAAAGGCACTCTGCTCAGGCAGAGAAACGGTTTACTCTGGCTCAACACCAGACCGACAATGGAACGGGAGTTCCAGAACGCGGCTCGTATAATTGCGAGCCGGGCGGCAGTCAATCCGCCATACGCGGTGTATGTCTTGGGCTTCGCGCCCGCCATAACTGCAAGCCCCTAGCTTTAGCTATGGGGTCGTTGACGTGTTTCCTCGTGATGATAGCGTGAGGGAGATTTTATTATATTTTATTTTCGACGCAACCATTTATTTATGTGTTTTAGTGTATTCATAAAACATCATAGTTGGGATTGTGACGCAGCATCAGTGTACACCACCCATCGGAGCGCGGGTCGCGGACATAATCCTTGAGCAGCCGCGACAGCATGAAGCCGTTGCGAAGCTGCATACTCATGGTCGGGTCGTAGCGTTCGCCCGCCACGACTTTATCGGCGTACTGCTGTGCGGTGAGGCTTTTTTGGTGCGGCTGATAACCAGGCATCAAGCCCGTAATCATTTCGCCGCGCATATTCAGCCGCGCTGCTAACGCCGCGCGTGCCTGATACAACATCCGCCCGATGCCCTGCCCGCGATAATCGGGCAGCACCGCCATCGTGACGCCATACAACCATGCACCATTGGGAACGTGATGATCGACCCAGCGATGGTCAGTGTGTTCAAGATAATAGCCTGACTGATCGTCAATCAGGCGGTCGATACGATACGTGGTCGTGAAGCCGATCACTTTGGGTTCGTTATCGTCCTCGACCGACAGCGCTACAAGCTGTCCATCGGGGAAAATCGCGATGCGCTGCTCAAAAACTGACGCGGGAATACCTTCACCTGGAAAATCAGGAAAATTGATCTCGTCGATCCAGGCTACATCGGCGGCAGTTTCTAACGTCATAGGGACAATGCGGAACATGAGTTATATAGTCTTTCGCACGTATAAGGTGTTTACTTTTCGAGCCAGCGTGCCATTAAAAGCATATCCAAGAAATCGCCGTCACGGTGATACAAACCGCGTTTAACGCCTTCAGGCTTGAAGTCGAACTTTTTGTACACATGAATCGCGCGCGCGTTACCCGCGAAGACTTCGAGTTCGACACGGCGGACGACAGCGCTTTTTTCTGCCCACTCCATCGCGTACTTCATCAACGCTGTGCCGACGCCACTATCGCGCCACCGTTTCTCTACATAAATACCGAGCGAGGTCATATGTGCATCGGCTGCCAGCGAGCCACCGGCACAGGTAAGCGACCCGATCAGTTGATGATCGGCTTGTGCGATGACGAAGACTGAATTATCCGCCGTGCTGACATCGAGAATGCGGTCGCGGATGCGTTCGACAGGCGGATCGAAATCACTGGGCCGGTAGGGCGTATCGACGGGTGGATGTTCGCTCAACACATCCTTGATCAAACGGATATAACCTGCGGCATCGAGCGGGACGGCGCGGCGGATAGCAAATGGTGGCGGCATTGTCGTTATCCTTTCAGTGCGAAAAGCATAACGCAAACGCGCAAAGGCGCGACTCCGCAGCGGGTATTTTCACAGACGCATATTTTTGTTCATGAGCAGCACGCCGATCAAACCACCAATGACGCCGCCGATCATCAACGCGAAGGCGGGTGGTGCCCCAAACGCGCGCGCAAAAAACGTGATGCCGAGACAAAAGCTGGCAAGCCCAAACAGGCGCGTCGTCAGGTCGCGCCGCACAGTACTGCCGCCTAATCGGATACGCAGCAGTGTATACGCGCCAAAACCAACGAGTAAAATCCCAAACCAGAATGCGCTCATAGGCGGATTATATCGCTTTCATGGCAGTGGGCGGGTCTGAAACCTATAGACATTAAGCTCGCCTGTTTTGTCCCGCCCGTACGGACGGTGCGATTGAGGGTAGGCGACGGCTACGGAAATTCGAGCGCGCCAATATCCAGCGCGACGCCGCGCGCCCGCGCTTCAAGTGCCCCATCGGGAAGCGGTGTGCCCGCATTAATGGCAGCGCTGTCGTGCGACAGACGAAAATTCCCCGCCGCTGGGTCGGTCAATGCGGGCGCATATGCCGCACCAATGCGATTATCGGGCAGCAAAATACGGGGAGTGACATCGACTGCGTTATCCGCGATCAAGTTGGCGCGAAACGCGGCGAACGTGATGCCGGGCGGAATCTGTACGCCGATTTCGGTGCTGGCGGCGATCAGGTTGTTCAAAATCGATGGGTTGCCGGCACGTGGGTTCAGCACGATGCCTGCGCGATTGGCATAAAACGTATTGTTCCAGATTTGCGTGCCATAGGTATCGACTTGAAGCTGAACGCCGACATCGTTGTTATCAAAAATGTTGTTGATAATCACCGTATCGACCGCATCCAATACGACCACGCCGCGATCCTGCGCGTACACGCGACTGTCACGCACCTGATTGCCAATGGGCGGCAGTGTATCTTCGTGGCGGCGTATTTGCACACCGTTGCCACCGTTGGCGTAAATCGTCGCGCCAACCACCTGATTGTAACTCGCCTGAATATACACACCGTGCCGGAACGCATCGGGCACGCCATCGACGATGCCGTTATCGTGAATACGTACGCCGATCAAACGGTTGTACTGGCTGGTGTCACGCGAGATATGCACGCCATGACCAGGCGCGTTCATGATCTCGCAGTTCTGTAGGGTGATGTGATGCGCGCCGTTGTTGATTTTCACACCGTCGTTGGTCACCCGTGCCGCATCGATGATCAACCCATCAACGACGATATACACGCTGGTTTCCTGTGCAAAGTATAAGCCGCGTGTGGCAGTTTCGGGCGGGTATAAGCGCACGTCTTCTCCCGGAAACGCCGCGACCATCGTCGGATTATCGGGCGTGCCGCCGGGAATCAGGTTGTTGATCGCTTCGGTGTAAGTGCCGGCGCGGATATACAGCGTACCGCCGCCCGGCAGCGCACGAAGCGCGGCGCGAAGCGTGAGAAACGGGCGATCGTACGCCCCATCCTGCGTATCATCGCCATCGGGCGCGACGTAAAGCGCGGATGGATCGAGAGGCGGAGGCGGGTTGATCGCAGATTCCAGCCCGATCACCAAGCCAATACCGATGACGACGAGGCTGAGACGAAACAGATGGTAGCGTTTGAATCGCTTGACGCTCAATCGTATTTGGCGCAACGTACTCCCTCACGAGAACCTTTCGGCAACTGCACTGCTGCACACGCTGCAGGACACGACAGATTGAACAATCGATGCCGCCCCTCATCCCTCTTCGTGCTGATGGGCTTCGTAGAACTTTTCCCATTCGTGCATGAAATCTTTCTGGCGGGCGCGCATGACGACGCCAGGCAAGACCTCCGCGAGTTCGGGCGCATGAACGGGCGGCAGGTCATCGAGCGCTTTCTGCGCGAAAAAGACCATCGCACCGACTTGAAGCGCCGCTTCTAAGCGCGCACGCAGCAGCGCCAGCCCGAACAACAACGCGATGACACCGACGCGCAGCGCGATCTCCCAGGGCATATAGACGATGATCGAGCTGAAAAATGCCGGAAGCAGCAAGCCGGGCAGCGGATAAAATGGAAATGCCTGCGCGCGTAACCGTACAACGGTGACATTGCTATCGCTCGCGCCGATAAACGTACCGATCAAGGCGGCGGCGCGCTGTGAACGGCGGCGTTCTCCATTGCGGCGCGTCACGGTTTGGCTGGTGATACGAAAGCCGTTCGCGATCGGCTGCACATCATAATGCCGCCCATCGACAAACAAATCGCGCAAATGCAGTCGATACTGGCTCGGCTTGGATGCGACGATCAGCGTTTGCAAACACGCCGCGCGCGCCGCCCCAACCACCATGCCGACCGGTGGATGTAACCACCACAGTAAATGAAACGGGCGCACGATGCGCCGCATTATTCGGTTGATCATACGATAATCAGTTTTCTTCTTCACCTGACGCGGATGCATCCGCTGACGAGGCTGCATCCGCGAGCGCGGCGCGCATCGACGCGATCACCTGTGCCTGATCGTTCATACCCAACTGACGATAGAGTTTGGCGGCATCGCGCAAATAGCCCAACGCCGCTGTATAGGCGCCCAGATCGGCGCTGATGCCACCGATAGCGCGCAAAAGTTCCGCCTGGCTGTGTTGATCGTTGACGGTGCGCGCCAACACCAGTGTTTCGACATAATGAGACAGCGCTTTTTCGAGCAGTTCGCGGCGCACATCGACGTCGTCACTGGCGCGCGCCAATTTGCCATATAAATTACCGATGACACCGAGCCGCTGTGCGAGTACCGCATGATCACCGAGTTCACGATGTGCCTGTGCCGATTCGATAAATGCGGTGAGTGCCAGTTGATAATCGCCCAAACTGACGCAACTATTGCCCAGATGACCCAGTCGCGCTGCCAAACCACGTTTATCATAGATCATACGCGCGATTTCGATGGCTTGTTGATGTAAGGGAATGGCTTGATCGGGCTGGTCGATATCATCATAGACCAAACCGAGATTACCCAGCCAGATGCCACGCCCACGCCGATCATCGATTTCATGGCTGATCGCCAATGCCTGCGTCAAGTACGAGATTGCATCACCAAAACGCCCAATTTCGCGCATGATGTTGCCGATATTGCCTAACAAGCCTTCTTCGGTCACAAGATCGGAGTCTTCGCGGGCGCTCGCCAGCGCGACCTGAAAACACTCCAACGCGCGCTCACGCTGACCAAGCCGGTAATGAACCAGCGCCAGATTGCCCATGTGTCGCCCTTCGGCGCTGTGGTCACCATCACGGCTGGCACTATTGACCGCTTGTTCAAGCCAATAAATGGCGGTTTGAAAATTCTCGTTCTGCAATGCCAATCGTACCTGGCGCAAGACCTGACTGGGATCGACCATGATGTTCATCCTTTCGCAGCATGATTATAGCGTGTCCGCGCCGTCATCACAGCGTAGGGTAAACGATGCGCGTGCGTGAGGGTGGGGACATGGACGCACGTTTTGATCCTGATACAATGATATTCATGTGATAGGTCTTGCCCCTCCGCTAACCGCCTCCCCCGAATTCGGAGAAGCACGCAGGGGAGACGTTTTCAACACCTTTGAGACCTACCCCAGCACATTGTGATTTGAATTTATAGCTACGGAGCATGTCGCGCATGTCCGATAACGAGCAATTGAACACTGAACTTCCGAACGGCGACCGTGAGCCGTCGATCCACGACGAAGAAACGTCTGAACTTGTTACGATCAGCGACGATGCGGCGGGCAGCGCAAGCGCCGCTTACACCACGCCTGATACAGCGCATGGGAATGAGACGAGCTTCGAGGACGGCGATAGCTTGGCGCCGATTCGGGTGATCGACGCGCATGAAGCGGGTACGGTGCCAATGGACGACGAGGAATTACTTCCGTTCGACGATCCGAAAAAGACGCTGCCGGGCAGCGGCGGTTTTGACCCAAACCCAGATTTTACGCCGGGAACGTATGCCCCACCGCCACCACGTCAGCCCGCGCCGACCAACCCGCACGATGCCAATTACACCGTGCCGCATATCGTACCCTTCGAACATACGATGGTGCATGTGCCAGGGACAACGCAGACTGATCAACCCAAAGCGCCGCAACCCCCGGCGCGCGATAAAAAAGCCGCGCAGTTTCAGCAGAGTTATCGGCAAGCGCCGAATACGCCTGTGCAAGCGGGCGGGCAGGCGACGATCCCGAATATGCCTGCCGCATCGTATGGTGCGCCGAACAACCCGAATCAGCAGTATACGCAGCCATCGCAGCCGCCGGGAAATATTCCGCCGCCACCCGGTTATACGATGCAGGGTCAAGTGCCGCCCAACGTGCTGCCACCCTCGGCGCGCAAACCGCGTCGGGTATTGGGCTGCACGCCGGGATGTCTGGCAGTATTTCTCGGCTTAATCGTGACATTTTGCGGCGGATCAACGCTGGTCGCACTGATTCTGGCGTCTACGCTGGGCGCGCAGCTCGAAACGCGCCTGAACGAACAGCTCGCGCCCATCGACGATTACCAGAATTTTCAAAGCACGTTCTTTTATGACCGCAACGGCGAACTACTGTACGAAGAGTTCACCGAAGGACGCCGCACCAACGTCGATTATGAAGCCTTCCCGCAGGATTTGATCAACGCGACCATCGCCATCGAAGACGACACATTCTTCACCAATCCGGGCTTTGAAGTGCAGGCGACGGCGCGCGCGTTTTTGCAATATGTTGGCTTGGAAGAAGGCGCGAGCGGCGGCAGCACGATCACACAGCAGTTGGTGCGCAATGTCCTGTTCGATTATGCGTATCGCAGCGAACGCAGCATCCAGCGCAAAGTCGAAGAAATTTTGCTGGCGTATCTGCTCAATCAACGCATGAGCAAGCAAGACGTGATGGCGTTGTACCTGAACGAGATTTTTTATGGCAACCGCGCGTACGGCGCGGCGGCGGCGGCACGCACGTTATTCGATAAGCGTGTGCAGGATTTGACACTGGCAGAAGCCGCGTTACTGGCGGGCTTGCCACAAGCGCCATCGGAATACGATCCGTTCAGCGTTGACCCCGAAGTACAGGCGGAGATCGCGGAGCGCTGGCGTCTGGTGCTGGATCGGATGGTATCAGAGCGCATGATCACGTCGGATCAGCGTAACGCGGCGTTGAGCGAAGGCTATACGCTGGTCGTGCCCGATGCGCCGTTTCGAGCGCCCCACTTCACGGTGTATGCACAGGACGAACTGCAAACGCTGCTGATCGATCTGGGTTATTCGCCGGACGAAGTTGCGCGCGGCGGCTTGCGCGTGTACACGACGATTGATTTACGCTTGCAGAATTTGGCGGAACAGGCGGCGCGCACACAGATCAACGGCTTGGGTGGGTTCACGATCACCAACGGCGCAGTCATCGTAACACAGCCGATCACGGGCGAAATCATGGCGATGGTCGGGTCGCTCGATTACGAAAATGACGCCATCGACGGGCGCGTCAACGTGACGATCTCGCCGCGTCAGCCGGGAAGCACGATGAAACCGCTCACGTATGCGGCGGCATTGGAACGCGGCGAAACATTGGGCGACATCATCTGGGATACCGAAACGGTGATTGGCGATTACACGCCTGTCAATTATGACCGCACGTTTCACGGACCTGTCCGCATTCGTACCGCACTGGCGAACAGCTACAACATCCCGGCGGTACAAACCCTGCGACGTGTTGGCGTCGATGGATTGCTTGAATTATCGTCTCGTTTCGGCATTGAAACGTTGGGAAGCGACGCCAGCCGCTACGGGTTATCGCTCACGCTCGGCGGCGGCGAACTGACGCTGCTCGAACTGACGCGCGCGTACAGCGTATTCGGCAATGGCGGCAACTATGTGCCGACCACCGCTATCCTGTGCATCATCGATAACGATAACAATATCCGCTATCAGTACGAAAATGGCTGCACGACGGGCGATATCACCGCACAAACCATCAACGAAACCGGATTTGGAACGCGCGTGCTTGACCCGCGCATCGCCTATATGATCACCGATATTCTGGCGGATAACGCCGCACGGTCGAGCGCGATGGGGTCGAACAGTCCACTTTATACAGGTGGCATTTATACGGCGGTCAAGACCGGAACCACCGACGACTTCCGTGATAACTGGACGGTCGGTTATAACCGCAATCTCGCTGTCGGCGTGTGGGTTGGTAACAGCGACGGTACCCCAATGAGCGCTGGCACGACCGGGTTGACGGGTGCTGCGCCGATCTGGAACGCAGTCGTCAACGGGATTTACAGCACGGGCTTGATCGACGAATTCAGCGTCGAAGGCGGGCGCTTACCCGATCAACTGGACGCGCCGACAGGGATTTCCAGCCGCCGCATTTGCGCGATCAACGCGCTGCGCGAACCCGCGCTCGACTGCACCAGTTCGATCAACGAGTTGTTCATGGATAATCCGGCGGGCGTACCAGACGGTCAAGGCGGGTTAAGCTACCCTGCCGCAGCACAAGCACCGTCCGACCAGCCGCCACCGACGGGCGTATGGCTGCGTGAAGTTGAGCCAAGCATTTACCGCGTGCATGTGCACGCGATTCCCCCGCAAATCGGCGCGGCGCTGATCGTGAATAACCCACAAGGCGGCGCGTCGTTTCCCGCGCCGATCTATTGTCAACTTCCGGTCGAAGCCATACCGCTTGACCCAACCGCGCGCGAGCAGTTATTCATCGCGCCGCCGATCGACTCTGGCGACGCCGCGCGCGCCGAACAGTACGCACGTGCCAACGGTTTCGCCTTCCTGCCAACCATCGCGTGCAACGCCGACCTGATCAACGCGACGGGCGGATCGAACGTGATTACTGCGTTCATCAGCCAACCGACTGCGGGTCAAGTCGTGTTCGCGGATATGCCAATTTTAGGCACCGCATCGTTTACACCGCAGCAAGCGCTGTTTTACAAACTGGAGCTTTCGGGCGGTCAATTTGGCGATGGCAATTGGGTGACGATGGGGACAACGCACAATAATCCGGTCGTCAACGGACAGCTAGAGATTTTGCCAGGGTTATCGCCGGGGAATTACATGCTGCAATTGGCGGTCGTCGGCAACGATGGCAATTATGTACAGCAGCCGTTTCAAGTGCCGTTCAGCGTGCAGTAGGGGGTTTAATGGGGTGAGGGTGGATATTATCTGGAAAGCGCCGTAAAACCCCTGCCTTCAGGCATGGGATATAAGGCGTCGGTCTTATGTTTTTTCTGCTGAAATAGGGTATGATGAAAGGAGGTTAAGGTACGAGACGTAAAAATCCGACCTCGATCATAATCGTGCTTTAATGCAAAACGGATGGGACGCATCCGTGAACGATAACGTAGCGCCTCTGCCAACGCCGTAAGGCGACGGTAAGCGCAAGCGTCGTTCAGAAGCCCCTGCCTTTAGGCATGGGAGCGTCACAGCTCTCCCCCGCCACCTACAGCCGCTTCCCCTCCCTGAAATCAGGGAGGGACGAAAACGAAGTACAAATCGCTTTGCGGCGGGTCACAGGGGGTCGAATTTGAAGGTTAGACCGTCGCCAGCGCCAAATCGAACGTTTTGGCGACGGCGGGATGCGTGACTTGACCGTGCAGCACGTTCAAACCCTTCGCCAAGCCTGGATCACGGTCACAGGCGTCGCGCCAGCCGAGCGCCGCCACTTTCAAGATATACCGCAGAGTCGCGTTGCTCAGCCCGTAGCTCGATGTACGCGGTACCGCGCCGGGCATATTGGCGACGCCATAATGCAGCACGCCATCGACAATATACGTCGGGTCGCTGTGGGTCGTCGCGTGCGTGGTTTCGACACACCCGCCTTGATCGACGGCGACATCGACGATGATGCTGGAGCGCGGCATCAGGCTGAGCATGGGGCGGGTGATGAGTCGCGGCGCGCGCGCGCCTGTGACCAACACGCCGCCGATGACCGCATCCGCCGTATGGATCGAATCGACGATGTTGGCTTCGCTGCTGTACAGCGTCGTCAGTCGCCCGTGCAGCGTGTCACTGAGATAGCGCAGGCGTTCGGTATTCACATCGAGCAGCGTGACCTGTGCGCCCATGCCGAGCGCGATTTGCGCAGCGTTCGCGCCGACCATGCCGCCACCCAATATGACGACATGCGCCGGACGCACGCCAGGAATGCCCCCCATCAAAATCCCACGCCCGCCTTCGGATCGTTGCAGATATTGCGCCGCGATCTGCGTCGCCATGCGTCCGGCAACTTCGCTCATCGGCTGCAACAACGGCAACCGTCCTTCGGTGTCTTCGACAGTTTCATACGCCAGCCCAATGACGCCGCTTGCCAATAATGCGCGCGTCAAGGCTTCGTCGGCGGCTAAATGTAAGTACGTGAATAAAATCAAATCATCGCGCAAAAATCCATATTCGCTCGGCTGTGGTTCTTTGACCTTGACGACCATCGCCGCGCCTTCCCATACCGCTGCCGCTGTCGGCAAAATGTGCGCGCCGACGCTGATATATTCGTCATCGGTGAAGCCGCTGCCCGCGCCCGCGTTGGTTTCGACATGCACTTGATGTCCGGCGCGCACCAATTCACGCGCGCCGCCGGGAGGCAGCGAAACGCGATATTCGTTGTCTTTGACTTCTTTTGGGATGCCTACGATCATGAGAAAAGTGTCCTTTTAGTGAACCCTGCAAGTGACCCTATTCTACATGATGTGTGAAAAAACAAGCACAAATTTGTACAAAGTGTTTGAGATAGTCGATTTATCAGATGCACGGGCTAGTGGGGCAAACGGGCATGGCGCTACCCCTACAGGATATTTGTATCTACCAAATGCGCACTTTTACGTCCGCTTCCATCATTTCCTTTAAGCCGTTCAAATCAGATTCGTAACTGCTCAGGCAAGCCCTCATCCCCCGACCCCTTCTCCCGTTTGCGGGCTGAGGCAGTTACCAAATCACGCAAAAAACAGCCCGATCAACGTGACGAGTGCAAATGCGAGGATGATCACACCTGAAGCACGGTTGATCCACAGCATGATTGTCGGCGTAAAGCGCCCGCGCAGCACCACGACGGCAGTGGTAAGCGTAAACCACCACATCATCGAGCCGATAAAAACGCCCGCAACGATCAACGGCGCACACGCAGCATCGGAAGATAACCCCGCGCCCGCGAAGATCGTGGCAAAAGACAAGATCGTGATCGGATTGGTGATCGTCAGCGCCAGTGCAGAAACATAATCACCGATTCCGCCGCGTGATGCAGCGGTGGCGGCGTGGTCGGCAGGGCGCAAAAAGAATGTCCTGATGCCCAGATACAACAAAAACAGACCGCCGATCAATCGAACCGGGGTTTGCACGCTGATTAACAATGTGGAGAGGGCAGATAAACCGAAGGCGGCGAACGTGGCGTAAATCCCATCGGCGGTGGCGACGCCCGCGCCGCTCAATAACCCGGCGAGTCGTCCGCGTGACAG
>Ga0209591_10001350_pt1 | contig 30778 bp, 26 predicted proteins | sample MAT01_FD_187207 | JGI IMG/M metagenome (GOLD analysis project Ga0209591, IMG submission 187207) | Freshwater microbial communities from Lake Fryxell liftoff mats and glacier meltwater in Antarctica - MAT-01 (SPAdes) (version 2) | ecosystem: Environmental > Aquatic > Freshwater > Ice > Liftoff... | reverse complement strand
TAGCTGTTAAATTGAGATTTTCATCATCTAGATTTGAATGAGATGAATTTGCCATTACAAATCAATAAAATAGATTTTTTAGTATCAGTGGGGTGACAATACTGCTCGGTTTAGAAAATCCACCAACCTAAAATCTTAGTAGAAACGTGAAATCTCGCATTTCCACTAAGATTAACGCTAACAATCCTTAACCGAGCAGTATTCAGTAGGCTGGGCTGTGCTTGCCCATCCTAACTAAAAGAAGAAAGTAGTAAGACTACAAATTAAGGTTTGACAGTACTATTCACTGTCTGAAGTACACGGTTTACCACAGAAGATGGAATTCTGGTGTAGTTGAGGTCATCATTATACTGTTGACCGTCTTTCAATACCCAATTAATCCATTTCTTGATGGCATCAGCTTTAGCAGCATTACCATACTCTTTGTAAACCATCATCCAAGTAAGACCAACAATGGGATAACCCTGTCCTGGATCTCCTACGAAAACGCGGTAGTTGTCTGGGAAACTCACAGTTGACAAAGCTGCATTGGCAGATTGCAAAGAAGGAGCAACAAATTCTCCTTTCTTGTTTTGTACCAGTGCTGATTTTAGGTTATTTTGGACAGCGTAGCCATATTCTACATAACCAATAGAACCAGAAGTACGACCTACTAAGGCAGCTACGCCAGGATTACCTTTGCCTTTGAGGACGTTTGGCAGATTCCATTTAGGAGCAGTGGTAGCTCCAACTCTGCCTTTAAAATAACCATTGATAGCACTCAAGTGGTTAGTGAAAATGAAAGTTGTACCGCTACTATCAGCGCGAACAGCAAATTTAATTGTTTGATTTGGTAGATTTGCACCTGGATTATCAGCTTTGATTTTCGCGTCATTCCAATTGGTAATTTGACCTGAGAAAATTTCTGGTAGTACCTTGCGGGACAATTTGAGTTCACTAACGCCCGGAAGATTGTAAACGACAGAAACAGCACCGCCTGCTGTGGGTACTAAAATTACACCTTTCTTGACTTTAGCGATTTCATCATCTTTCATCGCAGCATCACTACCACCAAAGTCAACGGTTCCAGCAATAATTTGACGAATACCGCCACCGCTACCAATTGCTTGGTAGTTAATTCTCATGTCTGGATATTTCTTTCTAACTTCACGAGCATAGCGTTCGTAAAGAGGAGCCGGAAAGGTTGCTCCCGCACCGTTCAGCGTTTGAGCTTGGGCGATCGCACTAAAAAATGGAGTAAGTGCAATAGAAGCTGTCACTACTGAAGTAGCAACGACACGATTCAAGATGGTGGTCGAAAAAATCATGTTACCTCAGATTAAAGGAATATTTTTCTGCTGTAATTACAGCGTTAATATAAGCTACATTTTTTATGGTTAAACATGAATTAACGAAAGATTAAGATATGTTTAATTTTTACTTATTGAGATTTGATTTACTAGATTAATTTAGTAAAAATATGCTGATGAAAAATTTCAGTTGAATTTAAATAATTAATAGTTAAGTTCTGACTGCCGAAGTCTTAATTGAAAAGCATTTACCTTATTTTAAAATATTTTTTCAATTTACCAATCCGCTGTTACCTAAATTTTTTCATGTTTGCTTGCGACTACAATACAGCACCAAAAGTACAAACAGTCCCATTCCTGCCAAATATTTAATTGCATCGGGGACGCTGGGGTTAGGAGAAAAAAAGCCTTCGATCGCACCAGCAATAATCAACATTGGTACAATCCCAAATACTAGCTGCACTGCTTGAGAACCATAGAACTTTAGTGCATCCCCACGGCGATATTTACCAGGAAATAAAATTGCTCTTGCTAATAAAAATCCCGCACCTCCAGCAAAAAAGATCGCAGGTAATTCCAAAGAACCATGCGGAAAAACAAACGCCCAAAAAGGATAAGCTAAATTATTTTGACCGACCAAAGTACCAACAGCACCAATCAATAAACCATTGAATACCATCAAATAAGCAGTGTATGCCCCGGCGGTGATGCCACCAGCAACAGCCCCAAAAGATACCGATAGGTTATTGATCATGATACCGCTAGATGCTAAAGGTTCAACGCCGACAATTGACCCCATCCATAATTTATGCTCATCTCGCACCTTAGTAATCAAGTTTTCAGGTACTATCAACGACATAAAACTGGGATTTTGCCAGGAATACCACCAAGCCACTAGTGCGCCCAGTAGAAACAGCATCGTCGCAGCAGCAATATATGCAAATGTTTTCTGAACTACAGATGGTAATCCCCAACGATAAAATTCTAGAATTGCCTGCCATTCCTGTCGCCGCGAACCTTGATAAATCTGCGTATAGGCACGAGTTGTTAAAGATTGTAAACTTTGGATCAAAGTATTTCCGATTTGTTGCGTGCGCGCACGAGCCAAATCTGCCGCTACTGAACGATATAAGCTCGCTAACTCTCTAATTTCTGCTGCCCGTAAGGATTTTAACCCTTTTTTTTCTATCTGCCTTAATAGGGCATCCAAACGCTGCCAATTTGGTTCTCGTCGCGCAATCCAACGTTGAATATTCATGAATTTTGGGAACACTGAATTTAACTTAGCTTAAGATAGCCTCAAATTCATCTGCGTAATTTCAAGGGAAATTTGGCATTATGTCTGAAAATTTTGGATCTCCCGGTCAGATGCAACCACTGAGTATCGGTAACGTTGTCAGTGCTGCGGTGCAATTGTATCGTTCTCATCTAAAGACTTATCTTATTCTGGCTGCGATCGCTCACTTGTGGGTTCTAGTTCCGATTTATGGCTGGGCAAAATATGCAGCCATTTCTGGACTAATTTCACGCTTGGCTTTTGGAGAATTGATTTACAAACCTGAAGGTGTTAAAACTGCCAGTAGCCATATTAATCCACGTCTTTGGTCATTTTTAAGAGTTGGCTTTCAGGTAGGTATATCTTTGCTTGTAATTTATTTGGGACTAGCGATCGTGGGCGGTGTGCTAGCTGGCTTGATCGGAGTAGCATTAGGAGGGATATTAGGCGCTTCAGGCGTTATAGTCGCAACCACATTGGCAATAATTGTAATGGTAGCTATTGTATTGTTGGGAATAACCTGGTTCTATTCTCGTTGGATAGTAGCTGAAGTACCCCTAGCAGTTGAAGAAAATACAAATGGTGGCGAAAGTGTTGCCAGAAGTTGGGAGTTAACCAAAGCCTCAGTATTTCGCATTCAGGGCATTGTTTTAGTTTCTTTTATCGTTACACTACCGTTGGTATTTGTATTAAACTATATACCTAGCTTATTCCTCTTAAAGCTTGAGCCAGGTTCCGCTATCTACTCAATTGTGTATTTTATTTCTTTGATTGGAAGCTTAATAGGTGGAATTTTAGTCATGCCATTCTGGCAAGCACTAAAAGCTGTTCTATACTTAGACTTGCGTAGTCGGCGTGAAGGGCTAGGTTTGCAATTACGAGAACCTCCCTCGCCAGATTTTCGTTAACTCAACACCTTAATTCAACTCAATTAATTTTGAATTATTTAAAATATGCGCTTTTTTAATCGCATCACATTCCAGACTCCAGAAAGTGTGGAGCTGGAATTCACTTTAGCAGGAATCGGTAATCGAGCTTTGGCGCTGTTGATTGACTATACAGTTTTGACTCTAACCTTGCTTGTATTTTTCCTTACCTGGACTGTCTTTTCTACTCAACTGTTTAATTTTTTTGAGGACTTGATTACAAATGCTCAGAATTTAGGACTTTGGTTAATAGCAATTTTCTTTCTAATCGCCTTTGCAATTTACATCGGCTATTTTGTATTTTTTGAAACCTTATGGTTTGGGCAAACTCCTGGTAAACGCATTACTAAAATTCGCGTAGTTCGAGATGATGGTAGACTTATTGGGCTACAACAAGCAACGCTACGTGCCTTACTGCGTCCCTTTGATGAGATTTTGTTTATTGGCGCTTTTTTAATTATGTTAGGTCGTCGAGAAAAGCGTCTAGGTGATTTGGCTGCTGGCACAATTGTAATTCAAGCCCAAACACATTCTGCTGCATCAAGAATATTAACAATTTCCGAACAGGCAAAAGTACTTCATCAGCAGTTAATCGAAATTGCCGATTTATCACCCTTGTTACCTGACGATTTTGCTATTATTCGTGAGTATTTGCAGCGACGTGGCGCAATGTCACCAAAGGCAAGAGCCTTATTAGCTCTAAAGTTAGCCCAGCAGGTTCAAACTATTATTAATTTAGAGAAGTTGCCGGAAGCTGTTACATCTGATATTTTTTTAGAAGCAATTTACCTCGGCTATCAACAGCCGGAATTTTAGGCTGGAGATTTTATTTAGAGCATTGACAAAAAGCTAGGTTTACCTGGAAGAAAAAATTATAGATTTATCTTTGAGCTTATTTTCTCCCTTTTCTCATAGATTATTTTTTTCAAATGAGTAGTCAGTGGTCAGTGAGTGGAAACTACTGACTACTAACTACTAACTAATTACTTAAAAATTTAAACTCGGCCAGTCCGCTTCACGATAATAGCGGGTCATGTCATCAAACTTTCGTAATTCGACACGATTAATCACAAATTCTGGCAAGTTCAACAGCCATTGTTGATTCAACTGAGAAAGCATCGTGCTGAAGCTTATACGGTCTAAATCAGATGAAACCTCCCCAAAATAGGCTAATGTAACATGGGCTGTGAAGTGATAATGCTGCTCAATACCCAAGGCAATTAACTTAGGGCTTTGATAAATTGTTCGGCGAAATTTAATAATTTCCTCGTAGCAGCGTTCATCCTGGGGTACTAAACAAACGGCTACAGCTCTTGGCATCAGTATCAGTCCCAGCATTTGCCATTGAATAGGATGAGTCCTGTCTGTCATCAATTGTTGATATTGCTGAAACACTTCGGCTAAACAAGAGTGTAACTCCTCGTCAAATTTGGGATTTTTTTCGCAAATGTCAAGGTAAGCACTGTCCCAAATTAAATCCGCTAAAGTCAGATGGAAGCTCCCAGGAGGTAGAGGCACAATCAAATCACGGCTTACAGGCAACTGCAAAAGTTGCTGCTGGTAAGTCTGTAATTTGGCATAGAAAGCAGAGTTTTGTGATTCTTCTGCGGCTGGCGGAGTAATTAGGGTGTAGCCGGGAAAGGACGCTGGTTGTCTCAACCCAGAATGGGGCTGAAATTTAGAAGATTCCTGAATATGCTGAACTTGGAATCTATAGGATTCTGGTAGCGTCAATCGTGCTAACCGATTTAAGTAAGTTTGATAGTTGTCGTCCAATCTTTATAGCCTCATGCTCTCACTTGATAGATTTTAGGGAAAATTACCTTGATTAACAGAATGATTTCAAAAGTATTTAGTTTTTGGGTGTGATGATTGAGGAGTAGAGACGCGATTAATCGCGTCTGTACAGGAGTTATAAGAATTCTTCCCCCATGCCCCATGAGGTTTATCTATGCCAATCTATGTTTACTGGGGTGAAGATGATTTTGCCATAGAAAAAGCGATCGCTATGCTGCGCGATCGCATCCTCGATCCTCTATGGATTAGTTTTAACTACACTTCATTCCCCCCAGATCAAGCTGATGCTGTGATCCAAGGGTTAAATCAAGTCATGACACCCACTTTTGGCGCTGGTGGGCGTTTGGTATGGCTGATAAATACTACCCTCGGCCAGCACTGTCCAGAGAATGTGTTAGGAGAATTGGGGCGATCGCTTTCTGTGATTCCCGAAAACTCATTTTTATTGCTCACCAGCCGTAACAAACCAGATGAACGCCTCAAATCTACAAAATTGTTAAAACAGTTTGCCACTGAGTTCCGAGAATTTCCCCTTATTCCCCCTTGGAAAACAGAATTGCTGGTGCAATCTGTTAATCAAGCTTCTCAGGTTGTGGGCGTTAAACTCAGTGCCAAGGCTGCCCACTTGTTGGCAGAATCCGTAGGGAATGATACACGACTCCTCTACAATGAGTTAGAGAAATTGCGGCTATATGCTCAAGGTAATAATAAGCCTTTAGATGTAGATACTGTTACTAAGTTAGTCAGAAATACTACCCAAAATAGCTTACAATTAGCAGCAGCAATCAGAACAGGAGACACGGCTAAAGCTTTGACAACTTTGGCAGATATAATCAATGCTTCCGAGCCGGGATTACGGATAGTTGCTACATTAATTGGACAATTTCGCACCTGGCTCTGGGTGAAGATTATGATAGAAAGTGGGGAACGCAATCAACAAGCGATCGCTCAAGCTGCTGATATAGGGAACCCTAAAAGGATCTATTTCTTACAGCAAGAAATCAAGCTTCTTTCTTTGAAACAGTTAATCTCTTGCTTACCCTTACTACTGGAGTTAGAAGTGAGCCTCAAGCAAGGAGCATCAGAAATGTCAACACTCCAGACTAAAGTAATCGAACTTTGTCAAGTATGCCAAAGAAGTTAACAATCAAATTTGAAGAATTCAGAAGCCAGAATGGGCTAATCGCCCCGCTATCGCTAACAGGAATCAGAATCAAGACGCTCTCTACGAGACGCTGCGCGTAGCTTGCTTCCCTGTAAGGGTAAATAAACTCGCTATCCGCTAATTGTACAGAATACCCAACTGAATTCTGACTCCTGACTCCTGAATTCTGTTTGATAAAAGCTTAATGTATTGACAAGTTACTGGAACTTCCACCTCAGAAAGTAATTCAAAGTTCTTATAATATTCCTGATTAGTTCTGTATCACATACTCTATGAAGAAAATTTCCGATTTAGTTTACCAACCTAGCCGAAACCGAATCCTTTCCCAATCAGTGTTTTTCGGCGTTATAGCTACTGCTAGCGTGATTTGCCATGTTTTTTCAGGCAGTTCAAAAGCTAACGCTCAAACTCCACCACCACCAGTTAATAATACTGAAATTAACAGCTACGCTCAAGCCGTGCTAGCGATGGAACCAGCACGTCAAAATGCTTTTGAAGAAATTAAAAAACTTATTAGCAATGGAGAAATTCCCAAGATTGTTTGTAATGATTCTAACAGCATTAATGGTCTTCCAAAGAAGGCTCAAGATATCGCCGTCGAATATTGTACCCGCGCTCAAAAAATTGTTGAAGATAATGGTTTGAGCTTTGACCAGTTCAACAAAATTACTATAGAACTACAAAATAACAATGTCTTAAAACGGCAGGTTTACAATACCTTATTACGCTTGCAAAAAACTCCTGAGCCTCGGTAGTTAAAACTTGCATAAAAACTAAAGACGATCGCATTAAAAATATACATAATGAATACTTGAACAATGCAAGTATTTACCAACTACGTTTAGTAATTGGTAAATACTTAGAGTTTTAGATAAATTTTGATATCACGAAAAAAGCACATTGAGCAATGCCCAATGCCCTATTCTCCATTTTCTCTAAATGCGTCCCACAAGGCTGGCGACTACTGTAGCTAACTCAGCTGGCTCAATAGGTTTAGGTAAATGTAGCTGATAACCTTCTTGTATAGCTCGCATTCGATCCTCTGCCCTAGCGTAAGCTGTCAACGCGGCTGCGGGAATATTTCCCCCTAGTTCTGGTGGTTGCGATCGCAGTTTGCTGATCCAAGAGTAACCATCCTCTTGGGGCATACCGATATCGCTGACTAAAACATCTGGTTTCCACTGGGTAATTACCTGTAATGCTTCTTGAACTGATGCTACAGCCTGAACTTCGGCTTGGTATTGTTCGAGGACTGTGGTAATGAATTCACGCGCATCAGCTTGGTCATCTACAACCAGCACTCGCACGCCAAGGAGGGAAGGCGGGAGGATGGGAGAATAGGAGAAGGGGGGAGGGGGAGAGGTGAGACTGTTCACAAGTGGTAGCTTGACTGTAAATATTGCTCCTTGGTCTTCACCCTGACTATTTACCTGGACAGTACCGCCATGTAATTCTACTAAATGACGCACGATCGCTAATCCTAATCCTAATCCGCCATAGGGTCTAGTGCTAGAACTATCAGCTTGACGAAAGCGGTCAAAGACGTAAGGGAGAAAGTCACGACTGATACCAATGCCTGTATCAATCACCTGAATTTGAGCATATTTATCCGTTGTCTGTTGTTTTTCTTGACCAGTAACTACTGACAATTGCACCTCTACCCGTCCTCCTGCGGGTGTGAATTTAATCGCATTGGATAGCAGATTCCAGATGATTTGCTGCAAGCGCTCAAAATCTCCAGAAACTAAGAATTGAGAATTTTCGCCAAGCTTGCTGTCTTCTGAGTGTTGACTGGTTTGGGATTGTGTTTCTAGAAATTCTAGATTTTCGCTGTTGATGCCTAATGTTAAATCTGAATTTGGCGCGAAAGTGGCCACGGGGAGTATCCCCGGTCGCGCATTTCGCGCAAATGTTACCACGGGGAGTATCCCTGGTGGCGCATTTGGCGTTTTTTCTGAGGGAATGAGGGAAAACCTCAAATCGATGGCTTGGGCGGCTAAACTAACAGTCTTAATCGCTGACTCAATTATCGGAACCAAATTGCAAGTATGGACATTGAGGCGTAACTTACCTCTAATCATCCGCGATATATCCAGCAAATCTTCAATTAGCTGGGTTTGCGCCTTTGCATTGCGCTCAATTGTCTCCGTAGCTCTAGCGATTTGGATTGCACTGAGCTTGCTTCGTTGGAGTAATTGCGCCCAGCCAAGAATGGCATTGAGGGGCGATCGCAACTCGTGAGATAATATCCCCAGAAACTCATCCTTCATCCGGTTGGCTTCTTGCAACTGTTCAGTTTGTTGTTGCAAAGAAGCAATTAAACTAGCTCGTTCCATTGCGATCGCTATTTGGTCGCATACTGCTTGCATCATCCCCTTTTGATTGTCGGTGAAGCTTGACCGAGTGCGGCTGCCAAAAGAAAGAGTACCTAAGAGTCGTCCTTGGGCGATCAATGGGTAGGCATAATAAGCAGTAATATCTAAAGAGCGAATCAATTCTGTTTTCGGGTCAGTTGATTGCTGCACATTCTCTACAGCTACTGCACAACGCTCCTGGGCTACAGTACCGGAAACCGCTTCACCAAATGCCAAACATTTAATTTCCTTTGCTAATTCCTGAGAAATGCCACTGTAAGACTCTAGCTGTATTACTTGAGACTTATCCTCAACCAAATAGTTAAAGTAAACATCTAAAGCAATTTGCTGTGAAAGTTTTTGGTAGACGCTATCGATTAATACCGCTGGTTGCTGGCTCGATAGTAAATCGTTAGATGTGTCGAATAATAGCTTTAGCCTTTTGTAACCTAACGAGAGGGCTTTTTCTATCTGCTTAAGTTTGCTAATCTCTTGGAATACCAAGATGCAGGTAGCCGGATGACCGTGCATTGCTGGCAGGGTATCAGCAAATATTAGTAGAGAGCGTACACCAGAGCTAGTGTGCCAGTCTACCTCCAATCCATTCAGGCGTTCCCCAAGGGCAACCCGCACTCCGGGCATTTGCTCATTGGGAATGCGATCGCCAGCCGCATCTGTATAGTGGTAAACTGTGTGATAATCTCCGGCTGGTACACCTTTGGGAAATTCGCCTCCAGCTAATTCGTCAGCAGAACGATTGGCAAAAGTTACCCGCGCCGTTCCTGGTTCGATAAACAGCAACGGCCTCGGCATCAGATTTAACACATCCTCCAGCCATTTTTGCTGATTTAGGAGTACTTCCTCTGCCTGTTTGCGGTCCGTAATGTACTGCATCGAGAGTTCCTCTGCTGACAGTTCCCTTCCCTGGCGGTAGATTTTAAAGTTTGTTGGTCTTTCGTCCAAGGGAGCGTTGAGGGAGGCATTTGTATCTGAGGATATTCCTAACTGCTTGGCAAAAGCAGGGTTAACTTTGATATTTTGGCATTCTGGATCTTCGGCAATGCCAACTCCAATCGGAATTACTTCCAACAAAGTTTGTAACTCAGTAATCCGGCGCTGTAGATCCTTGTTTAGTTGTAATATTTTTTCCTTGTCCTGCTCTTGCTCACTGATGTTACAAGTCACATTTGCTAAGGCAATTGGCTGATCTGTGTTGTAACTCTCCAGTTTACCTTCGTAGGTTCTCAGTGCTTCTTGGGCGCAGTCGCGTTCATGGCTAAGGCGTTCAATAACCGCCGCACTTTGCCAAATCAAAACAGTAAAAATTACAATTATGACGATCGCAAACACCGATACTGCAAACGCCGGATCGTATTGTCCTGCCCGTTGACCTTCAACAATTATCCATCCTAATATAAAAGGTATTGCGATCGCCGCAATCAACAAATGACGTGCAAATAAGCCGCCGTTATCACTTGTAACTATTTTCATTAACCCCTGTTCTGCCCGCGCCCACAGAAGTCCTATACTTAGTAAGAGGAACAACAGCGCTGTGTGTAACGCCATTGATGTTGTATGAGGGGCAAGTCCATAGAGAACTTTTACTTTGTAGGCATAGCCCATGAGCGCCTGAAAGGAAATCAAAGTAGTGATCAAAGTGATGATCTGAGCATACCAATAACTGTGGTGGGTTTTTGGATGAATCAGAAGTTGTAGGGTAACGCTGATAAGTATAAAGTTCAGTGCTGTGTTCACCCCCATTCGCCCCGGATGCGATGTCACTATACTAGTTGGCGAAGCACGAAACACCAGATCGTCAATACCGAAATTCCAGCCAAATAAATATTGAGAGAGTGTAAGCGCTGCAATTGTAGTAACCGCTACTGCACAGACTTTAGAGATTAGAAGAGCGGGGAAGTGGGGGAATAATTTTGAATCGTTTTCCCCTGTTCCCTCTTTCCCTTTTATAAATAGCCATAGCGACACACCACACAGCACAAAACACAGCGCTGTGTTAACTTTCATGGTGGCAGGACTATCAGGCAAACCGCGTTTGAGAACTTCAATGCCAAGCCCCCAGCCAATTAGTACTAAGCTACCAACAAAAACAGCGATCGCACTTGCAACTTTTGCCACAAGTGAATTTGCCGGGATTTTAAATCTATCTTGCAGCTGCAAGCGGTTAACATTTAACATGGAGTGTTTTCTAACCGCATCTATCTAACGTAGTAAACTTCCGTATTTATTACGGGTTAGTCATTTCTACTTCTTGTATTTTATGCTACTCATTTACTTGACTTTCATCTATCCCTATACATATTTTTTTTTGCACAATTTAGAGTAAGAGTAATCCAAGTAAAAAAATGCTTGATTGTGATTGCGAAGGTCGCGTACTCATTGACTGCTCCCGTTACAAGGTAGACTGTTCCCGTTGCAACAGATACCGCTCCCGTTACAACAGATACCGCTCCCGTTACAACAGATACCGCTCCCGTTACAACAGATACCGTTCCCGTTACAACAGATACCGCTCCCGTTACAACAGATACCGCTCCCGTTACAAGGTAGACTGCTCCCATTACAACAGATACCGCTCCCGCTGCAAGGTAGACTGCTCCCATTACAACAGATACCGCTCCCGCTGCAAGGTAGACTGCTCCCGTTAGAGTAATCCAAGTAAAGTTGCATCGACCCCTGCGGCTTATACCGTTTCCCAAAAAACTTATACAACAGGACTTACGCAAACAATAACCAAAACCCTTATTTTCAGGTAGAGGCAATTCATGAACATTGGTGTCAACTTAAGCTAGGAATAGCTTAGGAATGTGGATTAAATAAAGTGCACAAGTAGGGTGTGTTAGCGGAGCGTAACGCACCATTCCAAGTTAAATAAGAATTGCACGTTATTAAATTTGCGTTCCTTAACTGTTGGCTTCATCACCCACCTTGAACTAAAGTTCAAGGCTAACAGCTAAAGTCTACTGAAGTAGACTAGAGATTTTTGGAGGTATTTAGTCATCTTCAGATGACTTGTGCTATTAGCAAGGAACACTTTTCTCGCCGAACGCACACACGAATCTGCTCTGTTTCAATTTCTACCGTAGCTTCAGTTTCCTGTACTGTAAAAGGTGTTGTTGCCCATTCTGCATCATCCAGCGTCACAGCCCAAGAGCGGCGCGGCATAAATTCCCCAGTTGGTGCAAAACGGACGCGGATTAAATGGGGAGCAAGTACGCTGATGGTGAGGCGGGAGTCGCCGCAGTCAAAATTGATCGCGTTATGATCACAAGCTACGGCTTTGACATTGCTAACAGTTGTCCAAGGTTGGTTAGTAGTGGGTAGTTTTCTAAAATATTGCGGCATATCAGTTATTAAGCACGTTAACACCTGTCCGCATTCATGATTACAGACTTAATCAGCCTCAAACTCTTTCTTTTGCTAGAAGTTGAGTAAAAAATTAGGAGATATTTTTTAGCAAAATACGGTTTATGTGAGTTGGCGTTATAAAACAATTGTTGACCTGATAAAGTTTGCTAATATTAAGATGTTATTGAAAAAAATGATATTAATGTTGTATACTTACATGGTTTTGGCGATAAAAGTTAAGATGTAAAACGTTTTAATAAGTTGATTTTTATTTTGTATAAATCTAGTGAATAAAATAGAAAAGACCTTTGCACTGACAACACCGCTATATTATGTAAATGATGTCCCCCATATAGGCAGTGCTTATACGACGATCGCAGCAGATGTAGTAGCGCGATTTCACAGGCTGCTGGGGCATCAAGTATTGTTGATTACAGGTACAGATGAACATGGGCAAAAAATTCAGCGCTCGGCAGAAAGTTTAGGGAAAGCACCACAAGATTTTTGCGATGAAATTGTCCCTAGCTTCGTGAGTTTGTGGCAGTTACTAGACATTCAATACGATCGCTTTAGTCGGACTACTGCACCTCGTCATGAAGCGATCGTTAAAGAATTCTTTGAGCGAGTATGGGAATCTGGTGATATCTACCAAGGGCAACAAAAAGGCTGGTACTGCGTATCCTGTGAAGAATTCAAAGAAGAACGGGAACTGCTAGAAGGAAACCGTTGCCCGATTCACACTAATAAAGAAGTCGAGTGGCGAGACGAGCAAAACTACTTTTTCCGCTTATCCAAATATCAAAATAAGCTAACAGAATTTTACCAATCTAGACCCGATTTTATTCAACCAGAAAGTCGGCGTAACGAAGTTATCAGCTTTGTTAATCAAGGACTACAAGACTTTTCAATTTCACGGGTAAATGTAGATTGGGGTTTTCCAGTACCAGTTGATCCTAAGCACACCCTTTATGTCTGGTTTGATGCCCTCCTCGGTTATGTAACGGCATTGCTAGAACCAGATGCAGAACCGACTTTAGCAAATGCCTTAGCAACATGGTGGCCGATTAACTTGCATCTAATAGGTAAAGATATTCTGCGCTTCCATGCAATTTACTGGCCAGCAATGCTGTTGTCGGCTGGTTTACCCTTGCCAGAGCGAGTATTTGGCCATGGCTTTTTGACTAAAGATGGCCTGAAGATGGGTAAAAGTCTGGGTAACACCCTTGATCCTGTAGCGTTAGTTCAGCGCTATGGTAGTGATGCCGTTCGTTATTACTTCCTTAAGGAAATCGAATTTGGCAGGGATGGAGATTTTAATGAGGTTAGGTTCATTAATGTTCTGAACGCAGATTTGGCAAATGATTTAGGTAATTTGCTTAATCGTACCTTGAACATGGTGAAGAAATACTGTGCTGAGAATAATGTACCATCAATCGGCAATGAAGGAATTCCTGACGAAAATCCTTTGAAAGCAATTGGTTTACCTCTAGGGGAAAAGGTAAAACAAGCATACCAGGAGCTAGCTTTCAATCAAGCTTGCGAAGTCATCCTTTTGCTGGTACAAGCTAGTAATAAGTTTATTGATGAACAAGCTCCTTGGTCATTATATAAACAGGGACAGCAGGAATCGGTGGAAAAAGTTCTCTACGCAGTTCTAGAATCAGTGAGACTTGCAGCCTATCTGCTATCTCCTATTATCCCAAACATCAGTAGCGATATTTATCAACAGCTTGGCTTTGACATAAACTTTAACGATCAAATCCAAAGTTCAGCGATCGCTCCTTTTGCCATCCATGCGACTTGGGGGATACTATCTAGTAAACAACAGTTGGGTACACCCCAACCGATTTTTAAGCGAATAGAACATCTAAAAAACGATTAGTCCTGATTAAACTCTGATTTTGTGCAATTTCTTATTTTCTCAAAAAATTTATCGGGGCTTACTTTAATTAGCCCCGGAACATTATCATAAGCCGCTGTGACTAGAATCTAAAAGTTGGTAATTTGTAGCAAAAATAACAGGAATAAAAATTGAGGTATGACAATGATGTTGAATAATTTGGAAAACGATTCAATATTTACGCCAGAACAAGTTTTAGAAAATCGGGGCAGGGTCGCCATATTTATTGATGGATCAAATCTATTTTACGCTGCACTGCAACTAGGTATTGAAATCGATTACACGAAGTTGTTATTTCGATTAACTGGAGGTTCTAGACTACTGCGTTCTTTTTTCTATACTGGCGTAGATCGGACAAACGAGAAGCAACAGGGGTTTTTGCTGTGGATGCGTCGCAATGGCTATCGAGTCATTGCGAAGGATTTGGTACAGCTACCAGATGGCTCCAAAAAAGCTAATTTGGATGTAGAAATAGCAGTAGATATGATGGCATTAGTTGATTCTTATGATACCGCAGTTTTAGTTAGCGGTGATGGGGATTTGGCTTATGCGGTAAATTCAGTGAGCTATCGCGGCGTGCGGGTAGAAGTGGTGAGTTTGCGTTCGATGACTAGCGACAGCTTAATTAATGTAAGCGATCGCTACATTGATTTAGAAGCCATCAAAGAGGATATTCAAAAAACCCCTCGCCAAAGCTATCCATACCGTCCGTTATCTGGAATCGGTTTTTTGGAAGACAATAGATCTGGTGATGGACACTTAGAAATCCAAGAATGAATTATAAGTTTAATCTCAAGGGCAAAAGGAAGAAGTTTCTTCCCACACTCTCTTCTTTGTTTCTTTTACCTTTGACTTTTTTCTTGCTAACTGCTTTAGTTAGCTGCGGGGGCAAATCCCCCCCAGCTTCTCAACAAAATACTGCGGGTTCATCTAACCAAGATAGCAATTTGACTTTCTTTGATGTCACCCTAGAACAAGCAGATGAAATGGGAAGACCGATTTGGAAAGTTCAAGCTAAAACCGCAAAATACACCAAAGAAAAACAAATTGGTCAAGCTGAAAGTCCTTATGGTGAACTGTACCAAGATGGCAAAGTGGTTTACCAAATCAAGGCAGATGTAGCAGACATTGAACAAGATGGAAAGCAGTTGTTTCTTAAAGGTAAGATATTTGCCACAGATCCTAGTAATGGAATTGTGTTGCAAGGTAATGAATTAGAATGGCGACCCCAAGAAGATTTGTTGATTATCCGCAACCAAATCAACGGTACTCATAAACAACTACAAGCAGTGGCGCAAGAAGCACGAGTCAAAACCCGCGAACAGCGCATGGAATTTTCTGGAGGGGTAATAGCAAATTCGGCTGATCCCCAGTTGCAAGTACGAACTGAGCATTTAATCTGGAAAATCAAAGAGGAAAAGCTGATTGGCGATCGCCCCATCCAAATTGATCGCTACAAAAATAATAAAATTAGCGATCGGGGCAAAGGAAATGCTGCCGAAGTCAACTTAAAAACGAAAATTGCCACTATCCAAAAAAATGCTCAACTAGAATTACTAGACCCACCATTACAAATAGCTAGTAACTCTATGACTTGGAACATGAATACCGAAACTGTCACAACAAACTCGCCTACACGTATGTTCCAGCGTGTCGAAAATGTCACTGTGACAGCCAATCAAGGGGAAATGAAAATACCGCAAAAAACGGTTTATTTAACAGGTAACGTCAACGCTGTTGGGCAGCGTCGCCAATCTCTCAGATCCAATACACTAACTTGGTATCTAGACAATAAGTTAGTTGAGGCTCAGGGAAATGTAGTTTATCGGCAACTTGATCCCCCGTTAAACTTTGCAGGTGAAACAGCCGTTGGTAATTTGCAAACAGAAAATATTGTTGTCAAAGGTGGTAGTTCTAGCGGTAGAGTAGTGACGGAGATTATTCCCCAAGAAAAAGTTAATCGCCAGTAGAGACGGCGATTTATCGCGTCTCTACCAAGGATTAGAGAATTTGCAGAACAACTAGAGTCATGTCATCAGTGTTTTGCTTCTCAGAACCAATGAATTGCTGAACTTGGTCAAAAAGATAATCCACAATCTCCTCTGGCCTATTGCAGTACTTACAAGCAGTATTAAAGCTAGTGACAAAGTTATCTTCATCGAAGCGATCGCCACTAGCGGCAGCGGCATCGGTCAAGCCATCTGTATAGTAAATAATTGTATCCCCAGGCTCCAACTGTACCTGGGCATCTTCATATTGGCTGTTAGCATCCAAACCGATTAACATTCCTAAAGTATCTAAACGGCTAACAGTTTTCGTGGCTGCGTGCCACCACAAAGGAGGATTGTGGGCTGCATTGCTATAAGATAAAATTCGGTTATAGGGATTATATTCTGAGTAAAATAGCGTTACAAAGCGGTGGGAATTTTCTAAATCCGCATACATAACACGATTTAAGTTTTGCAGAATCCCGGCTGGGGAATTACCATGTAGCACTTCTCCCCGGAGCATTCCCCGCATCATCGTCATAATCAGCCCGGCGGGGACACCTTTGCCCATAACATCCCCAATAACCAAACCCCAGCGACCAGTTTCCACACTGTCTTTAGTGTTTGGCTGAATCTGATTATGATTAGTGGCGATAAAGTCGTAATAATCTCCCCCCACCCGATTAGCAGGTTTACAACGTGCTGCAAGGACTACACCAGGGATTGCGGGACATTGACGTGGTAGAAGTCGCCGTTGGATTTCTGCGCCAATTTCTAGTTCTTGGTCTAGGCGTTCTTTTTTTCTTAGTTCTACGCCTAGTTCATCGTTTTCGATCGCTACTGCTGTTTGGTCTGCCACTAACCTAACTAATTTTTGCCTAGTTTCTGTCCAACTATATTCTGGATCGCGGCTCAAGACGTAGAGCCATCCCCGTTCTGTATGCTTCACCAGAATCGCCGTACCAAAGATTTGCACATCTGGCCCCAGATAGCGATGCATTTGGTCATCCAAAATCCCCGTAGCATTTGCTAAAGGCGCAGCATTGGGTACAAGCGTGATTTGACTGCTGGCTATTTCTAGCGCTTTGCGGATATTCTTTCGCTGGCGACTATCTTGCCAATGTAGCTGTTCTAACCTGACTTGACCATTAGGTTTGTAGAGAAACAGGGCGCTGCCATCTGCGTCTGTTACTCTCGTTGCCATCAGTGGGATCAGTTCCAAAAACTGATTCAAATTATTGAAGCTTCTGAGGGCAAATCCTAAAGAACTTAGCAAATCTTGAATTTTATTCTGTTCCCGGTGCAACCTTGCCACGAGTTCTTTCAGCGCCACGACTGGTGTAACATCCGTTGCAGCACTACTATTGTTGTCAATGGGTTGAGAGGGCAGTTGAGACACAGGCACAGGTACTATTGCATTTTAAATTAGCAGATTTCAGATTACTTATAATCTTTTGGCTTTGGCATTGCTAAACCATAATTAGACAAGACTTGTCGCTTTAGCAAGAGTATAAAGACGTAACAGGGAAATTTTATAAGTATTTTATTTGCTTATTGCATTCCTGATTGAATATTAAGAATTTCCAGTCATGTATTTCTCATCAAAACCTAACCCGTAAAAATCACTAGTTTCGGTAATAGTTCAGAAAACATTTGATTTTTCATAACTTAATTCCCAAAGCATATCTCTAAATTCATAAAAATACTTTATTAAAAGAATAATTCATGACGTTTTTAGAGTGACTCTTTGGCCAGAGGCAACTAGGAAACTAAAAGTCTTTTGAGTGAAAACCTTTAGAAGCGCTCAAATCGAGCCTGGGTTTGGTAAAAAACAGACTTGCACTCATTCCCAAATCTGAGAATTTGTAAATTAAGTCTGTAAATATTTAATTTGTATACCATAATTGCCGGGATAATCGCCAAAATTGAGCTTTTCCATTTTTAATTTCTCATCTTACGAATTTTGAGTTGCTGAAGAAAGATGCAAAAATTTAACCCATTGAAACGGGATAAAAGTGTTTGAAAAGTATTGGGCGAGTAGCGATTTTTACTCGTTAGGGCTAGGATATTTTTACTTGCTTTTAGTAAAGGCTTCAACCTTTACTACAAACCTTTAATTATTCACGCCCACCTACTTAGTACAACAGCGGAAATAAACCAACCATTGCAAATCAATATAACGCTTGCGGTATGGGAATTCCGAATTTCGCACAGTCGTACTATCCACTTAAGAGCGCCTCGACAAATTCATAGCTAGAAAAGGGGCGCAAGTCTTCAATTCCTTCGCCAGCACCAATAAAGCGAATCGGTAAACCTAGCTGCTGCACAACAGCAAGGGCAACGCCGCCTTTAGCAGTGCCATCTAGCTTGGTTAAGACAACGCCACTCAGTTGGGCAGCTTGAGAGAAAACCTCAGCTTGCCGCAGTCCATTTTGACCTAAAGTGGCATCTAGAACTAATAACGATTCTACTTTAGCATTTGGGGCTTTTTTGGCGATAATTCGCCGGATTTTACCGAGTTCGTCCATTAAATTTTTCTTGTTTTGCAGTCGCCCAGCAGTATCTACCAGAAGTAATTCTGTTTGACGCGCTTGGGCGGCTGCGATCGCATCAAATACAACTGCCGCCGGATCTGTATTCTTCCCAGGATTGGCAATTACTTCTACACCACTTCTACTACCCCAAACCTTCACCTGTTCTACAGCGGCGGCGCGGAAAGTGTCTGCTGCCCCAATCAAGCATTTATAACCAGATTTCTGTCCCAGATGGGCAATTTTGCCGATGGTAGTGGTTTTACCAGCACCATTCACCCCAGTAATTAACCAAATATTCAGGGTTTCTTTTTCTGGAGTAAAGCTAGTTTTGTGGGATGCTTTGGTCGGCGCATCCAGCATATCCCGGAGAATTTTTTTCAGGTAAGCGATCGCTTCTTCTGGTGCAGTGACTTCTTCTCGAAGTTTTTTCTGTAGGGCATTGATAATAAAGTCTGTCGCCTGTACACCCACATCAGCTTGCAGGAGCAATGCCTCAATTTCTGTCACCGCAGCTTGGTTAAGCGGCCCTTGACCAACGATCGCCTTTAGTTGGTTGAGGATGCTACGGCGAGTTTTGTCTAACCCTTGCCGGAGCTTTTTCAGCCAGGTAATTTCTTCAATAGAAACGTCTTCTGGACTTCTACCTTGAGCCGCTAGGACTCTCGCCGACCAGACAAACCCATCATCAAATACCACTTCTGTATCTGAGGTTGCAGCTACTGGCTGTACTACCTCCGGTTCTGGGACTTCAATGGCGGTGGCTATTAGTTGTTCCAGCTTTGTTTGCCGTTCTGCCGCCGCCCGTTCTAAGAAGGATAAGCTGGCTGGTGCTGTTGGCTGGGTTGCCTCTGGCGTAGCGACAGGTATTGATTCAGTTTCACTCGTATTTACTTCTCGACTGGAGACATCTAGCTGATCAGCAATTGCAGCTATTGAGGAATCTTCTGTAATTTCTTCCTCAGTAGCTACTTGAGTAACTTCTGGCTGTGCTGTTTCTAAGATTGTACTGGCAGATTCCTCAGTTGCTTTCGGTTCGATGATTTCCGTTTGTGCTGATAATTCTGTTGAATCAGGTGGGTTTTCTACTACCTGGGATTGTTGTTTTTGCTGGATATTTTTGTAAGCAGCTTTAGCAAACGCCAACAAATCTGGTGTAGTTTCAGCAGTTGGTGTTAACGTTTCGGCTGGCTCTGCTTGGGGTTCTTGTGCAGAAGGCGTTTCTTCCTGCTTTTCATCAGAGGGGGTGTTAGAGGAATCGTTATGTTGACGACGGAACCAATTAAAAACCATTGCAGCAGTATTAGTTGTTATGCGAATTATAAGTTATGAGTTTAATTTAACTTTTCACTTGACAAAACCTGCCTCCGCAGGTCAGAAAACCCTTAATTTTCTCCTAGTCCAGGGAGGTGGACTAAGTGTTGTGTAGTAGCAAATTCTATTCGCCTAATACTTTTCTCTACTGGCAGTATAGGAATTACGAATTACCCGGCTATGCGGTTTTTTTCTGCTCTGTGACTCGACGCAGAACACCGTTAATAAACCGATGACCTTCGTCTCCACTGTAGCGTTTGGCTAGTTCCACTGCTTCGTTGATGGCGATGCTGTTGGGAACTCCTAAGAACTCCATTTCTGCCACAGCGATTTGGAGGATATCGTGGTCAATTTGGGCGAGGCGATTTACTTGCCAATCTACTAAGGCAGTAGAAATAAGTTGATCTATAACATCACGATGTTCGTTGACTGTAATCACAAGCTCTTTAGCGTAATTGCGAACTCCCTTGTCCTGATTAGCTAGCTGAATCAATTCCGGGAAATCAACTGCGGTACCCAACTGATTGATTGCTGTCTGGGTGCAGACGATCGCCTCTTGAAGCATTGTTCTAGCAGTATCGAGGTCGGAGGCTCGAGTTTGGCTACTTAAGAGGCGATCGTTGCTGCGTTGTAGTTCACCTGCGGCATTATTGAGAGTGTCTTGCACTTCTAAAGTCAGGGTGCGTACTGCTCCTAATACCAACTTGGATACTAGTTGATCGTCTTGCAATTTATCCAATTTCTTTGGGTTGACTGGCAATTGGCTAATGCTCAAAAGCGCCAATTCACGAGCAATTTGCTGGGGTTTACGAGGTTGCATAAAAGTCAGGGGTGATTGTGCGAGAACTGATTAACTAGGCGGGACAGACTTGCAAGTTTATCAATTTTGGCACAGTCAAACAACAACATTACGCATTTGCTTCTGACTTTGCCGGATTGATTTTAAGTTTCTTCAACGGGACTAACCTGCTGCTTGATTTCGTCGTGTTTGACTTCCAGTGTGAACTCTTTGGGGGCGACAATACCACCTGACACAACTATTTTAAAGGCGTCTTCAATCGACATAGAGAGGTTCACCACCTCGTCCTCAGGGACGACTGCGTACCATCCGGTAGTCGGATTTGGGGTGGTGGGGATAAAAACACTCAGCACGGGACGAGGCATTTGGGACTGGATATCACTGCTAATCGCACTAGTGACAAAGGCGATCGCCCAAATTCCTCGGCGGGGATACTCTAACAAAATTACCCGGCGAAACTTGCCATTGGAATCTTTTAATATTGTTTCCAAAAGCTGCTTTAGGGTTTTATATACTTGTCCAGCTAAAGGAATAGCCTGTAAGAACCGCTCACCAAAATCTAGCAACCACCGCCCAGCAATATTTCGAGCCATCAAGCCCATTAATAGTATACTTAGTAACGGTACAGCCAATCCTACTAACAAATTAAGTATATTTACTAAAATTGGGTTTAACCCATCAAAGGGATTAAGTTGTTTAGGAATTTGGGTGAGAAAGTTGATTACCCAAGTAGCAATGGTAATTGTCAGCCAGATAGTAGTTGCTAAGGGAATTACTACCAACAAACCAGCAATCAGGTCGTTTTTTAAGTCCTGTTTTAGGCGATCGATTACCAAGCCTCGATTCTCCTGTTTTAAGTTAGAGGAACTTTGATTATTAATATCCATACCAGTAGATTCGTCAAATTCCGAAGATTTTAACTTTAGGCAGCTTTCACCACAAGTAACTGTCCAAAACGCTAGCAGCTTGATTGCTGCCACAAAAATACGTATTTGTTCCTGGAAATCAGCTATTCTCCTACAAGAATATATGTAAAAGCCTACCAATCCGACGGCGGCTGGCTAGTCTTAGAGAGTGTTACTTTTCTTTATAAGACTTGTAAATGATTGTTGCAAGTCTCTCAGGTATTACTAATCTACCGTGCTAAATCAAAATCTGCTTATGATTGCGAAACCATGACCCGGTAAGCTGAGGAATTATTTTGTCTAGTTAGTCACTCACATCTGAGCAGGAGTGGCTTTTCTGAAAATGTCTGTTAAAAATATTAATTTATTATGGTGGTTTTCCTTTAGATGGAACACGCGGTAGGATAATACGACTGTGCTATCCTACTTTTAAAGTATAATTTTGCGATCAAGCGGGTACGCGATCGCAAAATTATAATTTTAATCTCCAGTCCCCTTCTGACGACATCAGCCTGGGTAGTTTCTGAATCCGCGCACTATAGCTGTTGTGTACTTTCCTGTGCAAGAGTTGCTTTTGCGTCTAAATTAGGTTTTGGTAGATACTTCATTTCCCAAACTTTGAGCAAAATTAGGTATTCGTAGAATGCCTGCAACGTACACCAAGCAAGACCGGCGCGCCCGTCTAAGCAGCCGCCTAAAATAAAATACATATATATAAAGCGCAGCAACGGTCTGCCGGGTAAACGCAAAGACAAATCTTTTAAGGCGCGGCGTTTTTCGACTTCCGATTTGCCAAAGAATAAATTTCGCCAGTTGACCTTTCCTTCTTCTAATTGATACACTGTTTCTTGAGCTTCATCCGTGGAATAACGGTTATGCTTTTCAATCCAGCGGCTCAAGCCTTTGCTACAAGTGTAGTGAGGGTATGTTTCTTTTAAAAAGCCAGTTGCACCGTCACAAACTTCCCGCTCAGTATGGCCGTAGTCTGTGAACCAGACTTTACCGTGGCAAAAGAGGCGCATTTGGTAGCGGGGATACTGTGTGCTGTAGCGAATCCAATGATTCATGAACATGACACGTTCAGCCACGTAGTAACCAATATAATCTGGATTCTGACTTGCCTTTTCGCATTCCGCGAACAATTCTGGTGTCATGCGCTCATCAGCTTCAAGAATGTAAACCCATTCATGCTTCAGCGGGATAGACTCTAACATCCAGGTGCGTTGGCGTCCGTGGCTTTCAAAAGCGTGTTGGACGACGCGGATGGGATAGTGACTAGCGATTTCTACAGTGCGATCGCTACTGCATGAGTCTACAACAATGATGTCATCCGATAGCATCGCCGATTCGATACAAGCAGCAATATCTAGCTCTTCGTTATATGTAAGTATGTAAATTGAAAACATTACCCAGATTTTATAGTTAAAAGTTAAAAGCGCGATTAATTTCGTCTGTACAGGTTAGAAGTAGAGACGCGATTAATCGCGTCTGTTGTCTCCTTGTCTCCCTACTCCTTTAGTGATTAGCGTGCGGTAGCTCTAGGTTTACCACCTTGTACAGCACCCATACCTCTTAAACCTGTCCAGCCGATGATTATGTAACCAATGGACAACAGCAAACTGCTAATACTAATTCGCAGTCCAGACTTCCAAGCAGCATCTTTAGCTTGTTTCTCAGCATCTTCTCTGCGCTGGCGAACTTGGCTTACTTGTTGAGTTCGCACCGTCTGAATATCTGTTTGTTGTTCAACAGCTTTGTCAAGTACTTGGGGATCGGTTTTAGCCTTCTTCAGTAACTCTTTGATATTTGGAGGAATTTGAGAGCTTTCAAGTGCTTGCTTATATTTTTGCTCATCTTTGAGTATTTCACTAAACTGAGCCTTGGTTTGGTTTCGCAATTGTTCTAGTTGAGCTTTTCCTTGCTCAGTATTCAGTTGTGCTTGCAATTGCGATAACCGACTGTTTAGTTGATTTTCTGCCTGATCTGCTTCTTGGGTAATTCGGTTGAGTGTTTGAGTCTTAGCTTGATTCACGTTGTTAAGGTGCAGGGGAAAAATCAGCAAGAACATCAACCCTAAAATACTTGACACAATCAAGATGGGAAATCTTAAATCAATAGCCTGGGAGCGATCGCTTGCTGCATCAGTATTATCAATCCAATACCCAGCAAATAGAAGCCCCAAACCTACCAGAGGAACAATTCCCCGATCAACTAGTGCTGTTGCCAAGTTGATCTGCCATACTCGATCAGTAGGTTGGAAGGGTAACAATAGAATCAAAAAGTCAACGAAAAAGGACAAAATGCAGATTATTCCAACTACTTTAAGTGTCAGGGCAGTGTTTACGGAAGCAGAACGGTTAACCATATTTTTTCAAACTTGCAGTGAATGCGAGTGATTTTCATATTTCAAGTTACTTGAATATTGTGCCCATGACCTTCACTGTTGTACAGAAACACAAAGCAGATTCCATTTTGATCAAGGCTGTCTGCCTCTTGGTTTTCAACTAGGCCACAGTAACATTTGTTATGTACAGTGTCTTCAGGAAATCCTTAGTGTTTTAAGATACTAAGCTAGTAGTCTGTCAATTTGATTTTGGGGGATTGTTTGTACTATCCAAAACCTTGTAGAGACGCGAAATTTCGCGTCTCTACATCCGTCATTTTTATGTTGACAGACTACTAGTCCGGTTCTCTAGAATAAACAAATTAATTCCCTCATTTCGTCATCTCCCCTGCAATGGCTTGTTCCCAAATCGGCAAATCCTCCGGTCGGTCAATATCAGCCAAAGGCGGCAAGTTCACCTGTGATAAACTTAGTTTCTGAGCAATATCCACCGTTTTTTGGAATACTTGAGCAGTTCCCCACTCGATGTTAACGAATAACTCTGGAATGGATTGCCGCAAACCAATTAAGTAATATCCACCATCGATCGCAGGGCCAATTACTACGTCAAAGGCGTGTAATTTCTCAAAGGCTGTCGCTAGAATCTGGGCATTTACCCCAGGACAATCTGTACCGATGATAATTACTTTTTCTGCACCAGATTGAAAAGCATCGAAAAGCGATCGCGCCATCCGCAAACCTAGATCCCCTTCACCTTGAGACTGGTAAACCAAATCCAACCCCAGCCAGTCTTCCATGAGTTGCAAATCGCCACCTGCAAAGCGCACTTCCACAGAAATGTCAATGATTTTTTGCAATTCTTGAACCTGAAATATTGTATATTCACTCATTTCCCGTTGAAGATTAGCAGCGCCAATAGTCCCCAAAACAGGTATTAATCGGGTTTTCGTCTTCCCTGGTTCTGGATAGCGAGTGAAAATAATCAAATGCTGTTTTGAGTTTGCTGGTAAGTTCAGCACGCAATACCTTTTTCAATAAACTAAAAATATCTTAATAACAGTACTTGCCGCCATTGGTTGTAGTTTGCTCTTTAGCCGTTCGCATTGCCCCTAATATTGTAGAAACAATCACACAACGTTTAGCTTTACCACCAGACTTGCTGGATAGCGTGATCCGTCCTAAATCTTTAGCATTACCTGTGTAGTCAAATTCAACTTTGTATATGCCACTTGATCCTTGCAAGTTTGTTTCAGAATCTAAGCGCACATTAGAATCTAGATTATTCCAGTTAGCGTTAGATGAGTTTACTGTATCAGGATGAACCGCCCATTGAACGATACCATCTTGTTCCCGAAAACTGGCTTTCCAAGTCAATTTATCCTTGGTGGCTTGCCTTTGGGCTTGGCGCATCGAATAATATACCTCGTTTTGGGCAGTGTTAAGGCGGCGAGTGTTCACAAAAGCCAGCCAGTTAGGTATCCCCAGAGCGGCTAATATACCAACTAATAGAATAACTACTAACATCTCTGGTAAAGTAAAACCACCGCTAGAATGCTTATTCAATAGATTTTTTGCATTAACTAGCGATCGTAAATGCATCTGGGTATTCATATTTGTTTTCTAGTCGGTTTTAAGCTACCAAGATGTTGAGCAATGTTTCAGGTTTTTGGCTTCTTACTTCACGCTGCTTAGTAATACTGTAGAACAAAGTGGGCAAGGTAAGAACTATGATAATTTTCAATAACACTTTTAAGGTGAAATTGATATTCTGAAGTCTTGAAGGGTCGTTAAGAAAATACTTCCACAGAAATCTAGCAGATGCTAAACCTTTTTTTCGATTAAATGGCTTTTGTAGAGCTTTACAGGTCAGGTATTTGTATAAATTTGCTAGGCTTATATTCCAACTATTCTTAAGTGTCGAACGCGAAGGAGCGTCTCGTAGAGAATGTCTTTCTTTGTATGCTCTCTCAAGCACTTGCAAGCAGGCTTTTTCTTGCCTGACAAGATTGCAAGAAACAGAATTAGAACTTATCCGATATAAGATTTGTACAGATGGTACACATATAAAATCAAACTTAGAGGCTAATCGCAGCCACATATCCCAATCTTGAGCAGCAGTTAGAGATTCATCAAAGCCACCTAATGTAATTAAAGCTTTTCTATAAATTAAGGGATTAGAACCATTTTCTAGAAAGTTACCTAGTAACAACTTTTCATAAACATTTCCATTTACATTAATGCGCTTACCTGAAAGTGTGAATTGACCATTTGCGTCAATATAATCAGTCCAACTGTAAGCAACTTTTGCAGTAACGTTTTCTTGGAGAGTCTTTAACTGAGACTGAAGTTTATCAGGTGTCCAAAGATCATCTGCATCCAAGAAACTAACAAATTCTCCAACTGCACGGTCTAGCCCTCGGTTACGGCTGACGTTTCCGCCAGCATTGGAATAGGAAAATACTTTTATTCGTGAGTCTTGGATTTGTGTAACAACTTCTAAAGTTGAGTCTTGTGAACCATCATTAATTACAATTAATTCTAAGTCAGTAAAAGTTTGATTTAGAACAGATTTAATTGTGTGATTAATAGTCTTTTCACTATTATAAGCGGGGATAATTACAGAAATTACTGGGGAATTGTTGTTATATTTAATCATTTTATAGAGCCAATTTATTTTTTAATACTTTGCCTAGATTAGATTTTAAGTAGTAAAAAGGACTCATCATACTAGCTAAGTAAAACTCCATCTCAAAAAGAGCAATTAAATTACTTTTCAATTGCCCTCTATACTGAATAAAGTGCTGTAATACTCTGCGTAAATTTCCTAAAATAGTTTTCACAAACACTATTGGTTTTTGCCAATTTTTAGTATTTATCAAGCGTAACTGGAAAATACACAAGCCACAGCCGCGTGCCAAAGTTAGGAGGTAATCTTTCTCAAATCGCCACTGTGGTATTTGGTGATAAGTATGCATGGTGGGGTTATACCAAATTTGCCAGCCTGCATAATGTATATAAAGCAATGGTTCATAGTCATCACCCTGCACCAAAATACCAGGTAACTTCCCACTTAAAGTAGGTCGTTGTGGTACATTTTCACACCATACTTGTTTACGGACAACAAGCGCCGCACCAGGAGGAAGTCTTAAATTATCCGCATCAAACAAGTGTGGATTTGAACCATGTTCTCTGATAGCTAAAAAAGCTTGAATTCTTTCAAAGTTTTCTGGCGGTTTTACTTCAAAATCACCATGAATCTGTCCACTCCAAGCACCTGCCTGAGGATGCTCCAATCCAAAGGTATATGCTTGAGCTAACCAATCGGGTGCAGGTAAGTTGTCATCATCTAAAAATGCGATTAGCTGACCTCTGGCTTCACGGACTGCCCGCAGTCGGGCAAAAGCAGCTCCCTGTTCGGTTTCTAAAAAATATCTTAAATGACAGCTTCCATCATATGTTTTTTGGTAATTCTGGATTATTTCAGATGTGTTATCAGAACTATTGTTATCCACAATAATAATTTCCCAGTTAAGTTTTTCTACTCCTGTCTGGGTTAATATCTTATCCAAAATTTTAGGTAAACGGGTCGCTCCATTATATGCAGGAATGGCTACGCTAACATCTAAACTTTCAACTATTAATTTAGTCATAATATCTAATTTTTTAAGAAATTACTTTTTAAAATATCCATTTTTCCAAAGGTAAAAAGGACTAATCAAACTACTTAAGAAAAGTTGCATTTCGCAAGCGACTACCAAATCATATTTTAGCTTAGTTCGATATTTGAGTAAGTGTAAAGCGATTTTACGCAAGTCATTTATCATATAAGCAAAAAAAGCGACTGGTCTATACACCTGTTTTATATTCACCATTCTAGTGACATAACGGCTAAGTCCAATACCTCGAAAAAACGGAATTAAATAATCTTTTTGTAACCGAAAAGTTGGGATTTTGTGAGAAATTTCCATTTCTGGGTTATACCAAATTTCCCAGCCTAATTTTTGGATGTAAGACAACATTTCTAAGTCTTCACTGGTAAGCATATTGCCTTTAACTCTCCCAGTTAAAATAGACTTATCTGGTACACTTTCTAACCACGCTTGTTTGCGAACAACAAGTCCGGCAGAAGGAGGTAGCAATTTTTTGGCTGCTTCATATAATAATGGTAAATTCCCTCGCTCTGTAATTGCCAAGAATGGAGCAATTCGCTGAAAGTTTTCTGGTGGTTCTACTTCCCAGTCAGGGTGAATTTGACTGCCATAAGCTCCCGCTTTCGGGTACTTTTCACCAAAAGTATAAGCTGCGGCTACCCAATTTGAGGTCGGGTAGTTGTCATCATCTAGAAAACCTATGAATCTACTTTTAGCCTCTGCAACTGCTCTTTTTCGGGCATAAGCTGCTCCTTGTTGTTCTTCAAAGCAATACTTCAAAGGGTAAGGAGACTGCCATTTTTTTTGATACGCTTGAACAACTTTAGCTGTGTTATCAGTGCTATTGTTGTCTACAACTATAATCTCCCAAGAGAAATTTTCTGTGTGAAGTTGGTTTTGTAGTCGCTCTAGGAGTTCGGGCAAACGACTTTCACCGTTGTAAGTTGGAATAGCTACAGTAAAGTCAAGGTTTTCAGTCATTTGACAAAAGTTACATTTTGATATCTAGTCAGCAAATAGCTAGTTGGTTACTAACTATTAAAGAAATCTATAAAATAATAAAACTGCACTCTATGCTTCAATTTTGCTATGAATGTGCAGTTTTATGTTCAGTATTATTTCGTATTTTTATAAATTTATACTATGAATTACTTAATCGCATTGGGGGGAGTCTTTACCTGTGAGCATTGAGCCTAAGAGAGTTTTCACAATAACGCATCGCTTTACGCTACTAGCGGATGCAGAGTTTGCAGAGCTTGGTACAGCTACCACTATTTTTAACCCAGGTGGCTCTATACCTGCTGCCACTGTTCCAAAGTTTGCATTTGGCAGAGTCCCCATATAGTCAAAGGTAATTTTTGCTGATGCACTTAAAGGATAGGATACAGGAGAATTAGTAGTAGTATTGGCAATGTTTTCACCACTGAGATTTCCGCCTAGCAAAAATTTATCAGAATTGGCTCCCACGTCAGCCCCTAAAGGTTTCCATGTCCATGCGCTGCTTGCAGCATCGGTACGATAAATAGCAACCTCTACATTTTGGGTTGTGCTATTTCTCTGAAAACTGACACTGTAGCTAAGTTTTTTGTTTTTAGCTTCGCGCTGTGCTTGTTGCAGTGCGGCGAAAACAGCGTCATTAACCTTATTAACTCGTTGCCGATTTACAAAGGCAGCCCAACTAGGAGCTGCGATCGCTGCTAAAATTCCGATCATCAGGATTACTACTACTAATTCCAGCAAGCTAAATCCGGCATTTTGTTGGGTGTAGCAATCGCTATAGTATCTATTTCCTAAATATTGCTGCTTTAGTTTTGTTTTTCGGCTGTGCAACTGGAAAGAATCTAATAGTCTTAAACTAGGAATATTCGGCATACTATCCTGCTTTTATTAATATTTGTCAAAGATAGAAGCTATTTGGTAAAGACGAAGCTGCTTCCTCGAACCTTAATGTTTCCACTCGGAAAATAAGTAGATTTTGTATCGGCGTAACGTACTTTAGTTTCATCATTTTGTATTAGGCGAGCTTGTGCGTTACCTCTTAAATAAACTTCAACAGCACTTCTATTATCTCCGTCAACTGAAGCTACACAAGCATAAAAGCCTGTTCTGACAATGACACTGGTTTCTGCTGCTAGAATTTTTCCAAAGCCAGTAGGGCAAGTTACTGCTGCTGGCGCTCCCTGTACTATTGTTGTTTGATCTATAAAATCAACCAGAACCACGGGAACTTGATCGTAAGTTCCGCCTGCCAAACTATTTGTCCAACTATTCATTTTCGCTTGTAATGTTATGCCTTTTTTTGACAAATCAAAAGTTTGAAAACCTTTATCTGGGCATACGCTATATGTTCCCGTAGTAAATCCAGTACAATCAGTTTTACCACTAGTATTTGTCACGCCATCTTTAATTTGCCATCTGGCAATGCGGGCAGCTTGAGACCAAGTAGTATTAGTATCTTTAATTAAATAGTAAGCTACCAATGAGTACACAAAAGAATCGTCTTTAAATGTAACCACCTTGGCAGCATTTTTAGTCTCAACAGCATCTTGGGTAAATTCTCGCTTCCAAAATACTAGAATTGGAACCCCATTTGTTACCGGACGAATTTGAGAATTGATCGCTGTGATACCTGCATCATCGTATATATATAGTGCTTGTTGGAGATCGCGAGTGATATAGTCAAGGGCTGCTTTAATTTCTTGCTCAGAGTTGGCTTTGGCTTGTTCCTGTCCATCAGTGGTTAAAACGCTGATCATAAAACCTAGCAATGGCGTAATTACTAGGAATGCGAGGATCATAGCCACGAGAAGTTCAATGAGGGTGAAGCCACTATTTTTGTTTTGATTCTGAGAGGGTTTTAGCTGAGTACTTAACAGCCACCTCAGTATATTCATTTTGCTAAAGTTTCTTCTTAGTGACGGATACTGAGTCATGAAATTATTTATGTTTGCTAGGTTAATTATGGTTAAGGTTATTGACAACCACCAAGCCGAGCGCACAAAGCGCTATAGGAGGGTTGACCCCTGACAATTTCAGTTGTTATTTCTACTAGTGGTGCTTTGCGATCGCCTAATCCCCCAGTGAATGTTGCCGCTTTTTTTCCACCGCTACCCGCAGTTAAGGTACCAAATTCGGCATCTGAACGATATACCCGAACTCCCAAACGATAGCCTT
>Ga0209591_10001348_pt1 | contig 30825 bp, 21 predicted proteins | sample MAT01_FD_187207 | JGI IMG/M metagenome (GOLD analysis project Ga0209591, IMG submission 187207) | Freshwater microbial communities from Lake Fryxell liftoff mats and glacier meltwater in Antarctica - MAT-01 (SPAdes) (version 2) | ecosystem: Environmental > Aquatic > Freshwater > Ice > Liftoff... | reverse complement strand
AAGAGGAATGCCAGGGGTTGCGACATGTACGGCGCGAGTACGTCCACGAAGTCCGAACGGAACCCGACCCACGAGGTCTTGTCCACTTGCAGCCAACCGATCACCAGCAAGAGCGGGTAAACGAACTTCGCGAACAGAATCGAAAGCGGCAATTTCAGCGGGTTCAACATCGGCTCGATGAGCACGACAATGTAAAAGCGGATCACGAACGCGATCGGGAACCAGAACGCCCCGGCGATCATGCGGATGAGGATCGAGAGCGTTCCCCCCTGTCCCCGCAGGCGGAACCAGTCGTCCCCGCGGGCGAGCAGCCATTCGAGTTGATCGACGTAGTGGCGGAAGATGTCGCTGACCCAGCGGATGACCGCGGGGGCGGACCGCACGCCCCGCAAGAACCACGACGCGGCGGCGAGGAGGATCGCCTCCACGGCCCGGCCGAGCCGGGTGTTGATGAGCACGAGGCTGAACAGGAAGTAGAACCCGCGCGCGTAAACGCCGTCCCAAAGTTCTCGGAACGCAAACCAGAGCAGCAAGCCCAAGACGACGGGTTTGACGAGGTAGTTCAGGATCAAGTGCATCGGCCCACTGGTGAGCAGGCCGCGGATGAACGGGTTCGCCCAGAGCCGGGCAGGCACGTCCCAAAATGCGACGCGACCGGCTCGGTAAAGCACGCGGCCCGTCTCCATCAGCGCAGTCCGGAGTGCAGCGGAGCGGACGAGGGCGAGGAAGAAGACCGCGAGGGCGAGCCAGCCGAGGTGGAACCACCATTCGGCGTTCCACCCGCTGAAGAACGAAGGCCGATCCCCCGCGACCGCGGCCGCGGCGGCAACGAAGCCCTCGGTGGGCTTGGCCGCCGTGGCGAACCCATTCGGCCCAACTTCGGCCGACGCGGCGGCCGTGCCGACGGCTGCGGCGAGCCCGTCCGCGAAACCGTCGATGGCAACGACTTCGCCACTCGCCGGTCGTGCGATCGGGTCCGCGCCGCGGGTTCGCTGTTCGTAAACGATCAACCAGGCGAACTGCGCCGCCAGGAACGCCCCGCCGATGGGGATGCTGACGTTGCGCGTGATCCAGCGGCCGGTCTCGGTGCCGAAGTTGAAGGAGGTCATCCGTTCGAGCCAGCGGACGTAGAACTCGCCGCGGCGGTAGACGCCGTCGAGCAGCGTCGCGAGGCGGCGGTCGAGCCGGAGCAGCGGATCGCCGCGGAGGTATTCTTGCGGGCCGCTGAGGTCCGGGAGTTTCATCATGCCGCGGGCGATGGCGTCGCGGACGTCCGGGAAGCCGAGGAACCCCGCGGCCGAGATGCGGTCCAAAAGTTCTTCGACGGTCTTGGCTACGGCGGCCTGTTCGGGCAATGACGTGGGCCGCATCCCCGCGTCGTGCAAGGCGTCCGTCAGCACGGGCCGGAACCGCTGGCGCAAGCGGTCCTCGCTGCGGTCCAACGCATCGCGGAGGAGGGCGCCGAGGGACTGCCGGTCCGCGTCCGTTAGCCGGGCCGCGGTGAGGCGGCGGACGGCGTTGCGCAAGTGGTTCGGAACGCGGACGAATTTCTGCCCATCGAGCGGCCGGCGAATCGGCTTGTAGCCTGCGGAGAGCAGCCACTCGAAGATGTCGAGAGTGTAAATGGTTTGCTCGTGGTCGAGGCACGCCCGCTGCAAATCGTAGAGCAGTGCGGCTTCGACCGGGCGGTTCCCCTGGTCGGCCTTATCGAGCAAGGCGGGCAGTACCTTCTTCCAAGCTTCGACTTCGTCGTCCGAGAGGTTGAGCACGGGTTTCAAGCGGTTGATCAGCGTGTAAACGTGCTGCCGGGCGGCCGCTTGGGCAGGACTCGTCAGCGCTGCCGGGGCGACGCGGGCGGCCTTCGTTTGTTGGATCGCCGCGAGCACGGTATCTCCGGACGCCGCCGAACGGCGGGCGGAGCGGTCGAGGCGGTAGTAGTAGTCGTGCGATTCGTCCGCTTGGTCGTCGGTCTTCGGCACCGGGGCCGGGCTGCCCGTCAGGTGGGTCTTCTTAAACCACTTCGCGGCATCCACGTCTTTGCCGAAGACGTTCTCCACGGTCGAAGCGGACGGCAGGCTCGGAAAGTAGACGGGGATCAGGTTCGCGGCGAAGAACTTGAGTTCGTAGTAAGTGCCCACGAACTCGATGTAAACTTCCTTGTCGTCCGCATCGGCGACGAGTTGCGAATCGTGGCGGAGGACGTTGCGGGCCTCTTCGAACGCCGCGGGTCCGAGGGCGTCGATCCGCTCGCGGATTCCCGCCGGCGGCACCTCGGCCACGGTCTTGCCGATCTCGCGGTGCAACGTGATGTGGAAGAGCAACCGCCAGTATTCGCCGAGGAGTTCGCCCTTCGGGACGCCCAACCTATCGGCCGTGGGTCGTTCCAGCAGCAGCACAATGTCCGGCAGCAAGTGGTCCGGCGGGAGGTAGAGTTCTTCCTGTTCGACGTGCCGAAAAAGCGTCGAGCGATCGACCAAAAAGCACCGCCCGTGCGGCACCTGCCAGACTACCCACGACGTCCCCGTGACGTTCTGGATGACCCGTTCCAGCACCGCCGGCGCGACGAGCACCGCCGCCGGTTCCACGTCCCGGATCAGCTTGCTCAGTTCCTCGATTTTCATCAGCACCCCGCGGACGGCCGGAGAGATCGGCATCGCATGATCGTAACATATTTAGGATTCGGGCGATGGGGCAAGAAGCCCGCGCCGGGGGTCGATGGCTTCTTCCAGCTTTCCATGTTCGCCACGTTCACACACACCGGTTTCCAGTGTTCATGAACATGGTGAACGCTGTGAACATGTGAACATTAAGAGCCAGGAGGGACGGAGGTCTTTTCCCATCCGGTCAGAAGTCCGGTCAATCCGTGCCTACGGTTTGACCGGGCTCTGCCCTGATGCTGAAAACCCCGGCGGAGACATGTCGATTCGGACCGGGTCCGAGTTTCGACGGGTCGTTCGGTCCCGCGAAGCCGCGAGCGGCTTAGACTCGGCCGCTTGCGGCTTCGCGGGGCGCGCTTCGAGTGGGCGCGAAGCCGCAAGCGGCGGGGGAGCGACGAACGCCGATCGCGACGGCAGAGCGGGTCACCGACCGACTTCACGTTTGCGTGGATCACCCGCGAAAATCTTGAAGTTGCGTGCTATAGCATAATCGAGAGCGAATCCGCGATCCGTTGTTCGTTAGCGTGGGCGCGAAATGCCGCTGTCGAGCGTGGCCACTCCCCCCGCGGGGGTTGGCGTTTCTTCACCACTGGGAGATTCGACTGCGCGCGCAGCCTCGACCGCGTTGGGGTCCGGTTTGACGTTGGTTCCGGCCGTTTGCTGCCTCTGCGGAGTCGAAGACGTTGACCCGGTCGGGGTCGGCGAGGACTTCGAATACCGGACGAGCGCGGATACGTTCTTGGCCGTGAAGTGTCGGCGGTGCGGTCTGGTTTACCTGAATCCGCGCCCGGACGACGACGAAGCGGGGCGAATCTACCCGGACCACTACCACGCCTTCGAGTTCAAGCCCCAGGAGTTCGGGTTCGTCTACAAAGTGCGCCGTCGGCTCGAAACGCGGCGCGTGCTCAAGTGGTGCCGGGGGCTTCCGGAGAATGCTCGGATTCTCGATGTCGGCTGCGGCGATGGGTTCCACCTGCGGCTCTTGAAGGACTCGGGGCAACCGGGCTGGCAACTCGAAGGAGTCGATACCGACCTCCGCGCCGTATCCGCGGCTCGCGCTGCCGGGCTCAGCGTTCAGCAGGGCAAAGTCGAAGAACTCGATCTCCCCGCTGCGACTTACCACCTCATTTTGATGGTGATGACTGTCGAGCACCTTTCCGACTCCGTCGGGGTGCTGCGGGCCGTGGGGCGATTGCTCGCGCCGGGCGGGCGCGTCGTGATCGTGACGGATAACACGGCCTCGCCCGACTTCCGGTTGTTCCGTGGTCGGCACTGGGGTGGGTATCACTTTCCGAGGCACCCGAACCTGTTCGATCGAGCATCGCTGGCAGCGCTCGCCGGAGCAGCGGGGCTTTCGGTCGAGCGAATCGTGACCGATTTCAGCCCGGTCAACTGGGTCTACTCGGTGCGAAACTGGCTGGACGATTGGGGCGCGCCGCGGTTCTTCGTGAATCGGTTCTCGTTGAAATCCGCTCCTGCTCTGGCGCTTTTCACGCTGTTGGATATTCCCTTGGCGACGCTCGGCCGCGGAGCCATCTTGCGGGCGACGTTCGTCCGACCGGGAGTTCAGCCATGATCTCCAATGGCAAACCGGTTGCGATCATCGGCGCTGGGCTCGCAGGTCTGACGGCGGCAACGTACCTGCGCCGTCACGGAATCCCCGTCCGCGTTTACGAAGCGGGCAAGCACATCGCCGGGCTGGCCCGCAGCGAACGCGACGCGGACGGATTCACTTACGACTTCGGCGCGCACTTCATTACCAACCGCCTCGCCGCGGCGGTCGGGTGTTCGGCTGCGTGCCGGCACATGCCGCGGTACGGCGAAACCGTTTGGTATCGCGAGAGCACGTATTCGTACCCGTTCGGGCTCATGCGAAGCCCGCGGTTCGTCGCGAGTGCCTTCGCGTCCAAGATCGGCGGGCTCTTCCGCGGCAAGCCCAGCACGGCCGCGGAATGGTATCGGGCGCAATACGGGAAACGCCTCGCCGACCGAATCGCGATCCCCCTCACCGAAGCCTGGTCGGGAGCACCCGCGGGGGAACTGTCCGCTTCGATCGGCGAGAAATTCGCCACGAGCTTACCGCGGACCATCATGCTTCAAGCGGTGGCCCGAATCACGCGCCGGACCGTGGCCGTGGGCTATAGCAGCACGGTGCCGGAATCGCCGCACGTCTGGCACGTTTACCCCGAGGGCGGGATCGGGGCCGTGTGCGAGCGGCTGGCCGACGAAGTCCGCGACGCGATTCAAACGCAATCGCCGGTCGAAGCGATCCTCGTGGAAAACGAACGGGCCGTCGGCGTGCGCGTGGCGGGGGAAGACGTGCCAGCCGCGGCCGTGGTGAGCACCGCACCCGTCCACATTTTGGCCAAACTGGTCCGCGGGACCGAACGCCTCGCCCACTTGGCTCGGTTCCGCTATCGGCCGATGGTGTTCGTAAATTTACGGCTCGACGGACCGAGCGGACTCCCGGACGTGGTCACATGGACGCCGGGCGAGGAGTTCCCGTTCTTCCGATTGAGCGACATCGGCGCTGGATTGCCGTGGCTCGTTCCGGCCGGGAAATCGCAGGTGACGTGCGATATCGGCTGCCAAGTGGGGGACGAAACCTGGACGAAGCCGGACGACGAACTCGGACGGCAGTGCGTGGCCGCCCTGGAGCGGATCGTGCCGGGGCTTTCTGCCCGTTATCTCGGTTGCCGCGTGATGCGCACTCCGCTCGCGTATCCGGTTTACCGGTCCGAGTATGAAGCGGATCGCAAGCGCTTCGAGCAGGGGACCGGAATCGAAGGGCTCGTCAGCGTGGGCCGGAACGGGGAATTCGTCCACAATCTCATGGAAGATGTCTTCTGGCGAACGCGGCGGAAAGTGCTAACACTGGTGGACGCACTGCGGGCCGAAACCCCGCTGGCAAAGATCCCCGCTCTCGCGAGTTCGCCGTGACCGATTCCCCACCCGCGACCCCTTCCCGTTCGACGTGGGCGGACTGGTATCTTCCCGCTGCGGTTCTGGCCGCGATTGCGGTGTCCCACTTCTTCGCATCGCCGGTTGCGGAACCCTTCAAGAACGGCGACGAAACCCGGCATGTCATGACTGGCGTGTTCTTCCGCGATGCCTTGATGGACTTCCCCGAATCGGCTTCCGACCCGAAGGGCTACGCGGTCCGCTACTACGCGCAGTACCCGGCGCTCGGGCTCGTCGTCTGGCCGCCGTTCTTCCACGCGGTGGAAGGATTGGCGATGGCGATCTTCGGCACCAGCTATTTGACCGCCCGTTTAGTCCTGGCCGCGTTCACCCTGCTCGGCGGGATTTATGCCTACCGCATCGCGCTGCGGACGCACGGCCGCGAGGTTGCGCTCATTTCGCTCGCGATCCTCGGGCTCGCTCCGGTCGTGTTCGACACCGCGGGTTACGTTCTGCTCGAAGTCCCCGCCGTGGCGATGGTCCTCGCGGCGATGTTCCACTTCGAGCGCTACCTCGGCGAACTACGCGGACGCGACGCGGTGCTGGCCTGCCTGTTCGCGGCGTTCGCCGCGCTCACGCGGTTCGACGGAATCATGCTCCTGCCGCTCTTCCTGATCCGGCTCACGCTCGACCGCCGCTTCGGCGTGCTGCTCCGCCGATGGGTGCTCCTCGGGATCGCGATTGCGCTCGTTCTGACGGTGCCCTACTACCTGTTTACGTGGCAAGTCTACCGCACGGGCATCGAAACCGCGGCGGTGTCCGGGACGAATAAAGAGGCCACGTCGTTCCTCGATGCGAAGAACTTTTACCTCTACCCGTCCTACGTTCCCGAGCAGATCGGCTGGCCGGCAACGGTCGCGGTCGTGCTCGGAATCGGGGTGTCGATCTGGTTCCGACGCAGTGGCACGCGGCCGCACGTCGCGCTGATTGCCGCCACATACATCATGTTCGTGCCCTTCGCCGAGCCAAACGCCCGACACGCGATTTACTGGGTTCCCGCCCTGGCGGTCTTCGCAGCGGTCGGGATCGTCGAAGTGGCACGGCTCTGCGGCCGTCGCTGGGGAATGCTCCCCGTGGCCGCGCTCGTTGTTTACACCGGCGGCATCGGCGTGACGGATGCCGGGTGGTACGTCCGCGGGAATAAAGCAGCGGCCGAGTACGTCGTGGCGAACTCCAGCGGCGAGCGGCCCGTGCTCGTGGATGGAGATTTGAACGGCGCATTCATCTTCTACGTGCGGCGCGCCGATCCGGACCGAAAGCTGTGGGTACTACGGGGAGATAAGGCACTCTACGCCGTGATGAGCGACCCGCACGGCAAGTACGAAGAGTACGCGAAGACGGACGCCGAGGTGCTCGCGGTGCTGCACAAGTACGATCCCGAATACATCGTCGTCGAGCAGCCGCAACTGCTCTTCGACCTGCCGGCCGCGTCGCGATTGAGGGAAGTGCTCAAGAACAATCCGGACCGCTTCGAGTTCGAGCGAGTCGTGCACTACGACAGCAACCACCACATTTACCGCCACGGCCGACTCGAGATTTACCGCAAGCTGGACCGCAATCCCGAGGCGACGAAGCTGATCGAACTCCCCGTCCTCGGGCTCGGCCGGTCGGTCGGAGCAACGCGGTAAAGTGCGTTGCCGATCACTTGCCCTGCCGGACGACTTCCGCGACGATCAACTCCTCGACGGCTTCGCCCCAAACGGAGGGGAGGCCGTAGTAAACCATCGATGTGGCCCCCTCGTAGCCGCCTTCCTTCAAGACTCGAAGGGACGGAATGTAAGCCATCACGTCGTTCGCGTAGGCGATGGGCCACGTCTTGCCGGGGAGTTCTTTCTTGATCCGCAAGGAGTAATCGACGACGACTTCGCCGCCGAGCAGGACCATCGCGAGGTCGTCGAGCCGCCACGTTTGGATGGGGTAGGGGTAAGTCTTTGGAATCGAGCCTTCGGTTTCGAGTTGCTTGAGGAGCATCTTGGCCCGAGCGGCGATGTACTTGTCCGCGTTCATCGAATCCGCGACGAGGGCGTCTCGCGTGGGGATGGCGTGCAGGGGCAAGTCGATGGTGGCGTAGGTTCCGCGCCAGTGCGGTTTGAGTGCGCGCATCGGCGCGGCGAGGACTTCGTTCACCGCGGCGGAGAGTTGTTGGCCGTAGGTTTTCGCAAGGGCCACGCTGCGACGCGGGATCGGGTTCTGATCCGCTCCGCAGCCGGCGACGAAGAGCGCGACTGCTCCTGCGTGCTTGGCTTCGAGCCCCGTTGCGGCGTAGCCGGGATAATCCGCACACCACTTTTGATCGCTCAAGACAGTCGCGTGGCAAGCGTAGCCGAAGACGAGGCCGACGAGTTTCCCCTTCGCATCGCGGGCCGCGAGCACGGGCACGGCGTGGTCGATCGGTCCCTTGAGTTCGCCCTTCTCGCGAATCGCGGGCACGTCTTTCTCCACGTTTTCCCGGCGATTCACGGCGAACCCCGCGGTGCCTTGCGCCCAGGACAGGGTGACGGGCGCGAGGTTCGCGAACGCTTCGTCCACGGCCCGGTCCACCAGTTTGGGCAACGCGGCCGTGTAGTCCGCGACCTTTTGAGCCTCCTCGGGGCTGAAGAAGTACATCGACCGCAAAGTGCTCCCGAGGACCGGGCCACTATGCGTATGCGAAGTCGCGAATGCGATTCCCTCGCGGAGCACCTTGTGGCGGGTTTGAATGCTGTCGGCCATCGCCTTGGAGAGGTTGCGGTCGATGCCGACGAGGTCGAGCGAGACGAGCACGGCGGTCCGGCCGTCGGCATCGCGCAGGACCATCGCCCGAGCGAACAGGTCGGACTCGGTTCCCTCCGCGGGTGCCTTGCGGGATGCGTAGCCGGACATCCACATCGGTGTTGAGGGCGTGATCTTCACCTTCGCGAATCCCGCTTGCCATGACGGCTCCGCGGCCGCGGCGGGGAGGGCGAGGAGGAGGAGGAGCACGGCAAAAAGCGATGAACGTCTCATGATCGATCCAGAGAAAAGTGTTTTGCTGAGCCCGAACGCAGTGAGGACTCGGTAGCCCTCATCTCATTGGGAATACTTCGTGTTCCTTCGTGATCTTCGTGGACAATCTCACGACATCGTGGTCCACGAAGGACACCAAGGAACACGAAGGTTGAAAAACTGCATTTAATACCGATTCAAAATGCCTCACTGGCGTTCGTGTTCAGTTGCTTATTTCTTCGGCTTCTTCGGCCCGATCGCCGCCTCGGGCGGGTCCTCGTCGGGGACTTTCAACTCCTTGCGGAGCCGGGCGAGTTCGGTTTCCAAGTCCTTTTGCACGGCGGCGATTTCGGGTTTGCCGAACAGGCTGGTCAACTCTTGCGGGTCGGTTTGCAGGTCGAAAAGTTCCCAGTAATCGACGGACTTTTCGTAGAAGTGGACGAGCTTGTAGCGGTCCGTGACGACGCCGTAGTGCCGGGCGACGCTGTGGGGGCCGGGGTACTCGTAGTAGTGGTAGTAGAAGCTCTTCCGCCAGTCCGCGGGGGTAGCTCCCTTCAAGACGGGCACGAGGCTTTTGCCCTGCACCGCAGCCGGAACGGGCACGCCCGCGGCTTCGAGGAATGTGGGGGCGAAGTCCAGATTGCTCACGATGTCTTTGGACGACGTGCCCGGTTTCGTGGTGCCGGGCCAGCGCACCAGCAGCGGCGTTCGCAGCGATTCCTCGAAGATCCACCGCTTGTCGAACCAGCCGTGCTCGCCGAGGTAGAAGCCCTGGTCCGCGGCGTAGACGACGATCGTGTTCTCGGCGAGGTTCTCTTTCTCAAGGTAATCGAGCACTTTGCCCACGCCCTCGTCCACGGCCTTCACGGTGCCCAGGTAGTCGTGCATGTAGCGGTTGAACTTCCAGCGAACGAGTTCCTGGCCTTCGAGCTTCGCGGCTTTGAACGCCTCGTTGCGGGGCGCGTAGTACGCGTCCCATTCCTTCTTCTGAGCCTCGGTCATGCCCGTGGCCGGGGTCAGTTTCAAATCCCCCGCCGTCATCGTTTTGGCGATGGTCATGTCTTGGTTGAATTCCGCCTTGCCGCGGCCCTTGTAGTCGTCGAAGAGCGTCGGCGGCTCGGGGTACTTGCGGTCCTTGTCGTGCCCGAGGTGCCGCAGCGCCGGGGACCACTCGCGGTGCGGAGCCTTGTGCTGGCACATGAGCACGAACGGCTTGTCCTTGTTCCGCTTCTTCAACCAGTCGAGCGAGAGGTCCGTGATGATGTCAGTCACGTAACCCTCGTGCTTCACTTGCTTGCCGTTGTCGTTCATCGGAGGGTTGTAGTAAACGCCCTGCCCCGGCAGGATGTGCCAGTAGTCGAAGCCCGTCGGCTGCGAGACGAGGTGCCACTTGCCCACGACCGCGGTCTGGTAGCCCGCGGCCTGAAGTAACTTCGGGAACGTCACCTGCGTGCCGTCGAACTTGCTGTTGGTGTTGTTGTAAAAGCCGTTCGCGTGGCTGTACTTGCCGGTGAGCACTGTAGCCCGGCTCGGCCCGCAGATCGAGTTCGGCACCAAGCAGCGGTCGAATCGCATCCCGCCCTTCGCGATTCGGTCGAGGTTCGGCGTGTCGAGCAACTTCGCGGGATGCCCATAGGCCGAGATCGCTTGGTAGGCGTGGTCGTCCGAGAAGATGAACACGATGTTCGGCTGCTTGGGCTTCTCGGCATCGGCGGCACTAACGAAGCCGACGAACGCCAGGGCCGCGGCGGTCCAGACGAAACGCATGGGAGAGATCTCCGCGGGAGGGGGTGGGGTGGAAGGAAGGTTATCCGCGAATGGTAGCGAACGCCAGATGCACCACCACCATCGTTCCCAAACTCCCTTTGGGAACGAGGATAAGAACGAACTTAATCGGATCCGGTTTGAATCCGCGTCCGAAGATCCGCGTCATCCGCGTGCCATGTTCGCATGGAGATTGCAGTCGGCACCGATTTTCACGGCCGGTGTTGAACACCTTGTGGTATTCTCTTCCCCGTTCACCTTCCCTCTTTCCCAAGGACGCACGATGTTCCGCACGCTCTCCTTCGCCCTGCTCGTCGGCCTCACGGGGCTCGCGGCGAATGCCGAAGATTCGAAGTCGAAGTTTACCCCGCTCTTCAACGGCAAAGACCTCACCGGCTGGCAAGTCGTCGCGAACAAGGACAAGGATAAGGCCGGAGAATCAACCGATGGGAAGGCCGAAACGCCGACCAAGCGGTTCGTCGCGAAGGACGGCAACCTCGTCATCGACCCGAAAGTGAAGGGCGATTTGGTGCTCAAGACCGCGAAGGCCTACGGCGGAGACGCGCACGTCAAGTTCGAGTTCAAGCCGGGCGAGGCCTGCAACAACGACCTCTACTTCCGCGGCCAGAAGTTCGACATCAAGAAAGACCCCGCCTTGAAGATGAAGGACGGGGAATGGAACCTGTTCGAGATCGTCGTCGTCGGGGCCGACGGCGAGTTCAAGTGCAACGGCGAGACGGTGAAGAAATTCAAGGCGAAGCCGGACGCAACTCCCTTCGGCATCCGCGCCGAGTTCGGGGCGATCGAGTTTCGGAATTTGCAGATCACGGCGAAGGAGTAGTTCCCGGCCCCTTGGATTAAAGGGGAATTTGCATTGGATGGCGTTGAAACCGCGGGATCGAAAGGGACCGATCCGCTGCGAATTTTGAAGCGTGCAATTCACCATCGCACGTTTCGCGACGCGGCGTGTGCTAGGTTCGCGTCGCGACGCGGGTTTCGCATCGCATCAAATCGGCGCATTCGGCGAATCTCTGTTCGCCCAGGCCCTCCGTCGGCACTCAACTCTCTGCACCCGCGGGGCGCCTTCCGTTCGATGCGGGCATTCCGTCCCATCCGGTTCGGCGGGCGTTTGCTTGCCGGGGCTCGGACTGGTATCATTGCCCGCGCGACCGCCCCATCGGACCGCTTCCACCGCTCTTTCGCCGTGGCCTGGAGTTGGGTATGCCGAAGTACACGCAAGAAGACCGGATGATCGCGATCTCCACCCCGCTGGGGGTCGATTCGCTGCTGCTGGAAGTCGTCGCGGGCCGCGAGGCGATTTCGGAGTTGTTCGAATTCCAGCTGGAGCTCCTCGCGGAGCCGGAAACGACGATTGCCTTCGATAAAGTGCTCGGCCAAGCCGTGACGATGCGGGTCGATCTCCCCGACGGCACGAAGCGATTCATCAACGGCATCGTCAACCGATTCGCCCAGGCGGAAGAACTCCGCGGGCCGCACGGCGACGTGACGTTCATCCGCTACCGCGCGAGCGTGGTGCCGAAACTTTGGCTGCTCACGCGGCGGGCCCGCTGCCGGATCTTCCAGCACGTCGCGGTGCCGGCGATCCTGCGCGAAGTGCTCACCGGCCTCGACGTGACCTTCGACCTCCGCGGCACCTACGAGCCGCGAGACTACTGCGTGCAGTACCGCGAAACCGACTTCGCCTTCGCCAGCCGAATGATGGAAGAAGAAGGCATCTACTACTACTTCGACCACGCCGACGGCAAGCACACGATGATCGTTGCGGACACGCCGCAGGGGCACCTGCCGGGTCAGATTGCCGACCCCGTGATCTACGAGGGAGCACTCGGCGGGAATCGTCCGGAAGACCGCATCCTTTCGTGGGTCAAGACGCAGGAAATCCGCTCGGGCAAGAGCACCCTTTGGGATCATTGCTTCGAGTTGCCGGGGCAAAACCTCCAGGGCCATTCCACCACCCAGGAAGCGGTCGCCGTCGGTACCATCACGCACAAGCTCCAGGTCGGCGGCAATGCCGAATTGGAACTGTACGACTACCCCGGCGGCTACGCCCAGCGGTTCGACGGCACCCAGCCGGGCGGCGGCGACCGGCCGGCCGATGTCCAAAAAATCTTCCAGGACAACGCCCGCACGACCGGCATCCGGATGCAGCAGGAAACGGTCCAGGGCGTGGCCATCTACGGCGAAGGCACCGTCCGCCACATGAGCGCCGGGCACACGTTCTCGCTCACCCGCCACTACAACGCCAACGGCGACTACGTCATCACGCAGGTGGATCACCGCGCCAGCGTTGCCGGGGCTTACGGTTCGGGCCAAACCGATCCGGTCGCGTACACCAATCAGTTCAAGTGCATCCCCGCGGCCCTGCCATTCCGCCCCGCTCAGGTCACGGAAAAAGGCCGCATCCACGGCACGCAGTCCGCGGTCGTCGTCGGACCCTCCGGCGAGGAAATCTTCACCGACAAGTACAGCCGCGTGAAGGTCCAGTTCCCCTGGGACCGCGAAGGGCAGAAGAACGCGGACAGTTCCTGCTGGGTCCGCGTGTCCACGTTCTGGGCCGGCAAAAAGTGGGGTGCGATCCACATCCCGCGGATCGGCCAGGAAGTCGTCGTCGCGTTCGAAGAAGGCGACCCGGACAAGCCGATCATCGTCGGTTCGGTCTACAACGCGGAGCAAATGCCCCCCTTCGACCTCCCGGCCGAACGCACGACCAGCGGAATCAAGAGCCGCAGTTCGCTCAACGGCACGACCGAGAACTTCAACGAATTGACCTTCGAAGACAAGAAGGGGCAAGAAAACATCTACTTCCACGCCGAGAAGGACTTCGAGCGGTTCGTGGAGAACAACGATTACCTCAACGTCGGTTTCCGCGAAGGCGGAGCCGCTCCGGACAAGGGCAATCGCGATGTCACGGTGTTCAACAACGAAACGATTAGCATCGGCAATCCCCACAAAGACGGGAGCAATCCTTACGACGGCAGCCAGCTCGTTTACATCTGGAACAACCACGAAATGGTCGTCGGCGAGGGTAAGGGCAAAGCAAAGGACGGGAGTCAACTGGTGAGCATCTGGAACAACCAGGAACTCGCCATCGGCAAAGGCCAAGGCCAATCGAAAGAAGGCAGCCAGGTGGTGAGCATTTGGAAAGACCGGACCGTCACCATCCAGACGGGCGACGACACGCTCACCGTTTCGAAGGGCAAGCGGACCTCGACGATCGAGAAAGACGACGTTCTGACGATCAAGAGCGGCGATCGAAAGTCCACGCTCGACAAGGGGCACGACAAGCTCGAAGTCGCGATGGGCAACCAAACGACTGCGATCAAGATGGGCAACCAAACGACGAAGCTCGACCTCGGTAAGGCCGAGACGGAAGCGATGCAGAGCATCGAATTCAAAGTTGGCCAGAGCAGCATCAAGATCGATCAGATGGGCGTGACCATCAAGGGCATGATGATCAAGATCGAAGGTCAGATACAAACTCAGGTGAAAGGCCTCATGACGTCCCTCGAAGGCACGGCCATGACGACCGTCAAGGGCGGGATTACGATGATCAATTAACGGCGTCTTTCTCTCCCCGACGCGAATTAAAGTGAGGCTCCCGTGGCAGGACCGGCCGGTTTGGAACGGTACACGCAACCGAAAGCCGCCGAAGAGGTGGCGAAGGCCGCGGCGTTGGAAGACCCCGCGAAGGGCTTGGTCAAACCCGAGCAGTCGCCGAAGGAGTTGATCGAGGCACTCTCGAAAGCGGGCCATTTCGCGGACGCCGTGCGCTCGCTGGCCCATGCCCTGCCCCGCCGCGAAGCGGTGTGGTGGGCCGTGCAGTGCGTGAAAGCAGTGCCGGTTCACGCGGCGGGCGAAAAGGCGTCGGCGGCCCTCGGAGCTGCGGAGCGGTGGGCGACGACGCCAACGGACGACAACCGCCGCGCCGCCCACGCCGCCGCGGAAACCGCGGAGGTCTCTTCGCCCGCGGGGTGCGCGGCGATGGCCGCGTTCTTCTCCGAAGGCAGTCTGGCCCCAGCCTCGCTGCAAACGGTGCCGCCACCCCCGAGCGCCTGCGCCGCGATGGCCGCCGCCGCCGCGACGCTCGCCGCGGTGAAAGACGAGCCCGAAAAGGCGAACGAGAAGTACAAGAAGTTCCTCGCCCTGGGCCAAGACGTGGTCGCGGGAGCGAACCGCTGGATCGACGGTCGCCCGCCCCCGCCGCCGGTCGGAACGGCGCCGCCCAAACCGCCGGCCCGGCCCGGCCAACCCCCGCCGGCCAAGGGCTGGTACTAACACTCGAGGTCCGCCGTGGGAATGCCTGCTGCTCGTGTCGGCGATATGCACGTCTGCCCGATGGTCACGGGCATCATCCCGCACGTCGGCGGGCCCATCCTGCCGCCCGGCGGAATCCCGACGCTCATCGGCGGCATGCCCGCGGCCCGCGTCACGGATATGTGCGTGTGCGTCGGCCCGCCCGACGTGATCGTTCTCGGCTCGTTTACCACCCTGATCGGCAAAATGCCCGCCGCCCGGCTCGGCGACATGACTGCCCACGGGGGGGCCATCGTCCTCGGTTGTCCGACCGTACTGATCGGCTAGAAGCCCGAATCTCGCATTCCTCGATATTTTTGTTGCAGCCTGCGAAGCTCCACCATAGCATTGCCAGAAAATGTACCGATGACCCCGTCATCGGGTTTGCCGCGGTCGGCTCAAGAGATCATTCGCGGATGGCCGACCCATTAATCGACATCGAGGCGTGCCTCGCTCCCCTCGCCGGCGACGATCCGGCCGGGGAGAAAGACGTTTTCTACCTGGTCCGCGACGACCTCGAGAATTGGCGCAAGGCGATCGACCCCAGCCAGTACGCCGAGGACGACCCGACCCGACCGACCGAACTCAAGCCCGCCGAGTGGAGCAAGATCGTCGCTCTGGGCACGACGACGCTCGCCGAAAAATGCAAGCACCTCGAAATCGCGGCCCGCGTCGTCGAGGCGATGACTCAACAGTACGGCTTTCCGGGCCTCGCCGATGGTTTGCGCCTCTTGCGGCGGTTCGCGGACGAGTGCTGGGACCGGATGCACCCGGTCATCGAAGACGGCGACATCGAGGTCCGCTCGGGGCCGTTCGAACTCATCGGCACGGGCAACGCGGGGATCAACTTTCCCAGCACCGTCCGCAACGTCGTGCTCGTTTCGGGCAAAACCGGCTCGTTCAGTTGGACCGATCGCCAGAATCCGGGGAGCAGTAAAGAATCGTTCGACGCCGCCGTCGCTTCGACGCCGCCGGCCAAGTGCGAAGCGAATTACGAAGCGCTGAAGACGGCCCTCGCGGAAATCGCGGAGATCAACACGGTCCTCGCGGACAAGATGCAGAAGCTGGCTCCCAGCCTTTGGGATCTGAACGTCGCCATCACGGATTGCTATCGGTTGGCCGAATTGGTCGTCAAGCAGCGGAGCCCGTCCGGAGGTTCGTCGTCCAGCGCCGAGAGTTCCAATGCGGGAAGCGCGGAAGCCGGCGAAAGCAGCGGGGGCGGCGGCGGGTGGTCCGGCGGGTCCGATTGGAACGCGATCGCCGACCGGGCCGTGGCCACGCGGGCCGACTTGTACCGCCAGCTCGAACAAACCGCGGAACTTCTCGAAAAGCTGGAGCCGCGGAGCCCCGTGCCGTATCTTGTCCGGCGGGCAGTCTCGTTGGGCAACATGCCGTTCCCGGAGCTGCTCAAGCTCCTGGTCCGCGACGCGGCCGCGGTCGAGCAAATCAGCCGGGAGTTCGGCGTGCCCGCCGGCGAGTGAATCGCGCAGTTGCGAATCGATCCGAGGTCGCCGCGTCGGCCAGTCCGACGGGCCTTTAGCGGAGGAGCATCGTGGGAAGCGAAAGCGGACAAAAGAAGGTCGGGCGAGTCAATCGCCCGCGGGTTCACATCATCTACGAGGTCGAGACCGGGGGAGCTCCGGAGAAGATCGAACTCCCGTTCGTCGTCGGCGTGATGTCGGACCTGTCCGGCATGCCCAAGGAAGCCCTGCCGAACTTGAAGGACCGCAAGTTCACCAACATCAGCCACGAGAACTTCAACGAAGTGCTCTCGAAGGCCGCGCCGCGGCTCGCGTTCCGCGTGCCGAACAAGCTCAACGACGACGGCTCGCAAATGAACGTCGAGTTGAACTTCAAGAAGTTCGACGACTTCGAGCCCGCCCGCGTCGCCGAGCAGATTCCGGCGCTCAAGGAACTCATGGACATGCGGCACAAGCTGAACCAGCTGAAGTCCAACCTCTCGGGCAACGACAAGCTCGAATCGATGCTCAACGACATCATCTCGAACACGGAAAAGGCCTCGGCCCTCGCGCAAGCCCTGGACAGCGAAGCGCCGAAGGTGGAGGACAAGTCATGAGTACGCCAGCCCAAGCCGCCGCCGGCGCAGCCGCGACGACGACGACCGAGTCGGACGGACTGCTCGATCAGATCATCAGCAAGGGCTTCCGGCCCGAGAACCAGAAGGAGCGCGACCGCGCCAAGAGCTACCTCCAGCAGTTCGTGAAAGAAGCCGTCAAGCCGGGCCAGATGGTCTCGAAGGAAGTCCTGGACAACATCGAGTACTGGATCGCGTCGATCGACAAGAAGCTCACCGTTCAACTGAACGAGGTCCTCCACAACGAGGACTTCCAGAAGCTCGAAGCCTCGTGGCGGGGCCTGCACTACCTGGTGCACAACAGCGAAACCGGGCCGCAGTTGAAGATTCGGGTGATGAACGTCACCAAAAAGGAACTCTCCCGCGACCTGGAACGCGCCAGCCGCTTCGACTTGAGCACGACCTTCAAGAAGGTTTACGAAGAAGAATACGGTATCCTCGGCGGGCAGCCCTACGGCATGCTCGTGGGCGATTACGACTTCGGCAAGGGCTCCGAAGACGTGGCTCTCTTGCAGAAGATGTCCAACATCGCGGCCCAGGCGCACGCTCCGTTCGTGACCAACGCGAGCCCCAAGCTGTTCAAGATGGACCGCTTCACCGAGATCGGTAACCCGGCGACCCTGGCGAACATTTTCGACAGCGTCGATTACGCGCAGTTCGAGTCGTTCCGGAAGTCCGAAGACAGCCGCTACGTGGGCCTCTGCATGCCGAAAGTGCTGGCCCGGTTGCCGTGGGGCAAGGAATTCAAGCAGGTGCCGGAGTTCGACTTCGAGGAATTCGTCGATGGCCGGGACCACGACAAGTACCTGTGGATGGGCGCTGCCTGGGCGTATGCGTCTCGGATGACCGCGGCCTACGCGGAAGACGGCTGGTTCGCCCGAACCCGCGGCGTGAAGGGCGGCGGCAAGGTCGAAGGCCTGCCCGTCCACACGTTCCAGACCGACGACGGCGACATCGCCATGAAGTGCCCCACCGAAGTGGCGATCACGGATCGCCGCGAGTTCGAACTCTCGAACCTCGGCTTCTTGCCGCTCGTCCACGCCAAGGGGCAGGACTTCGCCGCGTTCATGGGTGCCCAGTCGGCCCAGAAGCCGAAGACCTACAACGACCCGCTGGCGAATGCGAACGCGGAGCTTTCGACGAAACTGAACTACATGCTTTGCGTTTCGCGATTCGCGCACTACTTGAAAGTGTTGGCCCGCGATAAGATCGGGTCGTTCACGAGTCGCGAGCAGCAGGAGCGCGAGCTCAACGACTGGATTAATAGCTACGTGGTGGACGACCCCAAGATGGCGTCCGACGAAATGCGGGCCCGCAAACCGCTGCAAGACGCGAAGGTCGAAGTGCGAGAAGTCCCCGGGAAACCCGGGTACTACGAGGCAATCGCTTACCTCAAGCCGCACTTCCAGTTGGAAGCCTTGAGCACCTCCATGCGGCTCGTCGCCGAACTGCCCAAGAAGGCTTAAGCAACGGCGTCGAAATTTTGTTGTTCGCCCGCTCCCCCTGCCGGCATTGTTATCAGTGTGAGGGGGATGCGGGTGAATGACCCGCACCTTCCGAAACACCAAAGACATGGCCGGACGCTGCTGTCCGCCCGGCCGACCGTCCCACCCCATCGGACAGCGAAGACCCCAGTGGAGTTCCGACAATGGCCGTTGACATGTTCCTCAAGTTGGACGGGATTAAGGGCGAAGCTCAAGACTCGAAGCACAAGGATACAATCGATATTTTGGCCTGGAGTTGGGGCCTCTCGAACGCCACGACCGGCGTTGGCGCGGGCCACGGTGCGGGGAAGGTCAACCTCCAAGACCTGAGCTTCACGCACTACGTCGACAACTCGACCAGCAAGCTCCTGCTCACCTGCTGCAGCGGCGAACACATCAAGGAAGGGACTCTCATCGTCCGCAAGGCCGGCGGCACGGCACCGGTCGAATACATCAAGATCAAGCTCAGCGATATCCTCGTCTCCTCGGTCAGCACGGGCGGCTCGGGCGGCGAAGACCGGCTGACCGAAAACGTCACGCTCTCCCCAGCCAAGATCGAGTTCACCTACTCCACCCAGGACGCCAAGGGCGCAGGCAAAGAAACCACGCCGTTCACGTGGGACTTCAAGCAGAACAAGAAGTAAGCCGAAAGCTTCGACGGGCCGACGGGGATTTTCCCCGCCGGCCCGTTTTTGCTATTTCCCGCTGACTCCAATCCGGGCGTGCCATGACCGCGGACGAATCGTTCAAAGCCGGCCATCTCCAGGCCGCCATCGACGCTCAAATCGCCGATGTGAAATCGAATCCGGCCGATGCGGGCAAGCGGCTATTCCTTTTCGAACTCCTGTCGTTCGCCGGCGAGTGGGACCGTGCCAAACGGCAGATCGAGGCCGTGTCGTACCCCGATCCGGAACGGATCGCGACGGTCTTGAAGTACAAAACGCTGCTCGGCGCCGAGGACCACCGCACCCGAGTGTTCCGCGATGGCGTGATGCCCGAGTTCCTGCTGCCTCCGCCCCCGTGGATGTCCCACCGACTCCAAGCCATCGCGGAAATCAAAGCCGGCGATTGGGAACGGGCGAGCGCCGAACTCGCGAAGTCGGACGAAGCCGCGCCCCCCGTGACCGGCGATCTCAACGAGCAGCCCGTCGAAGGCTTGCGCGACGGCGACGACCTGTTCGGCCCCGTGCTCGAAGTTCTCGCCCAGGCCACGTACTACTGGGTGCCGTTCGAGCAGATCGAAATGCTGGCGATGAACCCGCCTAAAACGCCCCGCGACTTGATCTGGTTCCCGGCCAAAATCAGCCTCAAAGACGGCCCCTCCGGCGACGTGTTCCTGCCGACCCGCTATCCGATGTCCACCGCTGGAACCAACGACTCCATTCGACTCGGTCGGGCCACCGAATGGACCGACGACGAGAGCCGCCCCGTTCGCGGGACCGGCCTGCGCGTGTTCCTCGCCGGCGATCGCGCGTTCAGCCTGTTGGACTTCCGCGAATTCCAGTCTCGCTGATGACCGCGACCCGAGTCCGAGGTCTGGAATGACCGCCGACGCGACTGCCCGCCGGATCCGCTTGCCACTTGCCGTTCCCGGTGCACCGACGGAGCCGATCGATTGGCCCGCTGGCCCCGCGTCGCTTTTAGATTTGCTCCCGAGCGTCTACGCAGTCTCGAACGCGACCTCCAAAGCGGCCGTTGCCGAAGCGGTCGCGGACGGCAAGGCCATCAGTTGCAAGCCCGGCTGTTCCGCGTGCTGCCGGCAACTGGTCGCCGTGTCGCACGTCGAAGCGGTGGCCGTGGCGGACCTCGTCGCGGCGATGCCGGCCGAGCGGCAGGTCGCAGTTCGGAACCGCTTCGCGCAGGCTGCAACGCGGCTCGAACGCGCCGGCCTGCTCAACCCCAAGGAAGCACCCGGCCGCCGGTCTCTGATTCTCGACGATCGGGACAGCGCCGTCTTCGACGTCTCTCGCAAGTATTTCGATCTCGGCATCCCCTGCCCACTACTCGAAAACGAGTCTTGTTCGATTTATCCGAACTGGCCGACGGTGTGCCGGGAGTACCACGTCACCACGCCGGCCGAGAACTGCTCGAACGTTTTCGAGGCGCCAATCGACCGGATCCAACCATCCGTTCGGATGGGTCCGGTGTTGATGGCCTTGGGCCATTCCGCGGCGGGGCTTCCCTTCGGCCAACTCCCACTCGTTTTGGCTTTGGAATGGTCTTCCTCGGCCGGTCCTCGCGTCCGGCATATCCAAGACGGCGAAGCGCTCTCGCGGGCGTTCGTCGCCGAAGCGAACTTGCAAGCGGAACGCATCGCCCGCCGCGAAGATCCGTGTCCCTTGCCGAACGACCCGATCCCGTCACAGCCCCGAGAAGTGACTGCGACGATCGAATTGAAAGTCCGGACGCAGACGGTTTCGATCCGCGCGACGGTTCCGACGGGCCCGGCGACGCCGAGAGAACTGCTTCCGTTCGCCCGGACACTCACCGAAATTTCGGTCCACGTCGCCGAAGCCGATTCGACGAAAGCGGGCGAGCCCGTGAGTTGCAAGGCGGGTTGCGGGGCGTGCTGCCGGCAACCGGTCCCGGTAACCGAGACGGAAGCCCACGTGCTCGCGGACCTCGTCGCCGCGATGCCGGAACCCCGGCAGTCGGCCGTGCGGTCGCGCTTTGCGAAGGCCATCGAGAGGTTTGAATCGGCCGGCATTTTGAGCCACCTCCGCGAGCGAACCGACTGGCCCGATGGGCAACGCTCAAAACTCGGCCGCGATTACTTCGAGCAGGGAGTTCCTTGCCCGTTCCTGGAAGACGAATCCTGTTCGATTCACCCGGATCGCCCGCTCGTGTGCCGCGAGTTCCTGGTCACCAGCCCCGCGGAGAACTGTGCGAATCCCTTCGTCCCGGGGGTCAAGCGATTGGAGTTGCCGATGGCGTCGGCCTTCCGGACCTTCGCTCGTGCCGCCGCGGACATTCCCGCAGATGCTCCCGTTCCCTGGGTGCCACTCGTGCTGGCACTCGAGTGGTCGGCAGAGAACCCCGAGCCACCTCCGGCGCGAACGGGGACGGCGCTGCTCGAGCAAACGTTTCGACTCATGACCGGCGTCGGTGGTCCGCGAGCCGGAACCGAGGCAGATCATGGCCGTTGACTTCGCAAAAGTCCTCGGCGAGGGCGGCAAGCCCTTGCTCGACTTACTTTCGTTCGCGGTATTTTCGGTTCGGCCGGACGGCTTGTTCGTCTTCCTCGCTCGCGAGTACCGCGTTCGACCCACGCCGACAGCCGCGATCACAATCTTCGATCTCTTCTGCGCGCCAGGGTCACCCGCTCGCTTGAGCGCCGAAGCCGCCTTGTCCCCGACGGACTGGAGTTTGAATTCGGCTCTGGCGCCCGTGCGAGCCGGAATCGCGCGGGCCGCGGCACCGCCGCCGGCTCCCCTCCCGGACGATCCGCCGTGGCAACCTCCGGCGATCCCCCTCCCCCCGATCTATCTCTTCGACGGCCTCGCGGAACGATTGCTGAAAGATCCCGACGGGCAGGTCGCTGCCCTGGCGGCCGAGTTCGACCCCGAGCAAGGGCCGTTCAAGAGCCTGCCGAATGGGAAACTATCGGGCACTCAGCGAGCCTTCGTGGAACAAACTTGGCGCCGTCGCATTCAACCCGCCCTCCTCACGGCCGGGTTTTGGCGAGTCGCGACTGTGGGTCAAGCCTGATCCTTCGAAACGGAACGACCCATGAGTTCAGTCACGACTTACGACGACGTTCTGTACGGCACCCGCCCTCGCATGGCGACCCACCCGGACACCGCGGCGGTCGTGGCGTCGATGTTGGGAATCGCGCCCGTCCCCGTCGATCGCGCACGCGTCCTGGAAATCGGCTGCGGCACCGGCGGGAACCTGACACCGATGGCGGCGCTGCTGCCGAATTCGCGCTTTCTGGGAGTCGATCTTTCGCCGGTTCAAATCGAGGAGGCGAAGAAAACTGCCGCGATCCTCGGGCTCGCAAACGTCGAATATCGGGCCGAGAGCATTCTCGATTGGGACGTGAGCCACGGGTTATTCGATTACATCATTTGCCACGGCGTGTATTCATGGGTGCCCGAAGTCGTGAGCAAGAAGATCCTCGCCGTTTGCTCGCGGCATCTTTCCCCAACGGGTATCGCCTACGTCAGCTACAACACGCTTCCCGGCTGGTATCTTCGCTCGCCCGTGAGGGACATGCTGAACTACCACGTCCGCAACGGCCCGGACGCGGCCACGCGCATCCGCGGCGCCCGCGGGCTCTTGCAATTCCTCGATTTCGCCGTCCCCGAATCGACCAAAGCGTACCGCACCGTCGTCCGCGACGAAGTCGCAGTGATCGCCGACCAGCCCGATTACTACCTTTTCCACGAACACCTCGAAAGCGACAATCGGCCGGTTTACTTTCACCAGTTCATGGCCGAAGCCAAGTCCGCGGGATTGCAATTCGTCGGCGAAGCGGGGGTGGTCGCCCGCCTATCGGGCCTTCCGCCGGCCGCCCGTGAAGCGCTCGAAGAACTCTGCGAAGACTTGCTCGAAGTCGAGCAGTACCTCGATTTCCTGCACGGCCGGCGTTTCCGAAGGACGCTGCTCTGCAAGTCGGATCTCCAGTTCGACCGATCCGTAACTCCGGAAACCCTCGACCGGATGTACGTCTCCGGAATCTGCCGTCCCGCGTCCGCCGAACCGAACCTCGCGCAGGGGGCGTGGGAAGAGTTCGAGGCTCCCGAAGGGAACCGGCCGCGGTCGAGTTCGGCGCTGTTGAAAACGGCGATCGTCGAACTCTGGCGGGTTTTTCCGGGGTTGCTTTCCGTGCCCGAACTGGCGGCAATACTGGCGAAGGTGACCGGCGAATCCGCCGCGGCCTTGCGAGGGCCGTTGGCGCAAGTGCTCGTCGAGTGCTACCTCGCGGGGATGCTCACGCTGCACTCGCAGCCGCCGGCGTTCGTCGTGACGCCGAGCGAGCGGCCGACGGGCCTGCCAATCGCCCGCCACTTCGCGGCCGAACGTGCCACCTTACCTTCCGCCCGCCATCAGGAAGTCCGGTTGGAGCCGTTCGACCGGTTCGTACTTGGATTGCTGGATGGCACCCGCGACTTGGAAGCCCTCACGGCGCTGGCGGATGCGGCCCTGGACGCCGGGACTTTGCCCGCTCTGGACCGGCCCACCCCCGCGGCCGTCGAGGAAACTTTGTCTCGTTTGGGCCGCGCAGCCGTATTGGTCTCGTAGGATTTCCGGTACGATAGCGGCCCGAACGTTGACCGCCCCGGAGCCCCGATGCCCCCGCCGCTCGCGAACAGCCGAATCATGCCCTCGGTCTTCGACCGACTCACGGACCCGGAGTCGATGGGGAGTCCGTCGTCGCCCGGATATAACGAGCGGGAAATGCTCAAGGCCGTGCGGGCGGATGTGGAACAGCTCTTGAATACCCGGCAGACGGTTTCGGAAGTGGATGCCCACTACGCCGAGGCGAACGATTCGATCCTCACCTACGGTCTGCCGGACATGGTCAATTACGCCGGGTCGGCCATGCAGCAGTCCGCAGAACTCGCAGCCGCCATCGCCCTGGTCATCTCGCGATTCGAGCCCCGGCTCAAGAACGTCAAAGTGCAAGTCACGCCGAGCCCGGACCGCGACCCTCGCAACGTCCGGTTTCACATCGATGCGTCCCTCAACGTCGATCCCGCCCCGGAGGTTGGATTTCTGACCGTCGTGGAACTCACGACCGGCCGGGCCTTCGTCAACGTCGAAGGGGACCGGACGTGAGTCAGGACCTCGTCATTTACTACGAGCGGGAACTCGAAGCGATTCGGCACCTCGCTCGGGAGTTCGCGGCACAGTACCCGAAGACCGCGGGCCGCTTGCTCGTCGAGCCCACGACGGGCCGCAGCGTCGATCCGCACGTCGAGCGTTTGCTGGAAGGTTTCGCTTTGCTCGCCGGGCGCGTCCACCACAAACTCGACGACGAGTTCCCCGAACTGACCGACGCCCTGCTAAATATCCTTTACCCGCACTACCTCGCGCCGTTCCCTTCGACGATGGTGGTCGAGTTCAAGGCCGACCCGGTCAACACGCCGATGGCCGAGGGGTTCCCGATCCCCCGCCATAGCCAGATCCTCACCAACCCGGTCAACCCGCCGACCAACGACCTTCGGTGCAAGTTTCGCACGGCGTACCCCGTCACGCTCTGGCCCGTGGTCGTCACCGGGGCGAAAATCCAGGGCCCTCCGTATCAGGGGCTGCGACTGCCGCGCGGGATGCCCCCGGCAAACACCGAGGCCGTGCTGCAGATCTCCCTCGAATGCCAGGGTGGCACCTCGTTCGAGAAGTTGAACCTGGAGACGCTGCGGTTCCACTTGCTCGGCAACGATCAGAACGTGGCGGAGATCTACGAACTGTTGCTCAACCGCGCATCGCAGGTGCTCTTCGTCCCGACCGACAAGCCGGCGATGGACCCGGTCTTCGTCAAACCGGCCGAAGCGCTCACGTCCGTCGGCTTCGACCGCGAAGAATCGCTGCTGCCGTACCCTGCTCATTCCATGCCCGGATACCGCTTACTCACGGAGATGTTCGCCTATCCGGCGAAGTTTTGGTTCGTGGACCTCAACAAGCTCTCCCTGGCCAAGAAAGCGGGGTTCGGCCGCCGGCTCGATCTAGTCGTGTTCTTGCGCGGCGTGAAGGCGGATATCGCCAATCTGGAAAAAGCGGTCGATCAAAGCACGTTCCGCCTCGGCTGCACGCCGGCGATCAACCTGTTCGACCAGAGCTGCCAGCCGATTACCGTTTCGCAAGTGAAGTCCGAATACCGCGTCGTCCCGGTCCACCACCACCCGCAGGGGTACGAAATCTTCAGCATCAGCGAGGTTTCGGCGGTCGATCCGGAGCACGGCGAACCGGTGAAGTTTCGGCCCTTCTACGACATCACGCACCCGTCTGGCCGCGAAGGCCGAGAGGCGTATTGGTACCCCACCCGCAAGGCCTCGACCCGCGACGGTGACAAGGGCACCGAAGTCACGCTCACGCTGGTCGACAAGGGCTGGGATCCGCTCATGCCCGCAGGGGCGACGCTGGTGGTCAAAGCCGTTTGCACCAACCGCGAACTCGGAGCCCAACTTCAACGGTCCATGGCAAACGTCCGATTGGAACTCGAGCGAGCGGCCCCGCTCGCGGGGATCGAGTGCGTGCGGCCGCCGAGCTTGCCCCTGCGGCCCAGCCGAAAGCGCCGCGGGTCGTACTGGCGGCTGCTCTCGCACCTTTCGCTCAACCACCTTTCGATCTCCGAGACCGCGCCGGCCGAGGCCCGCGCGGCGCTCCAGGAGATCCTGCGGCTCTACGATTTCTCCGAGGGCGACTCCGGACCCCGCGCGGGCGTGAACGCGATGCTCATCGACGGCGTCGTCGGGGTCTCGTCCCGCCGCCTCGTCGGCCGCGTCGGCGATGCCGCCGCGAGCGGGTTCGCCCGCGGCGTCGAAGTCACCGTCGAACTCGACGAGCAGAAGTACGTGGGCACCGGCGCGTTCCTGTTCGCGAGCGTGCTCGAACAGTTCCTCGGGCTGTATACCACCGTGAACTCGTTCACGCAGTTGCTGGCGAAGACGCCGGGCAGCGACGGGCAAGTGATCCGCCGCTGGCCGCCGCGGGCCGGGGACAAGCCCCTCGCCTAACCGTTCCGAACCCGGGGTGCCGTGGCCGAACCGACGATCTACCGACGGCTCCTCGACGAGCCGTACCTGTTCGACTTCTTCCAAAGCGTCCGCCTGCTCGGCCGACTGCCTGCGGCCAAGTCGCGCACCAAGGCCGGCGCGGCGTTCCCCGAAGTCGCGCGCTTCAAGGCTCACGCATCGCTCGCGTTCCCCGCCAGCGCGATTCAGGACTTGCAAGCCGCCGCGGACCCCGAGGGGCTGGCGACGATGACCGTGAACTTCATGGGCCTCACCGGACCCAGCGGCGTGCTGCCGCTCCACTACACGGAAACCATCCTGATTCTGGAAAACACCAAGGGTGCACCGCTCCGTCCGCGGGCCAACACTCTCGGCGCGACGACCACGCAACTCCGCAACCCCGAATACCGCGGCTACCGCGAGTGGCTCGACCTCTTCAACCACCGCTTCATCGACCTCTTCTACCGGGCGTGGTCCAAGTACCGCTTCTGGATGGCCCACGAACGCGGCGAGACCGACCTCGCCGAACCGGACCGATTCACCCTCAGCGCCTACTCGCTGTTCGGCTTCGGCACCGCCTCGATGCGAGACCGGTTGAAAGTCGTCGCGCCGGGCGCTCGCTACCAACCGGACGAAGTCCTCGCTAAAATCCACGACCTCGGCCTCTTGCGGTTCGCGGGGCTCCTGAGCCAGCGGCACCGCTCCGCGTGGGGGCTGCAAGCCCTCCTCGCGGGGTACTTCGAGCGGCCCGTGGAAGTGCTCCAATTTCAGGGGCAGTGGCTGCCTTTGGACGTCTCGGCCCAAACCCGCATGCCCATCGACGATCCGGACCATCCGAACTACGTCCCCGCCGAAGAGTGCAATTGCGACCTGGGCGTGAACATGGTCGCCGGAGACCGCGTGTGGGACGTGCAGGGAAAAGTTCGCATCCGGCTCGGTCCGCTGCGGTATAACGAGTTCCTGGATTACCTCCCGGACCGAACCGCCTTTCATCCGGATGGAACTCCCTTGAAAGAACGGAAGTCGATTTTCTTGCTGGCCCACCTGGCTCGGCTCTACCTCGGACCGGAAATCGACATCGACATCCAACTGATCCTCCGCCGCCAGGACGTGCCCGAATGCCGCCTGACGGACGACCCGGCAACTGGGCCGCGGCTCGGCTGGAACTGTTGGGCGCTGGCGGGCCAAGCGACCAAAGACGCGGACGACGCAATCTTCCCCGGCGAGGCGATCACTCACCTCGGCGAGCCGGTGGAATAAAACGATTCGGTATACCCCTCACTCGGAGAACGCCCTTGGCCGTCACCAACCTCAAAGCCCTGGTCGGGAAGTTGAACTCCGCCTGCCGCCAATCGCTCCAAGGCGCCGCAGGGCTGTGCGTTTCGCGGTCGAACTACCACGTCGAAATCGAACATTGGCTCGTGAAGTTGCTGGAACCGACCGACGGCGACCTGCCGAAGATTTTCCGGCATTACAACATCGAACCCGCCCGCGTGACCCGCGAACTGACGCGGGCCCTCGACAAGATGAAGACCGGCAGCGCCCGCTCCCCGGAGTTCTCGCCGGACATCGTCAGCCTCATGACCGAGGCGTGGTCCCTCACGTCCCTCGAATACTCCGGTTCGCGCGTCCGATCCGGCTACCTGCTCGCGGCCCTCTTGAGCGATCGCGACCTCGGCCGCATCGCCAAGGAAGCGTCCCCGGAACTCCAGCGGATCCCCACCGAGCAATTCGTCAAAGACGTCCGCTCGATCGTCTCCGGATCCGCGGAAGACGCCGCCGAACCCGGCGACGCGGTCGCGTCCGGCGATCCCGGTCCCGCGGGCACTCCGACCGATTCCAAAACGCCGTCGCTCGACCAGTTTACCTACGACCTCACGGCGAGCGCCAAGGCCGGCAAGCTGGACGCGGTCGTCGGCCGGGACTTCGAAATCCGCCAGGTCATCGACATCCTCACCCGCCGCCGGCAGAACAACCCGATCCTCACGGGCGAAGCGGGCGTCGGCAAGACTGCCGTCGTCGAAGGCTTCGCGCTGAAAGTCATCGCCGGAGACGTGCCCGCACCGCTCAAGGGCGTGCAGGTCCGCATCCTCGACCTCTCGCTGCTGCAAGCCGGGGCCGGGGTCAAAGGCGAATTCGAGAACCGCTTGAAGAGCGTGATCGCCGAGGTGAAAGCCTCGCCGGTGCCGATCATCCTGTTCATCGACGAAGCGCACACGCTCATCGGAGCCGGCGGCGCCGCGGGCTCCGGCGACGCGGCGAACCTGCTCAAGCCCGCCCTCGCCCGCGGCGAACTCCGCACCATCGCGGCCACGACCTGGGCCGAGTACAAGAAGTTCTTCGAAGGCGACCCCGCCCTCAAGCGCCGCTTCCAGGTGGTCAAGGTCGAGGAGCCCGATATCGAGAAGGCCGTGCGGATGATGCGCGGCCTCACGGGCATGTTGGAAAAGCACCACAAGGTCCGCATTTTGGACGAAGCCGTGTCGGACGCGGTCAAGCTCTCGCACCGCTACATCACCGACCGGCAACTGCCGGATAAGTGCATCAGCTTGTTGGATACGGCCTGCGCGAAAGTCGCGTTGAGCCAGTCGTCCACTCCGGCGGCGCTCGAAGCGTGCCACCGCGAGATCGAGTTCGCCAATATCGAGATCGGCATTCTGGACCGCGAACAAGCGGCCGGCGGCGCCCACGATCAGCGGCTCAAGGAAGTGAAGGAGAAGAAGGCCAAATTTGAAGTCGAACTGAAGGACGTTCAGGAGAGACTCGCCAAGGAGAAAGTCCTCGTCGAAGACTTGCGGACACTGCGGACCAAGTTGGAAGCCCACGCTGCCGCGGGAGACGACGCTGCCAAGGCGAAGGACAAACTCGCCGCCGCGGACGAAGCCAAAGCCAAGGCCGACCTCGCCGCGAAGGCCGCGGAGCTCGCCGCGGTCCAGGGCGAGCACCCGCTAATTCAGCCGTTCGTTTCGAGCCAGGCGATCGCCGAAGTCGTCGCCGGTTGGACCGGCATCCCCGTCGGCAAGATGGTCCGCAACGACATCGAAGCGGTGCTCACTCTCAAAGCTCGATTGGCCGAGCGAGTCGTCGGGCAAGGGCACGCTTTGGATGCCATCGTCCAGCGAGTCCAAACGGCCCGAGCGAACCTCGGCGACCCCAAGCGGCCGCTCGGCGTTTTCCTCCTCGTCGGCCCTTCGGGCGTGGGCAAGACCGAAACCGCCCTCGCCCTCGCCGAGATCCTCTACGGCGGCGACCGCAGCCTCATCACCATCAACATGTCCGAGTTCAAAGAAGAGTACAAGGTCTCGCAACTGCTCGGTTCCCCCATCGGCTACCAGGGCTCCGATCAGGGCGGCGTCCTCACCGAAGCCGTCCGCCGCAAGCCGTACAGCGTGGTCCTCTTGGACGAAGTCGAGAAAGCCCACAACTCGGTTCAGGAAATCTTCTACCAGGTCTTCGACAAGGGCGTGCTCAACGACTCCCGCGGCAACGAGATCAACTTCAAGAACACGCTGATCCTGCTCACGTCGAACGTCGGCACGGATACGATCGCGAAGGTGTGCGCCGACCCGGACACGATGCCCGACCCCGCGGGCCTCGCCGAAGCGATGAAGGCCGATTTGCTCAAGGCGTTCAAGCCGGCCCTCCTCGGCCGGATGGCGGTGGTGCCTTACTACCCCCTCGCGGACGAAGTGCTCAAGTCGATCATCCGCCTCAAGCTCGGCCAGATCGCCGGCCGCGTCCGCGACAACTACCGCGCCGCGTTCGAGACCGACGACGCCCTGATCGACACCATCGCCGGACGGTGCAAAGAAGTGGAAACGGGCGCCCGCAACGTGGACCACATCCTCACGGGCACCCTGCTGCCCGAGATGGCCAAGGAGTTCCTCGCCCGCCTCGCCGACGGTCGGACCGTGAGCAAGGTCCATATCGGCGTCGCCGAGGGCGGCAAGTTCACATACCAGATCGACTGATCGCACTGCGCGAAGCCGCTAGCGGCTTCGCGATGCCACCGGAGATTGGATCATGGCTGAGGGACCCCGCAAGACCAGCGCCAAGGCCTGGCAGAACCAGGCCGGCGGCGCGCCGACACCCGGACAATCGAAGGGCCCCGGTTGGAAGCAGGCGGACGCCCCGAAGCCGGGTCGCGGTTCGCGGATGATCAAGATCCTCGGGTTGCTCTTCGGCATCGGCGCGGTCGTCGGCGGCATCATCTTTCTCATCCTCTACCTGATGGAGCCTCCCAAACCCGTTTTCGTCGTCATCGGAGCGAACCCCGCCAAGGACGCGGACAAACTCAACGTTCCCATCGACCCGTTCGGGTGGCAATCGGCCCGACTGTTCCTCGACCGCACGCAGAAAGCCTCCATCAAGTCCCGCTTCGTCGTCGGCGAAGACGGTGGACCGGGCGAACTTCCCACCACCGAAGACGGCTTGAACAACTGGGCCAAGGATTTCCCCGGCCGCGAAAAGGATCCCTTGGTGCTGTACCTCGCCCTCCACGGCGGGACCGATGAAAAAGGACCGATCCTCTTCACGGGTGGCGTGGAAGCCGACGGCCGGCCGAAGCGAACTGCGGTGAAAGACCTGATTCTTGCCCTCACCAACAGCAACAACGTTCCCGCGCCGCGAACTAAAGTCCTCATTCTCGACACGGGCCGGTTGGCCCCGGATCCGATCTACGGGCAATTGCACGACGACTTCGTCGCCCGGATGAAGAAAGACATCAATCCGTTGATCCTGGCCTGCCCCAACCTCGTCGTCATCCTCGGCACCGACGCGGACCAGCGGGGCCACGAATCCGAAGAGCACCAATCGACCGCGTTCGCCCAGTTCGTCATCCACGGCCTGCACGGCGAAGCGGCGACGCCTTCGAGCGATCTCATCATGGCCAGCGACCTCTTCAAGCACAT
>Ga0209591_10001344_pt1 | contig 30847 bp, 29 predicted proteins | sample MAT01_FD_187207 | JGI IMG/M metagenome (GOLD analysis project Ga0209591, IMG submission 187207) | Freshwater microbial communities from Lake Fryxell liftoff mats and glacier meltwater in Antarctica - MAT-01 (SPAdes) (version 2) | ecosystem: Environmental > Aquatic > Freshwater > Ice > Liftoff... | reverse complement strand
CCTCAACCCCGTGGAGGTGTGGGAACCGAGGCATCCATTTAAGGAGACATAAGACTTCAGACATCAGACACAAGACTTCAGACATCAGACACAAGACTTCAGACTTCAGACACAAGACTTCAGACACAAGACTTCAGACTTCAGACATAAGACATAAGACACAAGACATCAGACACAAGACATCAGACACAAGGCCGGAGGTGACTTTGGACGGGTGCGGCCTCAATTTGATGTACTTTTCTATGCATTTTCAATACCTTCACATCCGAGAATCGGCTACGCCGAAACCAACTCACATCAAGGTTGAAAAAAATGCTTGATAACTTATCAAAAATGCTTTTTTAGTGTAAAAATCCATTTTCGGGGCTACATCAAATTGAGGCCGCACCCCTGTGGAGTACTGTAGTTTGAACGAATCAATAAGGTTATTTTTTTAATAAAGTAAAAAATATGTTATTCGTTTTTACCTATAAATGAATTTGTTGATAATAATTATATGGATTTTTTTATAAAAAAACCCATATAATTATCATCAACAAATTCATTCCCGTGCCACTACAGCCAATAATGCTCCTGCATAAATTGTTCCAATATTAAGGCTGCGGCTACCTTATCTACCAGCGATTTATCCTGTCGCTTTTGTTTTTTTGCCCCCGACTGCAGGATAATGCGTTTAGCATCATTTGACGTGTAGCGTTCATCCTGACGCATGATCTTTTTATCCGGGAATAACTTCGATAATTGCGCGGCACAAGCATCGGCCTGCGGGGCTATTTGTGCCGGATTGCCATCAGGGTGCAATGGAAGACCTACCACGAAACATTCCACGGCTTCCTCTTTGCAGTACTTTTGCAGGAAATCGTACAATTCGGGCGTAGGTACGGTTGTCAATCCGGAAGCAATAATCTTCAAAGGGTCAGTGACGGCAATTCCGGTGCGTTTCAAACCGAAATCAATGGCGAGTATGCGAGACATTATGTGTTAGGAACGGGTAAATAATAATTTGATAGGTTTAGGTAGGTAAGTTTTTGTTCAAACAACTATCTTTTTGAGCGAATAGTGGTTCTAAGTAGTCCACAGTCGGCAGTCCACAGTCGGCAGTCCACAGTCTCACAAACCTTTGATAATAAGGTAATTAATGAATTTCACAAAATAAGGCAAGTGTGAAAAATAGAACTAATAACTACTTAATTTATTCCAGTGCCACCCCCACCGAATTTTCTACTTCTTTAAAATCTTTGATCTTAGGCAGGTCCATCAGGGTATTGATGCCAAAATAATCCATAAATTTATCGGTTGTTCCGTAGAGGAGGGGACGCCCCGGGCCATCACTGCGGCCTTTTATAGCGACCATATCTTTCTCTAAGAGCTTCTGGAGCGCGTAATCACAACTTACGCCGCGAATTTCTTCCAGTTCTGATTTGATGACTGGTTGTTTATAGGCCACTAAGGCAAGCGTTTCCAAAGCCGCCTGCGAAAGACGTTTTTTGGTGGTTTGCTTTAGGTGTACGGCTATGGCACCGTGATAAGCGCCTTTCGTCAGAAATTGATATCCCCCCGCTATTTCTACTAATTCAAAAGCAAATTGATCGTCCTGAAATTGGGCGCGGATAGCATTTATTGCTTCCTGAATGATTGCTGCTTCTATGGGCAATTGAAGACTTTCTGTCAGCACAGATTGGAGTTCCTCCAGCCCAATCGGCTGAGGAGATGCAAAAATCAGCGCTTCAATGTGTTGTTTCATGCCGCAAAAGTACAATAAAAATGTAAAATGGAGGATAGTGAATGGAGCATCGCAACAAAAATAAACAAAAAGTTTTTAATTTATGCAGAAAAACCCTACTTTTGCCGCCGGTTTTATGAGGATGGAATAGTAAGATTTGGGGAGTGGCACGGAAATAAAAATGAATAATAAATTTTTATTATGTAATATATTTTTTGATGCTTTAAATGATCTGATGAGGGTGCATCAATTGATGCGCAGCCCAGTAGTGCGTTTTGATCTGCTAACCTGATTTTTAAATATGCTATTTTTTATGTGTATGATTGGCGATCAACAATTACATGGTTGATGATTTTTGATGTACCGTGCCTCCCTAAACCCCTCAACCCCTCTCAACCCCTACCCTCAACCTTTTGATATTCTTAACAGCCCAACACTATGGCTCGCGCAGAAAAAAATAAAAATAATGCTTTTCCACCCGCCGTTTCGCACAATGGCGAGGATACCATCGTCACCTTATCGGGGATGTACCAAAATTATTTTTTGGATTATGCCTCCTATGTTATCTTGGAGCGAGCAGTTCCCGCCATTGAAGATGGCCTGAAACCCGTGCAACGCCGCATCCTGCACGCTATGCACGAGCAGCACGACGGGCGATACCACAAAGTTGCCAACCTGATCGGGCAAACCATGCAGTTTCACCCCCACGGCGATGCCGCTATTGGAGAAGCTTTGGTGAATATGGGCCAGAAAGAACTGCTGATTGACTGTCAGGGCAACTGGGGCGATTTCCGCACGGGCGATTCTGCCGCCGCGCCCCGGTATATTGAAGCACGTTTGACCAAATTGGCCCTCGATATTGCTTTCAATTCAGACACAACCGTATGGCAGATGAGTTACGACGGCCGCAAACGCGAGCCCGTGAACCTGCCCATGAAATTTCCCCTGGTACTCGCACACGGGGTAGAAGGTATTGCGGTCGGTTTGAGCACCAAAGTGATGCCACATAACTTTATAGAATTGGTAAAAGCCTCTATTGCCGCCCTAAAAGGAAGAATAGTAGCCATATTTCCTGATTTTCCAACCGGAGGTTTTGTGGATGTATCCAATTATAATGGCGGTCTGCGCGGTGGTAAAATTCGTGTTCGGGCAAAAATAAGGGAAATAGACAAAAAAACGCTGCAAATTACGGAAATACCTTACAGTGTCACCGTAGGCGATCTGTGCGACTCCATCGTAAAAGCCAATGAAAAGGGCCAGATTAAAATCAAAAAAGTATCGGACAAAACAGCCGCCAATGTAGACATCGAAATAGAGTTGCAACCCGGTGTCAGCCCCGATGTCACCATAGATGCCCTTTACGCTTTCACTGATTGTGAAGTGGGTATCAGCCCCAATTGTTGCGTCATTATTGATAATAAACCCTTGTTTACTACCGTTGATGAATTACTGCGCATCAGCACCGAAAACACCAAAGACCTGCTGCGGTTAGAACTCGAAATTCTGCAAAAAGACCTCGAGGAAAAATTGCATTTTGCTTCTTTAGAGAAAATTTTTATTGAAAAACGCATTTACCGCGACATTGAAGAATGTGAAACCTGGGAGGCGGTACTCGAATCCGTAAATAAAGGATTAAAAAAATACGTGGTAACCCCTTCGGATGCCCAATATGGCAAGGATCAAAAACGCATCAAACTGCTGCGAGACATCACGGAGGAAGATTTAGTACGGCTCACAGAAATTCGCATTAAACGCATTTCAAAGTTCAATTCCTTTAAAGCCGATGAAGAAATCAATAAACTCAACGGGGAATTAGACCAAACCAAACACCATTTGGCCCACCTCACAGAATATGCTATTGCCTATTTTGAAAGCCTTTTGACAAAATACGGTAAAGGCCGTGAACGCCGTACGGAGATTACCGCTTTTGACACCATTCAGGCTTCGGCAGTAGTGGCCAATAATGCCAAACTATACGTCAACCTCGCAGAAGGTTTTATCGGGATGGGGCTGAAAAAAGACGAATTGGTACAGGATTGTTCCGATATTGACGATGTCATCATTTTCCGTCGCGATGGCGTGATGAAAGTGGTCAAAATCGGAGAAAAAGTATTTGTCGGGAAAGATATCATTTACGTGGCAGTCTGGAAGAAAAACGATGAACGTACCACCTACAACATGGTCTATACGGATGGGAAAACGGGCCGTACTATGGCCAAACGTTTTAACGTAACCGGCATCACCCGCGATAAGGAATACGCGCTGGCTACCGATGCCAAAGGCTCTAAAATACTGTATTTCACGGCCAATTCCAATGGCGAAAGCGAAGTGGTTGCTGTTACCCTCACCGCAGGCAGTACCGCCAAAATCAAATCTTTTGATTACGATTTTAGCGAATTAGCCATCAAAGGGCGCGAATCGCAGGGTAATATCCTGACAAAATATCCTGTCAAGCAGATTCGCCATAAAGAAGTGGGTAAAAGCACTATCGGTGCCCAAAAATTGTGGTACGATGACATCACCGGCCGCCTCAATACACAGGAAAGGGGCGCATTATTGGGCGAATTTGATACCGGCGACGGCGTATTTGTACTCTACCACAACGGCACCTACGAAGTAACTGACACCGACGTGCAGCAGCGTTTTGAACCCAAAGAAATCCTTTTCCTCGGCCGGTTCAACCCTGAAACAATCATCAGCGTGGTGCATTTCGACGGAAATAAAGGCTGGACGATGGTCAAGCGTTTCCGCGTGGAAACCCATAAAATGCGGGAGCGGTATTCCTTCCTGACCGAGCATCCAAAATCTAAAATGCTCTATGCTTCCGTGTTGCCCAGTCCGCGTATTCGTTATACCCTGAAAGTAAAAGGGAAAGCCATGAGCGGAGAGCTGAACCTCGGCGATTTCATGGATGCTAAAGGCTGGAAAGCGGCAGGCAATAAACTCAGCGATCAGGCGCTGTCACAAATCAGAGAGGTAGAAGGCCCGACCCCTACTCCGGAGGCCCGGCAACCGGATCTGTTTGGCGCAGTAACACCACTACCTGTGCCGCCTGCGGTTGCAGCAGAAAAAACGCCTGCCCCTAAAGCGCCCGCAGAAAAGAAAGATAAGCCGGAAAAGAAGGATACTTATTCCGTAGGACAGATCATAGAGTTTGATTGATTTTTTTGCGTTCATTCAGGTAGAAATGCCACAACATCCGGGTACCGACGCTGCGCCAGGGGCGCCAGTGTTGCGTACCAGCCTCAAAAAAAGCGTAATCGGGGCGCTTAGGCAGCTGCCGGAGTACCCGAAAGGCTTCATACAGGGCAATATCGCCTTGTGGCAAAATATCTGGTCGCATCAGACATTCAGATAAGTAAATATCGGCAGTCCAATGGCCGATACCTTTTAGTTGTTTCAGGTTCGTACGCACGGCTTCGTCGTCCAATCCAGTTAAGGTGTCAAAGTTGAAATCACCGTTCAGTATCGCCTGCGCCAACAAGCGGGTATAGCCTATCTTTTGGCGACTAAACCCAATTGCGCGCAGGGCCTCGTCGCCCAATTCCAAAAAAGTTTCGGGTATCACCGCTGGCTGGAGCACCTCTTTCAGCCGCGCAAAAGTAGCATTGGCAGAAGCCAAGGATACTTGTTGTTCCAAAATAATATGCACCGCCGTAGAAAACCCTGGCACTCGCGACCACAGCGGCGGGTAACCGTATTTTTCCAAAACAAGAGCTAACCCCTCATCTTGAGCGGCTAACCAATGGGAAGCCTTCTGGAGACTATTTTCGTTGAGTGTTACCAATTACAGGCACATTGAGATTTTGAAGTAATATTTACTAACAATGGTTCGTGAAAAAAAACAGGTACGCACACAGATAAGTAGTCCACAGTCAATAGTCGGCAGTCCACAGTCTCACAAACCTTTGATAATAAGGTAATTAATGAAATTCAAAACCACGATTATTTCTATTTACCTACTTAAAAAAGCGCGTATGTTTGAGTTTTCAAATAACAAACAAATACGCGCCATGACAGGAACACCAGCATTCCTTATCGCAAAGGTAGGTGAACTTCTCGAAAAAAGAGCCGTTCACCACCGAATATTTCAAACCTGTGCCGTGTACTGAATAGTTTGTGCGACGGGAGGCTGTGGACTATTAAGTAGTCCACAGTCAATAGTCGGCAGTCCACAGTCTCACAAACCCTTGATAGTAAGGTAATTAATGAAATTCAAAACCACGATTATTTCTATTTACTTACTTAACTGCTGACTGCGGACTGTCTGACCGTGGACTGTGGACTGGTGGACTGTCTGACTGCGGACTGTCTGACCGTGGACTGTCTGACTGTGGACTGCCTGACTGCGGACTGTCTGACCGTGGACTGCCTGACTGTAGACTGCCTGACTGTGGACTCCTTATCAAGGGTGCGCTACCCATTTTATTACACATTTTTCAAAAAAACCGCTCAAAAATCCCGGAAATTAGTACTTTTGCGCCGTTTTACACTCAGGTATCCAAAATACTTGGATGCACAACAAAACAATTTATTGTTATTTATTTTACTAATACTATGGTAATAAACAAAATAAATATACAATAAAATACTATATTTATCATTTAACATCAAAACAAAATTTTCGTAATGAGTTCACTCATTTACTTAGTTCCACTATTTGGCTTGATCGGATTAGTGTATATGTTTATCCTGCAAAGCTGGGTAATCAAACAGGATACCGGTAATGACAAAATGCGTTTTATCGCTGATGCTATCGCTGATGGTGCCATGGCTTTCCTGAAAGCCGAATACCGGGTATTGGCCATTTTTGTGGCGGTGGCCAGCGGATTGCTCTTTTGGCTAAGCACACAGGTTGAAACCAGCCACCCACTAATCGTATTGGCCTTTATTATTGGTGCTGTTTTTTCCGCAGCAGCGGGTAACATGGGTATGCGTATTGCTACCAAAGCCAATGTGCGGACTACTCAGGCCGCTCGCACCAGTCTTTCAAAGGCCCTGAAGGTCTCCTTCAACGGTGGTTCTGTCATGGGCCTTGGTGTAGCTGGTTTAGCAGTGTTGGGCCTGAGCTTACTGTTTATTGCCTTCTACAATTATTTTATGGGTGGCTTATACGGCGCCAATGGACATGCTGATATGTCCAAGGTGCTGGAAGTATTGGCCGGATTCTCTTTGGGTGCTGAATCTATTGCACTGTTTGCCCGGGTGGGTGGCGGTATTTACACCAAAGCCGCCGACGTAGGGGCTGACCTCGTGGGTAAGGTGGAAGCAGGCATTCCGGAGGATGATCCGCGCAACCCGGCGACTATTGCCGACAATGTGGGCGACAATGTAGGTGACGTAGCCGGTATGGGTGCCGACCTGTTTGGCTCTTACGTGGCAACTGTATTGGCGACGATGGTATTGGGTAATTCCTTGATTCGCGATACGGGTGTTGAAAAGTTTGCATTTGGTGGCATTGCACCCATTTTGCTGCCCATGATGATTGCCGGAGTAGGTATCCTGCTGTCCATTATTGGTATGCTGCTGGTGCGGGTAAGCGATACCGCAGAGGCTACTATTGATACAGTGCAGGGTGCACTCAATCGGGGCAACTGGGCCAGCATTATCCTCACGGGGGTGGTTTGCTACCCTTTGATCACCATGATGCTGCCAGAAAATATGCTGATGAACTTCTTTGGTAAGGGTACTTTGGCGGTTTCTAACATGAACGTATTTGGAGCAGTGATCCTCGGCTTGGTGGTCGGTGCGCTGATTTCTACAATTACAGAATATTACACTGGCATGGGCAAAAAGCCCGTGTTGAGCATTGTACGGCAGTCTGCTACCGGCCACGGCACCAATGTGATTGCTGGTTTGGCCACTGGTATGATGTCCACCTGGATGCCAGTTCTGCTGTTTGCAGGCGCTATATGGGGCGCTTACACGCTGGCGGGTTTTTATGGAGTGGCCATTGCCGCTTCTGCCATGATGGCTACTACGGCCATGCAATTGGCTATTGATGCCTTCGGTCCGATAGCCGACAATGCAGGCGGTATCGCCGAGATGAGCGAATTGCCAAAAGATGTACGGGAAAAGACCGACGTATTAGACGCTGTAGGTAATACCACTGCCGCGATTGGCAAAGGTTTTGCTATCGCTTCTGCGGCATTAACCGCGTTGGGTTTGTTTGCTGCTTATGTTGATTTCACCGGTATTGAAGGTATTAATATCTTTAAAGCGGATGTTTTGGCCGCCTTGTTTATCGGCGGTATGATCCCGGTCGTGTTTTCTGCATTTGCAATGCAAAGTGTGGGCCGCGCTGCTATGGACATGGTGGAGGAAGTACGTCGCCAGTTTCGCGAGATTCCGGGTTTGCTGGAAGGTACCGGAAAAGCGGAATACAGCAAGTGTGTGGATATTTCTACCAAAGCGGCGCTGCGCGAAATGATTCCTCCGGGCCTGATTACCATCATCACACCGATTGCGGTGGGCTTTATCATGGGTCCTGAAGCCTTGGGTGGTTATATGGCTGGTGTTACCGTCAGCGGTGTCATGTGGGCTATTTTCCAATCAAATGCCGGTGGCGCGTGGGACAACGCAAAAAAATCTTTTGAAAAAGGCGTGGAAATTAACGGGAAAATGGAATATAAGGGTTCCGAGGCACACAAAGCAGCGGTGACTGGTGATACGGTAGGTGATCCATTTAAAGATACTTCCGGCCCATCCATGAATATCCTGATCAAATTGACCTGCTTAGTTGGTTTGACTATTGCGCCCATCTTATCAGAGCAAAAGACTACTTTAGGAGGCAGCCTGCAACAGCCGGTACCCAAAGAAATTCAACTGTCGAAACAAGATATCAGCCGATGACGCGGTAGTAAATTCCTTGGGTGATATTAGTAAGTAGTCCACAGTCAATAGTCGGCATTCCACAGTCTCACAAACCCTTGACAATAAGGTAATTAGTGAAATTCAAAACTACGATTATTGCTATTTACCTACTTATAAGTTTTTTGAGAAAAATTTATACTAATATCACCTAAGTAATTTATTTACAGAAAAAATGTAACCTCTCTCAACCCCTCCAATAAATGATTGAACAGGAACGCGCTGTAAAAATAGCGCTGGTTGGAAATCCCAATAGCGGGAAGTCCACCATATTCAACCAATTAACCGGTTTAAGGCAAAAAACCGGCAATTTTCCGGGTATTACGGTTGATATCAAGGAGGGTAAACTCCGTTTTCCCAATGGTCATGATGCTATTTTAATTGACTTTCCGGGTACTTACAGTTTGTACCCGACCGCGAGCGACGAAAAGCTCGTGGCCGCAGTGATGACAAATCCTAAAGACCGATTTTTCCCGGATGCCTTGTTGTATGTTGCAGATGTCACGCATTTAGAAAAACACCTGTTGCTATATACACAACTGTTGGATTTTGGCCTGCCGATGATTTTAGCCTTGAATATGTCCGATACTGCCGAGACAAAAGGCATAAAAATTAATACCGTAAAATTAGCCACCCAGTTTAAAAACCCCGTCATTTCCATCAGTGGCCGCACCGGAACGAATATTCCCAAACTCATTGGGGAATTGGAAAAATTGACCACTATTTCTGCGGCAGAAAAAAAAACGGGCACAGAAACGCGTTTCTATTGCCTGAATGAAGAAGAAAAGCAGGTAGCAGAAGCGGTGCGACTCAATCTTGGTGTAGACAACCTTTACCGCGCCTTGCTCATTGCACACCACTACGACTGGTTGCCCTACTTGCGGAGCGGTGAACGGGAAACGATTGCCGCCATTGTCCACACCAAGCAATTCCAGTCGCTGCGGGCGCAGGTAGATGAAACCCTGGATCGTTTCGATCAGTTTACCCCCATCGTCAGGGGAGTCGTACAGCAACCATCGGCACATCCGGAAACCGCCACCGACAGAATAGATGCCGTACTAACGCATCGGATTTGGGGGCCTGTCGTGTTTTTTTTTGTAATGATGTTGGTTTTTCAGGCAATTTTCGATTGGAGCGGTTATCCCATGGATGCCATAGAAAGCAGTTTCAACTGGCTCAATGAATGGCTTCAAACTAACTTGCCTGCTGGCTGGTTAACAGAATTGCTGACGGATGGCATTTTGGCCGGATTGAGCGGTATATTGATTTTTGTTCCGCAGATTGCTTTGCTTTTTTTGCTCATCACCATTCTGGAAGAAGTGGGCTACATGGCGCGCGTGGTGTTTATTTTTGATAAAACCATGCAGCGTTTTGGCATGAATGGCCGCAGCGTGGTTGCCCTTATTAGCGGTACTGCCTGTGCGGTACCCGCTATTATGAGCAGCCGTACCATTGGCAATTGGAAAGAAAGGCTGATTACCGTGATGGTTACGCCTTTTATCAGCTGTAGCGCTCGTATTCCGGTTTATTTAGTCCTCATCGGGTTGGCAGTGCCTTCCGTTCGAGTGGGTGGCATCATCAATGCACAATCTTTAGTGTTTGGCAGCATGTATGCCTTAGGCTTAATAGCGGCATTGTTATCCGGCTGGGCTATGAAAAAATGGCTCCACACGCGTGACCGTTCCTACCTCGCCATCGAGTTGCCCGATTATCGGATGCCGCATTGGCGCAATGTCTGGCTGTCCGTTTGGGAAAAAGTAGCCGCTTTTATTTATGGTGCCGGCAAAATCATCCTGATCGTTTCCATTGTGCTGTGGGCTTTGTCAAGATTTGGCCCTGACAATGCCATTGATCAGGCAGAAACTTCCGCTAAAGAGGAAGCCATAGAAAAACAATTGGACGGCACACAAACCGATGATTTGGTCAGTCGGCGGCGGTTAGAAGCGTCTTATGCTGGTTTGTTGGGAAAATCCATAGAACCAGCCATTCGTCCATTGGGTTACGACTGGAAAATTGGCATTGCCTTAATTACCTCCTTTGCTGCCCGGGAAGTTTTTACCGGAACGCTGGCAATATTATACAACATGGAATCGGAGGAAGGCGATATTAATAGTCGTAAGGACAATGTGGGAAAGAAAAAATTGCGAGAAAAAATGAAAGCAGAAACCTTTATTGATACCAACCGCCCCGTTTATACTTTAGCCACTGCGCTGTCGTTATTGGTTTTTTATGCCTTAGCCATGCAGTGTATGAGTACACTGGCGGTGGTAAAACGCGAAACCGGGAGTTGGAAATGGGCAGCGCTTCAATTTGTACTGATGAGTGGATTGGCCTATTTGGGGGCATGGGTGGTGTATCAAATTTTTTCATAATTTTGAAATTGCTCGTCTAAACCTTTTCCCATGTCCAATCGTTACACGTATTTAAGCGGCCATATCCAATAAAATACGTTTATTAGTTTATACAAGATTAGTACCATCAGGTACTTGTGAAACTAATAATCAGTAGCTGATACCCGGCAACTACCTATTCTTTAACTTTTATTTACATTTATTATGAAATCATTAGTCCCTGCTTTATTCCTCATCCTGCTTACCTTCGCCGGTCTTCAGGCCCAGGTCACCTGCGACCCCGCTTTCCCTTCCATAGACGACAATGTAACCATCACGTACAATGCCACACAGGGCAATGCGGCACTCACGGGGATTGCGCCGGTATTTGTGCATACGGGTCTTATTACCAATCAGAGTAACTCCGCTTCCGACTGGAAATTGGTGGCCACCACTTGGGCCACCTCCAATACCGCCAGCCAGATGACCAGTACAGCGGCCAATATTTGGACAAAAACCATCAATATTCGCACCTTTTTTAATGTACCTGCCAATGTTACGGTGTTAAAAATGGCTTTTGTATTCCGAAATGGCAGTGGCAGCATTGTGGGGCGTGCCGCCGACGGGGGCGATATTTTTTACGAAGTATATCCCGCGAATGGCCCCCTCCAAACCCGGCTCATACAGCCCACCGCGCCTTCGCTGCTGCTCAAAACCGGCGACCTCGTTCCGGTATCTGCCGCCGCTTCCAAATCAGGGGACTTGAAAATATATGACAACGGGCAACAAATTGCTGCCGGAACGGGCAAAGCCCTTTCCGCTAACCTGACTGCCGGAGCCATTGGCTTACATCAGGTGGATTTCATTGCAGTAGCCGGTGCCGAGCGCGATACGGCCTCCTTTACCTATATCGTGCCGGAAACCATCGTGCCGCAGGATCCGCCCGCCGGCACCGAATTGGGCATCAACTACCTGAGCAATACCTCCGTCCGGTTGTCGCTGTATGCCCCCGGCAAACAGGTCGTATATGCCATCGGTGATTTTAGTGACTGGAAAACCAGCCCGGCCTGGCAAATGCGAAAAAGCGTGGATGGCAATACCTGGTGGATAGAACTGACCAACCTGCCAGCCGGTGCAGTGACGCGTTTTCAGTACTTAGTGGATGGCACCCTGCGCATAGCCGATCCGCTGAGTGAATTAGTACTCGACCCCTGGAATGATCCTTTCATACCCGCCATCACATTTCCTAACCTGCCCAAATACCCAACCGGACGCACCAGCGGTATGGTAACTGTGTTGCAACCCGGCAAAGCGGCGTTCAACTGGCAGGCAACGAACTATAAACGCCCTAAAAAGACCAATTTGGTCATTTATGAACTGCTTTTGCGCGATTTTGTGGCGCGGCAGGACTACCTTACCCTCATAGATTCGTTGGATTATTTAGAGCGCTTAGGTGTCAATGCTATTGAGTTAATGCCCGTCAATGAATTTGACGGGAACCTTTCCTGGGGCTATAATCCGGCTTTTCACAAGGCATTGGACAAATTCTACGGCACACCGGAAGCCTTTAAAACCTTCGTGGATGAATGCCACAAGCGCAATATAGCGGTCATTGTGGATGCTGTGTTCAACCACATTACCGGAGCCAGCCCCTTGGCGCAAATGTATTGGGACGGGGCCAACAATCGCCCCGCAGCCAACAGCCCCTGGCTCAATACGGTGGCCAAACATGAATTTAATGTATTCAATGACATGAACCATGAAAGCGCCGCCACGAAAGCCTACACCAAAAATTGTTTGAAATATTGGCTGACGGAATACAAAGTGGACGGTTTCAGGTTTGACCTTTCTAAAGGTTTTACCCAAAAGAACACCCTGGGCAGCGTGGGTAACTGGGGTGTTTACGACGCTTCCCGCGTGGCCATTTGGAAAGATTATTCCACCTTTATGTGGTCAGTTGACCCCAATACTTACATTATTTTAGAGCATTTTGCGGACAATACTGAAGAAAAAGAACTTTCCGCCAATGGCATGATGCTTTGGGGCAATATGCACGGAGCCTACAAAGAAGTGGCTTTGGGGTTTGCTGCCGGTACGGGTGCCAGCCTAAACGGTATTTCCTATAAAGATCGCGGATTTGCCCAGCCGCACTTAGTGGGTTATATGGAAAGCCACGACGAAGAGCGCATCGGTTTTGAATGCCTGACGTATGGCAACAACGTGGGCGGATACAATATCAAGAGCCTGTCTACCGCTATGCGTCGCATGGAAATGAATACCAATCTGTTGTTTACCATACCCGGCCCAAAAATGCTGTGGCAATTTGGCGAATTGGGCTACGATTTTAGCATCAACCGATGTGAAGATGGCACCATCAACAACAATTGCCGGGTTTCTTCCAAACCCATTCGCTGGGATTTTTATCAGAATGCCTTCCGCCGCCGCCTCTACGACATCACTGCGGCTTTGTTGCAATTGCGCAAGAACAACGATGTGTTTGAAACCACCAATTTCCAATTGGGTATTGGGGCGGGTAAGGGCCGCACGGTAAGACTGACCGGCACCAATTTGAATGTCCACGTGATCGTCAATACAGCGATTACCCAGGAAAATATTGCGGCAAATTTCCCTTTTACCGGCGTGTGGTACGAGTATTACACCGGTAAAACCCTCAATGTGACCACCACCACGCAGTCCATACCGTTGCAAGCGGGCGAATACCGACTTTATACCGATAAATTTGTGGCAGTACCGCCCGGCTTACTGACTTCGGCGGCGGAGGTCAGCGGTGCTTTTACTGAGTTGAACACTTACCCAAATCCGTTTGATGACCGTATTTTAGTGCAATTTTCTCTAACAGATCGTACAGCGGTACAATTGGAAGTCTTTGACCTGGCGGGAAGGTTGCTGCACACGGAATCGTGGGGCAACCGCACCGACAGCGAACAAATAGAAGAAATAGATACGCAACACTGGCAACCCGGCTGTTACCTGCTTACCTTGCGCGACGACAAGGGCGGAAGGGCGGTGCGGAAATTGGTGAAGGCGTGGCGGTAATGAATGTGTAAACGATAAGTCGGGATCACCTTGGTCATGAGTAGTCCACAGTCAGTAGTCGGCAGTCCACAGTCTCACAAATCTTTGATAATAAGGTAATTAATAAAATTAAAAACTACGATTGTTTCTATTTAGGAACGGCGAAAGAATGACATATAATAATTAGTGGGAAAATCACGCCCAATTGTTATATGTTATTCTTTGGCTATCCCTTACCTACTTACATAAAAAAAATTAAATAGCAATGCTCACACAATTTTCCAAGTGGCTACTTCGCCAATCCTCTACTCGCAACACCCTTATCATGGCTGTATTATGGTTGGCCTGCGGTGCTGGCCTGATGCCTTTAGCGCAAAAATACATTGAAAAAGCAGCAGGACACCCGGTAGAAATCATTGATTTGCAGGTCGGCAAGCCCGCCTCAGTCATCGGTGAACTTTTAGAAAGTTACGGACCCGCTGGCCGGGAACGCTATATCCGGGTGCAAATTACCGCCGATGTAGTATATCCAGTCGTTTATACCCTGTTTTTCGGGCTACTACTGTCCTTGGTATTGCGTCGGTTTTTACCAAATCTTACCCGACTCAACCTGCTGGTATTGCTGCCCCTTGCTTTCGATTTTTTAGAAAATATTTGCATTATCCTACTCAATGCTGCTTATCCCAATCCCTCTCCCGTCTTGATGCAGTTTTGTTGGGTGATGACCCATTTAAAATTTGCGATGCTCCTCCCCATTGTAGGTTTGATTTTGGGTGGCAGTATTCGAGGGCTGGTCATGCGGAAATGAATAACAGACTTTAGGTCAGCCTGTTCAAAGGGTGAAAAGGCCCTTAAAAAATACAACAAGGAACGGTGTAGAAATAAAGTACTAAACTTGGTAGATTAGTTTTTGCTCAAATAACTATTTTTTTGGGCTAATAGTAGATAATACAATAAAAAATGTTACGCGTTTTTACCTGTAAATGAATTAGTTGGCAGTACTTATACAGATTTTTTTGCAAAAAAATCTGTATAAGTACTGCCAACTAATTCATTCCCGTGCCGCTCAGAAACTCCAAAGATCGTGTTCCTTCGCAAATAACTCGGTTTCGATCTTTTTGGCCTCGTGTACCATATCGGCACCTTCTTTGTAGTCTTTTATACGCAGGTCGAGCGTATTGTTTTCCTTATAAATACAAGAGGCAAAACGCCGGGTCTCAAAGAGGTCTTCCCACGTAAAATTAGCAGCGTAATTGTCGTTGTGTACAATGGCTTTGTGATGAGCCAATAAGGGCCGCGCAGAGGGATAATGTACCCAAAACAATGGTTTTTCAAAACGAAAATCGCCGTTTTCATCCCGAACATCCACCAGCGGTGCTATACCCAGAATCCGTACTTTCAGCGTAGCGGTATTGGCATCGAAATACCACGATTCTTTGATCCGGAAGCGTTTTATATCTTCCCAGTTCATTTCATTTTCCACAATTTTCACTTTTTCTTCCGTCATTTCCTCGCCTTCCAGCGTCATAATGGTATCTTTATTGAAAAGCATGGCACGCACCTCGTCCTGAAGGAGGGGTTTGTCAAAACGATCGGATTCCGTGCTGTACACGCGCAGTTGCCCACTCATGATGGCGGCCACTAAGATGGGAAACAGCGGCGATTCGGGGGCAATAAAGGACTGATTTATTTTTTCCCGTACATCAATGATCCGCCAAAGGCGCTTTTCCCACAGAATATCGGCTTCCCGAATGGGCGCATAAGCCAGCGGCTTGTGTTCCTGCATCACCAAGCGTTGAGTGATGTCATCTAAAGGAATGGTATTGGTTGCGAGTACCTCCACCGGTTCAGAATCGGGTTCAACTTCGGAAGTTTGCGCAAAACTTCCGGTAATAGCGCAGAGCAAAGCTCCGCCAAGACAGACCGTGAGACGGCCCGTCCGAAAAAACGAATGGTGTGTCATAAAAAAGTGTTTAGTAATTACCGGCCACGTCAGGTGACATAGCATTGTCTGATTGAATTTGTCCGCACGACAAAAACAACAGGTATAAGCCTGTACCAGACTTATTGGCCAACCGTGAAAAAGGAATAAAAAAGGCGTTATAATACAGCGACAGACAGAAAAAGTCTTTCTGAAAGTGCATAACAGCCAAAAAAATATTTTAGAAATGCGTCATACGCAGCCGATGCAGGAAAATGTTATAAAAACTATAATCGGAATAGGAATACACTGAAAACGGCAGGTGGTGTGCCGATATTTCAAGTGTTAAAAATTTTAACATTTCATGGCGCGGGTACCAAACTTCCCGGTAGTGGTGTACTCATACTATGACCATTTCAGGCAGCGGCTTTGGCTTGTAACCGAGCGATTTTCTTTCGGTTTTTATCCGCCATTTGCAGCAATCGCTCTACTACCAGCGCGGCGCATAACGCTGTTACGGCCGGGGTATCCATGTCCAGCACTTCCTGATACGGCACTACAATGGCGTGGTAAGCCGTGCCTTTGGCCATCCAGTCGTCGTTTTTGTAGTCTTTTAGGTTTTCACGGCAGATGAAGATGATGGAGGTATTGGCTACCATCGCAGCGGTGGCGAGGGGATTGGTGGTGACAACGCGGTGAATATCTGTGTACTCAAATTTTGGCATTAATGTCTCTGAACTCAGTACTCCCGTTGCTTTAAATATGTACATCATGGTGCTTTAATTGTCTTGTTTGTTGCCCGGTGGATAAACTAAGCGAAGAGAGTCCGGGCGTTTTAGGTTATCCGGTAGCAAAGGATAATGATAAATCTTTATTTTTTCCTGTATTAAACATTCAGCGTAATTTCCAACAAATTGGGTAATATATTGCAAATTTTTATCACCCAATGAAGCAAAACTATATCGGACAGTCTTGCCCTTTCTCGTAACTCTATACTTCCATATATCACCAGTAAACAGATAAATGGTACGGCTGGGACAGGTGTAACACTCATACCAACCAGGGGTAATTGCAAATAAAGCATACTGCTCTGCGTTATCAATCTCTCGTTTTTCTTTCGCTAACTTCATCTGACGCTTTTTACTCAATTGTAGGCACCCCGTCCACCCAAACGATTATGTGGCAAAGGGCCATGACGATAAAAAGCAAGGCGGCGGCTAAAAAAAAGGCACGGCGGGGCGGTTGGCCGGGAGCGGGTTTGTCCGAGGGGAGTGGGTAATCGGGGTGGCCCGGGCGCGGCGGCGGGGCATCAGCGGGGTGTTTGATGGGTTGATAAGATCGTTGCATGGGCGGCATAAATTGGTTGGTGCTTGTTTTTCGCCGCGAAGGTAGATATTTTTATAAAAAATAAATAATTTTATAATTATTTATTGTGTTAGAATAGGTGGGTTTTCTTTCTGTTTTTGCCAATTTACTTAGCAACAGTGTCAAAACAAAACAGATTGCTTCCTTGTCGGCACTAATTCCTACTTTTGCGCAAACCATAAAGCCGGAACTCAAACCCTGCGACCAAATGATCGGCAGCATTGAATTAAAAGTAACAGAACAATAGGAGCAATTAATCGCAATTCCGCCAAAACTGACTTAGCCGACCAAGAAGTGAAGGACATTGCCCTCAAAGCCATTGAGAAATTGGGGATTGTTGGGGTACCGATGGAGAGGAAGAAAGAAGGAGTAGGTGGTTGTTCCTCCTTTATTGTTCATTTTTAAACACATTTTTACCGTAAAGCAACCCGTTATCCCCGTTGAGGTCAAAACTGAGGCAGAAGCCAAAGTCGCCGCCTTCAACAAGCAGTACAAAAAACAACACCAAATCTTGTTCAGGGGCAGATTTGGCTACCTTTCACGCATGGACAAGCCCAACAAAGCAACAGCAGCCGCCTTCCAAATGGCGGCCCGCCTGTTGGGTATGCAGCATATTTTCCAAGCGCTTACCGGCCCCGTTGAAACCAAGATCGGCCGACTGGTTTGGAACGGTGACCCCAACCACTGGATCTTTGACCCTTTTCGATACAGTAGCGAAACTTATGAAACCACCGGCGAAATGGCCATGTTCATGCCCGGCGCAAAAGAATTGGATGGCACGGTGGAAGGGGCGATGCGGGCGGGGTTGGAGTTGTATCCTTGAAAATGAATTGCTTTTATAAACAAACAGATAATTGATTGTGCAAATACAAGATATCGAACGTTTCATTCAAGACTGGCATTGGGATGTACCCTCGCAACAGCTCGCCCTTGAAATGGGAATCTTTTTGTTTGGTTTTTTAGACTATCTTGAAAAGAAAGGCGCTTCGGGGCGCACCCTGCGAAAACACCGAGCGAATGTTTGGCACATCGGCATCCTGACCTGTAAATACGGCTACCTCGATCAATTTTCGCCCGACGTCTTCCAATCGCCACCATTTCAGAACATAGTATTTAACCGAAAAATGGAGCCTTCCGCTTATGCTTTAAAGGAATATTTTCGAACTTGTAGGTTGTTGGGGTTGTATGTTGAAGACAGGGGGTATAAAAATAGTGACCTTATTCAGAATTACTTGATAATTGCTGTTGTCTAATACACCAACTCTATTTTCTTTCTCATTGCTATAATACATACCGCTTAGCTGGGTAACTTGGTCATGCACCCATTTGGAATCTCGACTGATGCGTTCCATTTCGCGCAATGGGCGTTCCAAATTGCCTTTTGAAATTTGTGTTTTGTAGCGTCGTATAATATAATTCATCATATAAAAATCAAAGGTGTTCTACAAATAATAGTACAGCATTGCGGATCTGATTCAACTCAAACACTTCATCCTGCTTATTAACCGTACCTCCGATGGTATCTTCTTCTAACTTGTGCAACCGTCCTAAAAGCTGCATGACTTGGCGTTTGATGTACTCATCATTTTTATGCCGAGCCACTTCATTCAGCACTTCTCTCAAATTGCCTTTAGCAACCTGTTCCAATAAATTGGTTTTCCAATGATCAAGCGGCACCTCATGTATCGGATACTTATTGGGTGTATCATCCGTAGTTTTTACAATAGAATTATTGTCCCCAATTTGGTTAATATTACCGTTAAAATTGAATGTATTGGGCATGTTATTTTCACTTTATTTGAGAAATGATGCTATTTCCATTTCCAAATTGGTTGATTGGGCCGTTAATGTTATATATTCTATTAGATATTTCGTCGGTATAAAGGTTATGTGTTTTTAGCTCTTGTATGGTTGCATTCGTTATCAAAGATGCACTAGATTCATAAAACGCCTTTAAGTCGAGTGATTCAAAGGAGTTGCCAATTCCCCGGGCTGTGCGGGCGTATATGCTGTATTCGCCTTTTATCCAACTGTATATCCAAAATACTATTGAAAAAGGACTGGAAAGAATAAAGAACAGTATATCGTACCAATGGGCAATACCCAGCAAAAAAGCAGAACGATGTAAAACAATGTATTTGCCAACCAATTGATAAGTAATAAAGCGCGTGAATATCCCCCCACGGCTTCCCTTAAATGAAACTTTAACAAAGCTCCGAGTATCACTTGTGCGATCGCTGTCAGTCACGGTGATAATATTAACCAGTTGCTGTCCATTCAAGGGGTTATCTCCAAAATATTCGTTGAAATAATTTATTATTTGATTCATTAGACCGTTTGCAAAATTGATCGTTTGTTCAGTTTCCCACTTAGTGTCAACTGGTATAGAAAATATATCGTATACTAGTTCATTTCCATATCTAAAGAATAACTTATCTCCGTGAAAACGTTCATGCCCCTGCCTGATCAGTTTTTTTTCGCTGAAGAAAGCATAGGTAGAAAACCCCAGCACCAGCAAAATAACTACATAACCAATTGTACCGAGCGGGAGGTAAAAAAAGTAAAAATAGACCAGCAGGAATGAACCAATGACTTTAATGGGTTTGGTGTCCAAATTAGTTAAATTGATAATATTCATGACGAAAAATTTAAGACTCTGTTTAAAAGTGGAGGTTAACGTTAAGAAATTATATGAATGAGTGCATTAACTATCTGATTACGGTTTAAGACTGCGTTTTCATGTGAGATCAGCCCCATCCTGATTTTATAGGCCATGTCCTGCCAACGATCTGAAAGAGCCAATACTTCATGGGGCAAAGCCATTGAATGTTCCTTAGAGAATATTGCCAGTTTGTCCAAGGCTTGCTCCGGGCGACCATTTTGAATTAATTTTTGGAGTTCGGCTTTTAGATCATCAGGAATTATAATTTTATTCTGTATTTTGCTCGAAAGTGGTTCGACATTTGTATAATTATTAGTAATTAGGACCTTGTCTCGACCAACTTGATCCCTTGATTTATGAGATTTTTTTACAATATCTCCGACATGAAGGTTTCTACTTGTAATGCTCCCCGCTATCACATTTTTGCTATTCACAATCGAAATACCTGCATCACCATGCTTGGATTTCAACGTTTCAATCAACTGCGTTAACTCTTGTTGAAGAGATGCTTGTTCCTCCAATTCATCTTCCAATTTCGTCCTTACCGCCGCTTGCCGATCCCCATTCCCCGGGTCTTTTATCAGTTTTTCCACTTCTTTAGTAACAAATGGCCCTATTTTCCCCCAAATGGCTTGAATAGGCCCGGAAAGTTTTTCGCCTCCGTCCAATACGGCTGGCAGCACGTGGTCGTAAATGCTTTTGACCAATTCAGTTAATTCCATTTCAGATAAAGAAACTTTAATAAATGATGAACAATCTAACGCTTCCAACAACTCAAACCCCACCGCCGCAGCCCTTTCCGCCGCTACCACCTGCCAATTCCCCTTGTCCGTCTCCCCCTTGCCCGCACACAGATCACTAATACCCCGAATCACCAAAGCGTGGATATTTCGGTGGCGTTGAATGGCCAACCCAAATCCGGCGGCCTCCATTTCCAGAAACTTGGTATGGCTCAGGAATTGCTCGATCCGTTGGAAGGTCGAATTGTTGACCGCCGCCACCACTTTATCGCCGGCAGCCACGGAAGCAATGAGAACGGAGGCGTTGGACGCACCGTCCGTCGTGCGTTTTTTCCAGTGGTCGGAACGCTGTACGACTTGTGCGTAGGCCAACAACTCCTCACTAAAAGTATATTCGACGGGCCGGGGCAGAAAACCGTTGTCGGATTCTTTCCCACTATCGTAATTGAAAGCGCTTTTGGCAATGGCGACATCCCCTATTTTCAGGTCTTTTATGCCACCTGCAATGCCGATGAGTAAAGCAATTTGTGGCTGCCAATGCTGGATCGCCCGCTCGGCTGCCAATGCCATGTCAACATTTTTCATCCCCGGCTCCCGCACCACCACTTCATAGTCGTGGTGCCTCCCTTTAAACCGCCCTATTTCGTACGCTGCCCCTTCTTTAACAATGGATTTTTTGTCCGTCAGGTGGCGGCTGACGGCTTCATATTCCAAAGGAAGCGGTGTTAAAATCAAAACGGTCATTTTAATCTATTGAATTTAAAAATTTCGCCATACATTTACCCATCCAAAGAAAAGCCGCACACGTTTGTACGACCCTTCTTTGTTGCCTGATAGTACCTTCATCTGTTTTAGTGGCTTTTCAATTTGCTGTTTAATCCTGAAGAAAACCGCACTGTTTTACAGTACGGCTTTACTTCCGGGCGCTTTCAATTGGCCTTTCCTGGCGGGGTTAACGTGGTTGTTTGAAGTGCTTCGAATTATCTTTTACGGTCGTTTTATTTTTTAGAATACTCCAGACTGTGCGCTCTGAAATCGCGAATCGGCTGGACAATGTCTCAACGGCGTACGTTTTTTTGGGGCAGGGATTGTCGCTACTCATCATGTCGTATTCTCGCTGAATGGTATATTTTTGAACTTTAGAAGGATCAATAAGATCTTGATCAATCAAATAAGTAATCAAAAGGTCATCATTTTTACTTATCTTATGTTTTTCACAATAACTATTGAAATCAGATGTCAGGTGTTCCTGGAATTTTTCTGTCAGGTATTTCTTTAATATTTCCATAATTGTCGTCGTTTTTTCTATTTACTTTATTTTTATGGTACAAAGTTAGCGATAAAAGTATCCAAATGCCAAAACCGTCCGAAGCGTTTTCCGCAGCGTTTTCTGGAAAAATGTGTTGAAATTGATTGCAGTAACTTTTTGGAAGGGCAAGGTTTTCGGCACACTTTAATGGTTATAAAATTTTGATAATCAATTTATTATCATAAAATTTTTATTATTTAACATTAAAATTTAGTACTATTTTATACTATTTACTGCATTCAGCAAGTTTTTCTTATTTCCGCTTCATTTTTCTTAAAAAGAAATTTTTATATATGAAATTCTTTTATATTTTTTCTGCTCTTTCCCCAAAAGAAAAACGTGAATTTGGCAAATATTTAGCGCAAAAGCATGCAGAACAGAGCATGATATGCCGTGCTTATCGCTATTTTGAACCGTTGACGCTGAAGAAAATCACACTGGCCAAAAAGGATATAGATGCCACTTTTAGCGAAATATTTAAAGAAAAAACGGCGGCTAACACCGAATACGCTCCAAAAAACTGGCTGAATATGCTATCCACGCTGTCCCACGACCTCCGGAGATATTTAGTGGGTGAAGCCATAGACAATAAAGACTGGGCGGTTCAGTTGCAGTGGTTGGAGGTGCTGCGGCAACGAGGACTTCAGGATGAATTCCACAGCCAATTGGAGCTGCTTTTTAAAGAAATAAAGACTGCTACCAAGAAGCATATAAGCGATTGTTCCAAAGGGTTACTCGTCGCACAGTATTATCGCCGGCATGTTTTTTCAGAATCACAAAAGCCCGATGCCATAGTCTTACAAGAATGCGTCAGGGTCATTGATGATTTGATGGAAGTCATACATTGGAAAAATGCCTGCGATCAACTCAATGTGATCAAGATGAATATGAAAAAAGAGCATCCGAATGGAGCAGCAGTATCGGTCTCGGCACGATTACCAGGTCAGGGTCGTACATCGGCGGATTTCCCCTTGTTATCGCTGTACCGGGAAGTGTATGGTATGTTGTCAACCGAAGCACTACCGTATTACGAACGCACCAAACAATTGTTTAGCGAATATGCCAATACATTGGATGCGGGAGAAATGCACGGTATTTTGCGCTATCTGCACAATTATGCTGCCGTACAAAGTCGCAAGAACAATCCCCAACTGGAACCTTTAAATATGCATGAATTAAACGTTTTGGCCGATAACAAACACCTGTTCCGGGAACCGGGTATCCTCACCCGTAGAGAATTCTGCAATGTAATAAATGTTGCCTGTGCCGTTCAAAAATTTGGTTGGGCACACCAATTTATCAATAACCATAAAGATGAAATGCCCGCTGAATTCAGCGCAAAAACGGTATTATTGGGTGAGGCAATAATCGCATTTGCCAAAAAAGAATACCAAAAAGTGTTGAAATTGCTGGATAAAGTGTCCTTCACGGATACGCATGAAGTTATTCGGTCCAAAATGCTGATGATACAGAGCGCTTATGAACTGAATGATTACGTGACGGTGAGTGAACATATCGTATCCTTAAACAGGACGTTGAAAGATAAAAATTCAACGGAACCCGTCACAGGAGCATTAGCATTTGTTAAATGTGTTAAAATGCTCATAAACAATAAGTTGGAGCAAGCGATCCTTATTAAATACATTGATAACGCAGCTCATATATACATGAAGCCTTGGCTGATGGAAAAAGTCAATGCTTATAAAACCGGTATGCCAATCAGTACAAATACTCCTGACGGCATACCGGTTGGACTCGCCTGACCAGTTAAAAAATAATCAAATCATCCAAAATGATATACTCCGACACTTCATTTCCGCAAACCCCCTGAAAATAGAAGGTATAGGTACCGGGCGCCAATCCTGAAACGGTGACATTGCTTGCCGTGGTCGTCATGGTCGAACTGTCGCTGTTATTGTCCTTTCTGACATACCAATACTGACAGGCGTTGCTGCCTTCGGAGGTTTCTATACCGAAAGAAAAATAATTTGAGCCTTGACCGATTTGAGAGACGCTTGGTCTGCCGCAGCTGAGGGTGGCAGCGGGTGGCACCACCGTGGTACCCCAGGAGAGAGAAGCCGGAACTACCGCGCCGAGGCAGCAAAGGCAAAGCCCAAAAACGAATTTTTTAATGTTGTTTTGCATCGTTTAAAATGTTTTAATGAATGAAAAAATGACGATGCAAAGGTGCAGGGTATAGTATTTTAAATTTATAATAAATTGATTAACAAATATTTATGTAAATTCACGTAAATTCACGTAAAAAAACGGGCTGCCTATTCACGTGGAATAATCAGCCCGTTTTGGCGTTTTTATTTTAAAAAATCCGCTACTTTTTTCTGTAAATAAATTAGGAACTGTGTCAGCATAAAGTACTAAACTTAGGTAGATTAGTTTTTGCTCAAATAACTGTCTTTTTGCGCTAATAGTGGGGCTATTTAAGCAAAAGATGGGCAATTTGAGTAAAAAGGAATCAGATAAGATTGACTTTATTTTGACACCGTTCCTTAACCGGGTGGTAAGTAGTTAAGTAGTCCACAGTCAATAGTCGGCAGTCCACAGTTTCACAAACCTTTGATAACAAGGTAATTAATGAAATTCAAAACCACGATTATTGCTATTTACCTACTTATGAGTTATTAATTATGAGTTCCACAACGGTTTGATTGTGTAAGTTTTGCATAAATTTATAAACGCATTTATTTCGACACGCCTGCTTAATAGTGGGCTGCGCATTAATTGATGCACCCTCTTCAGATCATCCGGAACATCGAAGGGTTTGTATAATAACAAAAATTTGTTACGCGTTTTTACTTGTAAATGAATTAGTTGATAGACTTTTTATAATTTTTTTTTGCAAAAAAAAATTATAAAAGGTTTATCAACTAATTCATTCCCGCGCCACATCTATCCTGATCGCGTCCTTTATGTAGAGCAACAGGGATTCCCGGTATTTTTTATACAATTCCGGCTGGTACTCCTTTTCTATCTCCATCACGGGTGCTTCTGCTCTGCGGATACCATAAATATAATGGGAAATCAACATTTTTCCGCCGGGCGTATCGGGGTCAACGGCTAAGAACAAATTATAAGGGATGTGTTGGTACTTCCACACCTCAAATTTACCCCGATAGTTTCGCTCCTCAAATTCCCGAATCACCGTTTTTAGGCGCTCTACGGCTTTTCTCGTTTCTTCAATGGCATCTTTTTCATGGGGCATCACCTTGATTCGGTCTTCAAAATACATCCTGGCCTGCTGGCTCTCCGGGTCGAGCAGGTAACACGTCACGTTTACGCCTTTTTCCAATAATTTGATGATATAGGCTTTGTACTCTTTTTCACTGCTGGAGGTGAAATACTCCGAAAACGTTCGAAGTCGAACCCCGAACTCGATCACTTCTTTTTGCGCACCTTCAATAAATGCCGTTTTTTCCGGGATGGGCAAACGCCCGTCAGGGTGTAACACGGGGATACGGCTTTTAGCAGCGTCTATGGGTTTTTCCGGTACAATATAAATCTCCTGAAAGTGCGGCAGGGATACATACGCTTGCTGCTTTTCGTTGTATTCCATGCCCAATTCTGACCGAATGATCCCCGCAATACCGTCCGATACCGTTTTCAGCAACGACAACCCAATGGGTTTTTCTCGGCCTTTTTCTTTATTCAAAATATTGGTTAGGGATGCCGTAGCAAAAACGTGCCCCAACACTGCTGCTTTTCTAACAAGGGTAATTTGCGTGTACTCCTGCTGCTGTTTCAGCAGGGCTACCCCTTTAGCGATCATGTCGTATCGAAGTATTTCTTTTTTTGTCATCATCCGTATATTTATGAAATAATAGTATAGAGATATCCTCGCACTCAATTAATTACCAATGAAATACTAAGGGATGGTATTTTCCAATAATTTTGTCCAGCTTTTAATAAAGTAAAGCTAAGGTAACCAAAATGATATTAATTCAAAAATAAACGTTGTTTTGATTTTTCTTACTACTTGATTATGAGTAATTTGTGGGATTCATCCTCCATCATATTTCCTTCATCCCAACTTATCACTATCAACATTTCCCAAAACATCTTACCTTTACGCCCATGAATCGCCACAATAATCTACAAAGACTCGAAACAGAAGATTTCGACTTGCTCATCATTGGTGCAGGAGCATCGGGTACCGGGTGTGCCTTGGATGCGGCGTTGCGCGGGCTGCGGGTAGCGCTGATCGAAAAAGAAGATTTTGCTGCCGGCACCTCTTCAAAAAGCACCAAACTCATACACGGAGGCGTTCGGTATTTGGAGCAGGCCTTCAAAAATTTTGACTTTGCGCAACTCAAACAAGTCAAACACGGTTTGGAAGAGCGCCACACCGTGTTGTGCAATGCGCCCCATTTGGCTCAGCCGCTGGGCCTGATCACACCGGTCAATTCCTGGATAGAAGGTCTGTATTTTAGCATCGGTTTAAAAATATACGGTTGGTTTGCTGCCGGACAGGATAACCTGCCTAAAAGCCAGTGGTTGAGCAAAAAACAGGCATTGCAGCGGATGCCGGGCCTGTCGCCGCACATCCACAGCGCCATCATGTACTATGATGGACAATTGGACGATGCCCGATATTGCGTGGCAATGGCACAAAGCGCTGAGGCGGCCGGTGCGGCGATCACCAACCACACGGAATTAACGGGGTTTGAACACAATGACTCCGGTCAACTCACGGTAGCATGGGTACGCGATAACCTGACCGGACACCAGATAAAGGTGCGCGCCAAACATTTTCTCAACTGCGCCGGCCCTTACGCTGACCCTATTCGGAAAATGGCCAATGCTGCCCTGACACCCCGCATTCGGCCCTCTAAAGGGGTACACGCCATTTTGCCTTACACGGTGCTGAACAGCAAAGATGCCATGCTCATCCCCAAAACCAAAGACGGGCGTGTGGTATTTGCCATTCCATTTGGACAACACGTCATGCTCGGCACCACCGATACTGATTATCAGCAGACGGATCAGGAACCCGTATTGGAAGCAGCAGAAATCGCCTTTTTATTGGAAACCCTCGCACCTTTTGTGTCAAAACCACCGGATGCGGCACAAGTCAGCGCTGGTTTTGGCGGATTGCGCCCCCTGATCGCCGCCGATCCTTCTAAAGGCACCAAAAATTTAGTACGCGACCATGAAGTAGAACACGATCCCAAGTCCGGTCTTTTGAGTTTGCTGGGGGGCAAGTGGACCACTTATCGCCTGATGGCCGCCGATGCCATTGATGCTGCGTGTAGTCTATTGAAAAATACACACCCGTGTATTACGGACAAGCACCTGCTGTGGGGGAGTAAAGATTATCGGTTCGAAATCTGGCAAAACTTGCGGTCAGAAACGGGTTTAGAAGCCGATATTTGTCAGCATTTATTGCAGAAATACGGCACTTATGCGCGGGAAGTGGCAGCCTTAGCGCAAAAAAATGCCAACTTGCGCCCAAGAATTGTCCCGGGTTATCCATTTATTTTAGCAGAAGTCGTGTACGCCGCAAAGGAAGAAATGGCCTGTACGGTGCGCGATTTTTTGGCGCGTCGGCTGAGACTTGAGATTGAAGACTGGCAGGCTGCCATCAGTGCTACCCCGGCAGTCGCCAAAGTGATGGGCACCGCGCTCGGTTGGTCGGCGGCAGAGGAAACCCGGCAAGCGGCGGAGTATATAGAATTGGTGGAGACGTGGAAACTTTGTTTAGAGACGCGTAAATAAGTAGTTATGCGTTCCACAACTATTTGATTATGTGAGTTTTGCATAAATTTATAACCACGTTTATTTCAACACACCTGCTTAATAAAGCAATTAATGAAATCAATATTTAAAAAGTTTGTTATATATATTTTCTATTAATCCATTCCCGTGTTACATCCTATGCCGCTTCGTTATTGGCTAAAAACCGTTTTATTTTTTGTTTGCATTCAACTCCAGGCCCAAACGATTATTTTCCCCGGAACCGAGGTCTCCGGGCATTGGGTAAAAGAGAATGCCCCTTATCAGATTTTGGGGGAAGTCGTTGTACCGGAAGGAGGGGTCTTAAAAATAGACAAAGGTGTAGAAGTACAATTTCAAACCTGGGATGGCAATACCCGTTATGGTGAAACGCAGGCAGGATGGATGCGTGTGCAGGGGCAATTGCTGGCAGAAGGTACCGAAAAAGAAAGGATTGTGTTTACCCGGCTCGGAAAGGGCGACAACTGGGGGGTGCTCTTTTTCGACAGCCTTTCAGAGGAAAATATATTGGAACATTGTGTCGTACAATTTGCCGGAACAATAGATGGAATTCGGGGAGAATATCAGACCTTTGCTGGCGTGTCTGCCTTCAAATCAGGTGTTACACTAAAAAACAGTATTTTGGTGTCTAACCGGAGTTATGGGTTGGTTTGTTGCATTGGGTCAAATGTCTATGTACAAAACTGCCTCATTGCCGGAAATTTTGGGGCGGGCATCGGTTGCTTTGATGTGGGGCCAAGGGTTGAAAAAACAACCATTGCGGATAACACCGATGTCGGCGTGTATGGGCAAAGAGATGCTGAGCCGATGCTAAAACGCTGTGTCATTGTAGGTAATGCTGGTACAGTACTTTCGGAAGCGGCTATTTTAGAAAAGTGTATTGTAGATGCCCCTCCTTTGGGCAGGTCCATCCGTTTGGAAGAAAGTCAGTTGGTCAATCCGGCTCCTGCACATTTGCAATGGATCATGGGAACCAACACACTTGATCCATTGGAAACATGGGCGGCAAAAGGATGGGGATGCAGTTGGCTGCACGATTCGGAAAGCCGGGGAAGACTGGCTGTTTTTTTGAGGGAATATTAATTTTGTTGATGCTTTGATTTCGTTTTTTCTCAAGGGGTTGTGTAAAGAGTGTAGTCCATAATTTTTTAAAAATATCAACCAAATAAAATATGATTTTGTACTTATTTGCCGGCGTTAATAAAATTTGCACCGACAATAATGACGGTTAACCAAATTAATATTCGGCAAAAGTATAAATATTTTTTTTAATAATTACTCTTTACACAACCCCGAGAAAAACAAAAACCAGGACGGGTTTTAACCCGGGACGAAATGTCAGGAGTATCCAGCCCCCAAATCAACAGCAAGTCAAATCAACGTATCAACCATTCAACGTATCAACAATTCATGTCCAACTTTATCGCCGAATTACTCGGCACTACCTTATTGATTTTATTGGGTAATGGTGTCGTAGCCGGTGTCGTGCTCAAAGGTACAAAAAACGAAAATTCCGGCTGGTTAGTCATAACAATCGGCTGGGGTTTAGCGGTTGCCTTTGGCGTTTATGCCGTAGGCCGCATCAGCGGTGCGCACCTCAACCCGGCAGTCACGCTGGCGCTGGCTGCTACCGGCCAGTTTGAGTGGGCCAATGTGCCGCTTTATGTGGCTGCGCAAATGATAGGTGCTATACTCGGTGCCGTTTTGGTGTACGTGCATTACCTCCCGCATTGGGGCCGCACCGAAGATCCCGCCTCAAAATTGGCCGTATTTAGCACAGCACCCGCCGAACGCCACACCGTTGCCAATTTTATCAGCGAATTTATCGGTACATTTGTGCTGCTGTTTGGGCTTTCTGCTATCGGTACCAGTCAGTTTTCAGAAGGTCTGCAACCATTAGTGGTAGGGGCCTTGGTATTGGCCATCGGACTTTCTTTAGGGGGCACCACGGGTTATGCCATCAATCCGGCCCGCGATTTGGGGCCACGCATCGCCCACGCCTTTTTACCCATCCCGGGCAAAGGGTCTTCTGATTGGGGCTATGCCTGGCTGCCCGTTGTTGCACCCATTCTTGGCGGCATTTGCGGCGCTGCCGTCTACATAACACTACTTCCAAAATAAAAACTATGTCCAAACCAGTACAAATAGAAGACGGCTGGAAAGCCGCGCTCCAAGAAACCTTTGATCAACCTTATTTTGTGGCCATCAAAACATTTTTGATGCAGGAAAAAGCAGCAGATAAAGTCATTTATCCGCCGGGGCCGCTTATTTTTAATGCCTTCAACCAAACCCCGTTTGATGCCGTAAAAATCATCATACTGGGGCAGGACCCGTATTTCAAGCCGGGAGAAGCCATGGGATTGAGTTTTTCGGTGCCACGTGGCATTCGTATACCACCTTCATTGGCCAATATTTATAAGGAAATCCACCGCGACCTGCAACTGCCCATACCCCATCACGGCGACTTGAGTGCTTGGGCAGCACAGGGCGTATTACTGCTCAATGCCTTTCTCACCGTAGAAGCCCGCAAGCCGCTGTCGCATCAAAACATTGGGTGGCAAACTTTTACGGACACCGTCATAAAAAAATTATCCGACCAAAAATCGGGGTTGGTCTTTATGCTCTGGGGTAATTTCGCAAAAGGGAAAAAAGGGTTGATAGATACTGCTAAACACACCATTTTGGAAGCAGCGCATCCGTCTCCATTGGCTGGTAATGCCTTTCAGGGTTGCGGCCATTTTTCTGAAGCTAATGAAATCTTGGCCCGGCAAGGCCAAACGCCTATTGACTGGCATTTGTAAGTACTAAAGAATTGAGCAATGAGTATGGACATACGAGACACAAAACGGGACATGAGACACAACGAAGACCTTGCGTCGCTTTGTGTTTCAAAAAAATGCTCTACGGGCCTCTGTGATGTGTTCCGTGATATCATCGGGCGTGGACGACCCGACGCACGTCACGCTCTACGGACTTTTGTCTCCTTTTGTTTCTTTTGTGTTTCAAAAAAATGCTCTACGGGCTTCTGTGATGTGTCCCGCAATATCATCGGGCGTGGACGACCCCACGCACGTCACGCTTTACGGACTTTTGTCTCCTTTTGTCACTTTTGTGTTTCAAAAAAATGCTCTACGGGCCTCTGT
>Ga0209591_10001340_pt1 | contig 30922 bp, 29 predicted proteins | sample MAT01_FD_187207 | JGI IMG/M metagenome (GOLD analysis project Ga0209591, IMG submission 187207) | Freshwater microbial communities from Lake Fryxell liftoff mats and glacier meltwater in Antarctica - MAT-01 (SPAdes) (version 2) | ecosystem: Environmental > Aquatic > Freshwater > Ice > Liftoff... | reverse complement strand
CGACGAGGCCTGAACGAGCCTCGACGCTTGAGCCGAGGAGATGCAGGAGACGGTCCTGGGCCGTTCTCAGCCGCCGCAACGCCCGAACAGTCCAGGCACGCCGGTCACGAGCCGCGCCCCACTTCGGCCGATTGAGGTCAGGTGGAGCTCGTCGCGCCTCTTCGCTTTGTTCACTTTCGGGCGCCAAGTCTTCGGTTACTCCCCTATCACGAACAACAGAACCGGGCAGCGCTGGCTTTTGTGGCATCAGACTTCCAGGGTGTTGGCATGGCTCTCGCAGCTTGAGACCACCTGAGCGCCCGAATCAAGACATGCCCGAAGAACTGCAATTTCCGTTGGCGTTCACCGTGGTCGGCACTCTGCTGATCGTGACGACCATGACGAGCTCCTTCATCGCTCGCCTGCCGCTGAGCACGGCCATGCTTTACCTTGCGGTTGGTATCGGTATCGGGCCTGCAGGCGCTGCACTCGTAAAACTGGACCCGCTGGACGACGCAGACCTGCTGGAACGGTTGACCGAAATCGCGGTGCTGATTTCCCTATTCACCGCCGGCTTGAAACTCAAGATGCCGCTCGGCGACCGACGCTGGCGCGTTCCGTTGCAGCTTGCGTCGATCTCCATGCTGCTGACAGTGGCGGCCATCACGGCCGTCGGGGTCTGGGTCCTGCGGCTGCCGCTAGGGGCATCGGTGTTGTTGGGCGCTGTTCTCGCACCGACCGACCCAGTGCTCGCATCGGACGTGCAAGTGGCAACGCCTGAAGACCGGGATCGCCTGCGGTTTGGACTTACTGGCGAGGGCGGCCTCAACGATGGAACGGCCTTTCCCTTCGTCATGCTCGGCATGGGCCTCTTGTCGTTGCACGACATGAAAGAATGGGGCTGGCGCTGGTGGGCGGTGGATGTGCTGTGGGCGGTGGTCGGCGGCCTCGTCATCGGTTATCTCCTAGGCGCGCTGGTGGGCCGGTTCATTCTCTACCTGCGGGTTCATCATCGCGAGGCTTTGGGAGCAGATGAGTTCATTGGGCTGGGCTTGATTGCTGTGGCCTACGGAGTGGCGCTGATGTGCCACAGCTATGGCTTTCTGGCTGTCTTTGCCGCCGGGCTGTCGTTGCGCCAGATCGACGAGCCAGTGGCTTCCGACAACATTGCCGCGGAGGTTCAACAGGCAGCGGCCGAAGCGCCCGCGCTCATGATGCGAGCCGTGGAACGCTTCAATGCACAGCTTGAGCGTTTCGCCGAGGTCTTCATCGTGCTGGTGGTTGGCGTGCTGTTGACGGTCGTTGAGTTCCGAAGTGAAGTGCTCTGGTTTATCCCGGTCCTATTTCTGGTGATTCGGCCGCTAGCGGTCTATGTGGGCCTCATCGGCACGCGCGTCGAGCCCGCGCAGCGCCGATTGATCGCCTGGTTCGGCATCCGCGGCATCGGCTCGATTTACTACCTGATGTACGCTATCACGCACGGGCTGGAGCCAGCTCTGGCGAACCGGCTGACGGCGATTACCCTCGCCGTGGTCGTCGCTTCGGTGGTGCTTCACGGCGTTTCAGTCACACCGCTCATGCTGCGATACGAGCGACGCAAGCGAAAAGAGCGCTCACCGGGCAAGCCCTGAGCCTACCGCGCTGGAACCCCGTGCATGCCGAGCTCTCTCATCCCTACTGCCCGGGGCCTCGTTCAAAAATGGCTGAGAATCGTCTCGGTAGTCGTGACTCTCAAGGATTGAGCTCAGCTTTTTGAGCGCTGGCGTTGGCTCCCCCAGCGTGCCATGTACCAGGGATGCGTTTGAGTGGCAGAAAGTTAGCCTGTAAGCGCTACGGCTGCCTCTTGGCCGTGGGTATTGGCTTGCTCAGTATTCTGGGATGTCAGAGTAGGAGGAGTGGCGTGAATGCTATAGGCATTGAAAGCGCGCAAACCGTTAACACGGCCTCTCACCCTCCGGCATCTCTCACCACTCACCCACGCGACGGGCAGGCATCGGCCGCTACCCCCGCTACCCCCGCTACCCCCGCTACCCCCCGCGCCAACAATCAGGCGGCGCTAGCCAAGCCCCTGCTGGTCGGGTGGAATTACAACGTGGTGGCGTCGCCGCGTTCTCGAATTCTTGATGTGGAAGGCAGTTTCCCACGCGGTAGCGCTAAAACATTCTCCGTGGGCGACGGTGGCGAACCGTATGTTCAAAATGTCGAAGTGCAGGTGGGGGGAAAATGGTCTCGCGTTCCCGGACAGCGTGGTGAGTGGAACATTAGCGCCTGTGCAATGGGCTGCCGCATCCGATACCGGTTCGAGCTTCGAGCAGCCGCTGAAGCTAGCGGCGAGCGGTCCGTGGCGGAGTTGAAGGGGGACGCGATTCAATCCCCGCCTTCAACTTGGCTGCTGAGGCCGCTTCACGCGCCTAAGGGGATCCCACTTCGATTTCAAGTTGAGAGCGCAGCGGGCGACGCGTTCGCGACTGGAGTTTATCCAGTAGAGGGCGTTCCTCACACGTATGAAGCTCTAACCCAGGCTGCGATAGACTTGCCCTATGCGGTTTTCGGGAAACTCCGCCAACGCAGCCTGCTGAACGGGAGCGTGCAGGTTGCCCTGTTGCCAGGCTCTTTCCGAGATGAAGCGGCGATTTATAGTTGGATCGAATCCAGTGCCAAAATGGTGCAAGCCTTCTACGGGCGCCCGCCCATATCCCGCATGATGATCATGGTGCGCCCCGTGAGGGGAAATGACGTGGGCTCTGGCTCCACCATGGGCATGTCTGGCGCCGCTATTGATATCGCTGTTGGCGAGCGCGCGATGGACACCGTTTTGGCGCGAGATTGGGTGCTGGTGCATGAGATGATTCATACAGCCTTGCCTGAGGTGTCTCGCCAGCACCGTTGGCTCGAAGAAGGCCTGGCTACTTACGTGGAGCCTTTAGTTCGAGTGCAAGCGGGTGTTATCTCGGAAGAGGAGGTGTGGAGCGAGTGGATAGCCAAGATGCATCATGGCCTGCCAGGGCCGGGCGACGAAGGCTTGAACAACACTCGCGCCTGGGGGCGAACGTACTGGGGTGGAGCACTCTTCTGTTTGCTTTCGGATGTTGCGATTCGCCAGCGCACCAACAATCGTTTTTCCTTGCGTGACGCACTGCGCGCAATTGTGAAGCAGGGGGGCAATATTTCTGTCATGTGGAATATCGATAGAGTCATTGACGTGGGGGATCGGGCGACAACTGTGCCCGTGCTCCGTGAGATGTATGAAGGCATGGGCAAACGATCCCAAGCTGTCGATTTGCCTAAACTATGGGCTGATCTGGGCGTGCGAAAGGGGCGGAGCGGAATTGTGTTCGACGACTCCGCACCGCTTTCAGCCGTGCGTCGCGCGTTAGTTCAACGTGGGGCCGCACCCTAGTGATCACTCTAGCGCAGGGCACGGCAGCACGCCGAACACTTCAAACTGCTTTCGGTCAAAACGCAGAAAGGCGCGTGCCAAGAAAGATTTGCGGCTCAGTTCTACGTGCGTAGCTGTTACGATGCACTGCCAGGTCTCAAAATCGCGAGGCTGGGATTCAGCGAATGCTTTGGGCGAAAAGATGACGACGTTCACGCCCGGTGGTTCGCGAGCTGAAATATAACGTACAGCTTCAACGCCAGCGGCACGCAACTTGTGGCTGAGTGTTTGTGAATCGCGATAGGCGATGGGTGAAGAAATACGATCGCTGTGCGCTAGGAACGGCGGCTCTGTGAGATCAACGCCGCGCTGGGTTCGCACGCCAACGCGGAATAAGGAGAGCTCCAGAGTGAGCGGTGTCAGTGCCGCGCGCGTGCCTTCCAAAAAAAGCAGGCGATAGTAGGCAACCTCAGCGAAAGCAGTCCGAGGCCGGAGCGAGCCATACCAGAGCCCGCCTTCGGCGCGCGTTCCAAAACGCGACCCGTGCTTGAGCGGGGGATAGCGAAACGGAGTGGTGAGGAGGAAGTGAAGCGACCTTCGTTCATCGAAGAGGGTGAGCGCTGGCTTAATTGACTCGATGAGTTGTTCAAGAACTTGCTGGTCGCTGTCCGAGCTCACGAGTTTTCGCGTGGCGATCAAGTGCTGTGCCTCCACAATGCGCCACGCGCTCCCACCTAGGCGACGTATTTGTGCTTCACCTTTGCAGTCCGCCCAGATGTCCGAGGCTTTCGTCACCAGGCACGCCACTCGCTCACTTTATACCCTGCCGCGCAGAGCATCTAAATATTCGGCCACGTGTACTAGGCCGTCCACTCGCTTCACCAAGCTAAGAGGCATTCCGCCAAGGTGCGCATTCTCCGCGCGCAGCCAAAGCGCCGCCTTTTCGCTACTGCCACCCACGAGCGTGTCCAGACTTCGAAAGATACGAAGCAACAGCAATGCTAGCTCGCCCTCTTTACTCTTTGGATCGATCGTCCGTGAGCGACCGAGTCGGGAAAGGGAGGCCTCGCTAACTCCTAACACCACGCTCAATTCCTTCTGCGAGAGGCTCCATTCCTCAGCGAGGCGGCGCACGGCCTCCGTGAGCACACGCCGCTCATCCACCGCGGCAGCCAATGGGGTGAGAGAAGGCTGCATCAAATGAAAAATATCTCAGTATTCTTGCATTTGCAAGGCTCTACGCCAGCGCGCTGCTCGGTTTCGAGCGCACTTCGGCGAGATGCCGCGTTCCTTAATGGATCTCGGCCGCAGGTGCGGAGCGCGCAGCCTTTCGAGTCTGAAACAGAAAGGTACCACCATGTCGAGTGGTGTTTGCGAATGACTCGCCGGAGGGGCTGTTCACAGGCCGAGCGTAATGCCGCGCAGCCAGCTCCGTCCGTACGGTAAAGTGGCGTGTTCGCGGCGTTAGGTTATCCCTACCTGAGACACCGTGGCAATTGATCACGTGCGCGTTAGTTGCGTCGCAACATCGGCGCGTCGAATGTGCTCGTTTGCCATCGAAAATCCTTGTCCGAACAGCACTCCCGATGTAAGCACACTCAACAGTTTATCCGGATCGTCAGTTGTTATAAGTTGGCTTAGGTGCGGGGCGAGGTGTTGTTTCAATGAATCGATGGACTTCCTATCACACGTTGAGAAACACCAGCCAACTCGGTTGGAGCGCCGTGTTTGCCGCACTCGCTGCTTGTTCATCCGCGGAGGGCGGTCTTCTGTTTAATCGGACAGGTGTGGCTGGAAGCGGAGGGAATGCCGCGGCGTCCGGAGGGAACGCGGCGAACAGCGGCGGGGTGAGAGCCTCCGGTGGCGCAATGCAGGCTTCCGGCGGCACTACGAACTCAGATTCGGGTGCCGCGCCCAGTCTGGGCGGAGCCCTGGGGAACGGAAAAATAGGCGGTTCTCCCGCTTCAACGGGCGGATTAGGCCAAGGCAGTGGCGGATTAGGCCAAGGCAGTGGCGGGGCTCAAAGCGGAGGCGCAGGTGGGCTCGCGATGGGTTCCGGCGCCGCCGCTACGGGAGGAGAGCTAGGCCAGGGAAGCGGCGGGGTGGCGACAGGAGGCTCAGGAACCGGCTCGGGGGGATCGCCCATGTGTCAACCGGGCCCGGATCGGTGTGATGGGCGTGACGACAATTGTGCGAGCGGCATAACCGACGAGCAATGCCCTGAGGATTGTTTGGGCGTGAGCGACGGCACCCGGGGCTACATGTTTTGCGAATTACCTGTCAATCGTGACCTTGCTCGCCAAAAATGCGAAGCAAGCGGCTTACACTTAACGTCCATTCTGAGCGCAGAAGAGAACAGTTGGGTGAGATCGACGGCGGATTCGCGCAATATCGAGGGGCTGTGGCTGGGCGGGGGAGATATCGCCACTGAGGGGAAATGGCTTTGGGAGGATAAGGTGCAGTTCTGGCAAGGAAATCAAACCGGGATGGCTATCAACGCCCTGTACGAAAACTGGGCTTCAGCGCAGCCCAAAGGCGACGTGGAGTCAAAAGATTGCGCGCGCATGCTGAATGGCAGCGGGTCATGGGACGCAATCGGCTGCGGCGCCGTCATCTCCGGGTTTGTTTGCAAGCTCGATTAACTCACAGCACGCTACGGTTTCGGGACTCTCAAGGTCTTAGGGCGCCGTTAGCAAGGCCGACTGATCCCGCGACCAGCATTGCAAATGAGACGCGAGCCCTGCTTGATCCCAGGGGCCCCCCAGGGCACGTTGTCGAAATTGGCGCTCAGATAGAGCTCTAAAAACGCAGCGCCCACGGGCGGTGGCGCAACCTAAGGTTTACGTTTGCCAGGTTCGGGGGCAAAGTTTGCAGGTGTTGCTCACGGATCGCCCGCGTATTTTCCGCTGTTTTTTTCTCGCGCTTTTAGCGTACTCATGGCTTTTGGCCAGTCCGCGCAGAGCCAGCGCATTTGTGTATGTCGTCCAGAAGGGCGAAACACTAGCGGCCATCGCTGAGCGATTCTACGGACGCGTGCAGTTCGAGAAGTTATTGGTGGCTGCCAACATGCTGGATTCGCAAGGCGGTTCGTCCATCGTTCCAGGCATGCGGCTTGAGGTTCCAGCCGTTAGCTACGAGCTGATCCAAGCTGGTCAAACCTGGGACAGTTTGGCGGAACGGCTGCTCGGGGCCAAAGACCGTTCGGATTTGCTCGCGCTCGGCAATGACAGCAAGCCGTGGTTGGCCCCCGACGAAGGAGCCGAGATTAAGATCCCCTACAACCTGCGCCTGATCGCCACCGAACGCGACACAACGATGTCTTTTGCCTATAAATTCTTAGGTGACAAACAGAAAGCTTGGGTTCTGGATCGCTACAATCATCTTTCAGGGAAACCGATCGAACGCGGCGATATCGTCCTGATCCCACTCTTTGAGTTGCCCTTAACCAAAGAAGGCATAGCCGGCGCCACAGCAGCTTCCGACGTCACGTGTCGGCAAGCACAGGGACAACAGCGCGAACTCCAGCTAGCCGTGACTCGCGAAATTCCGGCACTTATTTCTGATATCCGAGGCGCGCGCTACGTGGATGCGGTCGCGCGCGGGGTGCGCTTTCTCGCGCAGGGCAACCTCACCAAGCCCCAACGCGCGGTCATTGATCGGCAATTGCTGGAGGCCTATTCGGCGCTCGGAGCAGTGGGGCTCGCCATTGAGGCCTGCGGCAAATGGCTCGAAAATGATCCCAAGGCCACTCTCGATCCGAACGTGCTTGGCCCAAAGCTCCTGGCAGCCTGCCAACAGGTGCGCAAGCCGGCCCCGCCCAAGCCGGCCAACACACCCGCTGCGCTCAACCCAACCACTCGCTAAGAAAACCGCGCATGAGCCAAGCAAGCTTTGTACGAACGGGTCTCGATTGGGGCAGCCTTGGGCCCTTGCACCTCACGGCAAGGAGTGTCGCGTCAGGTCTCTACGCCGGTAGCCATCGCAGTCACCAGCGTGGCTCCGGCGTTGAATTCGGAGGGCACAGGAATTACGTGCCGGGCGATGATCTTAGATTTTTGGATCAGCGCGCCGCGCTCCGTCACGATAAATTGCTGATCCGGCAATTTGAAACAGATACGGATCGTGCGCTCAGATTGCTCGTGGATGCGAGCCCGTCCATGGGCTTTCATGGGCCCCAAGCCCGCGCTTCCAAGCTGGCTTATGCGAGTGTGATCGCAGCGGCACTCGGGCGTGTGGCGCTGGCAGGTGGTGACGCGGTAGCGCTCGATTGGTTATTTGGTGAGGGTGCCGAGCCTGTGCGTCTCCGTTCGGGCCTGCTCGCCTTCGAGAACCTCGTGCACAGCCTGGAGCGCGCCAACGTCGGGCAGGGTCGAGGCCTCACGCTTGAGCAATTCAAACGTTCCCTCGAGCCGATCGGACTGCGAAGCCGACGCGGTACCGTGATCGTGGTTTTCAGTGACCTGCTAGATTTGCCTGAGGGTGCGGCCGAACACCTGGCTCAGCTCGGCACGGGAGGTCGCTTTGTGCTCGTCATTCAGGTTCTCGATCCGCTGGAGGCTGAGTTCACGCTGGAAGGCCCCGTGCGCCTGAAGTCGCCGGAATCAGGCCTGATCGTAGAAACGAATGCAGCGGACGCGCGCGGCGCCTACTTATCCGCACTGCAGGAACTCACACTGAGTTTCAAGACAGCACTCGTCCGACAATCGGGCCAGCTCCTCCGCGCACTCACCAATGAGGAGCCGCTTCAGGTGGCACGCCAGGCCCTGAACCTGATCGCGGGAGCGCCGCGATGAGCTTCCTCACCGGTCTCGCCCTCCTCATTTCAGTCTTCGTGGCTGTGCCCGTCCTGGCGCACCTGCTGAAACGGGGGCGCGTTCAAGAGCAGATTTTTGCGCCAATTCAGTTGGTCCAACTCGCGCGCACCAGTGCTCGGCAACGTAGCCGGCTGGATGATCGCCTGTTTCTTCTGTTGCGTGCCTTGCTGATCCTGGCCCTCGCACTGCTCGGGGCAGCTCCTTTGGTGCGCTGCTCACGGGTCTCGTTGGCGCGCCCCTCAGGCGCCTCAGTCGCTTTGGCGTTGGTGATTGATGATTCGCTCAGCATGCGTGCGCTAACAGCTTCCGGAAAACCGCGCTTCGTCGAAGCAACCACTGCAGCTCAACAGCTCATCCTTGAAGCTCGAGAAGGGGACGCCGTAGCCATTGTGCTTGCGGGGGAGCCCGCGCGCCTCATGCTTTCCGCAACCACCGATCTAGCAGCCGTTCGTGCGGCACTCGGCAAGCTCAGCCAAAGTGATCGCGCGACAGATCTGGTAACGGCGGTTGAGCTCGGTCGCTCAGCTGTGAAGCAGTTGAGCCACGCCGACAAGCGTGTGGTTGTTCTCAGCGATTTTGCCGGAGTTGCGCCGAAGGCGGGCGAGCCCCGAGTGTGGGCACCGCTCCCAATACTCCAGGCAAAAATCGACGATTGCGCAGTGATCAGTGCAGAAACCTCCAACTCTTTTGTGACCGCCCAGGTCGCGTGCACGAGCAAGAAGGCTGCAGTTGGGCGCCGGCTGATTGCGGTTGCGGCCAAGTCCGTCAGCTCCGAGCTGCGCGACGGCGAAGAACTCGGATCCAGCCCCTTGCCGGTGCAAATCGGTTTGAGTTCGGTCTCAATCAAGCTCTCGCGCGCCGCCAGCACCACGAACGTGTATCTGGATGGCACCGACGCTCTCAGCCACGACGACGCCGCACCCGCCACCACGCAGGCCGGGACGCTCTCGGTGGGTGTTGTCGTGGATAAGGCGCTAGGCTCCGTGGTCACCGGTGGTTCCACGATCTTGGAGCAAGTGCTGGGCGCGCTGGATGCAAGGCTCACGGTGCATCCTCTTTCAGGAGTCCCTGAAGCCGACAAGGAGCTCGACCTCGAAGATCTGCTGATCTTGGATGACCCGGCAGCGTTCACGCCTGAAATGCGCACGGCGCTGTCGGCTTGGCTTTCACGTGGCAAGCTCGCCGTCGCGCTCTTCGGGCCCCGCGTTGCAAATGCACAGCTGGGTTCAAGCTTCGAGCCCTTTTTCTCTGGAGGCGCCAGCTGGCAGAAGCCTGCGACCGGTCAGGGCCTTTTAGCAGCTTCAACCGCCTGGTTGGGGGAGGCCAGCGCAAGCCTGGAAAACCTGAGCCCACGCGGCGAGGTCGTGTTTTCGCCAGGGCCCAACGCAGAGGTCCAAGCCCGTTGGGAGAACAATCGCCCTTTCCTCTTTGAGCAAAAGGTCGGGCGTGGCAGTGCCTTCAGCTTGGGGTTGCCGGCTTCCGTCGATCAGAGCGATCTGGCCCTGCGACCAGGGTTTGTCGCGCTACTTGATCATTTTGTTCGCCTCGCGTCGGAGCGCACGGGGCCGCGCGTGAGCGAGGTGGGGCGGAGTTGGCGCTTCCCATCGGACGCAGCCCCGTCAGTGATCGGGCCTGAAGGGCCGCTCCAGAGCCGACTCGTAACAACCGATGCTCAAGGGCTCTTGGCCTTTGAGCCTCCCCTGCTCGGAAGGTATCAAATCAGCGCCGATGCCAAGCGCGAGGAACGTGTGGCGACGATCACCGCCGACGAGATCCTCAACGAGCCCGTGCCGTATGTTGGCGATCAGAGCTCAGCCGCTCTGGCGGCCAAGCAGCCACTCCTCGAAATTTCATCTAAAATTGCCCTAGCAGCGCTCGCACTGTTCACGCTGGAGCTTGCCTTACGCTCCTGGCGCCGCTTCAAGCTTTCAAGCCAAAAATCAGATTCGCCGGCATGAGCAGCTGTTGCGGCCCGGCGCGTGGCTGGTGTTCCCGCACGTGATCAGCGACGACGACGAAAAACTTTACGCGTCCTGCGGATCAGCGAACGCCAATCGGGTAGGATGCGCCATGGAGATTCGTGAGCTGTCGGCGACCGGCGACGCCGAGGAAATCGCGCGATATCTGGGCCTCTTGTACTCCGAGTTGTTCGGTCCGAGCGCCGTACTGTCCGAGGAGGATTTTCGCGCCGCGGTCGGGCAGTGGGAACGGGATCAGCGCCCGCACTGGGCGTTCCAGGCCATCGGCGACGCGGGTCGCACGGCGGCGTTCTTCACGCTGGGGGAATCGTTCGCGTTCTTTGCCCACGGCACCTACGGCACCCTCAACGAGCTGTGGGTGAACCCGGAGCTGCGCTCCCGGGGCGTCGGCGAACAGGTGATCGAGTTCTGCGTTCGCTTCGCGAAGGCGCGGGGTTGGGGGCGCCTCGATGTTACGGCGCCGCCCAACGCTGAGTGGGATCGAACGTTCGCGTTCTATCAGAAGCGCGGCTTCGCCCTGACCGGACGCAAGCTCAAGCTCTTGGTCACACACGGTTGAGGAAGTCGGTGGCGTGGGACCCGAGCTGGATCGCGAGCAGGCGCTCGCACTGTTCACGCTGGAGCCGGCGCTTTGGGGCGTAACACCCGCGCCAGCTCCTTGAAGCCGCGGTTTCGGTCTGGAAAGAACATCAGCCCAAACATGGAGAACCCTGCATCGAAGCTGGCGTCCGCATAGGGAAGCGCCTGACCATCTCCCAGCGTCGCCTCGATTCGCTGCTCGTTTTCGCGCGCCGCACGCTCTTTGAGCCGGCCCAACATCTCGTCTGAAAAATCGAGGGCGGATACCAAAGCCCCTCTGGAGGCCGCCAGGAATGACAACGTTCCAGGGCCAGCTGCAACATCCACAATGCGCGCCTCGGCCCCCACCTGGGCAAGATTGAGAGCCGCTTCTGCAAAGCGCTCAAAGAAGGGAACCAACTCCGCCGCATAGTCGCCTGCGACGAGATCCCACGCCGCGGGGACTGCAAGCGGCGAACCGCTGGGCTGACCCGTCATGCTGGTCATGCTGGCCTCCTCTTCAGTCCGCGAATCAGTCCGCGAAATCATACACCAGCACGCGGTCATAATTGTCCTTCAGGCACTTCTCGATGAAGGCTAAATGCAATGGGTGTTGTTGGTAGCGAACCTCCGCGGCTTTGTCCTCAACTTGAACGTAGAGGCCCACTTGATAGCTCTGCTCGACGACCGGGCGCTCACTCGGCACCATCTTGCCGGCGTGCAGCACGCTGACACCCGGGATCGGCGCGAGATATTCCTTCACGCCAGCGAGAAGCTTCTCGGCTGCATCCGCTACGCCTGGTTTGGTCCAAAAAATCACGACATGCGAGAGCATGCCCGCAGCATAAGTGTTCCGATTGGGGGAGTCACGCGGTAATTCCACACACCGAGCGCACGCCAAGACACTGGCCGCAGAGTCCGGCGCGTGACGCCGCGGCCGGGGTGTGTTAACCGACGCTGGTGCGAATCGACCGACAAAAAGTTCTAGGCTGTGTGGGTTTCCTTTGCTTGACGCTGGGCTGCCATTCCCCAGGCCCGTACGGCTACGCCGTCGACTACGCGCCCCTGCCGGAAGAAGCTGAAGCTGCGAGCGCGGCCGTGGATTTTGATCCCGTCATGGCTGAGCGCGACCCGAAAACCTGGAGCGCCCGGAGCGTGAGTGTGTTTGGAGTGGTTGAGGAGCGAATCGAGCTCCAAAACGGGAAAACTCAGTTAACTCTCGACTTGCGCACGCTCTCAAAACGCAATCTGTGTGACGAAGAGGGCGAGCAAACTTGCCGAGTCACGGTCAGTGCGAAGAGTTACGGCGAGCTCAGCGCCACCGTGAAGTTGACAGAAGCCGACGATAACGGCCGTGACAGCTTAAAAGCCGGCTCACTGGTTCGAGTTGTTGGCACGCTCGTGTATTCAAACCAACAAAAATCTGCTCCGCCCACACTCAACGCCAGCTTCTATCGCCATTGGCCCCATCGCGAGTTCGTCACCATCGCCGCGCGCGACTACCTGATGCGCTAGCCAAAGCCGATTCACCGGTGCCCGCGCCCTAGGCTTCTTCTTGCCTAAGCTTCATTCTTTGGAAAAATCTCGGGATTCAGGGATGTCATCCAAGCCCGTGCCGCCCAACACCGGAATCGCTCGCGCATAAGCCACGCGCTCCAGTGCCTGCGCCAAGCCATCGCGATCCCCCACGGCGGGGAGCTCCATGTGAGTGCCGTCCCACAAGGAGAGCACGATCGCGGTCCGCCCGCTCAGCGTGACCTTGTCGATCTGAGCCCACTTGTAACGCCGGACACGCGGCCACAGGGAAACGACGTCCTTATATTCGACCCCGTCGCCACGAACTCGCACGCCTCGCATGCTCGTGCGAATGATCGAAGAGAGCGCTCCAATCACCAACACGATGGCCAGCGACCGGGACGAGATGATACGGCCCGCATTTTGGCGGACCACATAATCAAAGAGCCACGTGTTCGTTGGGCTCTGCTCACCGATCAGCACCAACGCGGCCACCACTGTGGCCACGGCTAAGTACACGAATGAAGGAACCCGAGCCGAAAATGGCGGACCAAACACTGCTTCCGCAGGCCGGTACGTCATGTCGAAGCCGGGCGGTCGAGAAGGTCGCGCCACACGGGAAATCTAGCGCCTTGCCCCCTCCAGTAATAGCCAAGAGTTTTCGGAAGGCCTGCGCCGCAGGCGTGTCAGGCGCGCTGCCCTTTTCGTTCGTTGGCAGATAGTAAGCATGCTTACTATCTGGTGTTCGACTTTGATCCCTTGCTCCTCAGACGAGTCGGCGGTAGGGCTCAAAGTTCCAATTAAGCGCGGGTAGGAACGATTTACCGCTGCACCAACGTCAAGACACCACGGAGACAGCCATGAAAATCTTTATCGACACTGGAGATCTCAACGAAATCAAAGAAGCCGTGGCCATGGGTGCCATCGACGGAGTGACCACCAATCCTTCGCTCTTGGCCAAAGCGGGAAAGTCGATCAAGAAGGCCATCGCCGAAATCTGCGAAGTGATTGATGGTCCTGTCTCGGCAGAGGTGCTCTCCACCACGACGGACGAGATCTTGGCGGAGGGCCGTGAGCTTGCCAAGATCCACAAGAACGTGGTGGTCAAGGTTCCGCTGATCGTGGACGGACTGAAGGCGGTCAGGATTTTTTCCCAAGAAGGGATCAAGACCAACGTCACCCTCTGCTTCTCGGCACCGCAGGCTCTACTCGCCGCCAAAGCCGGCGCCACCTACATTTCACCGTTCATCGGACGCTTGGACGACATCGCTCAAGAGGGCATGGAGCTGATTGAGCAGATCGTGCAGATCTATCAAAACTACGATTTCGACACACAAGTGCTCGTCGCCAGCGTTCGCCATCCCATCCATTTCTTGCAGTCGGCACAACTGGGAGCCGACGTGGCAACGCTGCCTTTCAAGGTGATTCAGCAACTAGCACGGCATCCGCTCACAGATTCCGGCCTCAAGACATTCCTGGAAGACGCGAAGAAGATCCCGAAAGCGTGAGTCGCCACGCGGGTTACCGATTGAGTTATGCCAGTTGCTGTCACACGGAATGCACCCGGAGCACCGGTTCTCGATAAGAACCGGTTGCGCCAACAAGCCGAACAAATGTTGGCTTGCCTTGAGCTCGAAGCCGCCGAGCTCAGTGTGCACCTCACGAACGACAAGGGAATTCGGAGGCTCAATCGGCAGTACCGCGACAAGGATCAGCCCACGGACGTCCTCTCCTTTGAGCAAGATGCGTCGGTGGGTAGAGCGGGCGAACCACGCCTGTTGGGCGACGTGGTGATCTCGCTAGAAACGGCGGCGCGTCAGGCAGCCTCGCGCCGGCGTCCGCTGGCAGAAGAGGCCCGCTTTCTGCTCGCCCACGGCCTGTTGCACCTGGTGGGCTACGATCACGCCAATGTCGCCGACAAACGCCGAATGGACGCGCTGACGCGGCATTTGGTGCGCGCGACACTGACGAAAACTGCAGCGCGCTAAGACTTTTCTGCATTTTTTTTGGCACTTCCGAAAGCCTATCGGCTCGAAGACCGAAGCTTTGACCGCGCAAGACGCAGCGAGCCCACTCAGCTGCTGCACTGTTTGGTGAATAAATGCGGCTAAACCCTGAGATTAACACGTGAAATCAAGAAACGCTCAGCGCCTGTTCAGCGTCCGAACAGGCGCTTGAAAGCTGCCCAAAAACGCCTATGTCCATGCAGTTCAGAGCGCGAAACACGACCTTCACAGCATCAAAGAAGCCCGATCAACTGCAGCGTGCGAACTTTTACCCCTTGAAAGCCTGAAATAGCCCTGTTATCGCTCGCAGGCCTTGCAGTTGTTGCAGCAAAAGCGCGGTAACGGCTGTATCTGGCGGGATTCGGCGTCAAAATTTGATATTTTTTTGGAGGAAATCGCATGGCTGGCAAGAGACTTACTAAAGCACAGGTAATTGGGGAAATCGCAAACTCGGCTGACCTCGACAAGAAGAGCGTGAGTCGCGTGTTTGAGGGCTTGCAAGAGCTTATCAAGAAGCAACTTTCGCCTCGCGGCGCAGGTGAGTTTGTAGTTCCCGGTCTGGTGAAGCTCCGCGTTGTCAAGAAGCCGGCAACGAAAGAGCGTCAGGGCATCAATCCTTTCACCAAGGAGCCCATCACCATTCCCGCGAAGCCCGCGAGCAAGAAAGTGCGCGCAACCGCACTGAAGGCTCTCAAGGACCTCGTTCAGTAATAGTAAATCAAGCAAGCAGCCTGTTTAACCACAGCTGCCTGAGCCCGAATCCCTGACCACTCGCTGGTTGGGGATTCGCGCATTTAGGGCCCTCACCGAAACAGCGTTGCTTCGAAGCACGCCCAGCTACTAGAAATACCCGTGCAGCAAATACGAATCAAAACAGGCCACATTCAGCCAATTTGGGCGGGGCACCCCTGGGTGTTTGCGCAGGCCATGCAGCCCATTGAGCCGCAGCCAGCCGCCGGCGCAGAGGTGTTGGTCGTGGATAGCGAAGGTAAACCGCTCGGGCGCGGTCTGTTTTCACCTGGCTCTGCACTGCGAGTCCGCCTCTTCACGCGCGATCCCGAGCAGAGCCTGGACGCAGCATTCTTGCAGGCGCGCCTGACACGCGCACTCGAACTTAGAAAATCCTTCGGCCTGCCTTCCGCTGAAACGAATGCCTTTCGTTGGTTGTTCGGCGAAGGTGATCAATTGCCAGGGCTGATCGTGGATGTTTTTGGGGAGACGGCCGTGGTGCAGTTTGGAACGGTTGGCATGGCCGCGCGGCGCGAACTCGTGCTCCAGGCCCTGCAAGCGGCTCTGCCGCTTCGCACCATCATCGAACAGAGTTCAGCCTTTGCGGCGAAGGCTGAGGGCTTTCTGGCCAAACGCGGAGTTCTTGTCGGTCCCGAAGAGCGCGCCAGCCTGCGCTTCACGGAACGCGGCTTCGAGTATGAGATCCCGGGTGAGCTCGCGCAAAAGACGGGCTTTTATCTGGATCAACGCCCGCTTCGCGATCGGGTGGAAGCCCTGGCCAAAGGGCGCAGAGTCTTAGATCTCTTCAGCTACGTGGGCTCCATCGGGCTAGCCGCCAAACGGGGCGGTGCCGCTCGCGTGTTAAGCGTCGATTCGAGTGAGCCCGCGCTTGAGGTGCTGCGCCAACACAGTGATCGACACGCTTTGCCGATCGAGACCGTTTGTGGCGACGCGCACGAGCTGGTGCGCCAGATGCGCGGCAAAGAGCGCTTCGATCTGGTGATCTGTGATCCACCGAAGCTCGCACCTCATCGCTCAGCACGCGTACCAGCGGAGAAGCTGATGCGGCGCCTCGTGCGCGATTGCAGCGAGATTGTCACGCCGAACGGTCTATTGATTCTGAGCTCTTGCTCCGCCGCGCTCGATCTCTTCTCGCTCACCCGCAGCTTGGCACTCGGTGCCCGAGATGCAGGCCGCACGGCAACCGTTGTCGAACGCGTCTTTCAGGGAGCCGATCATCCCGTGCCAGCGGCGTTCCCGGAGGGGCTGTATCTCTCCAGCGTGATTGCCCGACTCGATTAGCACGCCTAGGATGGTGCCCATGCGTCCCATCCAGGATCTTTCGCACAGCGAGGCCCAGCGCCTGTCGGGCCTTTTGTTCGATCTGGACGACACCTTCTTGACGGAAGGTCAGATCGTGGAGTCGGCGTTTTCAGCGCTGTATCGGCTGCGCGAAAGCGGCTTGGAGCTTTATGCCGTGACGGGACGACCCGCGGGCTGGGGGCGCTTGATCGCGATGCAGTGGCCGGTAGATGGCGTGGTCACGGAAAACGGCGCCGTGCTGTTTCACCGAGTGGGTCACAGGATTCAGCAGCTCGATAGGCTCGATCTGGTTGAGCGTCAGGCTCGAACCCGAAAGTTGGAGCTGGTGAAGGCCGATCTGCTGGCTAAATTCCCAGAATTGAAACCTACTGACGATGCTGGCTTTCGGGTCAGCGATCTCACGTTTGACATCGGCGAACATGAACAGGTGAGCCCGGAACGCGTGAACGCCATGATGAATTTCATCCGTGATGCCGGCGTGCAAGCCATCCGCTCCAGCGTGCACTTGCACCTCAGCGACGAAAGTGACGACAAAGCATCTGGCACACTGCGCCTGCTTCAGCTCCTGAAACAACGCGACCCCACCGAGGCTCGCTATGCCTATGCTTTCATCGGGGACAGCGAGAATGATGCGGCGTGCTTCACCGCCTTTCACACCACGATCGGCGTCCAAAATCTGCGGGGCACTCTCACTCAAGCACCGCGCTACACGACATTAGGCGCCCGTGCCGCCGGCTTCACCGAGGCGGCGAACCAGCTCCTCACGGCACGCACGCGCTGAAGCCCAGCGAGCCGACCACCGGCTGAATTCCTTGGCTAGCCCTCCGGGCAGAAAATGCTATGCAGGGGGCTCTTCTAACCCCAAAAAACTGGGCCTCGCGATGTCACACAGCCAAGAAGCCTTAGTTCAATCGGCGCAAGCGCATCTCTATCAAAACTACCGGCAGCCGCCGCTCGTGTTCGTGCGTGGCGATGGCGCTGAATTATGGGATGCGGCAGGCAAGCGTTATCTGGATCTATACGCCGGCATCGCTGTGAGCACGCTGGGGCACGCGCATCCGCGCTTGGTGCGCGCGATTGCTGAGCAAGCGGGCAAGCTCATCCATCTCTCGAACTATTTTTATAACGAGCCGAACATTTTGTTAGCTGAAAAGCTGTGTGCGCTCGCTAAGATGGACCGCGCGTTTTTCTGCAACTCGGGGACTGAAGCGATTGAAGCGTGTTTGAAGCTCGCTCGCCGGCACTTCTTTGCAGCGGGTGAAGTGAAGCGACATCGGGTGATCGCTTTTGAAAATTCGTTTCATGGGCGGACCCTGGGAGCGCTCGCGGCAACAGGCCAAGCTAAGTATCGCGAAGGCTTTGGTCCGATAGGCGGCGTGACTCACGTGCCGTACGGGGACATGGCGCGGGTTCGGGAGGCCATGGGCGATGATGTGGCGGCCATCCTGGTGGAGCCCATTCAGGGCGAAGGCGGCGTGCTGCCGGCTCCTCCTGGGTTCTTGAAGGAATTGCGCGCCCTCACCACGCAGGCTGGCTCTCTGCTCATCCTGGACGAAGTGCAGACGGGCGTGGGGCGGAGCGGGCGTTTCTTGGCGTGTGAGCACGAGGACATCCGGCCCGATGTGGTAGCGCTGGCCAAAGCGCTCGGTGGAGGCGTGCCGATTGGGGCAATGCTGTGCACCAAGGCCTTCGAAGGGGCCCTGCCCGCGGGGACGCATGGCTCCACCTTTGGCGGCAATCCCCTAGCCTCTGCCGCAGCTCTCGCGGTGCTCGATGCGCTCACCGAAGACAAGCTCATGGAGCGCGCAGCAGTCCTCGGTCAGCACCTCACGCAAGGCCTACAGGCCATCGCTGAGCGTCACCCGAAGCAGGTCGAACAGGTGCGCGGCCGTGGGCTTCTGCAAGCCTTGGTGCTCCGCGAGGGCTACGAAGCGCGCCAGGTCCTCGGCCCGCTCAAAGATGTCGGAGTCTTGCTCACCGCGGCTGGGGATCGGGCGCTTCGATTCTCACCTCCACTCATCATCAGCGAAGCGCTGCTGGATGAGGGCATGGGCAAAATCGAACAGGTGATTGGAGCTTTGGCATGACTCGACACCTGCTGAATCTGAGCGACCTCGGCAGTGCCGGGCTCTCCGCGATCCTGGATACTGCCGACCGTTGGCAGAAGGGTCGTGCCCAGCCCGACGAGGTGCAGCCGTTGCGTGGTAAATCGGTAGCGCTGCTCTTTGAGAAGGCTTCCACGCGCACGCGCATGTCCCTCGAAGTGGCAGTGGCGGAGCTCGGCGGGCATCCCGTGTTCGTCAGCAACCTATCGTCACAGCTCGGCCGCGGAGAGCCCATCGCCGACACGGCGCGGGTCCTCTCACGCATGGTACACGCCATCACCTTCCGCACCTCTTCCGAAGCGCGGCTGCGTGAAATGGCCGAATTTAGCAGCATTCCCGTGCTGAACGCGCTCACCGATGCAAGCCATCCGATGCAGCTCTTGGCCGATCTGCAGACGGTTCGCCGCGTGCACGGCAAGCTGGAAGGCTTGAGCTACGCGTGGATCGGCGATGGGAACAACATGGCCAATTCTTGGATCGAGGCGGCTGGGCTCTTGCGGTTGCGCCTGAGATTGGCCTGCCCTGAAGGTTACGATCCGGATCCGGCATGGCTCAGTCAAGCGCGCGAACGCGGCGCTGATGTCGAAGTGGTTCGGGAGCCAGCGCTTGCCGTCGCGGGTGCGCACGTCATCAGCACCGATGTCTTCACCAGCATGGGGCACGAAGGAGAGCAGGAGCAACGGCTACGCGCTTTCGCCGGCATGCGCGTCACGCAAAAGCTCATTAGTTTGGCCGACAGGAACGTGATGGTGCTCCATTGCCTTCCGGCACATCGCGGCGAAGAGATCGATGCGGATGTGCTGGAGGGGCCGCGCAGCTTCGTCTGGGACCAGGCCGAGGCTCGCTTGCATACTTCCAAGGCGGCATTGCTTTGGGCGCTTGAGGTCAATGCCTGAAGCTTCGAGGGTGGCCGGGAGCCGTCCTGCCGGCCCTCACTCGATCGCCGTCGATTGCGCCGGCTGCGGTGGCCAGGTGGATCCACTGCGCGCGGAGCGCGTCGCTCACTTCAGCAATCGTTTTCGCTACTTCTGCAGCGCAGAGTGCGAGGCCCGCTTCCGAACCCATGGTTCCCCCGCCCAGCCTAAGAGTCGCCAACGCAGCTCTCGGCCGCCGCCCTCTCCCCACGGTGTCGGTGACCCATTCGAGCTTGAGGGCAGGCACGAAGTCGAATTCGCTGGAAGCGATGCCGCCGAATTCGATGTTTCGAATGGCGGTGTCCATGAAGGTCTGGATACGCAGCATCGCCGCAGCGTGTTGCCCGTTGTTCCAGAAGGAACCGACATTTCAAATCTGCTCTCGGCATTCGCGGCGCTCGGTGGCTGCCTCGCGATTATCCTGCTGCTGGCTGGAAAGTCTGGCCCCTTGGATACTGCGCGCGTTCTTCTGGCCGTTGCGGGTTTCGGAGCTCTGGCGGCGCAGTATTTGCTGCGGGACCGAGATTTGTTGGAACCCCACCCACTGATTGCGCTCGGTGCGCCGGCGGCGTCGGTGGTAACCGCTAGCGTTGCTAGGCTCCTTGATCATCCGCTGACGGCAACCGCGCTGAACTTAGCCGGGACGATCATCGTGGCGCAAACGGCTTCGATCTGGCTGATCGGGCAGGTGCGACGCAAATTGAGCGCCGAGCGCCTGCGCTTAGCAGCGTGCCTCAACGTTGAAGCACAACGGGTTACCGGCGACATAATCACGCCCGTTCCAGCCTTGGATCTTAGGCCAGGCGAAGAAATCTTATTGCAAGCTGGGCAAACGCTACCAGCGGATATCACCGTCGTTGCAGGCGCGGGCCGCGTGCGACCTTGGCTCAACGCTCAACACTCGATCGAGTGCAAAAAGGGAGACACGCTCGTCGCGGGCGCGGAACTGCTCGAGGGGCAGATTCGGGCGATCGTGGCTTGGGCGGCGGATGATCGCGCCTGGCTGCGTCTCACCTCGGATCCGAGGCGACGCGCCGATCTGCGCTGCGCTATTTCACGCATTGGACGCCTGACAGGTGAGCGGGGTGCTCCGATCGCGGCCGCTCTGGCCGCTGTTGTTGCTTTCGCTTCCACACCCGATCTGATCGTGATCGCGCTCTTTTCGACCGCTGCGTTCGCCGCCATGTCGAACGTAGTGGCGCTTGAAATTGCGGCGCTCTGCGTGAGTCGGAGTGTTTTTCTTGCGCTGAACAATGGCATTGCGTTCCGGAGTCCCGTGGCATTCGATCGCGCCTCCAGCGTAACCTCAGCGGTCTTCTGCGCCCGCGGCACGCTGCTCTTGGGCGAACCCGAAGTGGCGAATATCGAAGCCTTCGGCGCACACAAGCCGGAGCACGTGTTGGCCCTGCTCGCTGGTGCCCAAGCCACCTTCACCGATCCGGTGGCCCACGCTGTACTGCGCGCGGCTCGTGCGCGAGGCATCCGCCCGAACGCCGTGCGAGTGCCGACGCTCGTTCCCGGGCTCGGTGTCACTGCGGTGGCATCCGGCGGGGAACCCCTCTTGGTGGGCACCCGCGCTCTGATGTTGCGAGAAAGGATCAGCATCGCGTTTGCTGAAGCTCGCATTTCCGAAATGGAGGCCATGGGGCGGAGTGTGCTCTTGGTGGCCCAGAGTCAGCACCTCGTGGGGGCGGTGGGTCTTCAGGATGGCTTGCGGCCAGGAGCTCGCGCCGCGGTTCAGCACTTGCTCGACGTGGGTGTCGAGCCTGTCCTTTTGTCGGCGGACTCCCGGGATACCTGTGAAGCCCTGGGGCGGACACTCGACATCGAACATATTCGCCCTGAGCTTCTGCCGCTCGATGCCAGCGAAGCCATCCATCGGTTGGCCGATGCGGGGGCAACGGTCGCAGTCGTGGGCAACAGCCCCGTGGATGACGCCTGTTTGAGCGCGGCGCAGGTGTCCATCGCACTCGGCTCGGCCGGGTCGGGGACGGCGGAGTGGAGCGTGCAGCTGGCCTCCGATGACGTTCGCGACGCCGCACTTGCAGTCCGGATTGCGCACCGTTCGCGAGCGCTAGCACGCGTCGCGATCATAACGAGCTACGCACCAGCCATGTTGGTAGCCGTCGCTTCCGGGCTTGGTCTGGTGTCTCTGGTGCTGGCGCCGCTCGTGGGGCTAGTCGCTGCTTCGGTTGCTGTGCTGCGCTTTCGCACTTCCACCCTCGAATAATTCTGCAATTTTGGCGCTGGTTGATGCCCACCCCGCTGAGCAGTCGGGGCGGCAGCCGCCCCGACTGCTCAGCCCAAAAACACTCAAGATCTATGCCGCTGGATCAGGAGGCAAGCGCCAGACTTGACGTAACGTAACCCGCGGGGAATATGTCAAGTGTGAAGCGAGGGGTCCCTCTGAATGCAGCCGGCAAGACCGACGCGGAACGCCTGCGCGGCGATCTGGATCAGTACATGGCCGATCGAGGCCTGCGCTCCACCGAGCAGCGGCGCGCCATCATTGATGCGTTCTTTGATTCCACCGAACACATGTCCATTGATGATCTCCTACTGCGGGTGCGCTCTGAAGATCCGAGAGTGGGTTACGCCACCGTTTATCGGACGATGAAGATGCTCACCGAAAGCGGCGTGGCCCACGAACACAAGTTCGGCGATGGCTTCACGCGCTATGAGCTGGGCGATGCCAATACCCATCACGATCACCTGATCTGCTTAGCCTGCGGCAGCATCACAGAATTCGAAGAACCCTTGATAGAACAACTCCAGGAGCGGGTCGCCTTGCGCTATCACTTCCTAGTCCAGGAACACAAACACGAGCTTTATGGGGTGTGCGAGCCGTGCCAGAAGAAGCCCGCTTAGCCTCTCATCGGGCCGTCACCTCAATCACGCGTCTGTCTGTGACCACGTAATCGCACGCGGCGTCCTCTGCCGTGACTGGGATCTCCATCAGCAACTGAAAATCATAGGCCACCACCACACTCCGGGCGGGCGGGCAGAATTCTGGCAGCGTCACGTCGTAAAAACCGCTTCCATAGCCCAATCGATGCCCACTGCCCGTCACGGCGAGTGCCGGCACCACGATCAGATCCAACTCACCCGATTTGAGCGCAGGAGCATCAGCTTTTGGCTCCCAGAACCCCTGGCCGAGATCGGTCAAATCATCGATTCGCTCGGCGCTGGCAAAGCCCGTTTGCAGTGCCTCGCCGTTTGGGCGCAAGAACGGATAGGCCATTCGCTTGTTGTTAGCTCGCGCGTGCGCATCCAGGCCTCGCAGGTCCACCTCGCGTTTACCGACCATGGGCAAAAAAATCGCCACACTGTGAGCCTTGAGGTAAGCCGGCAGAGCGATGATCTGTTCGACAATCAGCTCACTGCGTTTGAGCATGGCCGCTTCCGGGTAAGCCTTGCGTAGCGCCCCCATACGCTTTCGGATTTGCTGCTTGGCGCGTGCCGTCAGCTCTGTCAGCTCTTCGGGCGAAAAACTAGGTTCCACGGGGACTCTCATAGCATCCCCGTGCACCTTAGAAAGCTAGAGCTTTTCCGATGCTGTTCTCCGCCAGCGCAACGCCAAAGCCAGGCCCAAGAACAGCGAAAGACCGAAGCCTCCGGCGCCGCGCGTCCCAGAAGCTGAGCAGCCATTGCTCGGCACCGAGTCGTTGTAACCTTCGACGCCGCTACTCCCGCCTGAGCCCGTTGAAGCGCCCGCCGCCACCGGTTGGCCTCCACCAGTCATGCTACTCGTTCCACCAGTTCCACCGGTTCCGCCAGAAACGGGCGCACGCGGCTCGGGTTTCGGAAGAGCAGCGCTGTAGCTCGCAACGGCCGCAACGATCTGACTCGTGTTGTCCTCCAACATCTTCCCAGAACCCGATTCTGCTTGGCGCAAAATCCGTCGGTTCGCAGGACCGGTGCTGATGAAATCCGGCCAAGTACCGATCTGCGCCGGCCCGCCGCGCACGACCCCGCCTTTGGGAAGCTCAATGCGCCAAGGGGCCTCGTTTTGATAGAATCCGGGAGCACACTCAATAATGCGCTCGGCGGTGTGGATATTGTTCACGGGCGCCAGATCGGCGTTGAAGGCGAACAGCGGATCGACCGTCATCTCGGCTGCTGAGAGGGTCGTATAGAGACGCGTTACCTGTGGATGTGCGTCGATGAGCTGTTGAACCAAACGGACGGGCTGGATCACATCCGCGTCAATTCGCGCCAAAAACTGCGCGGGATCGAGCGAAGCTTGGCAGGGATAACAATTGCGAAGCCAGTCCGTTGGGGCACCTGACGGAGACGTGGCGTATTTAGCCACCACATCCCAGAATCCATCCATAAAGCCGAAGCGGTCACGGGCTGCCAAGAACAGATCATTGGGCGCAATGAACGACTGCTTTCTGAAATCCTGCCAACTGCTCTCCTCACCAGCCGACCAAACTACGTCCTTCAAGTTCGCAGAAGGCTGCGCGTACTCGGTGACGAATCCCTGCCCGCCCGCATCGTTGGCGGCCGCCGTGACGACATCATTGTAGTTGCTCGCTGCGTTGAACCAATTGATGCGTGCCTCGTTCAGCTCAAGGCCGTAATAATTCTGGGGGATCGCTTGCGATTCGCCGAGTACCCAGGTGAGCACGCCCATGTTCTCGTTGGCTGCTACGGCCGTGAGCTTGATGGGGATCATCGGCTTGGTCGCTTGATACGTGAGCACCAGTGGCCGAATCGAACCGGCGTCCGCCCCCTTCACTAGCCGCAGCGCGAGCAGATACATGCCATCGGCGAGGTACGGCCCGAGCAAGCCCGGGGCGCCGGGAGGCACATCGTACCCCTGTTCCCGCAGCCATTTTACCGCTGAATCCGCCGGATTGGGGAGGCTGGCTTCGAGCGAGATCACCGTCCACTGGAAGGCCCCAACAATGCCGGCAGCCTCAACGGTAACGCCCGTGGCCGAAGGCTGGGGTCCCGCGGAAGCACCGCCGGTTCCGGCTGAACCAGAAAGCACACCAGAATTGGGACTGAAGGAACGGTCCTCATCGCATTGCCCCTCAACGCGCGTCGTTAAGTTGTACTGAGGATTGGTCGCCGCCTGCAAGCGTTGGAAGGCAACGTTGGACGCAACGGCTATCTGATTGTCCTTGGGCACCGAGGAAATGGGCAAGAGCCAAGAAAAATTCTTCGCAGGCCCTTGATATTGGATCTCGATCACCGCCGTGACGGTGCCATCGTTGTTCTTCGCAAAAATGATGCGCTCAGCTGCCTGATTCACCGGCTGCGCCTGCGAACAAAAGAATCCGCCGCAGGCTGCCGCGGGCCTCACCCCACTCAGCGCTCCCGAGGCGAGGACGCCTGAAATCAACCATCGTATAAATGTGTGCTTCATAACCGCTACCCTTTCAAACCAGGCTCCCCCACCAGCACCGCGACATGCCCTGCGTGATCCGGCCGGAATTGGCACAGATTGGCACAGGTTGGAGCGTTGGGAACCATTTGCCAGAGAACTGTGCAAAGCCGATGCCAGCATCAGAACAGGCTCCGCTGCAGGTACATTTTTGGTGATTTGCCGCATTCAAGCAGCGTGAGATCATGGCGGCACGAAACCTGCTCAGATGTCCCCGAATGCGCGCCACCCTAGTCATTCTCACGAGCGCCATCTGTGCGTTCGGTTGCTCAGAAGCTCCGGCGCCCGCAGTACCCTCGCCCGTCACGCCCAGTAACGTCGCGGTGCAAATCGGGACCCCCGCAGGCTCAGATGGGCTTGATTTCGCCCCACTCAACGAGGGTGCTGAGCTCGGCTTACAGACATTCGGCCAGGGCGGCACGCATCTGCTGATTGCGGCGCGCTGCAGCGGCTTTGGCAGCCGCGCCTTTGTCTCTGCTTCGCTCACCAACCTAACAACGGGCGTCGTGGTGCAAGAGCCAGCGCCGGCACGGCCTCAGCTCCTCTTTTGTACCGATACCGACGTTTGCGATCTTGTCCCCTATCTGGTGCATGCCAGCGGCATCACCCTACCCAGCGAAGAAAGAAACGGCCTGCACGTGCTGTTACGTGTCAGGGTCAGAAATGAGGCGGGGCAGAGTGCGGAGAATGCTCGGGAAGTCGTGCTGAGCACGGCAGCTCTGTAACCCGCAGCCTTCAACGGGCGCCCTGCCCCCATCACGATCGGCGACGAAAATAGCCATGCGAAACCTCTGGCACCTCTCCACCCTTTCCCTAACGCTAACCGCACTGCTCACCTTCGGCTGCAAGAGCGAGTCGAAGCCCGCCGCCGAATCAACCCCATTTGCATGGGTAGCTCACAGCGAAGCTGCGGCCTTGCTCAGCGTGCACGGCACGACCGCTCGCGACGTATGGATGGCCGGAGCTGACGATGGGAAAGGCCCCTTAGTTCTGCATTGGGATGGCAGCGCGTGGGAGCGACGCGCCACCGGTGTGAGCGGAGATCTGTGGTGGGTGCATGCCACCCAAGCAGGGCCCGTGTTCCTGGGTGGTTCCGAGTCGCTGTTCCTGCGTTACGAAGACGGGAATTTCACACGCCTCCGCACGCCTGGCCTCGGCAAGCACACCGTGTTCGGCATCTCGGCCCAAACCCCCAACGATGTGTACGCAGTGGGCGCGATTGCTGGCAAAAACGGCTTCATTTGGCATTACGACGGCACGACGGTCAGCGATGTCGCCATCCCGTCGGATCTGCCCGCCGACGAACATCACGACACCCCAGGGCTTTTCAAAGTTTGGGTGGCGTCGCCCAACGACGTTTGGATCGTGGGTGCGCACGGAGTCGTACTGCGAGGCAACGCCAGCGACGGTTTCACACTAGTGCAATCCGGTGGACAAGAGATCTTGTTCACGGTGCACGGCAGCGGAGAACATGTAGCGATCGTGGGAGGCATCGGAGGTGGCAAGATCCTCGAAAGCGCTGGCCCAGCGCTGGAAGATCACACACCCACTTCCGCACCGCTCTTACAGGGTGTTCACGTGACTCCTGGCGGCGTCACCTGGGCCGTGGGTGCTGGTGGGAGCATTTTTCGTGGGGTGCAAGGGGCGTATACAGCAGTTAACCCTGGTTTGGATTTTAAAGCTGCTGAATCGCTCCACGCCGTGTGGGTGGATCCGAGCGGCGGTGTCTGGGCGGTGGGTGGCGATGTGCTGACCCCAGAGCTGGATCAGGGCCTGGCGCTCTCCAGTTCCCCAGGTGTGGCTGAATTCGTGGTCCCCAAGCCTCCGGCTCTGCTGCCAAGCTGCCCGGACGCGGCCATCGATCCGCATCCTCAAGGCTCGATCGCTCGCCGTTGGAACGAGCAGCTGCTGAATGCGATTCGGCGCGATGTGCCGCGCCCCGGTGTGCACGCCCGCAATCTATTCCATACCTCGATCGCGTTTTGGGATGCCTGGAGCGCCTACGATACCCAAGCCAAGGGTTATCTCAGCCGTGAGCGGCAGACGGCGACCGATGTGGATCGGGCGCGCACCGAAGCGATTTCCTACGCAGCCTATCGGGTGCTCAGCCAACGCTATGCCAAGGCTGCTGGCGGTGGGGATTCCCAAGCGTGCTTCGATGCCTTCATGGGCAAGCTTGGGTTCGACGCGGCAGATACGGTGACGGAAGGGGCCACGCCACGTGCACTCGGGAATCGAATTGGCAAAGCCATCATTGAGGCTTACGCTGCAGATGGCGCCAATGAAGCCGCCAATTACGCCGATCCGGAGGCTTTTGCGCCTGATTCTCGGAATCTCGTGCTGGATCAGCCCGGCAGCAAAGCCGAAAACCCACTGCTCTGGCAACGGTTAGTTCTCGCCAAAGCTGAAACCCAGAATGGGATCCCCTCGGATGCCGGGGCGCAAGGCTACATCGGCGGGCAATGGGGCAAGGTTTCACCTTTTTCGCTGGTGCGTACAACGCCCGACGCGGCGTACCTGGATATCGGCAAGCCGCCAACAGCGCTCGATTCGGAGCTCACCGCTCAAGTGGTCGACGTGATCCGACGTTCGTCAGAACTCGACGTCGAAGACCCCACGCTCATCGATATCTCCCCGGCAGCCTTTGGCAACAATCCGCTCGGAACCAACGACGGCCACGGCTACACGGAAAACGCCGTCACCCGCGCCGCGTACGCGCCGAACAAAGCACGAAGGAGCGATTTTGGGCGCGTGTTGGCCGAATTTTGGGCGGATGGACCAAGCTCAGAAACCCCGCCTGGGCACTGGAATACCATCGCGAACAGCGTTGCCGATAGTCCAGAGTTGAAGCGCCAGCTCTTCGGCAGCGGAGCTGTGTTGGACCCGCTCGCGTGGGATGTCCACATCTATTTGGCACTGAACGGAGCGGCGCACGACGCCGCGATTGCCGCCTGGGAGCTAAAACGCAAATACCTCTGCTCCCGCCCCATCACCCTCATTCGCTACATGGGCCAAAAGGGTCAAAGCACGGACCCCAACGCAGCGGCGTATTCTCCACAAGGTCTGCCACTCGTCGGCAACTTGATCGAGGTTATCAGCGCTGAAAGCTCGGCGTCTGGCCAACGTCACTCAGGGCTTCGACGTTACGTTGGAGAAATCGCCGTGCGTTCGTGGCGTGGTGAGCCCGGCGACAGAAAGAATGAAGTCGGTGGCGTGGGCTGGCTCCGCGCGAGCGAGTGGCTGCCCTATCAACGCCGCACGTTCGTCACGCCCGCCTTTCCTGGCTACGTTTCAGGGCACAGCACATTCAGCCGCGCCGCTGCTACCGTACTCGCTGAGCTCACCGGTTCCCCCTATTTTCCGGGCGGTTTGGGCACATTCTCGAGCACTCCCGGTTACCTCTACTTTGAACAGGGCCCGTCAGCACCTGTCACGCTAGAATGGGCCACCTATTTCGACGCTGCCGATCAAGCGGGTCAATCTCGCATCTGGGGCGGCATCCATGTCGCAGTCGACGATTTCGACGGTCGCCGCATTGGCTCAGTCATCGGGGTTTCGAGCATCGCGAAGGCGAAAACGTATTTCGACGGCAGCGCGGTGCCCTGATCTGGAACGAACTCGTTGAGGGAGGCGAAAATTGGCCTCGACGCACGCAAGCTAGAGCGCAGCGTTCAAGAAGGCGACCGGCGGAACGCCAGCCGAGTTTCGCAAAGCTAAAACGGACGGAGAACACCGATCTCTGGCGCAAGCACCCTCGCGCTGACTATTCAGAAAGTAAGCATGCTTACTTCTCATTCGACGTTCTAGTAGGTGTTTTTTAGCGCCCTGCCTCACTTTGCCAAGACTTGGTCGAGCTTACTTTGCAGATCTTGCTCTCGGTGAAAGCCACGCGATTCAATGAGTGACAAATTCGCACGAACCCGAATCAGGTCAAGGTTGGGGTTGCGGCTGATGAGACGATCCGCGTCAATGCGATCCTGAAGCCGCCGGTCAGTCATGGAAAGGATCTTCATCGCGAGAAGCTCCTCGGGCTCCGCAACCGGCACCAATCCAACATCCGGTAACTCCACGCCGGTTGCTCGGGCTACGACCTCTTGCTCGATACCGCACGACGCAAACAGCAAGTCCACCGTAACTCCACTGGATGAACGCAAACGCACCGTCGAGAGACGGCCAACCGCATCTTGTTCGACCGTCGCCAGCGGCACATACCCAACGCTACTCAGAAAGCGCACCAAGCGCTCCGCTGCGTGATCATCCTCCACCGCAACGGCCACATCAACGTCACGTGTGAAGCGAACTTCCCCGCGCACAGAGACGGCAATCCCACCGACCAACGCAAACTCTCCGCCCGCCGCTCGCAAGTGAGTAACGATCTGGCGCAGCGCCCGGAACACATCATCAGTCGTCATCTTCGCCCCCAAGCCAGTCGATGAAGGCCTTCTCAATCTCTCCTTCGGTGGCGTCGGGGAAACGGTGCCTTAAAACAGCCCTCTTGAGACGAAAGCCTGTAGCCATGAGCTCGATGGTTTGCAGAAGCTTGACCTGAGCCGGGGTACTTAGGTCGTCCCCTAGTGCCGCTTCTTCGATCGCATCCATCTTCCTGTGTTTAGCACACTTCGCCGATCACACCCCAAGTGCCGATAAAATTCGGCGGCGTTCGGGTGCCATTGCAGCGGCAGCGTTGGGGGGCGAACGCGAGGCGTGGGAGTTTAGACTCTATCGCGTGCGCGTCGCGAGAACAGCGCCCACAGCGCCGTGCCGAGCACTCCCCAAACGCCAAACCCACCGTTGCCACGTTCCGCCAACTTCATCGAACAAGACGCCTCGCTTGCCCCCGCAGGTGAGGCGCCGTCGGCAGGTAACACCGTAGAAGTGCCGGCACTGGCCGCTGCTGGTAATCCAGTCGCCGCTCCGCCACTCGCGCCCCCTTGTGGGGGCGCCAAATCCATCCCACCGCAACCTCCGGGAACGTCAGCGGCCATGCTCACAAAAACCGTCCGCCAGTCGCTCGCGTGACCGGCAACATCGTGCACCCGAACACGGGTCGAATAGGATTGTCCGGCCGTAATTCCCGCAAGCTCATTGCTGCCAAAGCAACCCATCGTTGTTTGACCGAGTCGCAAGGAGTTCCCATAGACGTAGTTCGAGAAAATGTTGGTTGCGCCTTGGGGCAACTGCACTTCGAACTCCACCCAAATTGGGTTGTCCCCCGCATCGGCAACGCCAGATAGCGTGAGCCCAGCCCCCACCGAAGGCGAACAGAGTGCGCCGTTCCCACCGGGCGACGTGCTAACGCCTTCGAACGTGGGCGCCGACTCATCGCGCGAAGTGCCGGTGGTGAATTGCGACACGGCACCGGCCGTTCGCATGATTCGATACTCCGTATTCGGAGCTAGCTCTGCCGTCGGCTTTAGCCTCCAGAGCCCAGAGGCGGCCCCCATACGTTCAGCCGTTGCTATCAAACTCTGGTCCGAAACGCGCTCCAGGCGTGGCGGCATCAGCTCACCAGAATGCGCCCACAACATCAGATCAAGATTGAGTGGCACACCGCGAACCAAGGATACCAATTCCGAGACCTGCGCGCACTCGCAGGCCCCACAGGCGAAAGCCGGCGGCGCCGAAGCGGTGAGAAGCGCGAAAGCGCCGAGCCCGGAAACCAACCGCGCGGAGTCGTGTTTCATAGGCTGGAAGGCTGACTTAGCTTCGTCGGGACCGCAACCCTAAGAAGTCGCAACTCCACCTTCGGCGCCTTTGACGCGGGCGGTTAGCTCGGGTTGAGTCGCACAACCTTCAGACGCAGCACCGGATAGGATGCCGTTCCCGCTCGCTCAAAGCGGGCGGCGTTTGGGCTCACCCGGAGCGCGAGGATACTTGTTGGGTGTTCGCATCTGCTTGCTGAGGAAGAGCGCTGGGTTGATGTTCGATGCGTGATAGCTCAAGGCCTAGGGAGGTTAGTGAGAGCAGAAGCAAGAGCAGGCCAGCTAGCCTGCGACGCTCTGAACCCAGCTCATCACGTCACCGAAGCTCAAGGAGTGGTGAGATCGATCAACTCGTCCAGGAGGTGCTAATACTCGGTGTGAGCGCTGTCGCTCGCGTGACCGGCAACGTCGTGCATCCGAACAGTGTGTCATTCCCTGTCCGTCCTGAGGTTGCGTGCCAACCTCGCCGAGCATGGGGAATGCCTTTCTGGTGGCTTCGCTGAGCTCCGCGCGAATCAAGCCGAAGT